>OAVV01000040.1_pt1 | contig 169274 bp, 150 predicted proteins | sample 1501401 | NCBI WGS metagenome assembly OAVV01 (sample SAMEA2580098, study PRJEB22360) | human gut metagenome | biome: human gut; feature: human-associated habitat; material: faeces | place: Denmark | collected 2008/2010 | reverse complement strand
GGTACGTACGGTGCTGTGAGAGGACGGCGGTTAGTCACCGCCTCCTACTCGATTACAAGCAATTAGTCAGCGCTGATGATTTCCTTCTTATTGTAAGAACCACAAGCCTTGCAAACTCTATGAGGCATCATTAAAGCACCGCACTTGCTGCACTTTACTAATGTAGGAGCGCTCATCTTCCAGTTTGCTCTTCTCTTATCTCTTCTTGCTTTAGAAGATTTATTCTTTGGACAAATAGACATTGTTACACCTCCTTATACGCGTTAAAAATATCTTTAATCGCTGCCATTCGGGGATCGGGAACGAAATCATCGCATCCACAATCTCCTTCATTTAGATTTTTACCGCACACCTTACAAATTCCCTTACAGGATTCGTTGCACAAAACCTTCATTGGCCAATTCAATAATATTTCATTATTGATCAGTCCGTCTATATCCAAGTGATACCCTTCCATGAAATCCATATCTTCGACATCTTCATCATCTCCGATATAATCAGGTGTTACCACCCTTCTGGAAAAGTCTAAATCAAATGTATAATCTACATCCTTCAGGCATCTGTCACATTGCATTGCAAAGACAAGCTTCACATTGCCTTCAACCAACGCCTTAGATTGTCCAATATTAGAAAGCTTCAAAGTTACAGGACTCTTCTCCTTAATGGTAAACGTCCCTAACTGACAGGTATATGAATCTGCTTCATATGAAACAGTCAACTCCTGCGTCCTTCCCTCATTTGTTAATACATCTGTCAAATTCACTAACATAGCAGACTCCTATCCACACATTGATTTATTATACACATGGTGCAATGTTTTGTCAACTAAATTTTTATATTTTTATTTAACTTTCCTACTGCTCTGTTACAGAAGCAAGAAGCTGGATAAATGCTGAATTCCAGTAGATTGTTACCTCATTGGTTGAGTAGCTTCCTGTCATATCTGCCAGAGCTTTAGCCGGTGCAATGTCTTTATCAAATATCTCCTTCACTGTCTCATCTGCCAGCCAGTTACACGGACCTCCAGACAACATTCCCGGCATTGCCCTGCCAACGAAACAGGATGGTCTGTGATGTGGATGTTTGATTGCATCAGTGCCACACCCCGTCAGATAGCTCAATCCCATAGGATTTCTTCCCAGCAGATAATGAAGCTGTTGAGCAGCTGCATCCAGATATTCCTTCTGTCCAGTCAGCCTATACGCATCATACAGATGCAGCCCATTATTGGCGGTATTCATATTGCTGCCCCAGGTATATTCCTCTGAAGCCAGGGCTGTACCATATCCATCCACTTCTTCAATCTCAAGTTTGTGCCTGCCAAGGTCAATCATGGATGCTTTAATCTTCTCTTTTAATTCCTCAGATACAGGATTGGAAGTGGTGATATATGCAAGATTACCATAACTGCCCATAGCCGTGATAGATTTTCCCGGCAGCTCTTTCTTCAAAATCTCTGCGGTATTTCTCATCGCCAAATGTCTTGTATAATTCAGCAGCTGCCCAATATCTCTCATCCTCATCACAAGGATCTCCATATTCTCCGGTTACGATTTCCTCAGGATTCTTGAAGCCGCCTGGTATGTTCATATTCTGCAAGGCTTCATAAGCACGTCTGGATGCAGCAGCCAATCTATCTGCGTATTCTGCATCATATTTCTGATAGAAACGGACAGCCATAGCCGCAGCCGCTGCAAAATCACCAGTGGCTGTAGCAGAAACAGGGCTGATTACAATTTCTTCTTTCTCCTGATCCGGCAGAATAAACCCGCAGAAGTTATAACAGCTTACCTTATGATATAATGCCCCGTCTTCACGCTGCATAGTCATCATCCAGTCAAGCTCGTATTTTAATTCATTAAAATAGTCAGGAAGTTCCGGCTTATGAGCCGCCGCATTAGTATATTGCCCCATAAAAGAAGGATTTACTTCATAAGCGAGCAGCATCTGTGCCACAGCCATAGCTCCCGGCACTACATATCTTCCATAATCACCGGCATCATGCCAGCCACCGTTTACAGATATCTTATTCTGCGTACCATATATGACCGCATCCTGTGTGTGGCATGCTCCATGTGCGTAAGCTCCCGCAGCTGACTCCGGCAATTCACAGCCACATCTTTGCAGATAGAAGAAATACATTGCCTTCTGGAAAGTATCTGCATAGACATCCTCTCTGATTTCAAAGGTATCAGACTCTCCTAAGCCTTTTGCCACAATATAATATCTCCCCGGCGTAGTAAGCTTGGAGAAATCTCCAATATAATCAATCTCTTTGGCAGAAGCATTCTCAAATCTTTTATCTGTACTGCCCTTCATCACGCACTCGCCATCACTTCTTAATACAGAGAATTCTACCGGTTCCTGTGCCTGAAATGTGACATATTTCTTCATCTGTGGCTGATATCCACACTGATCTATGAAAATATTCTTATACATATTTATATCCCGCCTTCCCAATATTGTATTTTCAATGTCATTTCATTATATCGTGAGCATAGCCCACTCAATGCATTTCGTAAAATTACACTTGCAAGCAAGTAATTTTACTTCATTATATCACAATTCGTGAACTAATGAACCCAGAAAAACAAATGTCTGCTTCGCAGCCACTTGTTTTTCCTTGAGGTTCATTATATTAGTCATGATGGTTATTGTTTTTTATACCGGGACACACTATAATATAGTCATGCATCAGTTCTGGGAAGAGTGCGGTCATATCGTATCGCCAGTGTCTCGGTTCACACATTATATTATCCCGGAGAACACTTGGCGGCTGGTGCATTTTAATATGAAAGGTATGATAACTTCTATGAAAATTGCTGCAGTTATAGCTGAATATAATCCATTCCATAACGGTCATCTCTATCAGTTACAGAACATCCGTGAAGAACTGGGAGCTGACCGCATTCTTGTTATTATGAGCGGTAATTTCATGCAAAGAGGCATTCCCGCTATCGTTGACAAATATCTCCGCACCCGGATGGCATTGGAGAATGGCGCCGATGTTGTGCTGGAGCTTCCTGTATATTACAGTCTCGGCAGCGCAGAATATTTCGCCCAGGGTGCGGTATCCTTATTAGATAAGCTCGGTGTCATTGACTACCTTCACTTTGGCAGCGAATGCGGCAATCTACAGTCATTACAAGAAATCGCTTCCATATTGTCGTCAGAAAGTGACACTTATGTCACTTATTTAAAAGAATATCAGAAAAAGGGAGAGTCTTTCGCTTCTGCCAGATACTACGCATTGATGCAGGAATTATCTTCTGAAAAGGCTGCATTAACCAAAGAACCTAATAATACCCTGGCAATCGAATATATCAAGGCATTAATGATGCGTCAAAGCTCCATACAGCCTGTTACTTTAAAAAGGCAGGGAAATGGTTACAATGCGCCCTCGCTGAATAATGAACTCGCTTCTGCCAGCGCCATCAGGAATTTCATGCAGGATAAACAGGCTGATTATATACGATTAGCCGATCAGATTCCCTCTTCGGTATATTCCAGTCTCATAAATAACCGGGAATATCTGTATGCTGATGACTTCTCTTCTATATTATATTATAAACTGATTAACTGCTTTCACTCCGGTCATGACCTGTCCGATATCTACGATATGACTGAATCCCTGTCCGATATCTTCCGCAAGCATCTGCCAGAGTATACTTCTTTCCAGCAGTTCTGCCTGGACTGTAAGACCAGAAACGTGACCTTCACCAGAATTGCAAGAAGTCTCATGCATATCCTTCTGGATATGGATCAGGAGACTGCCAATCAGTTAAAAGAAAATGACTATACTTTCTATGCGCATCTGCTTGGATTCAATGATAAAGGGCGGGATGTTTTGAAAGCAATAAAAGGCAACAGCTCTATTCCAGTCTTTACCAGACTTCCTGAAATGTTGAAGAAGCTGGATGGGGCAGCACTTACTTCTTTGCAGGCTGATATTTATGCCTCACAGCTCTATTACGGGATGCAGGGGCAGAAATATCACCATACGCCCATAAATGAGTTTCGTCTGAAATACAATCCCTGCTAAAAAGGGATTGTATTATTGTATTCTTTTTGCATACTCATCCATAACAGTGTCATATTTACTATTATAATGCATTAATTCTTAAAGCTATGTATAGGGGCAGGAATGCGTCCGGTCCTGTTGACGAAAGCATCACAGGAGAACTGATTAACCGGCATGATTGGTGCATATCCGAAGAGTCCACCGAATTCAACCTTATCTCCTACTGTCTTACCGATTGCAGGAATGATACGGACTGCTGTTGTTTTCTGGTTGACCATACCGATTGCACATTCATCTGCGATGATACCGGAAATGGTAGTATCCTTGGTATCTCCCGGAATTGCGATCATGTCCAGACCTACTGAACATACACAGGTCATTGCTTCCAGCTTCTCAATGGTAAGAGCGCCTGCCTGTACGGCATCAATCATACCCTGATCTTCACTGACAGGAATAAATGCACCGCTGAGTCCACCTACATAAGAAGATGCCATAACGCCGCCCTTCTTAACCTGGTCATTTAACAAAGCAAGAGCTGCTGTTGTTCCGGGTGCACCAGCGTGTTCCAGACCAATTTCACAGAGGATATCTGCAACACTGTCACCGATTGCAGGAGTTGGCGCAAGTGAGAGGTCTACGATACCGAAAGGAATACCCAGCCTGTTGGATGCTTCCTGTGCTACCAGCTGTCCTACTCTTGTAACCTTAAATGCTGTCTTTTTAATGGTTTCACATAATACTTCAAAGTTCTCGCCACGTACACTCTCCAGAGCAGTCTTTACTACACCGGGACCACTGACACCTACATTGATGATAGCATCTGCTTCTGTTACGCCGTGGAAAGCACCTGCCATGAACGGATTATCATCAGGAGCATTACAGAAAACAACTAATTTCATACAGTCTGCACTGTCATTGTCTTTACTAATTTCAGCAGTCTGCTTAATAATCGTTCCCATTAATCTGACTGCATCCATATTGATACCAGTCTTCGTGGAGCCAAGATTAACAGAGCTGCAGACTCTTTCTGTCTCATGAAGTGCCTGAGGAATGGATCGGATCAGAAGCTCATCTGCCCTAGTCATGCCCTTGGATACCAGTGCTGAATATCCACCGATCAGATTGACACCGACTTCCCTGGCTGCTCTGTCCATTGTCTTAGCCAGAGTGACGAAATCTTCAGATGTCTTACATGCTGCGCCGCCAACTAATGCCATGGGTGTAACAGAAATTCTTTTATTTACAATAGGAATCCCGAATTCTTTCTCAATTGCCTCACCGGTTGCTACCAGATCCTTGGCTACTGTCTTGATCTTCGTATAGATATTCTCGTTTAATTTATCGAGATTGGAATCAATACAATCCAGAAGGCTGATACCCAGTGTGATGGTTCTCACATCCAGATTCTCCTTCTCGATCATCTTATTAGTCTCTAATACTTCATAAATATTAATCATAACAATTTGCTCCTAACGTTAAAATGCATAAACCGGTCAGTATCTCTTAGATTCTGTGCATAGAGTCAAAGATTTCTTCTCTCTGGCACTTAATGATTACCCCTATCTCTGTTCCAAGTTTATCCAAATCGTCAGAAACCTCGCTGACTGACTTCTGAGACTTATTCATATCTGCAATCATCATCATGTTGAAATAGTTGTTGACGATTGTCTGGGAAATGTCCAGAATGTTAATCTGATTCTCTGCCAGATAAGTACACACTTTTGCTATGATACCTACAGTATCTTTTCCTACAACAGTAATAATTGTTTTCTTCATAACTCGTGACTCCTTCTTTGTACCACCTTAACTGTAACAGTCTTAATATGTATAAATATGCACTTATTAACAAGCGCTTATTCCATCATACCTAATAACTCCCTAAATTTCAACCATTTGTGATAATTCGCTTCGATTTGCAACAAAAATCGGAAAATCATCCGGTTTATAGGCATTATCACCCATGGCAATCTCCAGTCTTACTGTTTCATATGCAAGCTCTTCCAGATTATTATCCCTGCTCAGATGCCCCAGACACACAGCCTGCAGATGATCGTGCAACAGTCTGCTCAGTAATTTACCTGACAATTCATTGGACAAATGTCCTCTTTTACCAAGGATTCTCTGTTTCAGGTAATACGGATAAGGTCCGACCTGTAACATTTTGATATCATGATTGGCTTCCAGCATCAGGGCATCCATCCCCTTTAGGCTCTCCACTGTATATTCATCATAGGTTCCAAGGTCTGTGACCACTGCCATTTTACGACCGCCGTACTGGAAGCGATATGCCACAGGCTGCGCTGCATCATGGGAGATCCGCATGGGATTTACAGTAATATCCTTAACTATCATTTTTTCATCCGCATTCACTTCATGGAACAGTTCTTCATCAATTACCCCAAGAGATTTAATCCCCTTAATCGCCTTAATCGTTCCCGGTGTGGCATAGATTGGAATGCCGAACTTACGGCTCATGACACCCAGCCCATTAATATGGTCTGCATGTTCATGTGTAATCAGAATACCATCAATATCCTGACCTTTCAGTCCCAACTGATTCAGTCCTTCCACTGTTTTCTTACAGCTGATGCCCACATCTACAAGCAGATGGGTAGCCTCCGTTCCGATATAAATACAATTGCCGCTGCTTCCGCTGGCTATACTGCACATTTTCATTGGTGTCTGTCAATCCTCACATTCTAACTATTTTTACTTCCAGAAAATCTCTACTTTATCACCATTTTTTAATTCCTGGGTATACTGCGCATTTTCCCCATTCACCAGAGTGACAATTCCTTTGCCCTTCATAGTGCGGGTATCAAAGTCAATATAATCAAAAATATCAACAAACTGGTAAGAATCCTTGCCTTTTAATACAATAGGCTTCTGGTTGGCGATTACAACGATTTCTCCCTGCTTTTCTTCCGGTTTTTCCTCTGATTTTTCTTCCTTGGCAGCCTGTTCTACCATATCTTTAAACACCTGAACAGTCTCTGTCTTAGATGGAATTTCTTCCATTTCAGGTTCTGCCGCACTCTGTTCTACAGGTGTCTCAACAGTTTCTTTTAATTGAATTTCCAGTTCAGCCCCATCATAAAAGACTGCGTCCGCAGCGACTTTCCCGCCATTCATTGCTAACAGCTGTTTGGAATTTAATTTCAGATAATCACACATCTGTTCGTATGTGTAATATTGAGCTATCGTAATCTCATCATCATTCCGGATATCATAATCAGCATCCTGCTCCTGACCATTTACGCTGACAGGCTTAACAAGATTAAGCTTCTGACCGTCTACAGATACAGTAATCCTGCCATGATAATCAACCAGGTCTCTGATTTTCTGGCTGGCTGGTCTGCCCTGCGTAGACTCTTTCATTACAATGTTATCATTTGCCTTAATCGCATAATTCAGATCTACATTTTCTCCATTTACCGTGATAACTGCGCTTTCACCATATTCTCCTTTGCTCACGCGGTTCTTTCCATTGACTGTATAATGCAATTCTTCTCCCCTTCTTGGGAATAGACTTGAACGGTCAAAAGACGCTCCAATAGCAGCGTCAATCACTGCCAGTTTGTTATTATCATAAAGTTTGATGGATTGACCGTTAAAGACAACGTGAATAAAATTGTTATTCTGCTCATAATAGGACAGACAGATTCCAATTGGCGTAATAATTGTAGAATCCTTCAAACAATCTGATGGGAAGTCAACCTCATTCATGATTTCTTCACCACGCAGGGCAACACGCTTTGGATCAAGTCCAAGCTCTTTGGCAACCTGCTCTGTGAAGCCTTTGATCCTACCGCCTCCACCGACTACGAATACTGCGCTGGGGGACATACCGCCATTAAGGCTTTTAATCTCATCTGATGCCATTTTTGCCATATTCTCTATCTGGGCTTTGCAGATGGTATATACTTCTTCTGAAGTAATTGTCTGTTCCAGTCCCATGATATCTTCATAAGTGATTTCAGCCTTTACAGAGGCTTCTTTCTTTACCTTCTCCGCAGTTGCAAAATCAATCAGGCATTTACGTGCAATCATCTCTGTCAGGGAATCGCCTGCACAGGGAATCATGCCAAAAGCAACAATACTTCCATCATTGGTAATTGATATATCAGATGTACCTGCTCCTACATCAATCATAGCGATATTCAGCAGGCGGAATTTCTCCGGAATCGCTACACGGATAGCTGCAATAGGTTCCAATGTCATATTGGCTACTTTCAGTCCTGCCAGTTCTACTGCACTGTACAGGCCATCAACAACATCATCAGGCAGGAAGGTTGCAATCATATCAGCACCTAATACCTTCGCCTTATGGTGTTCAGGCTGCCCCATCCACAGACCATTAATATAGAATTTCATTACAGAATATCCTACACAATAGAAATGTACATCACTTTCATTCTCTGTCTGGAACTGTGCAAACGCCTTTTCTACCCCCATAGAGACCAGCGTATTGATGTCTTCTTTGCTGACACAGACTTCTGTATCATATTCTTTATCAATATGTACGTTCAGAGTCTTCAACACACGGCCTGCGGCAGCTATACATACTTCTGTAAGCTTCAACCCGGTCTTCTCTTCCAGTGCGGATTTCACTTCACTGATTGTAGCGGCGACTCTGTTAATATCGTGAATCTGACCGTCGAGCATAGCTCTTGTACGGTGTTCACGAATCTCCTGTGCCACTACTTCGAAATGTTCTCCCTTCTTATAGCCAATTGTTCCTATAATGCTTCTGGTTCCGATATCTAGTCCAAATACTGTTTCTTCTCCGTAGATTTCTCCTTGATTCATGCTTGTTCCCCCATTATCTTATTAATCTGTTGATATGTATCTTCCAAATCCCCATTGTTTGTTATAACTACTTTGCAGTGTCTTCTGAATTCTGCTTCACTTAACTGTCCCCTCATGATACTTGCAGTCTTCTCATCACTGTACTGTCTGTTCTGTGCCAGACGTTGTCTGCGAACTGCTTCATCCGTATGGATATACCATAGTTCATCTACGATTTCATCGTAGTGTTCTTCTATCAGCAATGCTGCTTCTATAAAGAAAAAAGCAGCATTTTGTGCCTTTTTCTCATAATTAATCTGTTCCAGAATATATTGCTTAACCGCCGGATGGATGATGGCGTTGACCTGCTCCAGTATCTGAGGATTACCAAAGATTCTGTCTGCCATGGCAGCCTTGTCAATCATGCCATCCTGCTGTAGGATTTCCTTCCCAAGAAGCGTAACCAGCTGCTCATAGCATTCTTGCCCCGGCTCTTCAAGAAGATGCGCAGCTTCATCTGCCCGGATAATGCGACAGCTGTAATGTTCTTCTATATATTTTAAAATCTGCGTCTTACCGGCTCCTACACCACCAGTAATTCCAATAATCTTCATATATGCCCCACCTTCCCGACAGTCTCTGCTTTCTGTTATTTTGCTTCGTACCAGTCACTGCCTGTATGCAGATCTATCTCCAGCTCCACAGCCAGATGACAGGCATTCTTCATTTCTTCTGATAAGATACGCCTTACTTCTTCTGTTTCATTTTCCCTTGTCTCAATCAGAAGTTCATCGTGTATCTGAAGAATCAGCTTAGATTGTAAACCGGCTGCTTTCAAAGCGTCATACACATGCAGCATGGCAATCTTGATAATATCCGCTGCTGTACCCTGAATTGGTGAGTTCATTGCTACTCTTTCCCCGAAGGAACGAGTCATGAAATTAGATGATTTTAACTCAGGAACAGGTCTGCGTCTGCCAAACATGGACTCACAATAGCCTTTTTCTTTAGCATCTGATACCAGCTTGTCCAGAAATACCTTGATACCGGGATATGTCTTGAAATATTCATCAATATAACCCTTGGCTTCCTTGGTGGATATGCTGAGATCCTGACTCAGTCCGAACGAACTGATACCATATACGATACCAAAATTAACAGCCTTTGCATTGCGTCTCTGAAGGTCTGTTACTTCTTCAAAAGGCGTATGGAATACCTTCGACGCTGTAATACGGTGAATGTCTTCATCCATTTTATAGGCTTCTATGAGCTGTTCATCTCCTGACATATGCGCCAGGACTCTTAACTCTATCTGGGAATAATCGGCATCCATGAAGATGCATCCCTGATCCGGTACAAATACCTTACGGATTCTTCTTCCCAGTTCCATTCGCATGGGAATGTTCTGCAGATTGGGTTCTGTAGAGCTTAGTCTTCCCGTTGCTGTAATTGTCTGATTAAAATTAGTATGGATACGGCTGTCCTGCTTAATATAAGCAGCCAATCCATCTGCATAGGTGGATTTTAACTTGGTAAGCCCTCTGTATTCCTGTACATCCTTAATAATAGGATATTCCGGTGCCAGCTTATCCAGTACATCTGCCGCTGTAGAATAACCGGTCTTGGTCTTCTTGCCACCCGGAATCTGCATCTTCTCGAACAGGACTTCTCCTAATTGCTTGGGCGAATTGATATTAAATTCTCCGCCTGCCTGTTCATGAATGGACTTTTCCAGTTCTGAAATCCTGCCATTTAAAGCCTCACCATACAGGCGCAATTCTTCCGGCTTTACCAGAATCCCTTCCTTTTCCATCGAATAAAGCACGTAGGAAAGCGGCATCTCCAGCTCGCGGAAAAGCTTGTCCATGCCGTTCTCTTTTAGAGCCTGTTCCAGTAAAGGCTGTACCTGTCGTAATACCGCTGTCTCCTTGGCATAATATTCCAGGCATTCCTTCTTCTGATCACGATATACTGTAGTCAGATCAGCTTTACCAAATAACTCGCTCCAGTCAGCCAGGGTCAGTCCAAGGTATTCATTCGCTATATCTACAATTTCATAATCACTTTTAAGCGGATTCAATAAATATGCCGCTATCTTGCAGTCATAGAGATTCGCTGTTAATTCTTCTGCCGACAGGGTCTTATCCTGATCTGATGTAACGATATCTGCATAATCAGCCTTTCCATCAAAGCATGAAGAAATGACGCTTGTGTCATAAATAACATGACGTAATCCGTTAAGGATATCTTCTCTTGAAAGGTCTGCACTTTCTTCCAGGGCATACACCTTGTCCTTTGCAAAAGACAGCATACATACAAAGATGCCCTTCTCTTCTTCAAACTGAAGAAACAGCTGGCCGGACGCACCAGAGCCGAGACTTCCTGCTTCCTGATTCCCTGTCTGTATCAATCTCCAGGATGCTATATTACTTTCATCACATGCAGCAAATACATCCTGTGCCTGTTCCCTGGTCTGAACTTCTACGATTTCATAGGAAAGCTCCTGCTTCACAGGTGCAGTGTCAAATCTATTCAGCAGATTCTTAAAGGACAGCTGCTTGAACATCTGATATGCTTCCGGTGTATACAGATTGCCAAGCGCTGCCTTATCATAGTCAAAATCAATCTCTGCGTCTATCTTGATCGTAGCCAGTGTCTTGCTTAGATCAGCTAAGTCCTTATTGGCAATCAGGCTCTCACGGATACTCTTTTTGCTGATTTCCTCTACATGCCCATAGATATTGTCCAGCGAGCCATAGGTTGTCATCAGCTCTGTTGCAGTCTTCTCGCCAACCTTGGGAACTCCGGGAATATTATCCGCAGTATCTCCCATCAGCGCTTTTAATTCAATGAACTGCAAAGGAGTCACATGATATGCTGCTTCAACATCTTTGGCATAATAATCTTCTATCTCCGTCTTACCACCCCTGGTCTTGGGAATACGTATCTTGATATGATCCGTAGCAATCTGTAACAGATCGCGGTCGCCGGAGACAAGTGCTACCTCTATTCCTTCTGCTTCTGAGCGCTTCGCAATAGTACCCAGAATATCATCTGCTTCCAAGCCGGCTTTCTCCACAATAAGGACACCCATTGCCTCCAGAACCTGCTTCATCACAGGAACCTGCTGCCTCAACTCCTCAGGCATAGGCTTACGAGTGCCCTTATATTCCTTGTACATCTCATGACGGAATGTTGGCGCATGTACGTCAAAAGCCACAGTCAGATAATCTGGCTTCTCTTCCTCCAATATTTTAAAAAGTATATTCAGAAATCCGTAAATGGCATTGGTATGGAGTCCTTTGGCATTGGTCAAATCAGGCACTCCGTAAAATGCCCTGTTCAACATACTGTGTCCATCTATTAAAACAATCTTGCTCATGTATTGTATCGTCCTCATTTCCAGCCAGATATGCAACTAATTATGTTATCTGCCCATTTAATACTATCATACACTATATTCTGCTTTTTTAAAAGTTAATTTAAAACTATTTTTTATGTTAATTTTTCAAAATAAAGCTTGCATTCATTTTGAAGTTATGGTAAGATAAATTTCGTCGTCAAGAGATGCCGGTGTGGCGGAATGGCAGACGCAGCAGACTCAAAATCTGCCGGGGGCAACCTCGTGCCGGTTCAAGTCCGGCCACCGGCACTGAAGCACTGATTTATTCAGTGCTTTTTTGTTGTCTGAAATGAAGAAAAGCGGTTCAGAATTATGACTTTCTGAATCGCTTTCTTTTTTTTAATATTCATTCTGATATTCCTTCTTTAAAGCGCATGATCATTTCATTTGTCAGACTGATTCCATCAAATTCTGTTGGAATATCTTCACGCCGCATCCACTCCGCAACAGACAATTCGTGTGCGTCCATGGTAATTACATCTTCCCCATCCAGCTCACAATAAAAGCCCATCAGGACCGTATCTGTAAAAGACCATGGCTGGCTCTTATAATATCGGATATTCTTCACATGAATCCCGACTTCTTCCATGACTTCTCTGCGCACAGTATCTTCTATCGTTTCACCTATCTCCGTAAATCCGGCAATCAGTGCATATTTCTTATAATCCCTGCCGGCATATTTTGTCATCAGTATCTTGTCTCTGTTCGTAACCGCTACGATTACCGCAGGTGATATCTTAGGGTAATGCATCGCCCCACACTTGGGACATTTCATCATACGTTCCACCTTATCGTGTTCCAGTCGAGTTCCACATCTGCCGCAGAACTGTGTACTTTCATACCAGTTAGCCAGCTGGCATGCCGTGATTCCTGCAAATGCCTTATCCTCTGGTTTCATAGTGCGGAAAACATTCTGTTGGCGATATTCATACTTCTCCATAAGCTGTGATGTCAGCAGCTGTGAATTACTCAGAAAATACTTCTCTGTCATTCCCTGATTCTCTATGCTGAATAAATAACGGCAGGCATCAGCGGAAAGATCACCACCTGATGCCGCTATTAACTCTCCATATGTGATATATTGAATCGTCTGTTCACCGTCTCTGCTCATCAGAACACTACGCCCCTGTGCGAACATAATATAATCATCCTGTTCCGGGGTGAGATTCTGATATTCATTATGATAAATTCCGTGAATATCCTGTATCATGGATTGTACTTCCTTCTATATGTGTTTTATTATTTTGAACTGCTTACGCCAAATTTTATTCGGCGCTTTTTCGTCGTTTTTAGCAGCGAATTTTGCTGATATTATTTCATCCAGTGTTCTACTAATCTAAGACAATTTGATCTACGCATTTACCAATGAGAAGTTGTAATTACACAAAGTGAAAATAGGAAACTCTCACTTCCCCTGCTTCTCCACTGCCTTTGTGACAGCAGAACAATCCATTCTTTACACCGACCCATCTGCCAGCCTCGGAAGGATAGGAATAAATATCTTCAAAATCCCCGCCATCAATGCTGTAACCTAAGCTGATTACTTCAGCTGGAATGGGAAATGTATAAGGTCCATCCTGATTATATTCAGTAGAAGGAATCTGCTTCACTGTATTGTTAAAGTAAATTTCTTTTACCGTCAGTGGTAATCGTTTCACTTCTGTAATGATATCTTCAGCAGATGCCTCTTCTTTATCAAAATGCTGTTTGCCATGAATCAGTTTTATGACATATGCGTCACTTTCTTTTGCTATGGCAACTGCACCATAAGTAACTCCCAGGCTTATCAGACCTGCCATATCCCCTGATCGCATCGCTTCCAGATTCAGCATGGTCTCTGCACAGAATTCAGGCATGCACCACTTCTGCAGCAAAAGATTAGGTTCGTTTGTAATGGTATCTGCATGTCGTTGTACTGCTTTCAAAATCAGTTGGTGCTTCTCTGTATCCAATGCATACCATCCATCCTTTGGATTGGCATTCCATTGCCATTGCAAGCCCAATTGTTCCTTGTCAAAATCATCCTCCGCATCAGGACTTGTAACAGGATAAACTGCTCCCACATCAGGTTTATGCCACGTAGTAACGGGCTTGCCGCTCTCTTCTCCGGGCGCAGCTTCTCCAATGACAGGCCAGTCATTCTCCCAGCGCATAGGCTGCAAATGTACGATTCTGCCCGCAGCATATACATCCTGAAAATGCAGGAACCAGTTTTCGCCTGTCTGCGTATCAACCCATGCCCCCTGATGAGGACCATTAACCCCGGTATCCTTCTGCATCATAACATTACGGTATTCATAAGGTCCCCATATATTCTTGCTGCGCAGTACTGTCTGCCAGCCCTGCTTCACACCGCCTGCCGGTGCAAAGATGTAATAATAGCCATTTTTCTTATACATCTTGGGACCTTCTATTGTCTCCTGATTCTCCACATTTCCATCGAAGATATGTTTTCCTTCATCTATCATATGTAAGCAGTCCGGTGTAATCTCGCACAGGTTCAGAATACTCTTGAACCCAATCCTGCTTTTTGCGAAAGCAGAAACCATATATGCCCTGCCATCCTCATCCCAGAAAGGGCAGGGATCAATCCAGCCTTTCCCCTTATAAAGGCATGTAGGCTCATCCCATCTGCCCCAGGGATCTTTCGTTTTAACGACATAGATACCTTCATCCGGCATGGGGAAAAAGATGATAAATTCGCCCTCATGATATCGAATTGCCGGTGCCCATACACCTTTTCCGTGAAGAGGTACATCAAATTGGCTGCCCGGTATCGTCTCCAGTGCATAGCTGATGACCCTCCAATTCACCAAATCTCTGGAATGCAGTACGGGAAGACCCGGTGCATTGCAGAAGCTGGATGCTACCATAAAATAATCATCCCCTACTCTGCATGCGTCCGGGTCAGAGTAATCTGTGTATAAAATCGGGTTCGTATAAGTACCATCGCCATTATCAGCGATCCATGTCCTGTGATCTTGAATCATTGTAATTTCCTCCATTTTACAGCAAATATGTTGTTCTATCAGGTAACTATTCAGAACCACATAAATTGTGCCAAATATGTTTGCAAGCAGCCATATTCGACTCAATTTGCATGGTTCTGAATAGTCACTCATATTGTAGCAAAACAAGTAATAATTTTCTCGCCAGAATATAATATATTTGTGTCAGGAATTGCAGAATCACATACATATAAAATAGTTGTCAAATAATATACTGCCATGATATGATAGCCATTAGAAATACTATGTAAAGGAGTTGTCGTGTCATGAATTTCTTTTATCAGTCCAGAGTAGAATCTTTCAGTAGTTTCTTATCCAATGATAATACTTATCCAGCTCATCTGCACAGACAGGTAGAGATCATGTATGTATTATCCGGCGAATTGGAGATTAGTGTGGAACAGCAGGTCTACTATCTTCACAAAGATGACATATCTGTCACTTTTCCTGATAAAATTCATTCTCTGAATACGCCAGAATCCAGTCAGGTGCTCCTTTTGGTATTTGACGTCGATTTCTTACAGGATTTTCGCCCTGCTTTCACAGAATGTATCCCTGTAAATCCTATACTGAATCTGAATAATCTCACAGAGCATGGTAAGAATGCCCTGAACTGGCTTATTACACTGTCTAAAAATATGCCTGCTACCGCAGATATGCCAAATATTGAGGATCTGCCGAATCACCCTGTTATCTCCGATACTACCAAGATTGTTGATGAACAGAAGGACATTTCTCCTAATCTTCTATATACCAAGAGCTATCTTACTATCCTGCTGACAGATATTTTCTCTTATCTTGACCTTGAAAAACGTGGTGGTACACCCAGCAGAAACATTTGTGAAGATATTCTGATCTATCTGGATCAGCATTTTCAGGAGGATATTTCTCTGGAAAGTACAGCAAAAGACTTAGGGATAAGTAAATTCTACCTGTCACAGATTTTTTCAAATAAGCTTCATACATCTTTTCCTTCTTATGTAACGGCAAGAAGGCTTGATTTCGCAGAGAAGCTGTTGGCTACTACTGACCGTTCTGTAACGGACATTGCCTTTGATGCAGGGTTCACAAGTCCACGGACTTTCTTTCGCAGCTTTCAGGCTGCCTATAACACTACCCCTCATCAATATAGAAAAAGCCATAACAAATTCATGTCATGACTTTATATTTTAACAGTAACAATCATATCTTATTGCTTTGCCATTTAAAGAATAATTCGGGCTTTTGCCTGCTAAATAATCACTCTTTAAGGGGCGCTTCACTATGACCTTATCCGGCGCTGCCTTTATCGCTGCTTCAAATAACTTCTCTTCTTCAAAACAGGGCGGTTCCATCTTTCTGATTAATTGTAACTTCTTATTGGTAAGTCCGGACTTACGGCTTTCTGGAAACATGGGGTCTAAATAAATCAGATTCAAATCCGGCATATGCTCCGATAACAATTCAATGCTGTTCCCAACAACCAGATGCATTCTGCCAACAATATCCTTTAGCTGTGGATTTTTCTTTGCCCTTCTGATTGCATCTTTTAATAAAATAGCAATGACCGGATTCTGTTCATACATTGTGACCTCATACCCACACGCCGCAAGCAGAAGAGAATCCTCTCCCATTCCTGCTGTTGCATCAATTGCAGTCTTTTTCTCCTCTGTACTTTTGGCAGCACGAACCAGCATTTCATGCTGTAATCGCCCATTACTGATTCTATGAACCATACCTTCAAAATCTCCCTGATAGGTAAGTCCATATCCTGTTAATGAGATTCCTTTTGCATCAAAAAGAAGTGTCAACTCTTCTCCTGGTTCTTCCTCGATCGTAACCGAATATCGATTTGCAAAAGCCTCTGCCTGATCTCTCTGACCTCCTTTTTCAATGCATACAGTCAGTTTTTCCTTTAAATTATCATTCATTTTGGACCTACCTTATTTATAGCAGATCACGCTGCCGTCTTCGTCAAACTGATGCTGCTTATTGACTCCTCCGAACCATTCATATGGTTTGTCATTTTCAGTTTTTCCTTCTGCGATTTCTTTCGCACCCTGCAACAGCTTATCCATAAGGGATATATCATCTGTTCCTCTGGCGTGTCCATGCAGAATTACATCTGCCTCTTTGGTCAGATACATGACCTTCTCCAGATTATTGACAAATTCCGGCATAGAAGAACTTTCCTCCAGCTGCATCCAGAGATGATGATTGATACTGTCTCCCGTAAACAGAATTCGATCCTCCTTCAATAGCAGAAGAATACCGCCCTGAGTATGTCCCGGCAGTTCAATAACTTCCAGATGAAGTCCACCCAGGTCAATGACTTCACCACCTCTGATCGGCTCAAAAGGCGGCATTTGTAAGCCTCTCTTATTACATTCTTCAATAAACTCCGGGAATCTCATATGCTCCTGTGCAACAGGAAGATCCGCCGGATGTAAATAAGCGCAATCAAAGTATACATTTCCATAAATATGATCACAATGTCCATGCGTATTCACGACCATTATCGGCAGGTCGGTCACTGTTCTTACAACAGCTCGTACATCCTCATATCCGTTCATCGTATCAATAACAAGTGCCTTTTTACTACCAACTACAATATAGCCGGTTGCTTCATGATGATCATCCATGAGATAAACGTGTGGATTGATCTGAGTCAAAATAATCCTTTCAAACATGTAACTTCTCCTCTCTGTGTTCTGATTTCCATTCACGCACTGCCTGCAGCCTTTCCTTCACTGCTTTCTCTGCGCCCTCCTGTGTCGGTAGATAATACCGTCTGTCTTTTAACGAATCCGGCAGACACTGCATGGTTGTAAGCTTGTCCTCATAATCGTGTGCATACTGATAGCCTTCCCCATAATGCAATTCTTTCATCAAACCTGTGGGTGCATTTCGAAGCTGTAACGGCACCGGCTCATCTCTGTACTCCTTCACATCTCGTTTGCATTCCTCACATGCTGTATAGAGTGCGTTGGACTTCGGAGCCATAGCAAGATATGTGACCGCATGTGTCAGGTGCACATCGCATTCAGGCATCCCCAGAAAATGGCATGCCTGATACGCAGCTACAGCTACCTGAAGAGCCTGACTGTCTGCCATTCCAATATCTTCGCTGGCAAAACGAATCAGCCTCCTTGCAATATAAAGTGGATTTTCTCCACCCTCTAACATACGGCACATCCAATATATGGCTGCATCCGGGTCACTATTACGCATGGATTTATGAAGTGCTGAAATCAGGTTATAATGCTGATCTCCCATCTTATCATACAACAGTGATTTCCTGCTGATGCATTGCTCTAACCCTTCGTCTGTCACAGTGATGCTCTCTGCACTGATTTCACCATTTGTCACTGCCATTTCCAATACGTTCAAGGCGGTTCTCGCATCTCCATTGGCAAAAGCCGCAACAGCATGAAGCTGACGATCACTCATCACTACATTTGAATCCCGAAATCCTTGCGGGCTAAGTAACACATTTTTAAGAAGCTGCACCAGATCATCCTCTTCAAGTGCCTTTAATACAAACACCCTGCATCTGGACAATAAAGCAGAATTTACCTCAAATGACGGATTCTCTGTTGTAGCACCAATCAAAGTAATACTTCCTCTCTCCACATAAGGCAGGAAAGCATCCTGCTGTGCCTTATTGAAGCGATGAATCTCGTCTACGAACAGAATTGTCTTCATTCCTATTCTTCTGCTGTTCTCAGCCTGCTGCATTACTTCTTTAATTTCCTTGATTCCACTGGTCACAGCGCTGAAATTAATGAAATTCGCTTTTGTCTTTTCTGCTATTATACCAGCCAATGTGGTCTTGCCGACTCCTGGTGGTCCCCAGAATATCATAGATGTTACCTGATCTGTCTCGATCATCCTGCGAAGTATCTTTCCCTGCCCAATCAAATGCTGTTGCCCAACAAACTGATCCAGATTCTTTGGACGTACCCTGCTGGCTAACGGGACACTGATATTTCTTATCTCATTGTCAAACAATGTCATTTGTTCCATTTCTTACATGCCTTTCAGTATCCTGCTTCATAATAAAAGCACTTATGAACGATACCTCGATACTCAATTTCATCAGTGTAACTCAATTGTTTCATGCCACACTTTTCCATTACTCTGCGGCTTGCCACATTCTCTTCAAAATAGCCTGCTTTCACTTTACGAAATCCCATTTTTAACAGTTCTTCTATCATCGCATGAACTGCCTCGGTAGCATAGCCTTTTCCCTGATAATCCGGATGAATGACATAGCCGATCTCAATCGTATCATTCTCCATGTCACAGTCATTTATGAATCCAATCAACCAGTCATCAGTATAAATGCCATATGCTAAATGTTCAACATCCTCTATTTGACTAAAAGAAATCAGTGTTTCTGCCAATGCCGTTACCTGTTCTGGTGTTTTTAAATCAGGCACCATAAAAGTTTTCGTAATCTCATGATTGGTCAGTAATTGAACCAGTTGTTCTGTGTCTTTTTCCAATATCACATGTAGTGTAAGTCGTTGTGTCTGAATAGATGCTTTCTTATTTAATGTCATGTTTTAATATAACCTTTACTTATCATTAGTAAGTTATATTATTCCATGCTTACAGCTTGCTGTCAATTGACATTCCCTTAATATCTTCTTCCGTCAGGGTATAATCATCCAGAATATTTTTGATTTCGCTGGTTGTACTGTCTTTTAACTGGTCATGTGTAAGGATACTTTCTGTCACAGCCCTGGTTTCAGTAACCGGCTGGCTTGCTGCATTTCTCTCTTCCACACGTTCCTTGAGTTTCTTTTCCTTTTCTTCCTCTTCTGCCTTTTCTTTTGCTTTTTCGGCTTCTTCTTTGCGCTTCTCTTCCATGCGCTCCTGCATTTCCTTCATAGCAGTTTGGATCATATCTTTGCTTGCAGCATCTATAATATCATCCGCTTCCTGCATGGCATTCTGCATATCCTGATTTTGTATCCGATCTATTTTAACTTGTCTGATAGACGCATTCTCGTCCCTCATGGTAGACTTGGCATCCTTGATCTGACTGTAAAATTCTGCCTCCTGCTTCGCATAATCTGCACACACTTCTTTGTATTCATCCTCTGAACAGCCACTCTTACGTATCTCTTCCTTCTGCTCTTCTAATGCCTTGATCTGTTCCTGTGCTTCTGCAATCTTAGCCTGGCTGTCACTTATCTTTCCCCTGGATTCCTCGATTCCATTATCAATTTCTATCTCTTTTGCAAAAGCATCACGGATAACTTTCATTGCCTTATCCTGCGCTTCTTTTTTCTTCTGCGCCAGAGTATCAGTCTGATTTGTCTGTCCATTTCCTACAAAGATTGTTTTCTTATGTTCTGTTTTATCTGACTGTGTCTGCTGTGTATTATTATTCCATACACTTGTCTTTTTATCTTTTGTACGATTGCCCATAAATAATGTATAGCCCTGAATCTGCATATATGTTCCCCCCTCATATGACTTTATAACAGGTGATTGCGAAACTACGATAGAAAATGGCACGAATTGTGTTTCGCAAACGCCTAAACTTTATAATATATATCGGCAATCATGTACAAATAAAAAAGGACGGAAGCCCGTCCTTTTCTGAAATTCTTATTAATGATGGAATAATCTGATGCCTGTAAAGCACATTGCCATGTTGTATTTATTACATGTCTCAATGACATTATCATCACGGATAGAGCCACCTGGCTGTGCAATGTATTTCACACCGCTTCTGTGTGCTCTCTCTACGTTGTCACCAAATGGGAAGAAAGCATCAGAACCAAGTGACACGTCTGTCAGTTTATCTAACCATGCTCTCTTTTCTTCTCTGGTCAATACTTCCGGCTTCTCTGTGAAGAAATTCTCCCATACTCCGTCTGCCAGTACATCCATATAGTCATCACTCATGTATACGTCAATTGTATTGTCTCTGTCTGCACGGCCAATCTTTTCCTTGAAAGGAAGGTTCAACACCTTTGGATTCTGGCGTAAGAACCAGTTATCAGCCTTGTTACCTGCAAGTCTTGTACAGTGGATACGTGACTGCTGGCCAGCGCCGATACCGATTGCCTGACCACCCTTTACATAGCACACAGAATTGGACTGTGTATATTTCAAAGTAATCATTGCAATTGCAAGATCAATCTTTGCTGATTCTGGAATTTCCTTATTCTCTGTTACAACATTTGCAAAAAGTTCATCGTTAATTACCAATTCATTTCTGCCCTGCTCAAAAGTAACTCCGTATACATCCTTTGTCTCGATTGGATTAGGCACATACTCAGGATCAATCTTGATAACAGCATAGTTTCCCTTTTTCTTTGCCTTGAGGATTTCCAGAGCTTCCGGTTCGTATCCCGGTGCAATGATACCGTCAGACACTTCCCTCTTAATGAGTCTTGCTGTATCGGCATCACATACATCTGATAAAGAAATGAAATCACCAAAAGAAGACATTCTGTCAGCGCCTCTTGCTCTTGCGTAAGCACTTGCCAAGGGTGATAAATCTCCCATATCATCTACCCAGTAGATCTTACGCTCTACCTCTGTCAAAGGCAGACCTACTGCTGCTCCGGCAGGAGATACATGTTTAAAAGAAGTAGCTGCAGGAAGTCCTGTTGCCTTTTTCAGTTCTTTTACAAGCTGCCAGCCGTTAAAAGCATCCAGGAAATTGATGTAGCCAGGCTTGCCATTTAATACTTCGATAGGAAGTTCTCCCTCTTTCATATAGATGCGGGAAGGCTTCTGATTTGGGTTACAACCGTATTTTAATTCTAATTCTTTCATGTGTGCACTCCTTAGTTATTCTTGTTGATGATTCTGGTTTCGTATTTGCCTGTTGCAATGTCGATGTAACGGATGAACAAAGATACCTTGTTCTCTGCATTCAGGCTGTTCCATACAGTATCAGCGAACTCATTCATATCATTTGGAATATCAACTAACTTAGGTTCGCCTTCAAAACTTGGCAGAGGATTGCCATCACATTTATAAGTATGGATGAAATGACCTTCGCCGGCTACTGGATTGCTGTATGCAAAAGTATAACGGTTGCATGCAGCCGGATTGCCATTGTTGCTCTTTAAGATAGACATTGCATAATTGTAGGAACCATCCTCAATATGAAGGATTCCTGAGATTCTTGGTGTATAGTTAGGTGCGTCTGGTTCAAACTCTCTGGTACGCAGAGACTGTTCAAATGTCTGCTGTTTATCCATTAATTCATAGATCGTGTCTGTCTGATCACCATTGGTTACAATTGTCTTGTTTCCAAGAACACGAACAGGTGCATAGATAATCAGGCTGGGATCACTTAACTTGGATGGATCAAATGCCTGTGTCCTGATGCCTTCTCCTTCTGTTACAAATACACGGTTTCTGCTGTTCTCGCTTCTGCCCATGATGAAATATGCGATTGCTGCCTTCGTTCCATCGGGTGTCTTACCGATCACGATTCCTCTTCCGGGATAAGCGTTGCTCTGAAGTTCCTGTGCCAGTGAAAGTTTTTCCATTTTTACCTCATTTCTGCGCTGCCTGCCTTTTCACAAGTCCACGGTGCAGCGCCACCCAGACTTGTTGTATATCCTGTTCCAAGACATAAAAAGACCGCCTGGACATACAAATATATGTTGCCCAGGCGGTCGGCTCTTCATCAATATGATACACTCCCTGTAGGTACTCCTACACAGACAATCTGTTTCCGCCAGTTGTGTACTAAAGTCATCATAGCGGAAAAACAGGAAATTTGCAATATGTTTTATGAATTTATTTTATCTAATTCTTTTTCCAGTAATTCACGGGTGATTTCTCTACCGTGAGACGGTAAAAACAGATTACAATTCTCCTGTAACAGTTTCTTCCACGATACTGCCACCAGTCCCGGTTGATTTGCCCATGCCAAAAAAACAGAGAAAATTGCTTTCTTTCGCATGACGTCCCCCACAATGGCAATTTCATCATCTACCACAATACTGATGCTGCCCTCCGAATGTCCCGGTGTCTCTATCACTTTGATTCTGTCGTCTTCAAAAAGTTCACTGCCCAAGGGCAATACCTGGGCTTCTCTACATGGAGGATATTTATTCAGGAAAGGAATATAACTTACAATCCTCTCTATCGGTTCCATGGATTTGTGTGCCGCCTTTGGAATCAGACAATCCCCTGTCTGTATAAAATGCAGCTCACTGTCATGTATGTAGACTGAGCATTGATATTGTGTCATATACCAGGATGCCGCTTCTACATGATTAATGTGGGAATGTGTCAGAATAATTCCTGCAAACTCATGTATTCCATTTTCCTCCAGCTGACTTACAATACGTTTTCTGTCCATTAAGGTAGATGTATCTATCAGCCAGTTCTTATTCTGATGTTGTATAACGAAACAATTACATCGAAAGCCATCCAGACGAATTATCGTTATCCCATCATGTGTTATCCATTTCCTCATATACTCTTATCTGTTTTCCCCTACAAAAAAACTTATCGGACATATTTATCCGATAAGCTTATATTAACATAATTCCTGTATAATAAAAATACATACTGCCATTTTTTTACATATACTACAAAATTTATTGTGCATATTTACATCTGCATTTCATGACAAATCGCTTCCAAGCCATACATTAATGTCTTATAGCCTTCCTGATATTTATAGTTTACATGAGAGGCAAGCATTCCACTGATTCCTGTCAGCATAAGCCAGATACATTCTGCAGCCTGTCCTGGAGTTACATGTTCATTTACCTGTCCGGATTCTTTGCCTTTTTCAATATATGCTTCCAGATTCTGCAATATTTCATTGTGTATTCCAGTCTCTTGCACCTGATACAGCGCTGTATAATACTGGAAAAACGCATTTCTTTCATATATGTATGTAAATTCTGCCTGCACAAGAGCAATCAGATTTTCATAATAACCAGCTTCCTCTTTCATTGCATTCTGGGCATTTCTTAGAAGTTCATCATTGCATCGTCCTGCAACGATCAGATTAATCTCATCAATGTCACGAAATCTATTATAAATTACTCTTCTGTCGCAATTCAATTCTCTACAGATTCGAGTTACTGTTAATGCATCCGGTCCCTCTACACAACCTATATGAACTGCCAGATCTATAATTCTCTGGCTAGTCTCATCTTCAATTCTCTTGCCCTTGGAAAAAGCCATTTAGTCATTCCACCCTTCTACTTTATATTTTATCAACAAAAGCCAGTAATAGCAAGCAATTGTCTGCAAATTTATGATATTTGTATAATTATTTACACAATAAAAGGCAGCAAAGATTTGCCGCCTTTTATACCTGATTTATTCTGCTGCAGTAATCGCATTACCCGTATAGAGCTGGTAATATCTGCCCTGCTTCTCAATCAATTGATCGTGTGTTCCACGCTCAATAATTCTGCCCTGCTCCAGAACCATAATACAGTCGCTGTTCTTAACTGTGGACAATCTATGTGCAATAACAAAAGTCGTTCTGCCATGCATCAGCTTATCCATACCATCCTGAACAATCTTCTCTGTTCTGGTATCAATAGAGCTGGTTGCTTCATCCAGAATCAATGCCGGAGGATCTGCAATGGCTGCTCTTGCAATAGCAAGAAGCTGTCTCTGACCCTGACTAAGGTTTGCACCATCACCTGTCAGCAATGTATCATATCCCTGAGGAAGTCTCTCTATGAATTCATGGGCATTTGCCAGTTTTGCTGCTGCAACAACTTCTTCATCCGTTGCATCCAGCTTACCATATCTGATATTCTCACGAACTGTAGCCGTGAACAAATGTGTATCCTGTAATACGATACCAAGAGAACGTCTTAGATCTGCTTTCTTGATCTTATTTACATTGATTCCATCGTATCTGATCTTACCATCCTGAATATCATAGAATCGGTTGATCAGGTTGGTAATTGTAGTCTTACCTGCTCCTGTAGAACCAACGAAAGCAATCTTCTGTCCTGGTTCAGCGAACATTTCAATATTGTGGAGTACGATTTTCTCATCAGAATAACCGAAATCTACATCATCGAATTCTACCTTACCTTCCAGCTTACGATAGCTGGTCTCTCCTGTATCTTTATGATAATGCTTCCATGCCCAGATGCCTGTTCTCTTCTCTGTCTCTCTGAGCTCGCCGTTTGTTTCTTCTGCATTGACCAGCGTTACATAGCCTTCATCCGCTTCCGGCTTTTCATCAATCATCTTGAAGATACGTTCTGCACCTGCCAGCGCCATAACAATACTGTTGAACTGTTGACTGATCTGGTTAATAGGCATATTGAAGCTCTTGTTAAAGGTCAGGAAGCTTGCCAGCCCACCCAGAGTCAGACCGGCAATGTGGTTCAGGGCAAGAATACCTCCAACGATGGCACATACTACATAACTGAGATTACCAAGCTGTGCATTGATAGGACCAAGGAAGTTGGCATATTTATTGGCATTATATGCACAATCAAACAGTTCATCATTGATCTCATTGAACTTCTCAATGTTCTCATCTTCATGACAGAATACCTTAACAACCTTCTGGCCTTCCATCATTTCTTCAATGTAGCCATTGACAGCCCCCAGTGCCCGTTGCTGTTTGATGAAGTATTTACCGGATGCCCCGGCTGCCATCTTTGTTACATATAACATTAATGATACCATGATCAATGTAACGATTGTCAAAGGCCAGCTCAGGAACAACATACTGAAAAATACGCTGACAATTGTAATGGCACTGTTTAAGAGCTGTGGCATACTCTGGCTGATCATCTGTCTTAATGTATCAATATCGTTTGTATAGCATGACATGATATCGCCATGTGCGTGTGTATCAAAATACTTAATAGGCAGGGATTCCATCTTGCCAAACATATCATTTCTGATATTTCTTAATGTACCCTGACTGACATTGACCATGATCCGGTTATATGCATAACCAGCCAAAGCACCTATCGCATAGAAGCAGCCTACTCGTACAATTGCACTCCACAAGCCTGAGAAATCAGGATTCTCCTGTCCGATCAAAGGCATGATATAGGAGTCAATCAGTGTCTGCATGAACAAAGTTCCCTGAATACTTGCAAATACACCTATAAAAATACAAATGACAACAATAATGACATGTGGTGTATAACTCTTGAAAATATATCCTATCAGACGTTTGAAAAGCTTGCCGGGATTCTCTACCTTAGGCTTGGGTCCCCTTGGTCCTCTTCTTCCACCTGGTCCATTCATTGGTCTTGCATTTTCTGCCATTATCTGTCACCTCCATCCTCATCAAAATCTCCACTGCCACCTGTCTGTGATTCATATACATCTCTGTAAATCTCACTTCTTGCCAGCAGTTCATCATGTGTACCAAAATCAGAAATCTCACCATTATCCATAACAACGATTCTGTCTGCATGCTGTACACTGCTGATTCTCTGTGCAATGATAAGCTTCGTTGTGTCTGGGATCTCTTCGGCAAAAGCCTTTCTGATCTTCGCATCGGTTGCCGTGTCAACAGCACTTGTACTGTCATCCAGAATCAGTATCTTGGGTTTCTTTAACAAAGCTCTGGCAATACACAGTCTCTGCTTCTGTCCGCCTGATACGTTAGAGCCGCCCTGCTCAATATGTGTATTATATTTATCAGGCATCTTCTGGATAAATTCATCGGCACATGCCAATTCACAGGCTCTGATACATTCTTCTTCCGTTGCGTTCTTATCACCCCAACGCAGGTTGTCAAGAATAGAGCCACTGAAAAGCACATTCTTCTGTAATACTACGGAAACCTGATTTCTAAGGGCTTCCATATCATATTCCTTTACGTTACATCCTCCTACCAGCAGTTCTCCTGATGTTACATCATACAGACGGCTGATCAGATTGACAAGACTGGACTTGGCACTGCCAGTACCACCGATAATACCAATGGTTTCACCTGATTTGATATCAAGATTGATATTTTTGAGTACCGGCTTACTGCCATTTTTATATGCAAAATCTACATTTTTGAACACGATGCTTCCATTTGATACTTCTTCAACAGGTTTCTCAGGATTGGTAAGGTCTGTCTTTTCCTGCAATACTTCAGCAATACGCTTTGCACTGGCATAACTCATGGTCAGCATAACGAAAATCATGGATACCATCATCAGGCTCATCAGGATGTTCATACAGTAAGTCAAAAGACTCATCATTTCACCAGTGGTAAGACCACCTGCAACAATCATCTTGGCACCAAGCCAGGAAATAATCAGAATACATGCATAGACCGTGAACTGCATCAGAGGCATGTTGATGACAACAAGCTTCTCAGCACGCAGGAACATATTATAAATGTTCTGGTTCGCCTTGGAGAATTTCTCTTTCTCATAATCTTCTCTTACGTATGCCTTTACTACACGGATTGCAGATACATTCTCCTGCACACTGGCATTCAGATCATCATACTTCTCAAATACCTGTCTGAAATACTTCGTAGCCCTGGGAATAATCATTGCGATACATGCAGCCAGGAATATAACTGCGATTAAGTAGGTACTTGCCAGCTTCGCATTGATGGAAAAAGCCATAATCATCGCAATAATCATGGATGCCGGCGCTCTCATTGCCATACGCAGCAGCATCTGATATGCATTCTGCAGATTCGTTACATCTGTTGTCAATCTGGTAATCAGACTGGATGTAGAATATTTATCAATGTTCGAGAAAGAGAATGTCTGGATATTCTCAAACATTGCCTTCCTTAAATTTCTGGCAAAACCTGTTGATGCTTTCGCACCATATTTTGCTCCCATCATACCAGCCCATAAGCCAATGACAGCAGCCACTACCATATATGCGCCAACCTTATATATATGGTTCATATTCCCGGCATTGACACCATCATCAATAATAGATGCCATCAAAAGTGGGATGATCATTTCCATGATAACTTCGAGAATCATGAAAACGGGCGTCATAAGGGAATCTTTTTTAAATTCCTTGATCTGTGCGCCTAATACTTTCAGCATAATATTTTCTTCCTTTCACATTTAATCTTTGATTCTTTTGTGTATACACTCCTCTTTTTCACCAAGATTCTTACGAATCTTATCCGAAACATTAAAAAAAGTCTCTATCTCTTCTTTTGTCAGATCTTTTCTGATCTGTAATTCCAGGGAATCCAGAGTCTGTTTCGTCTTAAAATGCATTTCTTCACCGAGCGGGGTCAGGATAAGTTTCTTTAGTCTGGCATCACCGGGTACATTCTCACGTTCTATGTAACCTTTCTTCTCCATGAGCTTTACAATGCTGGTCACTGTTGATCGGTTCACACCGAAAGTAGACTCTATTGTCTTCTGATAGACCGGCTGATCTTTGTGAAAATATAGATAAGCCATAATCCAGCCATTCATCTGTGTCGCCTCGTCTATTCCTGCCGCTATTCCTTCTTTTATAAAGCACCGGTTGAAATCCTGCTGCATCCTTCGGATCACATGTCCAATCGCCCTGTTGGGACTATTTTTCTCTTCCATAGTCACCCCTCTTTCTGTAGCCTGGCATAAACAGCAGGCAATTATGTTCGCTGACGAACTGTTCAGCAGCGAATTGTTGCATATCGAACTGTTAGTCTATGAACAGTTTACCTCTAATTTCTTTTATAGTCAACCGTAAGAAATATAAAGAATTTATAAAGTATAGCATTTCTATGCAGAATCAGTTATACTATACACGATTTGGAACAAGAAAGGATAAACGCACTATGGACAGAACACTCAGCTATACGATTGAAGCAGCCGATGATGGTGAGAATGTAGGAGAATACCTTCGTCATCACGGTTATTCCCAGCCTCTCCTGATACATTTGAAGAAAACGCAGGAGGGAATTCTGCTTAATGGTATCTGGTGCTATGTGAATTCTATCCTGCATACCGGAGATATACTCACTATTCACATTCAGGATCACGATGGTTCCACAGGGATTCCCGCCACGGAGATATCCGAGGAAGCTTTTACGTCTATGGTTGCATATGAAGATGAGGATATTCTTGTCATGAATAAACCGGCAGACCTGCCTGTGCACCCTTCTCTGGGACATTATGAAGATACTCTTGCCAATTATTGTGCATGGCATTATCATAACCAGCTAGTATTCCGCTGTGTCAACCGCCTCGACCGTGATACCTCCGGTCTTGTTCTGATAGCCAAAAATATGCTGAGTGCTGCAGGCTTGTCACTGCAGCAGCAGGCAAGAGAGATTCACCGCACTTATCTGGCTATTGTAGAGGGAATCATCCCCGAGGAAGGCACTATAGACCTCCCTATCGCCAGAAAGGAAGATTCTATTATTGAACGTTGTGTTGAATCTTCACGTGGAGAATGCGCTATAACTCATTACCGCCGCATTTCTACAACCTGTCTGGATGGATGTGAATACTCGCTGGTACAGATTCAGTTGGAAACAGGTCGTACTCACCAGATCCGCGTTCATATGAAAGCAATCGGTCATCCTCTCCCTGGGGATTTCCTGTATAACCCTAATTATAGGCACATAAAAAGACAGGCTCTACACTCCTATCGTCTGGAATTTACCCATCCGATCAGTGGCAAAGCACTGTCCTTTACTCAGAATATACCATCAGATTTCGAATCACTGTTTCCAAAGATTCAGTGATTCTGCTGCTCTATTCTTTCTGCTAGATCCTGTAAATATACCCAGCGATCCATCTTTTCATCCAGAAGAGCCTGCGTAGTCTCTTTCTCTTTGGTCAACTCATTCAATTTCACAAAATCTCTGGCATTTGTAACAATATCCTGTTCCAGCTTCTCTATCTTTTCTTCCAGAGCAGCAATATCATCATCTATTGTCTCATATTCCCTCTGTTCTTTATATGTGAATTTTAACTTATCCTGACGGTTCTTAACTGTTTTAAGATTCTTTAGTTCATTACTCTTTTCTGTTGTCTTTTCTTCATAAAATATAGCATCTACGCCATTTTCTTCCTGTACTTTCGCCTGATAATCTGTATAACCGCCCTCATATTGTCTGATGACCCCATTGCCTTCAAAAGCAAAGATACGTCTGACTGTTCTGTCAAGAAAATAACGGTCATGGGACACCGTAATCACAATACCATCAAAATGATCCAGATAATCCTCCAGAATCGTCAATGTACGAATATCCAGATCATTTGTAGGCTCGTCCAGAATCAGTACATTAGGTGCTTCCATCAATACTCTCAAAAGATTCAGTCTACGTTTCTCTCCACCTGATAACTTGCCAAGAGGCGCATACTGCTTCTCAGGTGGGAACAGAAATCGCTCCAGCATAACAGATGCTGACACAGAGCCATCCACTGTCTGTACATATTCTGCTGTATTACGGATATAATCAATGACACGCATGTCAGGTGCCATATAGGCAAGTCCTGCTTCTTTATCCGTTCTGATCTCCTGCGCATAATATCCGATTTTGATAGTCTGGCCTGTAACAATTTCTCCAGAGTCCGGCTGTTCCATGCCGCAGATAATTTTCATCAGAGTAGATTTACCGCAGCCATTCTCCCCGATGAATCCAATTCTGTCATTTTTCAGAAAAATATAATTGAAGTCATTCAGAAGTACCTTATCACCATATGACTTGCACAGATGTCGAAGTTCAACAGTTGTCTTGCCCATTCTGGTCGTTACGGAACTGATATCCAGTGCTTCTTCCTGTGCAGGACCTTTCTGGGCTGCCAGTTCTTCATAGCGCTGAATATGCGCTTTCTGCTTGGTAGAACGTGCTCTTGCACCACGCTGCATCCATTCGATTTCCACTCGAAGAATGCTCTGTCTCTTCCGTTCTGTTGCCGCCTGCATTTCTTCTCTCTGTGCCTTTAACTGTAAGAATCCTGAATAGTTCGTCTGATAACTGTATGTCTTACCTTTATCTATTTCGACAATTCGATTGGACACACTATCCAGAAAATAGCGGTCATGTGTTACCATGATAACAGCACCTCTGAAATTTTTCAGATACTCCTCCAGCCAGTCTGCCATAGAAGAATCCAGATGGTTCGTAGGCTCGTCCAGAACCAGTACATCTGCCTTCGCCAGCAGGGTATTTGCCAGTGCAATTCTCTTACGCTGTCCACCAGACATATTGTCCACAATCTGATCATAGTCTGTAATTCCCAGCTTTTGCAGCATAGTCTTGGCTTCACTCTCAAGTGACCATTCATTATCATGTCTGAGATTACCTTCCATAACTGCTTCCAATACAGTAGAATGCTCACGAAAAGATGGGTGCTGCGGCAGATATCTTATTACAATATGATTTGCCCTGGTAATGGTGCCCTTTTCCGGTGTCTCCAATCCAACGATCATACGAAGCAGTGTTGTTTTGCCGGTCCCGTTAATACCAATAATACCAACCTTCTCCTGTTCATCTACTGTAAAAGACGCTTCATCAAACAAAAGGCTGTCTGTATAGGACTTTGTTATATTTTCTACATTAATTAAATTCATTGCTGCCATATATTCTAAAATTTCCTAATCTCTATGGAATCATCATCCGGTGTATTTTCAATGCTCTTTATTATGACTTCATAACCAAAGCTGTCATTGACCTGAACATGTACCTGATCTCCAGCCTTATGCCCCATCAAAGCCTTGGCAATCGGGGATTCTATGCTGATCAGTCCTTCTAATGGATTATTACGGACAGTAGTCACAAGACGATACTTTTCAACTGTACCATCCTCTACAAATTCGACTTCAACAGTTTTATTAAGTCCCACTTCGTCCTCTTTGGAATCATCTTCGATGATCTGTGCAGTCTTGATCATCTTCTCCAGATAGCGGATACGGCTCTCATTCTGATTCTTGAATCGTTTTGCAGCTTTATACTCAAAGTTCTCACTCAGATCTCCCTGAGCTCTGGCTTCCTTAACATCTTCAAGAGCTTCTTTTCTTACAACGAGCTTACGATGTTCAATTTCTTCTTCCATTTTTTTAATATCATTTTTAGTTAGTCTATCATTCATGTTAATAATCACACCTTACTATAGTCTGCGAACTTCTGGTTTCTCAAATAGCTTATGCTTTCTTCTTATGAATCACATACAATGGTAATGCTACGAATACCATTCCTCCAAGGATATTTCCAATTGTAACAGGAATCAGGTTAGAGATAAATCCACCTACATTAACACTTGCGCTGATCTGTGCAGCAGTAATTCCATATAATTCTTCTGCCTTTGCTACATATGTATCATTGGTCGCAGCAATAATACCCGCAGGGATATAGAACATATTCGCAACACAGTGTTCCCATCCTCCGACTACAAATGCGCAGATTGGGAAGAAAATAGCCCATACCTTACCTGCAATATCCCTGGCTGCTGTAGCCATTAATACAGCAATACATACAAGAATATTACATAAAATACCGGAGCAGATTGCCTTAAAAGGTGTAATTGTACATTTTCCATATGCTACCTTAATGGTAAAAGCTCCAAGTGCTCCACTGGTATAATCCAGTAAGCCACTATAATATACTAATGCTGCGATCAAAATAGCACCTGCCATATTGCTGAACCATACTATGATCAGTGTCTTGATCAGCTGTAATGCAGAAAATCTCTTATCTACAACACCTGCAAGCATAAGACAGTCACCTGTAAATAACTCGCCACCTACAAATACAATCATCATAAGTCCTACGGGGAAGATTGCTCCTGCAAGTGCCTTGGCTACGCCCTGATTGGATATATTATGAATTGCTGCGCTGCTTGTTGCTCCACCAAATGCAATAAATGCACCTGCCATCAGTCCAAGCAAAATGCATTTTAAAAGCGGAAGCTGCACTTTTCCCTCTCCCGCCTTCATATTGGCTTCAAACACCTGCGCCGGTGTATTAAAATTGTTTTCCATTCTGTTACGCTCCTTCTACGATATTGTTGTTCTTTGTCAAAACTTTGACGCACTATATCTATATGATACACCAGAAAGTGCAATTTGAAAACCGTTAATCCTTTCATAATATCCCAAATTCAGCCAAAATCATGTACAAAATCAAATACATTCCCGAAATGAAAAAAGGTCGGAAATCCCGACCTTTTTCTGTCTATTATTTCTATTTGTCCTTGGTATAATGCTTTTTTGCTGCCAGTCTTGCCATAGCACGAGCCATATTCGCCTGTGACATATGATATTCCTGGATGCTCTGTTTCTGACGCATAGCTTCCTGTGCTCGTTCCAGAGCTTCTTTGGCTCTTCTTTCATCGATTTCTTCAGGTTTCTCTGCGAAATCCACTAGAATTGTAACACGGTTGTAAGCAATCTGTGCGTGTCCAATACCCGTAACTGCCTCCAGCCATGTGCCATCTTCCAGCTGAATCCGCATAGGTCCTTCGACCAACGCCATAACAGTATTCTCATGATGAGCCATAATACCAATGGAACCATCTGTAGCACTCACAATGACCTGCTGGCATTTTCCAGTGAAAAATGTTTTATCAATTGCGATGACCTTTAATTCAAAAGTATTCATACGCATTACCCCATTGTCTTAGCTTTTTCAATTACATCATCAATCGTACCAACATTGAAGAATGCTGCTTCAGGATATTCATCCATCTCACCATTGATAATTGCCTTAAATCCACGGATAGTTTCCTTTAATGGTACATATTTACCTGGAACACCTGTGAAGTTCTCAGCTACATGGAATGGCTGGGACAGGAACTTCTGTACTTTTCTTGCACGGTATACAGTAACCTTATCTTCTTCAGATAATTCTTCCATACCAAGAATAGCAATGATATCCTGCAGCTCTGAATATTTCTGCAGAATCTCCTGTACGGCACGTGCTGTATTGTAATGCTCTTCACCTACAACGTCTGCTTCCAGAATACGTGAAGTAGATTCCAGAGGATCAACAGCAGGATAAATACCCTGTTCTACGATCTTTCTGGACAATACTGTAGTAGCATCCAAATGTGCGAATGTTGTAGCAGGTGCAGGGTCAGTTAAGTCATCTGCAGGTACATATACTGCCTGTACAGATGTAACAGAACCTTCCTTCGTAGAAGCGATACGCTCCTGCAATTCACCAACCTCTGTTGCCAGAGTAGGCTGATAGCCTACGGCTGAAGGCATACGTCCAAGTAACGCAGATACCTCAGAACCAGCCTGTACGAAACGGAAAATATTATCAATGAACAACAACACGTTCTGATGCTGTACATCACGGAAATATTCTGCCATTGTCAGACCTGTCTCTGCAACACGCATACGAGCTCCGGGTGGCTCATTCATCTGACCGAACACTAACGCGGTCTTATCAATAACGCCGGATTCCTTCATTTCTGTCCAAAGGTCATTACCTTCACGGGAACGCTCTCCTACACCGGTAAAGATGGAATATCCACCGTGTTCTGTTGCAATGTTAGTGATCAGCTCCTGAATTAATACAGTCTTACCTACACCAGCACCACCGAACAGACCGATCTTACCACCTTTTGCATAAGGAGCAAGAAGGTCGATGACTTTAATACCTGTTTCCAGGATTTCTACTGCCGGGCTCTGATCCTCGAAAGCAGGTGGCTCTCTGTGGATGACCCATTTTTCTTCATTTTCAAGACTTTCACCGGAGTCAAGTGTCTGTCCGGTTACATTAAATAATCTTCCCAAAGTCTTCTCGCCTACAGGAACTTTAATACCGCTTCCTGTTGCGACAACTTCCATATCTCTGTGAAGTCCGTCACTGGAAGAAAGCATGATACAACGTACCGTATTGTTACCGATATGCTGTGCTACTTCCATGATGCATTTCTTACCATTGTTATCGACTTCCAGCGCGTCCTTAATGAAGGGAAGATTGCAGCCTTCAAACTCTACATCGATTACAGGTCCAAGAACCTGTACAATTCTTCCTTTATCCATTTGACTTCTTCCTTTTCTGCGCTTTCGCACCGGCGATTACTTCAGTGATTTCCTGCGTAATCGCTGCCTGCCGCACTCTGTTATATTCTATTGACAGTGATTTAAGCATGTCTGTTGCATTACCTGTTGCAGCATCCATAGCCATCATTCTATCATTCTGCTCACAAGCAAAGGACTCTACCAATGCTCCGTATATATAACCTGTTACATAGTTAGGCACGATTGCATTCATAACGTCATTCGGGGTTGGAAGATATCTGGTTGTATCAGATACCATCAGTTCCATTCCGTTATTCATGCTGAAATCTGCCTTAGACAGAGGCAGAAGCTTAAACATCTCCGCTTCACTGTCCATTCCATTTATACTTCTGGTATATACGATATATACCTCATCCAGCTTACCTTCATTGTATCTGACAAGAATCTCCTCAGCAATGACTCTGGCTCTGTGGATGGATGGATTCTGAGCCGTATACTGAAAATGGCGATGTATCTTATAGCCTTTCTTTTCAAAATAATTACGACCTATCTGACCAACCACGAATAGCTCTCCCTGTGGATTCGCATCCAGTTCCTTCTGCACGAGCTTGATAACATTCTGGTTATAAGCACCTGCAAGCCCTTTATCAGCAGTAACTACAATGTAGCCTACTCTCTTCTGGTCAGGTGCTGTCTCTGTTCCGAAATAAATGTTCTCTATATCAGGAACATGACGCAGGATTCTGGCTATAGAGCCCTGAATAGCATAGAAATGTGCTGTAGATGCCTCCAGCGATTTCTTAGCCTTCTTTAACTTGGATGAAGAAATCATATACATGGCATTGGTAATCTTCATTGTATCCTGAATGCTTCTCATTCTGGTTTGAATTTCCTTAGTGTTTGCCATATTACAAATACCTTTCTGTTACATGCAGATTACATCTGCATTGATTACATTTGCGCTGATTTCATTTCCTTAACAGTTCTGATGATTTCTTCTACAAGTTCATCTGTCAGGACTTTCTTATCTTCAAGTTCATGAATGATCTCGCCATTATGATCTCTTACATAATCGAGCATATCCATCTGGAATTTCTTCACGTCCTTAGTAGGAATACCCATGAACAGCTTATTATTGGCTGCACATAATGTAATGACCTGTTCTGCCATGGACAGAGGTCTTCCTAACGGCTGTTTCAGAATCTCCATTAATCCCTTACCATATTCCAGCTGCTGTTTCGTAGAATCATCCAGATCAGAGCTGAACTGTGTAAAGACTTCCATCTCTCTGAACTGCGCCAGATCAATACGGATACTTCCGGCTGCCTTCTTCATAGCCTTAGTCTGTGCTGCACCACCTACACGGGATACTGACAAACCAACGTTGACAGCAGGTCTCTGACCTGAGAAGAACAGAGAGCTTTCCAGGAATATCTGACCATCTGTAATAGAGATTACGTTGGTCGGGATATATGCGGATACGTCACCAGCCTGTGTCTCAATGATAGGCAATGCTGTAATAGAACCGCCGCCTGCTTCCGGAGTCAGTCTGGAAGAACGCTCCAGTAATCTGGAATGTAAGTAGAATACGTCACCAGGATATGCTTCACGTCCAGGTGAACGCTCCAGCAACAGAGACAATGCTCTGTATGCAACTGCATGCTTGGACAGATCATCATATACGATCAATACATCTTTGCCCTTGTACATGAAATACTCTGCAAGGGAAGTACCTGAATATGGTGCAATATACTGTAATGATGCAGGATCACTGGCTGTTGCTGATACAACAGTTGTATAGGAAAGAGCATCATGTACTTCCAGAGTACGTACTAACTTGGCAATGGTAGATGCCTTTTGGCCGATTGCTACATAGATACAGATAACATCCTTACCCTTCTGGTTCAGAATAGCATCCATAGCAATACTGGTCTTACCTGTCTGTCTGTCGCCGATGATCAACTCACGCTGTCCACGTCCAATAGGGAACATGGAGTCAATTGCCAGAATACCTGTCTCCATAGGTACACTGACGGATTTACGGTCAACGATACTTGGTGCGTCATTTTCAATTGGGCGGTAATCAACGCTGGGGATTTCTCCCTTGCCATCGATTGGCTCACCTAAAGCATTGATAACTCTGCCAAGGAAACCTTCACCTACAGGAATACCTGCACGCTTACCGCTTCTGATAACACGTGTACCCTCTTTCATACCGGTATCACGTCCAAAGAGGATACATCCGATTTCATTTCTTCTAATATCCTGTACCATGCCTTTTACACCGGTATCAAAGATAACGATTTCACCATACATGGCATGGTCAATACCCTTGATTGTAACAATACCATCACCAATCCAGGTTACATTACCAACTTCACGTTTGTTGGTATCGAAAGCAGATTCATCAATCTCTGTCTTCAGAATGGTAATGATGTCATTCATATTATCAGCAGCTGCTACGTTCTCTTTCATGGAACGTTCAATCTGCTGTAATCTGCCGCGCATACTCCAGTCGTATTCTTCATTACCTGCACGGATAATGAAACCGCCCAGCAGATTCTTGTCTTCCTTCAGGGTAACGTCTAATGCATCTGCATGGCATTTCTCTTTCAGGAATTCCTTCATCTTATTCAATTGGTCATCTGTAGGAGGAACTACATAAGAAATCTGTACTGCAAGATTCGGATTATTCTCTACCTTGCGTAATTCCTCATGATAGGCTTCCACGATCTCTGAGAAAAGATTGAAATCATGATGATCGCATAAAAGCTCCAGAAAATCCCTAATCTGCTTTGGGAAAATCATCTCGATCAAATGAATCTTCTTCTCCAGTTCGACTGTTGGGTTCTCAAAGTCTACCTTAACCTGTGGTAAAGCCTCTAATAATTCGACAGTCTGCTTTACATCCTCTGGGGATACAGACAGTCTTTTCATTTCTTTTGCATAATCAATTACTGTCTGTGTCATTTCGTTTCACCCATTTCTGCGATAAAATCGTCATAAAGCTTCTGGCTGTGTTCAGGAGATACCTGATCACCTACTACCTTGCTTGCTGCAGCAACAACAAGATTCTGTATTTCAGACTGCATACTGCGGATAGACTTATTCTTTTCTTCCTGAATTGTCTCTTCTGCCTTCTGCATTCTCTTTGTAACTTCTTCATCTGCTGATTTCACAATACGATCGTATTCTACTCTTGCTTTCTCTCTTGCTTCCTGAACAAGTTTAGCAGAATCCTCTTTTGCATTTGCGAGGGAATCTTCATACTGCTTCTTTAAGTCATCAGCCTTCTTCTGAGCCTCATCTGCATCATCAAACTGCTTTTTGATTGCTTCTTCTCTCTGTGCGATGATGTTGTTCACCGGCTTAAACAGGAATTTCTTCATCAGGAAGTAAAGCACCAGTAAGTTGATGATTGTAAAGACCAGATTAATATCCAATCTAAGCATAATCTTTTCCTACCTTCCTGCTTATTTCAAGAACATAATTACAAGGATAGCGATAACGAAACCGTAAATAGCGGTTGCTTCTGCAAGTGCACAACCAAGAAGTAACAGCTTGGAAATCTTGCCTTCTGCTTCCGGCTGTCTTGCTACTGCTTCTGTTGCCTTGCCAGTTGCAATACCGATACCAATACCTGCTCCAAGACCTGTTAATACTGCAATACCTGCTCCAATACCTAAGATAGCGCTCATAAAATTATTCTCCTTTTTCTAAAATGAATTGTTGTTCTGCCATTTCAAATTATTACTCAATGGCTTCCTTAATAAATAATGATGTCAAGAATACAAATACATATGCCTGGATCAATCCGTCAAATATATCGAAATATAAACTGAACGGGATTGGCAAAATAGCCGGCATAATGATTTTAAGCAATTCCATAACTACGAATGCACCCAATACGTTACCGAAAAGTCGCATACATAGAGATAATGGTCTGATAAATATCTCCAATACATTTAAAGGTGCCACAACGGCTACAGGCTCCGCAAAGCTCTTGGCCCAACGTTTTACGCCCTTTGCATGGATTCCGGAATATTCGATCAGAATAATACTCATGATTGCCAGCGCACCAGTTACATTCAAGTCCTTTGTAGGCGGCTTCATGCCGAATAATCCAATAATATTGGATATACCAATGTATACGATAACTGTTACCAGATAAGGCACATAACCGGCACCTTCTTCTCCGATGATACCCTTTACCATGTTCTGCAGTCCGCATACTGCTGTCTCCAGAATGACCTGTCTCTTGCCTGGATTCTGTACTTTCAGATTTCTGGTCATGCATATAGCCAATATCAGCATAAATGCCATAATGACCCAGGTAATAACTACTGATTCTGCTACTTCAATACCACCAAACACGGGAATTGTAAACGCAGTATCACAGTTCAACTCTTCAAGCAGTTCATTTGCAATTTGTTCCATCTTCCATTCATCTCCTTTCCCTCTTGATTATTTTTGATATGATATGTAATTAATACAAAAGCAATTCGCAATACTTCTATAAGTATAGAAAGGGAGAGAACATTTTGCTCCCTCCCCCCGAACGCTTTATGATTATTTTACTTCTTATTTGTCACTCTTTCAAGTCAAAAAGTAACATATTTTTTTTAAAGTTAAAACAATTTCTTGTAATTTTGACAATAGACATACATAAATTTATTTATATAAGATAACAAAATCTGTGAAATCAACAAATGGTACAGCAACATGTCCTGCCTCATCAATAATTGTACTATCCAGAAATTCCATTTGCTGTGTTGTAATATTTCTTTGGAAAATAAATGCTGTCTTACCGGCATTTTCTTCCCCCAGCAGCATTACGGTTGCAAGCTTAACGCCATAGATAGTCTTCTTTCTTGGCTCAAGCACAAACGATCTGAATCCTTGTCCGAAGTCTTTATCTTTTGATACCATAATATTCAGATCCAAATCTCCCTTTATCTGCGCAAGTGCTGACGCTGTATATGCTGTAACCACTCCATTCTCCCACAAAAAGACATATGTTGCATTGCTTGCTGCCATTTTAGCCACTACTTCTTCTGGAATGACCATATTGAAATCAGATTTTAATGCGATATTTACAACCATCTGCTGCATCGATGATGGATTTTCAATAGAAGCCATCTGTGTCTTTGCATCAGCAAATGCGAGGTCTATTACTTTATCCCAGCCTGTCACTGTGATTCCATCCAGTGAAGTGTACTCAGCCTCATTTGCCGGCTTTCCTGTTGTTGTACTGCTATCACTGTCCTGACTTTCATTATTCGCTGTTTCTTCAGAATCATTTTTAATCTGTGGTCTGTCTGATGGTTTGGCTTTTCCTGCCTTTAATACGACTGTACCACCGTCCTTTGCAGCAGGTATTTCAATCTGCACCACACCATCTGCATCACTCTGATACTGACTGTTACTATATAAATCTGTATATGTCGTATTGGCAGCCAGCTTCAGTTCTACTGTTCTGCTTTCATTTTCATTAATATTAAATCCTACATATAAAGTAGTGTCACCATAGCTTCTGGATGCTACCAGTGTACCGTTCGCATCATCTGCTGATACCGTAGTCCTGCTTCCCTTTGCAAAAACATCCGTATACGAATTGCGGATCTCAAGCAGCTTGGAATAATGTCCAAGCATATCATTGTCATCATTCGCAATCGACCAGTCCATATCATAGCGGTTCGTCTGGTATGGCCAGTTATTGACTCCTGTCAGTCCTAATTCTTCTCCATAATAGATAACCGGCTGTCCTTTTGCAGTAATCTGAAGCGTTGATGCAACCTTCATCAGTGCATGTGCCTTGTCTGAATCTACACGGCTGCCTTCATTCATCAGTCTGTACATCAGTCCATCCTCATCATGACTGCTGAGGAAACTTCCCATGGTTGCCGTGTTGTCTATTCCTGCATTCCGGCTTTCCATAAAGTTTTCTACTGTAGATAAATTACCGCTTACAAATGAAATTGCCTGGTCATTGAAATCAAAATCAAGCAAAGAATCCATCTGACCTGTTCTAAGCTGCCCTGCATTCGTTGCATATCCTGCGCCTGCATATTCACCAATCATCTTAAAATCAGGATCAATATAAGTTAATGCATTTTTGAATGCTTTCCATGTCGTGTCATCAACATGCTTTACCGTATCTACCCTGAAATAATCAATATCATAATTACTTACCCAGGAAGTCTGCCATGCAATCAACAGATCCCTGACCTGCCCATCTTCTGTTACAAAATCAGGAAGAGAAGATAATGCATCTTTCTTATCATCTCCCTTTACTGTTGTGGAGCTATCACGAAGCATGTTCTTTCCTTCGATATAAGTATTATTAAAAATATCTTCTGTACTGTAACCTGCATGATTAAGAACTACATCAACCATTAATTTCATGCCACGGGCATGCAGTGCATCAATCAGCTCCTGCAATTCCTCCTGTGTTCCCAGATGTTTATTAAGCTGTGTAAAATCACTTGTCCAGTAACCATGGTATCCGGAATTATGTTGTCCATCATACCCATCACAATCAAGAGTATCTTCTATATTTTCTACAATAGGTGTGATCCATACTGTATTTACACCAAGGTTCTGCAGATAATCAAGTTTTGACTCCAGACCTGCAAGATCACCGCCATGATACATAGAGCCTTCTGCCGGTGCATAATTGCCTGTACCATATGCGTCATTATTACTGCTGTCGCCGTCAAAGAAACGATCTGTAACTGCAAAATAAATTACGGCTTCATCCCAGTCAAACCCATCATTATCCCGTTCCTTTACAGTTACTTGTGCAGTAGTTGTATAATGATTGCCATACTGATCCTTTACATTTACAGGAATGTTTTTTATACCTGCTGGGACTCCCTCTTTTAATGCAATCGTACCTTCCATTAATTCTGTATCAATGGCGAAGCTGCTGCTTTGACCTAATTCTGACAGATCCGCATATGCCTCAACCGCCTCAATCTGCTCTGCCTCATCAGCCTGCAGTGTCAGTTTCAATACAGCGTTATCATTATAATCTATTTCGGAAGGAGTGACCTCTGCCTGTATATCTACATTAAATGTCGTGTAAGTATAAGCAGAATATGTTGTACCATTTACAACTGCTGTTTCTGTATTGAATCGGTCTGTCACCAGCTCGCCATTTACCAGATAACCATAATAATGATCACCTTCTGTCAATTTGCCTGTATAATAATATCTTTCATTCGTCTCGTCATAAGACATAGGATACTTTTCATCATCCCAGATAAGCTCAACATGATCTTTTAATGCAGCTTCTTCATAATTTCTAAAAAGTGTATCATCTCTGTAATAAAAAGTAATTTCGCCATTAATAGAATCTGTTATATATCCGATATTATATGGCAGATTATATACAATGCCTTCACCCTGTATAAAAGATGCCTTTACAACACTTTGATCCAAAGGAATCGCAACGGTATGGTCTCCGCCATCTTTCTCTGCCCACTCATTATCTGTTTCACTTTTTCTCATGCAGAAAGAAATACTTTCTTTTGTATCTACGACAGGAATTCTGGCTGCCATCTTATCCCCAAGCTTCTCAAATCCGACTGATACATCACTGCCATAACCTGTATTCCAGCTATAAATATTCCATCCGTCATAATCGCCCGCCGGTCTGCTGTACTCAACAATAACATAGCGGCTTTCTCTTTCTACGATATCAGGAATTTCCGTATATGCCTTTGTATCTCCATTGACTAGATATAACGTTACATTTTCCTGTTTCTGCTCGTTATCATAACTCTTATCAACATCCTGCCATGACCAGTCATCATAAGCTCTTGGAATAATATATAACACTTCATGGTCGCTTGATACTTCTGCCTTCAACCATGCATTGCCATCTGTCAGTTCCTCTGTCTCCTGGAAGAAATACTGTGTTCCAGCCACATTATCGGACCATATCCATAAAGAAGCACCATCTATACTCTTGTGGTTCGTATCCAGATAATAGATTGTATACTGATATGTACCCTGTTCCGGTTCTTTATCTTCTCCTACCTGAACCAGACTGTTGCCACTGCTTTGCAGATCATTACGAGGATCAGTCACCCATGTACCACCATTGATAACAAATTTGTATTCATACTTAGCATCCTCTAATTCCTTGGTAATACTCCAGAATCCGGTCTTTTCATTATAAGTCATGGCATCAGCAGAAGGATTCCAATCATTCATCTGTCCTGCCAGGCTTACGCTGTCTGCTGTTGGTGCGAAATAATAAAAGGTTACTTCATTGCCGTTCACTACAGGACTCTTAACCGATGGATCATCTTCCATAAGCTTCGTAATATGAAAAGAGGCATTACTGCAGTTAATGTCGTCTGTCTTTACTCCATTTACTTCCAGACAATATGTATATTCTCCCTCTTCGCTGACAGTTGCAGACAATAAAGCACTGTGGCAGGCATCTTGTGTCATGGTAACTTCATGGTAATTGTCATCAGCTGTTTTATACAAAAGGCTGACTTTCTCATCTCCGGACGGGTAATAGAAAATGCTCACGCTTCCATCATCGTTATAAACAGGATTGCGTAAAATTTCTGAGTTGCCGTCACTGCATGGGTTGGTGGAATCCCCCACCCAATTGTCATTTACTACAATGCCATACTCATATGATTTCTCCAAAGAGAGCTGTGCTGTTGCACTCCATACACCATTATCATCCTCTGTCATATAAAAATACTGGCTCCAGTCTCCTGACCAGGAACCTTTTACATAAGCAGACTCCACCTTTTCTCCATCCTGTGGATAATAATGGAATGTAACTTCTCCATCTTTTCCAATTGCCGGGCATGTTCTGGTAACGTTTCCAGTCGCAGCATACATAGATACTGCTGCTTCTTCTAAAGAAACCTCCTCCGTAGCTTCTTCTACCGTTTCCTCTGTTAAAGCTTCCTGTGTAGAAGCTTCCTGTGCTGCCTCCCACTTTATATCATCTTCAACGCTGCTCTCCTGTATCTGATTTTCCTTCTCCTCTTCAGATGCGTTTGTGTTTTCACCTTCATTCAGGTGTTCATCTTCTGTCTGTTCTGCTGTTTCTGACTCATCCATAGCCTGGTCTGTTTCAGAAACACTTTCGCTTCCGTTCTCTGCCAATTCTTCTGCTTCGGCCGTAACCGGACACGCAGACAAGACAAGTGCAGCAGATAAAATCCATGCGGTTGATCTTCGCATTGTACTACTTCCCTTAACTCGTTTCATATAATGCCTCCTTATATATATTCCTCCCTGGTGCAGAATTGTGCACTATTTTGCACACATTCTGCACCTTTTGCACGAAATATTTCGTGCTTTTTCGTTTTCTATTATAGCGCCGTTTTCTGTTTTGTACAATATGTATAGTTTTTGATTTTTTCACAATATTTATCTATACATTTTGTTACTTTTAGAGATTTTTTGAAAAGTGCTTGCAAACAAAATGCTATTATTATATTCTTATATTTTAAGAATACGAAATTTCACGAAACTCCACAATTCTATTGAGAGAAGGGAATCATGCAATGATTACAATAAAAGATATCGCAGATAGATTGGGAATTGCACCCAGCACTGTATCAAAAGGACTTAACGATGCAAATGATATCAGTCCCGACCTAAAACAGCTGGTATTGGATACTGCAATTGAAATGGGATATGTTACCAAGAAAATGAAAAAAGAGACCCGTAAACGTCTCTGTATCTTTATAGAAAATATGTTATATCTGAAAGAAGATGATTTCGGCTTCGACATCGTTTTGGGCTTCAGACAGGCTGCCATCCGCGACAAATGGGATGTCCATATTGTAGAAATGAATCCCATCCTTCAAATAAAAGAACCTTACGACCGCTATATGATGCGCAATCATTATCACGGAGGATTCCTGATAGGCTTCGCCCTGAAAGACCCCTGGATGAAACAGCTGGAATCAACTACGATTCCTACCGTTCTCTTTGATAATTATATCCGCAAAAATCCTAATGTCGCCTACACAGGTACAGACAGCTTCGAAGGTATCGACCTTGCCATTGATCACCTGGTACAGCTTGGTCATACTCATATTGCACTTTTAAACGGTTCCAAGGACTCCATGGTCACTGCAAACCGCTATGAAGCCTATATCAGCAGTATGCAAAGCCATGATCTGTCTATAAACGAGAATCTGATTGCCTACGGCTATTATGTAGAAGATAGTGCAAAATATCATTTTGCTGATTTATTGAATAATGGTGCTACAGCTATTTTATGCGGTAACGATCTCCTTGCAATCGGTATTCTCAAGGAATGCCAGCGTCTGCACATTAAGGTTCCAAAAGATATCAGTATCGTAGGATTCGATAATTTACCAATTTCCGCCGAATGCACTCCTGCCCTAACAACAATCAGCCAAGACAGAATCGACCTGGGCAAGAGTTCCTATGCCGCTCTGTACTGGCTGATTGCCAAAGTACCTATATCCCGCTCCCTGCTTCGTCCCAGCCTTATTATCCGGGAATCTACAGGTAAAGCTGCTAATTAATTAAAAGCCAAGCTTCTTATAAATATCAAAGCAGTCAAATGTTGCAAAGTAATCCTTTGGAGTCTCTGCTCTTCGAATCAGTTCATGGCTTCCGTCTTCTTTTAACAGAACTTCCGCTGAACGAAGCTTACCATTGTAGTTATATCCCATAGAGAAGCCATGCGCTCCTGTATCATGAATTGCAAGGTAATCTCCCATGTCAATCTTTGGCAGCATTCTGTCAATTGCAAATTTATCATTGTTTTCACATAATGAGCCTGTTACATCATACATATGGTCGCATGGCTCATTTTCTTTGCCAAGGACTGTAATATGATGATATGCTCCATACATGGCAGGTCTCATCAGATTCACGGCGCATGCATCTACGCCAATATATTCCTTGTGTGTATGCTTCTCATGAATAGCCTTTGTAATCAGATGTCCGTAAGGAGCCAGCATAAATCGTCCAAGCTCTGTATACAGTGCCACATCCCCCATTCCTGCCGGAACCAGCACTTCTTCATATACCTTTCTGACGCCTTCTCCTATTGCTGCAATATCATTTGGCTCCTGATCCGGCTTATAAGGAATTCCAATACCACCTGACAGATTGATGAACTTAATGTCAGCGCCGGTCTCCTTCTCCAGCTTCACAGCTACCTCAAACAAAGTCTTAGCCAGTGTCGGATAGTATTCATTTGTTACCGTATTGCTTGCAAGGAATGCATGAATGCCAAAATGCTTTGCTCCTTTGGCTTTCAGTATCTTGAATGCTTCAAATAACTGCTCTGTTGTCATTCCATATTTCGCATCTCCCGGATTATCCATGATGCTGTTACTGATTTTAAAATATCCACCGGGATTATAACGGCAGCTGATTGTTTCAGGAATCTTGCCAATTGTCTTTTCAAGAAAATCAATATGTGTGATATCATCCAGATTAATCGTCGCACCAATCTCATTAGCATATGCGAACTCTTCCGCAGGTGTATCATTGGAAGAGAACATGATATCCCCGCCCTTTACACCCATGGCATGACTCAGCATTAATTCTGTCAGTGAAGAGCAGTCACAGCCGCAGCCATACTCACGCAATATGTCAATCAGGAATGGATTAGGCGTAGCCTTTACTGCAAAAAATTCCTTGAATCCTTTATTCCAGGCAAAAGCATCCTTTAACTTCTGTGCATTTTCACGGATTCCCTTCTCATCATAAATATGAAATGGTGTAGGGATTGTTTTTACGATTTCCTCTACTTTCTCTTTTGTAACAAATGGTATCTTCTCCATAACTTTATCCTCCATCTAGTCTTTTTTGAGAGTTATCAGTTCTATCTCATTCTTCATGGACTCTTTGAATACATTCACAAAATTCTTCTGGCCACAATACAGGCAGGTGTCTGTGCTGTTTCCCGTCATATCTCCGGTCAATACATACTCTGAATCAACAATCAGCCTTACCTGCTCGTCCTTTTTATCTGTATAATATATGATACATCCGGTCAACTCTATGGGTTCATTTATGATCAGCACAACCTTCCTGCCATCCTCTATCAGACGGTTCAGTTCATCCTGAAATACTGTCAGGAAACGCACCGGCATGGATATATATACCCGGTATTTCACATGTGAAAGCATAAAGTGGATTCTATCCATAATGTGTTTATGGCTTGAAATCGTAATATAGCCTTCACAGTTATTCCCCAGCTGAGGCATTTGTCTGACCAGCTCTTCCATAGTCTCTGTCATATGACGTATTCTGTTCTTACAGAACTCTTCTACATCTACAGAAGTATACTTGCTTGTCTCTCCTTCCAACAGATATGCGGCACCTTCTTCCACAAGGCTGGCTAAGGCACTGTATACATTCGACCTGGAGATTCCTGTAATCTTGGATACTTCATACCCTGATAATTCCCGGTTACTTGCCAGACATATATAGATAGATGCTTCCTGTCTCGTTAATCCGAACTGCATCATCCCATCAATTAATTTGCTTTCTTCCATTTTAATATTACTCCGTTTATTATAGTAGTACTTTTTAGAAACACTATACTCTAAATGCTTCCAAATGTCAAGAAAACCCACAAGCTTTTTTGCACTTGTGGGTCTTATGAATGATTAAATATTCTCAATCTGCCAGTCTATTGGTTCAATTCCATGTGACTGTAAAAATTCGTTTGCCTGACTAAAATGCCTGCATCCAAAGAATCCTCTGTACGCAGATAAAGGACTGGGATGTGGTGCTTTCAAAATCAGATGTTTTGGATTAGTAAGCATGGGAATCTTACTCTGCGCCGGTCTTCCCCATAGCATATACACCACCGGTCTGTCCTGTTCATTTACTTTCTGAATAATTGCATCTGTGAAATATTCCCAGCCTTTTCCCTGATGGGAATTAGCCTGATGTGCTCTTACCGTTAATACTGTATTCAGTAACAGAACACCCTGGTCTGCCCATTTCTTCAAATATCCATTATTGGGAATATAGCAGCCCAGATCATCCTGCAGTTCTTTGTAGATGTTCTGCAATGAAGGTGGTATCTCAGGCTGTGTCGGTAATACTGAGAAGCTCAGTCCATGAGCCTGATTTACATTATGATATGGATCCTGCCCCAGAATCAGCACTTTTACATCTTTTAGAGGAGTCAGATGCAGCGCATTGAATATATCATCCGCAGGGGGATAGATTACATGAGTGCTATATTCCTGCCTTACAAATGTATACAATTTTTTGTAATAATCCTTATGAAATTCTTCCTGTAATGCCGGAAGCCAGTCATTGGATATCATTGCCATTCTCTATTTACCTTCTTTTCTTATATATTCTACAGACGTACAGATACGCCTCTTTCTCTCAGGTACTGTTTTACTTCCCGGATCTCCAGCTCTTTGAAATGAAACAGTGAAGCCGCCAATGCAGCATCTGCCTTACCATCTTCCAATGCATCATAGAAATGCTCCAGCTTACCGGCACCGCCTGATGCAATGACAGGCACCGATACATTCTCAGATACCATTCTGGTCAATTCTATGTCATAACCATTCTTCGTGCCATCACAATCCATACTGGTAAGCAATATCTCACCTGCCCCCAGTTTGTCAGCCTGCATTGCCCATTCTACAGCATCTATGCCCATATCCACTCTGCCGCCGTTCTTAAAGATATTCCATCCAGAGCCATCAGCCCGTCTTTTAGCATCAATTGCTACAACAACGCATTGTCTGCCAAATTTATCCGCCGCTTCACTAATCAGGATAGGATTCATGATTGCAGCACTGTTCACTGCTACTTTATCTGCTCCTTCACGCAATATTGCCTTGAAGTCGTCTACTGTTCTGATGCCTCCACCTACAGTAAACGGGATGAATACCTTCTCTGCGACCTTACGAACCATGTCTACCTTCGTAGCTCTATTATCTGAAGAAGCTGTAATATCCAGAAATACCAGTTCATCTGCCCCTGCTTTATCATAAGCCGCTGCTACCGCTACCGGATCTCCTGCATCTATCAGATTAACAAAATTAACACCTTTTACCACTCGTCCGTTATTCACATCCAGACAGGGAATGATTCTTTTTGTATGCATGATTCATCCTCCATTCTATTATTTAGATATCGTTAGAAAATTCTTCAAAATCTGCATTCCAACCTCTGAGCTTTTCTCTGGATGAAACTGGCATGCAAATACATTACCCTGCTCAACAGAAGCATGAATCAGTGTTCCATATTCTGTAGTTGCTGTTACAATAGATGGGTCTTTCGCCTGTAGATAATAGGAATGGACGAAATATACATAGGAATCTTCCGCAATCCCTGTAAACAATCTTCCTGGATTGGGATATTTTAATGAGTTCCATCCAATATGAGGAATCTTCATATCACTTTCTTCCGGCAGTCGGACTACTTTGCCTTTTAAAATTCCAAGCCCTTCTACGCTTTCACTCTCTTCGCTGGATTCAAATAAAAGCTGTAAGCCCAGACATATTCCAAGGAATGGTGTATTTTGGGCAACGACTTTCTGAATTACTTTATCCAGCTCATATGTTCTCAGCTTCTCCATGGCATCTCCAAAAGCTCCCACGCCTGGCAGGATGACTCTGTCTGCCCCAAGGATCGTATCCCGATCTCTTGTAATAACTGCTTCTTCACCCAGATAATGTAGTGCTTTCTCCACACTCTTAATATTACCTGCGTCGTAGTCTATAATTGCCACCATATTAATCACCATACCCTTCCAGCATCCGTAATTTATTCCTGCACTTTATCACAATACCGCGTCACTTTTTGATATTATATATCTGAGTATAAAATAAAATGAAAAAAAATGCTATACTGTATTTGCATAAATAACAGTATAGCATTTCATGATTTACATGTCTTTTGTTACAAGAGCGCTTCACGTACCATTTGCAATACGGTCTAAAGCCAGTGTATATGATACTTTATCATCATCCTGCAAAAGTGCTTTGGCTTCTTCTTCATTCAGACCATAGTTTGATTCCAGAATTGCAAGAATTTCATCTTTGATAGAATCAACCTCAGCAAGTACACCGTAGCTTTCAGCCTCCTGATTGATTGTATCATATGTCTGTAATCCGGTAATCAGAGCATTTAAAGCTTCTACATTCTGTCCAAGCTTCATATGATTCTGATAAGAATCCAGCTTTCTCTGCATCGTAAGTATTACTTTGCTCTTAGCTTCTATAATACTGTCTGATTCGTCCAGCTTCTCTCCATAAGTCTCTATGTAGACACTCTTATAATCTCCTGCATAATAAGCTCTTCTTGCCTTAGCGATGCTGTCTTGGAAGGATGCATAATTTGAAAATAACAGGATTCCTGCAAGAACAGACGCTGCAAATACAGTGACAACTGCAATTTTCTTAGGAGAAAGTCTCTTTTGATTCTTAGGAGCCTCTGCTTCTTCTTTCGCACGTTTCTCTGCAAGTTTTGCTTCCTTAGCATCCTGTTTTTCTTTTTTCTTAGCTGCTGCTTCTTCTGCCTTGGCTTTCTTGGCAGCTTCTTTCTCTGCTGCTTTTGCTTTTTTCTCCTCTGCTTTGGCTTTCTTATCCTCTGCCTTCTTCGCATCGGCTTCTTCTTTGGCAGCCTTCGCCTCTTCAGCAGCCTGTGCAAGCTCTTCTTCCGTTGGCTCAGGTTCCCATTCATCTGTCAATAAATGGAATACTTTGGATAATACTCCCGGCTTTTTCTCTTTTGATTCTTCAACAGCTGTATCTTCTGTACTGCTTTCTTTGCTCTTTTTGCTTTCCTTAGGAGCTTTTTTCTTTGCTTTTTTAATGCCCTTTTTCTTCTTGCCTGTGGAGGCTTCCTCCCGTGGAGCTATGGCATCAACATTTACTTTTTCAGGTTCTGGCACGGATTCTGGGATGAACTGTGTTACCGGCTCTGCCTCTTTGCTTTCATCATCTGCCATCTGATTTAACAATCCCATGACATCGTCATCATCCTGGACAGGCTCATTCTTGTCTACTTTCTTCAACATGTCATTGATTTCAGCCAGATCAGGATCTTCATCCATAATTTCCAGAATATCTGAAAAATCATCATCTGATGACATGTTTTCTATTGCATCTGACGTATCTGATGAAATATCCTCTGGAGCAGCTTCACTACCTGCAACACCTTCTTCAATCTGTGGCGTACTGCTTTCTTCATTCGGAACAGTTGCTGCCACTGCATTGTCTTCCGTACTTTCTTCTTCCGGTTCAGGAATTGCAATATCTTCTGAGAGCAATGCATCCTGACTGTCCTCCGGCTCCGGTTCAGTCTGTTGAGGTTCTTCCTCCTGCGATATTTCTTCCTCCATAACCGGAATCTCCGGATCTATCTCAGATTTCGGTTCCACTTTCACTTCCACTGCATTATCAGCGTCAATATCCTGTGGGACATCACTTTCAATATCTGCAATACTGAAATCATCCTCCGGTTTTTCGTCTGATTCTGTTGACATATGTTCCTGTGAATCCTCATTCGCATCTTCATTCATCAATGCCGCAAACAAATCTTCATCTGTCTCCGGTTCCGGCGGTTCCTCTACAGTTTCAACAAATTCAGGTTCATCCTGTTCATTCGGCTGTTCCATTTCTTCCACGGTTTCACCAAGTTCAGGAACATCCGGCTCTTCAATTGCCTCTGTATCTACAACTGCTTCTTCCGGTTCATCTTCCAGAACAATCGGTTCATCCGGCGGTATTTCTTCCGCATCCGTCACCTCCGGAATCACATCCTCTGGTATTCCCAATGAAGCTCCCAGTTTATCTTCTATGGATGCTTCGGCATGCTCTTCTTTTGCAGGCGCAGCCTCATCCGGCTCTGATACCGCTTTAAGTAAATTATCTAAGTAGTTCTCTTCCGTATTACTCATGATAATTCCCCATTTCTTTCTATATTTCCTCCCTTAGAAAATCACAGGCATTTTCTTCTATGCCTATTCCCTTATCTCCCATATCCTCCGCTATCTGATATAAACTTTCATTTATTCTAAAGAAGCTTGCTTTCTGATTATAGAAAGCTACCTTCTCAAACGGCCATCTGATTACATTGGGCAGGTTCATTCCTACTCCCAATTCCAAAATACATAAACGATGATTCAATGTAAGCGTGAGCCACTTTGTGTATTTCTGCCACTGAGGCAGATATCCTTCTTCCACATAGTTCTCACAGACGATATTATTAAAAGCCAAAGGAGCACCACAATCAGGACAAACAGGCTGCTCTACCTGTTCCAACGTTCCATCCTGTAAAGCTTCCTTTATTTTATTGGCATATTCTTCACTTTCATATAACTTTGTACTGCATTTTGCACTACATTGCATTTTTTCATAGTTGCCACAGGGTTCTACGATTTTCTCAGGTTTGAATCCAGCCTTCTGAATCAATCCATCTATGCATGTAGTTACAATGTAATAATTCTTGTCTTTTACCAGTTCATACAGATTACGATATGCTGACAAAATATCAGACTGGTTCTGTTCCTGCAGGTATATCTTCTCAAAATAAGGAACCATCCAGGCAAGCTCTTCCTTTGCATCAACAAGCTCCAGTCCTTTCACCAGTTGTTCATGTTCTGCTATTCTGTCAAACTTCTCGTTAAATTCTTCACCAATACCAATTAATACTACTTCTGCATCTGCAAGCTTTTCTTTCAAAATTTCAGTCTTATCCATTCCGTCTCCCAGTTAATGACATTTCTGTCAGAATAGGAGAGCAGGTACTCTGCTCTCCCACAAAATTTACTACTTCTGGAGTAATTGGTCAATCACTTTGACCAGGTTGCCAATCTCAGGTTTGGACAACTGTGCGTCTGCTCCAAGATCTTCACCTTTCTTTCTCATTTCCTCATTTACAAGTGATGAGAAGATAACAACTGGAATATTCTTCGTTGCATCATCGGATTTTACAAGCTTAGTCAACCTGTGTCCATCCATCAGAGGCATCTCAATATCTGTAATCAGAAGTTTTACATCATCGTTCAGGGTTCCGTTTGCCTTGCACTTCTGAATATACTCCCAGGCTTCCTCACCATTCTCAGCTTTAATGATATTCTCATAACCTGACTTCTTCAGGGAATCAACGATAAGTTTTCTCAAAAGAGCAGAGTCTTCAGCGATCAGAATAGGTACTTCATTTTCACTTCTTACGCCTAATGCTTCAATCTCTGTTACCTTCAGACCTGTTTCAGGATTAATATCTGAAATAATCTTCTCAAAATCCAAAATAATGATCAGACGTCCGTCAATCTTGATAATACCTGTAGAAATGCCATCTTCTGTTGTGCTTACTGTTGCACCCGGCTTAATGATATCTACCCAGGATACTCTGTGGATTCCCACTACAGAATCTACATGAAATGCGATATCAAGCTTGTTAAAGCTTGTAATGATAAAAAGACCGCCTGGCTGTGACTGTCCTCTCTGTAAACAGTTACGAAGATCAATTGCTGTAATCATTGTATCTCTTGGCATAAAAATACCTTCTACACTCGGATGTGCATTAGGCACTGGTGTAACAGGCTGATACGTAATGATTTCCCTGATCTTTGCAACGTTAATACCATATGAATTACCGTCTACAATAAATTCAAGCACTTCCAGTTCATTTGTTCCATTTTCTAAGAGAATCTTAGTCTCCATATTAAACCTCCATTCCACAGGACATTGAAAATTCTTTCAATCTCTTTTATCTAAAATGCTTTGCAGAATAATCATCTTAATTATATTATATCATATATATATTTATAATTACAAATATTTTCAGATAATTTTTTGCGTTTTCTTGGATATTTTCTTAATTTTCAGTTATATGCATTACTCTAAATTAATATTCACTACCGAATCCTGCGTCGTAATTTGCATAACAGCTGTCTGGATCTCATCAAGGTCTGTCTGTTCAACTGGGACTACAACTACTGCGTCCGCCACTTCGCCTGCCGGTATATCTTCCATATATGTAGTAAGGTCATTCGTAAGCAATGTACTCAATGCCTGTACATATCCTGCATCATTTACATTTACTGTTACCTTGCTGATCTGGTCAAAAAGATCACACTGCGCAGCTTCTTCCCCCAGATTTTCTACATCAAAATGTAAAACCAAAAGATTATAACCCTGTGGCGCAGTTACACTGAACCCAACTCCTGATTCTGCGTTTGGATATGCATCTGTCGCTTCACAGGATGCATACATGATTGAGAACTGATCCATGCCAAAGAAAGCTGCAAGGTCATATTCTGAACCATCTTCCACGCTGGTTTCAGCACCTACTGAAACGGTCTCCCCTGAGCCAGTCTGACTCAGATCCTGTGATGGCTGTGATTCCTCTTGCATAGTCTCTTCTTCCTGTGATGTCTCCATCTCAGCCTCAGCACTTGCAACCTCTTCCTCATCTGCAATTCTGTAATGATAGTTTGGTGAATATTTCAGCAGCATATCTGCTGCATATTCTGCAACCAGCTCAGACTGTTCCTCCGTCATATCAGGCATTGAATCAATACATCCTGTAAGCATACAGGCACTGACTGCCAACACTCCTATTATTTTCCCCTTTTTCACAATAGCACCTCCGTTGTTATTTCGTCTCCAATTCAATCCAGAACTCTACGCCGTTGGTATAATTGATTACACCATATTGCTGGTTCATTGAATCCATAATTGCCTTTACAATAGATAAACCTACTCCACTTCCTCCATATTCTCTGGTTCTGGCTTTATCTACTTTATAGAATTTTTCCCATAAATGCGGCAATGAATCCTCCGGTATGGGATCACCGGTATTAAATATTCCAATACGTACTTTATTCTCAAGCATCGTATATTTGATATCTATGATTTTGTCTCCTTTTACATGATTCATGGCATTACTGAAGTAATTACGAATCACTTCTTCTGTCTTGAATTCATCTGCCCATACATAGATTGGCTCCGTCTGCTCCATCCTCACATTAACTTCATTCTGCTGTGTCAGGATTTCTGCTGACTGAAGGAAATTATGAATCATGGCTACTACGTCAAATCGCTCCATGGTAATAACGTCATTTCCAAATTCCAGCTGATTCAATGTCAGAAGCTTCTTTACCATGTTATTCATCTTGCCAGACTCATCTATAATAACATCACAGTAGAAATCCTTGCTTTCATCATCATCATGGATTCCTTCTTTTAGGCCTTCTGCATAACCCTGTATCAAAGCAATCGGAGTCTTGAGTTCATGAGATACATTCGCAAGGAATTCTTTGCGCATCTCATCTATCTCTTCTTTCTTCTCAATGTCCCGCTGCAATTCATTATTGGCAGTTTTTAATTCAGAGATTGTCTTTTCCAGTGTATCGGAAAGCTGATTCATATGCTCTCCGAGCAGGTCAATCTCGTTCTTGCCTCTGCTTTTATAATGCATTTCAAAATCCAGATTGGTCATTCTGGCGGATATGTCCTTTAATTCCATGATTGGTTTCGTAATTCTTGTTGTTACGAACCAGATCAGCAGTGCACTTACCAGAGTAACTACAATTCCAATATAGGCAAGAAATTTATTGGCGATCTTTGCACTGTCTCGAATACTTTCCAGTGGAGAGCGAATCAGGAAAAGATTACCATTATCCAGTACGCCCCACATTTCGAGATAGTCTGTTCCCATTCCCTGATCTGTGGTAACCGCCAGGCTGTACCTGTCCGTATCTTCTATCTTCTCAAGCTTGTTATCCCTCTGGAATACATTATCATAAAGTCTTCTGATGAGCAAATCCGTGTCTCTGGAAGTGGATTTGATCGTATTGGACTGTGCGTCTATAACTACTACACTTATATTGTATATATCACATATACGTCTGAGTTCCAAACCGAATTCATCTGAGGATATGCTGCCTCCGCTTACTGCATTGTCCAGACTCTCATAAGCAGTGTGAATTGCATGTAATTTGTTGCTGATATAATATTTTTCCAAAAATGTACTGTTAGCAAACCAGACAAGAATAATCGTGCCTACCATAACTGCAATAAATATTCCTGCAATCTGCTGTTTTATTGAATATTTCATGCTTCCAGTTTGTACCCCATTCCCCATACCGTCTTAATCAAGTCGCCTTTGCCACCCAATTTACTTCGCAGCTTCTTCACATGGGTATCTATGGTTCTGGCATCTCCGAAATAGTCATAATTCCATACACTGTTCAGTATCTTTTCTCTGGAAAGTGCAATTCCCTTGTTTTCCATAAAATACGTCAGAAGTTCAAATTCCTTGTAGCTTAAATCAATAGGATTACCATCTATGGAAACTACATGGGCTGCCTTATCTATCGTGATGCCGCCGTACTCAATCGTCTCATCATCTGTAACCTGATTGGTTCTCCTAAGGATAGCTTCCACTCTGGCAACCAGTATCTTTGGGCTGAAAGGCTTGGATATGTATTCGTCTACACCAAGTTCAAATCCCTGAAGTTCATCCCTTTCATCGCTTCGGGCTGTCAGCATAATGATTGGAACCTTGGAATATCCTCTTACCTCTCTGCACACCTGCCATCCGTCCATCTTGGGCATCATGACATCCAGAATAATCAGCGCAATGTCCTGATTGTCAAAGAATATATCAAGAGCTTCGCTGCCGTCTCCTGCTTCCAGAACTGCAAAATTCTGTTTTTCCAGGAAATCACGCACCAGTTTTCTCATTCTGCTCTCATCATCTACTACCAATATCTTTAATTTATTCATACTTATCTCCATGCCTTTCCGATATCTTTGAATGCAGATATTATAGCATACTTTTATGATAAAAGTGTGAACGGATTCATCTAATCTTCATCCAGCATAAGTTGTCTTTCTTTCTCACGGACTGCATTCTCTCTGTCATTAAGTTCCTGTTCCCAGGATGCATACCGGTTCTGCAATGCCTTTTCATAATTCAATATGGTAGGTCTGCTTCCGGTGGTAGATATGACGAACATTACGATCACCAGAATTGCCAGTACTATATTCAGACATATAGATGTTGTCCTGCTGAAAAATTCTTTGTTTTTCTTTGGTTTTGGCTTGGGCTTCGCGGAAGCCTTAACCTTCTCAACAGCCGGATTGGTACTGTCCCTGAGGCTGTATACATTATTGACCGGCACATCCTGCACCGGCTCTCTGATCAAAGGATTTTCTTTTAGGTGCTTCTGTAATTTTCTTAAATATTCATAGCCTATCGGAGTCTTAAAAATACGATTCTCTATTGCCTTATGATAGACCATATAGACCATATGAGGATTGCGATAGTCCATTTTATCTTCCAGCTTTTGTATTTTCAGCAATTCAGCCTTTGCCTGCGTTGCATCTTTGGCTGAACCAAACTGATAGCCATCTACAATCCATTCTTCTTTATCTGCCATATTCTTCTTGCCTCCATAATCAGTACGGGCAGCTTCTGTGCCTATATAGTATGACTCTTTATTTCTTTCAGTATCTTCCGGTCTTTTGCATATATTTCATCCAGTATCTGCATTTGCTGCGACACTTCCATATTGCCTGTCCTGAGTATTTCTACTACAGCACTTACTGCTTCATACAGTTCCATCATTCCCAGATTGGAGACGAACCCTTTCATAGTATGTGCTTCACGAAAAGCCGCCTGGCAATCACCCTGCTTCATAGCTTCCTGTAACTGTCCATAACTGACATCATCCAGAAATTTGTTCAGACACTGCTGATATAATGTATCATTATTTATAAAACGGTGCAAGGCACCTTGTACATCAAATCCATTCTGTTCCAATAAATCTTTATCCTGTTGTGTCATTTCCGCCTCCTAATCCTGCATAAGTCCGCTGACATCCAATATCAATGCAATACTGCCATCTCCAAGCTGTGTACAGCCTGATATGCCATGCACCTTCTTTACATAGGATGGAATTGGCTTAACAACAATTTCCTGTGTTCCAATCAGTTCATCAATCATTACGCACATGGAAGTTCCTGCATCTCTGTCGTGATTTTGGACATATGTGCCGCTGCTTTCTGGAAATTGCTCAGATCAAGTCCAGGCACTTGCAGATCGGGATTCTGTAAAACAACAGATTCTGCAATGACCATTTCTCCCATAAGATTCATCAACAGATTCATTTTATCAATGTTGACACTCATGAATGCCTGCTTGTGTTCTTTCTTTTTCTTTGTTTTGGTAATCTGCTTCGCCTTGCCGGCTTCCTTCTGAATAACATAATCGCCCGGTTGTGGTTCTGTCTCTGCCTTATTCTCAACTGCCGGTTCTGCTACTGGAACAGAAGGAGCTTCCATTGCAGTAAAACCTCTGTCAAATTCACTTTTCTCACAGGCTGAAATGTCAATTTTGTCAATCTCCGGCGTGGTATCCAGTACCGTCCGAAGCTTGTCCTCTTCAAAATTTCCCCGCACCAGCATCAAAAATCCCTGTCTGAGAATTTCATCGCCGGATGCTTCATTTGTTAATATGTCTTCTGGTGAGTAATGAACATCTTCTGTCAGCTCTTTTACAGCATAAACTGCTGAATACGCCCGCAAGTTACACATTTGTGTGTCACTCTGATATGTAATTCTGACACGGTAATACTTGTCCGCACCTGATACCTGTGGGGCAATATAGAACTGATTCGGTCCAAGAGTAATCTTACTCTCTTCCTTTTCCTGCTGTTTATCTGCTTGTGGCGCCTGTTTATTGTCTTTTAATCCGGCAAGGAATTTCTCCATATCTGCAATCAGTTCACTGCTGTCTCCATCCGGGTCATTTCCGTCTTTAATCTTATCCATTTCTCCATTGATGAAATCAAGCACACGGAAAATAATCTCCATCAATTCCATGTGATGTTCCTCAACATTGCGGTTCTCTCTCAGAAAATAGAAAATATCCTCCAGCTTGTGTGAAGTCTTCATAATATTATCATACTTCATCACACCTGAAGAACCTTTAATTGTATGCATGATTCTAAATATTTCATTAATATTGTTCTCGTCAAAAGAATCCTCATCTTTATTCTCAAGAACAATCTCTTCTAGCTGTTCCAATAACTGCCCATTCTCATATAAATACATATCGAGCATGTTATCTGTACTGAAATCATCTGCCATATCAGGCACCCCTTCCACAGTTGTCCGAATGCAATAAACCCCTTTCATAATTTTATATCCATTTTAAACAATAGTCAATATTATCAGTTAATTTGTGTGCATTTGAATTAGAATAACTGATGAACAGACTTTCTTCTGCCCGAACTATGTTCAGACTTCCACATTTCGGACATTGCCCATGCGCATAATCCAATGTTCCACAATCCTTACAATAATAAATCTCTTTTTCGTTCATTCAAGTAGTCACCTCTTTCCATTATTGTATTGTCAATATTGATATTTCGAAAGTATTTTTTTGTATATTTATGTTGTTTTTTCTCACCTTATATATAATTACGTGTTGTTATGTAGAATTGTGACTTCAGAACACACTATTATTTTTGTCTAAAGTATTGTCTAATCCCTGAACTGCATTTATAATATCTGTGTTTATGAAACCCATTAATTTACTGTAGATAATCACAGCTTACAGAAAGGTATGGTAAAGAATATGTTAAGAAGAATCATGAAGAAGGATAAAATGATAGGTCTTACATTTACACTGTTTATATTCGTGTATACATGTGCCTCATCATCAGTATATGCAAAAACTCTGCGCGATATGCCCACCGAAAACGGGACAATTGCTGAACCAGACGAGGAAGAACTGGCAGGCAGCCCGTACATCTCCCCTGATGCCCTTGTTGCCCAGGATACTCTGTCTGAACCCACTGCTCCACTGGTACAGAGTCTGACTATGGCGCAGGCATCCCCTTCCATATTATATCAGGATGCTGACTATGACAGTTTCTTTGAACACACGGTATTTGTCGGCGATTCCCTGACTGTTGGATTCACCAATTACTGCCAGAGCCGTTCCGATACTATGGCGACTGCTTCTACTTATTTTCTTGCAAAGACAAGCTGTTCTGCCAAAATTGCTCTTTCTGGTAATGCCTTAACGACCCATGCCAAAGTCATGCCATCCTACAATGGTAAGGTACAGTATATCGAGGATTCCATATCCCAGATGACAGATGTACAAAAGGTATTTATCTGCTTTGGTATGAACGATCTGGTAGGTTCTACTCCGTCACAGTATGTAGAAAGCATGGAGACTCTGATCGAAAGAATCGTTGCCAAGAGTCCACAGGTATCCATCTATGTAATCTCCGTTCCATGTATCATAGAATCAGCCCAATCAGGTATGCTTAACAATACCTCTATTCAGAAAGCAAACAGTCTCATGCAGACTTCCTGCCAGAATAACGGATGGGGATTTGTCAATCTGGCTGAATATCTCATGAATTCACATATGGCAATCTATCCGGAATACAGTTCTGATGGATATGTTCATGAGAATAACGCTGCCTATGCTATCTGGGTTAAAGTCCTGCGAAATTATGCTTATAAGGAAATGACATTATGAAAATAACAGCTAAGAAAAAGGTTCTGCTCATTGCTACAGGAGGTACGATTGCATCTAAAAGCACTCCCAATGGGCTTGCCCCACTGATTACCTCTGAAGAAATCATCAGCTATGTACCCGAAATTCAGGAATACTGCCAGATTGACACTTTACAGTTGTTCAATATCGACAGTACCAATATCTACTATACACACTGGCTTGCTATGGCACAGTGTGTAGAAGCCCATTACAATCAGTATGATGCTTTCGTCATTACACATGGAACAGATACTATGGCGTACACAGCTGCTGCCCTTTCCTATCTGATTCAGAATAACCGTAAGCCTGTTGTTATCACAGGTTCTCAGAAATCTCTGGCTGCGCAGGAATCCGATGCCAGGCAGAATCTTTCAGATGCATTTATCTATGCTTCCTATAATGGCGCATGCGGTGTGCATATACTTTTTGATCATAAAATACTCCTGGGTACACGATCACGCAAAACAAGAACCAAGAGCTTTAATGCTTTTCAAAGTATTGATTTCCCGGAAATTGGAATCATTCGCAATCATAAAGTGATTCCCTATGTAACAGATGTGATTCATGAGGAAGCTCCTACTTTCTACCATAACCTGAATCCAAATATTTTTGTACTTCGACTGATTCCAGGTATCAGTCCTGACATTCTGCAATATATCGGAGAGCATTACGATGCAGTTGTCATTGAAAGCTTTGGCGTAGGCGGTCTTCCTTCCTATGGAAATACCCGTTTTGAAGAAGCCATTCATGATTTTCTCGCCAGAGGAAAGACTATTATCATGTCCACCCAGGTTCCCCATGAAGGAAGTGATATGGCAGTCTATCAAGTCGGCTATTACATGAAGGAGCGCTATGATCTGATTGAGGCATACAGCATGACTACAGAAGCTATCGTCACGAAACTAATGTGGATTCTTGGGCAAACAAAAGAGCCTGACGAAATTCGCAGACTCTTCTATCAACCTATTATGCATGATATTATTGTATAGTAACTATTCAGAATAGTTACATATTTGAAAAATTCATAAAACTCTTCTCTGTATTATGAGAACCAACTACTTTGACCGGTACGAACTTGCTGCCGGTCTTTTGTGCGTCTTCTAATGTGGCAGCACCGTTAAATACAAACCAACCACCATCTACTTCATTTACAGATACAATACCCTCTATTGCCTCTCCTGTCTCTTTCATTGTTGGATGGATAGATGACGGATTCAACTCCATCATTTTCTCAAATCTACCCTGCTGATACTCCTCCAGTCTGGTAAGAATCTCTTCTGCGATCTCTGCCGGAGCTGCATTGGTACTCTCAATGACCAGGTTGTAATTGCTCATATCATAATAATCAATATTGTAGATTTCCTTAAATCTGACAGATTCCATCTCCTGTCTGTGTATCAGTGCCTTTTTACATGCTTCCTGAGACTCATAAGACTCAGAATTAGCACGTACACTGTCATTGAACACACGTCTGCTTGCTTCATTAATATCTGTAATTACAAATACCTTAAAACTGTCCGGTACAAAATGCCATGCCAGTCTGGAATCAAACATGATATTGTCACGTTCTCTGCCAATCTTGGCTGTTGTATCATCAATCATCTTGTCCACAGAACGATCTCCATTTCTGGTTGCTTCATTGACCTGCCTGTTAAATTCCTCTACGGAAAGTCCCTTATCCATTGCAAGCTGTCTGAAGATATTACCTGTAGATACAATTTCATATCCTTTTTCCTTCAGAATCTTGCCAATACTTGATTTGCCGCTTCCCAGATTACCTGTAATTGTAATGTTCATCGTAAATAACCATGCCTTTCGTTCTTATACTAATTTGTTATTTTCCCATAGATTTCAAGCTGTGTCAATGCCGGGAATGGTGATTGTGTCTCAGCAGGTATTAATTTTTTAAATTCAACCCAGCTTACAGTACGCTTTGGATATGTAACAGTCTGTCCTGTTGCCATCTTTTCCAGCTGGGCTGCTACTGTACTTCCATCTGAAAAAGCCAAGGTTACTTCCTTCCACCAGTTATCATGAGGGAAATCTGCTCTCAGATAGATTATAGCCTTATCTGTCTCTATCTCATGTCCAAAGTCAATACGAAGCACAGCATCCGGATTGCGGTTAATTCCCCAGGATACATAAGGCCATTGACCGTGGGCACTGTTGGCTTTTACCCCATCTATGGCATTTCTCGCTGCAAAGACAGCCTCTCCTCTTGTCTCTACAGTGGCAGAAGCATGTGGATAAGAATTGCAGTTATCATGATTATCATACACATTCAATGCCTGATTCCTATATGCATATATCTCTTCGTCATAAGCCTCTCTGGCATAGATATAGTGAAGCTCTCCCATAAATGCCTTGGGTGAATAACCATCCCTCAACTCTCCAAAGGGTATTTTGATCTCTACATTACCAGTCACATAGATCAGTGAAGCTCCCATAGCATCGTCAGCCTGGAACATAAAATACTTCGGTTCTCCACTGTATTCCAATACAACACGGTCGCCTTCTTCATAAGCAGAAGTCGCTACCAGATAAGCTTCCCTCTCTCCACGCTCTACAAATTTCGTTTCGCCATTTGCCTTTAATACCTTTAATGAAAACATATCGTACCCCCAATAGTCAGTTCATTTTGTTTGAATCAAGTATACAACGATACCGGATGAAAGGAAAGTACATTATTTAAACAGATAATACCTTTTGAATTTTTAGAACTATATGGTATAATGACAATAATTTACTAAATCTATATTATGGAGGTATTATATATATGCTTAGCAATCATCAGGCAACAGAAGAAGAGAAAACAAAAATATGTGACTGGAAATACGAAGGTGAATATGCATTATACAATACCGTCAGTTATGAGGAAATGAAAAATCGAAAATTCGGATTTGGCAATTCTCAAATGTATGTAGAATCTTTTTTTGATAACAATGAGCTGGTTGGTTTTTGCAATCTATTTGACGATGGAGATGAAGTCTTCTTTGGTATCGGTGTAAATCCTCATTTATGTGGAAAAGGTTATGGAAAAGAAATGATTGAAAAAATGTACGCAATCTCTCAAGAAATTTTCCCTGGGAAGCCCCTATATTTAGAGGTACGGACATGGAATAAGCGTGCTATAAATTGCTACAAAAGTGTAGGTTTCATAATTGATGGTGACATCATTCATCAGAAAACAAGTGCTGGCGAAGGCACTTTCTATCGTATGGTAAGGAAATAGTTCATTTTTCATTCTTGATATTGCTCGTTGCCTGGCATGTCTGTTAATTTATTTTAAATATGTTCTAACTGAATTGCATCCATAGTTTTAAAAGATTTACATTCTGCTCTGATTTGTGCTGCCTTTTTAGCAATCTCTTGATTTACTTCTACAATTTCCATATCAACAGTTTCGACAAGTCTATTAAACATATTGATATAAATAGTCGAGTAGACTTACACCTCACAATGTAAGCCCCTCACAGAACCGTACGTGCGGCTTTCCCGCATACGGCTCTTCATAATAATATTTACAGTATCAAAACAGGCTGACATATATCTTTGGCAATGCCAATGGATAGTATTTCAGCATTTCAATGAATCCTTCTCTTGTGTAGCTCTTTCTGTCACTTCGTCTATTCAGCACCTTAAACAGAAGCTCTCTGACTTGCTGTTTGTAATTTGAAATCATTCTGCCATTAAAGCTGATGCCATAGTATCTATAGTGACCGACTAACTTCAGATTAAGCATTCCCATTAGTTTCTTCAACGATTGGTCTCTATTCGCATATAGCCATACTTTAATGTCTCGGATTTTCTGTCTGAATTTCTTAGAGCTTGTCTTTGGCATTATGTACGGCATGCCTTTGCGTGAACGTCCACAGTAGAATGTGAATCCCAAGAAATCAAATGTCTCTAATCTGGTAGACTCACCGCTCTTTTGCTTCGCCCTCGCAATGTAAGCGCCACTTTGCAATAGACGGCTTTTACTTTCCTCTAATTGCAAACCGAACTTTTCCATTCGTTCTTTTAGAAGCTTATAGTAGTTTTCAGCTTCCCATTTGTATTGAAATCCTGCAACAAAATCATCTGCATATACAATTAGAAAGTTATCTCCCTTGCATTCTTTGGTAATAATAAACTTATACCATAGTGTCAATACATTGTGCATATATATGTTTGCTAGGATTGGACTTATGATATTGCCTTGAGCTGAACCTTCTTCATTCACCATAAGTTCACCATTATCCAGCACTCCCACTTTAAGATACTTCTTGACAAGACCAATTATATTGGGGTCTTTAATATAAAGTTTGAGAAACTTGATAATCCATTCATGCTTCATATGGTCGAAGAATCCTTTGATGTCAGTATCCACAATATAGCAGATTTTCGTGTTGTTTAATCTCTTACACAGTTCTTTTATTGCGTTATGACATCCTCGATTTGGTCTGAATCCGTACATGCAGTTCAGAAATCTCGGTTCATAGATAGCTTCCAATATCTTCTTTAATGCTAATTGGACTATTTTGTCCTCATAGCACGCAATTCCTAATGGTCGAAGTTTTCCATTGCTTTTAGGGATATATACCCTAATTGATGGCTGTGGTTTGTATGATTTTCTTTTCAGTCTTTCTACCAAGTCATCTATGTTTTGCTCCAGATTTCTCTCGTACTCTTTCTTAGTAATCTCATCAACACCGACTGCTTTGTTTCCGTCTAATTCTTTGTGACATTGCAAAAGCATTTCTTTATTGATTAGATGATACAACGATGTGAACTCTGGTCTCGGCGAATTTGCCGATATTTCTGCTATTCTTTCTAATTTCGTTTCCATCAATACCTCCGTCCCTGAGTACGGTTGATGTGTCCTCAGAAAGACCATTATTATGTAGCTCCCTTTCCTCCGTTGGCATTACACAACTTTTTCAGTACTATGAAGCTATCCGACTGCCTACTGTTCTTTTGACATTCTCCTATTTTGCAGTTGTTTGCCATACTTGCAATGGCAAGAAACAATAGGCTCTCCCCAGTTGACTGAATAATCACAATGTAAAACATAAAGTGCTCTTTGACCCCGTAGAAGCAAACCATTTCTCACCAATGCGAATTGATTTGTATTGCTTTCCGTCGGAATTAGAACGTCAGCCTTCTAAATGTCAAATTTCGAGGCTCAATCACACTCTCTATTTTCTCGCTGTCTACGCTTAGCAACTACCATTACTGGCAGTCACCCAAGACTCGCTACTGGCGGTTGGTTAGACCTTACCAGACAGGCATTCCACCTGCTAGACTACTCGCCCTTGTCTGGGCGCACAATTTCGATATAGCTGCTTTGTTAATCTGGATAGTCTGCTTGCTTCTGTACATGCTATCGTATCACCCTGTTTTAATACATTTGATAACAGACTGGTTTCATTACAGCAACAACTTATTCGTGATAGATGGTATAATATAGTAGATTCTCATCTTTTTATTTGATCATTTGTTCCTTATATGTTATACTACTATCTAAAATCGAAAAGGAAGTAGGATGTGATTTTCCAATTGTTAGATGCCCTCTAGTCTTACGAAGGAGGGTGATGCTGATATGAACACGATGGAAGTATTAACTCTATTGCTATTAGTATTTTCAGTATTGTCTTACATAGATAATCATAACAATAAAAAGAAATAGCATCCTCTACCGTCCAAAGTTTAGGATGCTATTTCTTATAAACTATTTTAATACTGAGGGCAAATCGGAGTCATATCCGATTCACTTTCTAAGTAGATTATACTATGGGGTGCTTGATTTTTCAAGCACCCCTTTTTAATTATCATGTGATTCTGTCCTTCTTCTAAAACTAAAATTTTCCAATATCTCTATTCCACAATATAACGAGCTAATTCAAGAGCTATATCAAAATGTCCTGAATCATGCTGTGTGTGCTTAATTTGATTTTTCTTCATTCGGTCATCCCACTTAGGTGCATCTAACAAATCACCACAAGTAAAAAAGAAATAGGCATTAAGTTTTCTAAAATCACACATTGCCTGAACAGCTGCACATTCCATTTCGACAGAAATACAACCGTCAGCTTTGCGCTTTTCAAAATTTGCTTTGGTTTCTCTATGCACAGCATCTGTTGTCCAAGTTTTTCCTTTTATGAAAGGTAAACCTACGGTTTTCATAAACTCAGCCACCACATCTGCATTCTTAACTTTAATATAATCCGAAGCGGGTGCATAATGATAAGATGTTCCCTCATCACGATAAGCGTCAGTAGGCACCATAACTTTACCACGTGCTATCTCTTTATTCAAACATCCCGAACCACCAAAAACAACATATTTATCCGTATTAATAATTGACATAGTATCTTCTATATCTGCCACGCATGCCGGTGCTCCAACATAAGACATATATACAGCAAAATATCTATTCTCGTACTCAAATCCATAAATAGGATTCGCCCCATTAGATGAGAATAAATCTCCAATTTTTTGCAATCGAAATTGTCTAAAACATATTTTAAAATTACATGAGAAAAAGTAAGAATACAAGCATCCACCTTAACTGCATTATCGTTACGATTAACCTTAATTATTTCTTCCGATAAATTTTCAAATGTATCTGTTAGCATATCTCAAACCTCTCCTCACTAACGCTCATTATATTGCAAAAATATATTCCTGTATACGATAATATCATATCTATTTGTTTGAACATTTGTTCTTTATATGTTATACTATTATTGGTAATCGAAAAGGAAAAAGTAAATTCAAAACATATATTCATAATATGCAACATAATTAAAAATAGCACTTTCAGAAAGATTTCTTTCCGTTGGTGCTTTTATCATCGAATAATAAAAGCATAATTATCTCTGGATGGGCGGTGTATCCATCATCTCAGGTACTCTTTACAGAGTGTGTCGGGAACCATTTCCGACCTCAAAAACAATTATGCTTATTATTATCTTATTCTATTCCTATTTATAATATACTATTTATCTTCTTTTTTGTCAACTGTAACTTTCTTTAATCTTCCGCTAAAGAGTCGTCGTTGTATTTTTGATTCTTGCACATCATGCATAGTTGAAATATATAAATACTCTCCATCCGTGTCAAGTTTAATTCCTATCATAACATTATCAGTGTACTGCTTTACAAGTTCTAAGCTAATACCTTTTTCATTTGGATTTACACCTGCATAATCTGGTTCTAATATTATTTCAGGGATATAATCTATATATTTCAAGCAATTATAATGTTTTCTTTTCACCATATGAGTTGGCAAGCCTTTTGAGCGGTATATTTCCAGTTCTTCAATATTTATGTCCAATATGCTATTAAGTTCCTTATTATATTTTCCAACTCTTAATAATTCATCTTTATTTTCCATAAATACCCTCTTTAAAGTACAGTGAAGATATTATAGCATATTGTGCAATTATAATCTATTATAATTTTCAAATAGATAATCATAATAATAAAAAGAAATAGCATCCCCAACCCTCGCAAAGTTTAGGATGCTATTCTTTATAAGTGGAGTAGACGGGAGTCGAACCCGTGTCCGAAAAACTATCCCATGTACTTCTACAGGCTTAGTTGATTATTTCGGGCTTCTGCAGCCCTGTTCCTTTCCATGCAGGCGAATCAACGCCCCTGCATAGTCGGTAGCTTCATCATACGCCCACATACGCAAAGCTTAGTATGTGTCGTTTCCTACATAATCGATGCCTGGGTCTTAATGTGTAGGTGCACTAAGTCAGACAGCTGCCATTAGGCAGCGTATGCTAAATTATCTTCAGCGTTTAATTTTAATTGTGGATTTAACGCATTCCTGCGACCTGCTTCTCCATCTTCAAATTCCCCGTCGAAACCTTTACTACCCCATATTCAATTGTATGACAGTCTGACTATTGCCAGACTGTCTATTAATTATATAGAAGACTTCTGATAAAGTCAACATTTAATATAAATTCTTTACCTTGAACTCTCTCTCTGTCTCACGTCTGGCATCTTTCTTGGCAATATCCTCTCTCTTATCGTAGAGCTTCTTACCTCTTGCCAGTCCGATTTCTACTTTGGCTTTACCATCTTTGAAATAGACCTGTAATGGCACCAATGTATAACCTTTTTCCTTGATCTTACCAAGGAGTTTGTTAATTTCCTGCTTGTGAAGGAGTAATTTCTTCACGCGCAATGGATCTTTGTTGAAAATATTGCCTTTTTCATAAGGAGATACATGCATGCCATAGACAAATACCTCCGCATTCTCTATACGGATAAATGCCTCTTTAATACTACACTTGCCCATACGCAGGGATTTTACCTCTGTTCCGTGAAGGGCAATGCCGCATTCTATCTTCTCTTCTATAAAATAATCATGGTATGCTTTCTTATTATTCGCAACCAGTTTCATAGTATCTTTTGCCATGGTTATACCTCTTCTTTATCATCATCCGGTTCTAATTCCCATTCCTGGGGTATAACGAAATCAATCGTTCTGGAAATCTTATCTGTAGCGTTGACTCTGACTTTTAATTTCTGTCCCAGCTTATACCGCAGGTTAGTTGCCTGACCAACCATTTCATAGCTTTCTTCATCATAATAGAAATAATCACCCGGCAGCATGGACACATGAATCATACCTTCTATCGTATTAGGCAGTTCCACATATACGCCCCATGATGTAATCGAAGAAATGACACCTTCGTAGATCTCACCCAGATGTTCTTCCATATATTCTACTTTCTTGAGCTTATCAGTCTCACGCTCTGCCTCATCAGCCCGCCTCTCCATTTCCGAAGAATGCTGTGCTACTTCTGGAAGTATCTCATTATAATGGGCAACTCGGTTCTCGTTCATTCTGCCCCTGATCTGCTCTTTAATAATACGATGTATCTGAAGATCGGGATATCGTCTGATAGGCGATGTGAAATGGCAATAGAACTGACATGCCAGTCCAAAATGCCCTGTGCAGTCAATTGTGTATTTCGCCTGCTTCATGCTTCTTAAAGTCAATCTGCTGATTAGTGCCTCCTGTGGAGTATCTTCTATGTTAGCAAGAAGCTTCTGCAATTCTTTAGGATGAATCTCTTCCTGTTTACTCTTAATCGTATAACCGAAATTACGGATAAAAGTACTTAATTTGGCAATCTTCTCCGGATCTGGATTATCATGTGTTCTATATACAAAAGGTATCTCCATCCAGTAGAAATGCTGTGCTACTGTTTCATTTGCAATCAGCATGAAATCTTCAATGATCTTTGTTGCCACATTTCTATCATAAGGTTTGATATCTACAGGATGTCCCTTTTTATCCAGAATAATCTTTGTTTCCGGGAAATCAAAGTCAATGGAGCCACGTTTTCTTCTCTTTTCACGAAGAATCGCTGCCAGTTCCTGCATAAGTTCAAACATGGGAACCAGTTCTTCATATTCTTTGATCTCAGATTCGTCTTTATCTTCCAGAATCTTCTTTACACTGGTATAAGACATTCTGCGGTCAACACGGATCACTGATTCCACAATGTCATGACTGATTACTTCTCCTTTGGGATTGATCGTCATCAGACAACTCAGAGCCAGTCTGTCTACACCGGCATTGAGGGAACAGATACCATTGGATAAAGTATGTGGAAGCATGGGAATTACTCTGTCTACCAGATATACGCTCGTACCACGTTTCTTCGCTTCCCAGTCAAGTGCAGAATTCTCCTGTACATAGTTGGTCACATCTGCAATATGAACGCCCAGATGATAATTCTCTCCATCTTTGGAAAGGCTTACTGCATCATCAAGATCCTTGGCATCTTCTCCGTCGATTGTTACCATTTGTACATTTCGCAGATCTGTTCTGCCTGCCATATCTGCCTCTGTCACATCATGAGCTGCATTTTCAGCCTGATGCAGAACCTTCTCCGGGAATTCCACGGGCAATTCATAGCCTCTGACAATAGACATAATATCTACGCCTGGATCATTTACATGTCCAAGTATTTCGATAATCTTGCCTTCCGGTTTACGATTATCTTTTCCATAATCTGTAATCTCACATACTACTTTGTGGCCTGATACAGCTCCCTTGGAACGCTCTGATGGGACAAAAATGTCTGTTCCGATCTTCTCATTATCAGGAATTACAAATCCATAATTCTGATTACTTTTATCATATGTGCCTACGACCTGTTTCATGCCTCTGGCTACAATTTCCGTAATCTGAGCTTCCTGACGTTTTCCATGCTGTACCGGCAATAGTGTCACTTTTACAGTATCTTTGTGGAATGCTCCATTGATGCAGTTCTCCGGGATATACAGATCATCCTCTCTGCCTTCTACCTCTACAAAGCCAAAGCCCTTTGGATGGCTGATAAAAGTACCGATTAATGCTTCCGGTGCATGCTTTGCCTTGATGAATTTACCCTTCTTGGTAATACTGATCTTTCCTTCGGTCAAAAGCTCATTCAGAATACGGTTCAATTCGCTTCTGTCTTCTTTGGAGACTTGCAGCATAACCGCAAGTTCCTTCTCTTTCATTGGAATATAGAACTCTTCACCCATCAGGTCAAGAATCACCTTTTTACGTTTATCATTCTGTTCCATAGTATCGCCCCCTTTGCTGTCAGTTACAGTATTCTCAATAGCTACAAAAAAACACTCTTTTACAAGAGTGTTTTACGTTATCTTAAAAGTTTATATTTAAAACAACTGAAAGAAGTATAAATACAACTCCAAGAACCTTGGTCAGCTTCACTAATGTGCCTTCCATGGAGCGTCCTTTATTCTTGCCCCAATAAGTCTCTGCAGCACCACTGATTGCGCCAAGTCCTGCCGATTTACCTTCCTGCATCAAAACAATCGCTGTAAATACGATAGACACTAATATTAAAATAATGGTGAGGACTGTTCTCAAAACTGCCATTCTGTACACCTCCTTAGTATCAACATACCGGATTCAAAAGAATCCACGAACATGAGTGTAACATAAAATGTAGATTTAATCAAGACAATTCAAACAGATTATCCTTTTATTTTTTCTTCATTCTCAAAAGTTCTTCTTCAATCTGCATGATATGCTCCGAATAGTTTCTAAGTTTATCTTTCTTTCTGACTTTTCCTTCAGAAATATGCTTCTCCATCTCTAACCAGTATTCCATACCAATCGTATGAATCTGCATAGTTATAACTGCTGTTTCATTCTTTTGATTTTCAACAGGAATTCCTATCTTTACAATACAGCCGCGATAGCCATTCTTCTTCGGTGCCTCAATATAGTTCTTGTTTTCGATGATTTTCCACTTCTTCTTGTCTTCCAGCTGTTTCATGATTTTCATGATATCATCTGTAAAATAGCACAATACCGTAACATGATATATGCCATTTTCTTCTTGTTCGGAGACAAATTCCTTGATAATCTCTCTTTCAGCCTTCTGTGCAAGCTTCTCAGATAATTTGTTAAGGAAGTTTTCTACCTTAATTCTCGCGTATTCATTTAAGTCGTTCTCTTCAGATACCTGAAGTTCCATTGTTTTATTATCTTCCATAGGAAATATACCAGCCTTTCTATATTACATATTCCTTTTTCACACTATTTCTCAGAATATGTGTTGCCAGTGATTGCAAAAATAACCCACTCTGCAATGTTCACTGCATGATCTCCGATTCTCTCAAAATACTTTGCGATCATTAGTAAGTCAGCCGCCTGTTCTCCGTTCTCCGGCTTATCATGAATCAGCCTGATCAATTCTGTCTTTACTGTATTGAACAGATTATCTACAATATCGTCAGATTTGATGACTTCTCCTGCCAGAACGATATCGCCACGCACATATGCATCTATACTGTTAATAACCATAACGGTAGTTTCCTTTGCCATCTGTGGCAGATGATCGAGCTTCTTAATATATTCTTCATCAGCCAGATGAATGGATATCTCTGCAATATCTCCAGCCTGGTCTCCGATTCTCTTCATATCCGTTACCATTTTCATGGCAGAGGATACCCTTCTCAAATCACCTGCTACCGGCTGCTGAGATAAAAGAATCTGGAAACACATGTTTTCAATCTCTTTCTCTTTTCTTTCGATTTCATCTGCGTAAAGCATGGTCTTCTCAGCTTTTTCGCGGTCCTGTTTGACCAGTGCACTGATTGCCATTTCAATGGACTGCTCCATCATACTGCCCATATGAATCAATTCTTCATTTAACTTTGACAATTGTTTATCAAATTTGTTACGCATATCAACCAAACCTCCCTGTGATATAATCTTCTGTCTTTTTATTCTTAGGGTTAGAGAAAATTGTCTCTGTCTTATCAAATTCTACCACTTCGCCAACCAGGAAAAAGGCTGTCTCGTCAGAAACACGTGTAGCCTGCTGCATATTATGAGTTACTACAACTACTGTGTATTTCTTCTTCAGATCTTCCATCAGCTCTTCTACTTTCAGAGTAGAGATAGGGTCCAATGCAGATGTCGGCTCATCCATCAATAAAACATCCGGCTGTACAGCCAGTGCTCTTGCAATACACAGTCTCTGCTGCTGGCCGCCTGATAAACCAAGCGCTGATTTCTTCAGTCTGTCTTTTACTTCATCAAAAATAGCTGCACCACGAAGACTCTCTTCTACAATCTCATCCAGCTTGGATTTATTCTTGATTCCATGGATTCTGGGGCCATATGCTATATTGTCATAAATGCTCATCGGGAATGGATTGGGCTGCTGGAAAACCATACCGATCTTTTTACGAAGAAGTGTAGTATCTACATTTTCTCCATATATATTTTCGTTATCTAATTTAACTTCGCCTGTAATCTTTACATTTTCCACCAGATCATTCATTCGGTTCAGGCTCTTTAAAAATGTGGATTTACCACAACCGGATGGTCCTATCAAAGCTGTTACTGCATTTTTCTTAATATCCATATTTATATCTTTCAGTGCATGGTTTTCACCATAATAGAGATTCAGATTCCTGGCACTGATCTTGATTTCTTCATTCATTGTTTTTTATCCTTCCTAATTTTTCTTCGTTACGTCCAGTTTACCAGCCAGTAATTTTGTAATCATGTTAATCACCAGTACAATGACCAGAAGTACAACTGCAATACCAAAGGCAATATCATACTGTCCTTTTGACATGGACAAATAAAGCTGAATCGTAAGGGTTCCACCGGACTCCAGAATCTTGTGCAGATATCCAAAAGAGGTCTTTGGAAGTAAATATCCGCTGCCCGCTGTAAATAACAATGCGGCAGATTCACCTACGATACGCCCTATCGCAAGAATAACACCTGTTACAATACCAGGCATGGCTGATGGCAGAAGAATTGTACGAATCATATACCATTTCGTAGCCCCCATACCAAGTGCACCATTACGATAACTGTCAGGAACGGTCTTGAGCGCTTCCTGTGTATTTCTGGTAATCAGAGGCAATACCATAATCGCCAGTGTCAGTGCACCAGTCAGCAGGGAATATCCAAGTCCTAACGTATTACCAAAGAACATCATACCGAACAGACCAAATACAATAGATGGAATACCTGACAGAGTTTCTGTTGTAAACTCAATGATTTTGACGATCTTACCAGGCTTCGCATATTCATTCAGATATATGGCAGAGCCAATTCCAACAGGTGCTGCCACCAGAAGGGTAAGTAAAATAATATAAATTGTATTGAGAATGTTACCGGCAATACCTGTTGTGCCTTTCAAAGCACTGGTTACACTGGTAAGGAATGACCAGCTGACACGGCTGATGCCTTTTGCAAATACATACCCGATAATGCCAATCAGCAGAATAACGGATATACTTGCTGATAAATAGATCAGAACATATAACAAGTTATCTGACACTCGTGTTTTTTTCTTATGGATACTAAGATAGTTCTTAGTTTTCGGGGAACTTTTCCCATCTAATACCACTGTCTTTTCCATGAATGATACCTTTCCTTTCTACTACTTCGCTTTTTCATTCGTGCTTAACAGCTTTGCAAATACTGTATTCACAACCATAATGAAGAAGAACAGAATCAGACCGATAGTGAACAATACCTGTCTGTGTTCATCAGCTGCATATCCCATTTCTGCAACAATGGCTGTTGTCAGGAATCGGACAGAATTGAAAGGCAACGGTAAATTCACGCTGCTTCCTGATACCAGCGTAATCGCCATGGCTTCGCCAATAGCACGGCCTACACCAAGTACGATTGCCGACATGATACCGGATCTGGCAACGGGAAGTACTACTTTGAATATCGTCTGAATCTTGGATGCGCCCAGAGCAAGAGATGCACTGCGCATTTCCCTAGGTACTGCCCTGATGGAGGATTCACTGATATTAATTACTGTGGGCAGAATCATAATTGCCAGTACAATGATTGCTGAGATCAGATTGGAACCACCAGTAAACTGGTGTGTGGAAGAGCCCTTGAAAATGATTTTCTCTATTTTATACATGAAAGGATTCAGTATCATGATACCCAGAAGTCCATAAATAACAGAAGGAATACCTGCTAACAGTTCTACAGCTGGTTTTACAATAGCTGCCAGCTGTTTAGGCGCTACTTCTGCGATAAATACAGCTGTAAGTACACCGATTGGCACACCAATCAGTACTGCAAATGTCGTTCCTACAATAGAAGTAAGGATAACATACAGAATACCGTATTTAGGATCGGCTGCTGTAGGTGCCCACTGGGTCTCGAACAGAATCTCTTTGAGTCCGATTTTAAAGATTGCGGGTGTACCATTCAATATCATATAAATCGTAATGGAAAATACCGCAAGTACTGCAAAAAAGGCACATACAAGAAAGATGATCTTCATGATCTCTTCTGCTATCGCCTTCGTCTTTTTATTCTCTATAATTGAAAATGAATTATTAATATGTATATCCATAAGTCTCCTAACTGCGTATAGCCCTATGTCGAAAATGTTAACTATTCAGAGCCATGCAAAACTGCGCTCTGCGAATGCTTGCATTCAAGCAGATACGCAGTTTTATATGGCGAAGTAACCACAATGAGCAGATAACAAGTAAACTTGTGTTGCCTTAATTGTTATAATACTTAGTCAACTGTGATAAGACCTACACCTGCGATAACAGACTTACCTTCATCAGAAGAAAGATAATCGAATAATGCCTGTACAAGTTCGTTCTGCTCAGAAATCTCACCCTTAGTAGCCATTACGAAAGGTCTGCTTAAGAAATAGTTACCAGCCTTGATGTTATCAGCTGTTGCTTCAACGCCTTCCAGTGAGAATGCCTTTACTGTGTCATCTACTACATCAAGAGATACATATCCGATTGCACCTGGTGTAGAAGCTACTTTAGCCATTACAGCGCCTGTAGAATCAAGTTCGTTTGCATATGTACACTGATCAGCAATGTCAAGCAATTCTTCGAAAGCTCCTCTTGTACCGGAACCTGCTTCACGGCCAACTACAACGATTGCTTCATCTGCACCGCCAAGTTCACTCCAGTTAGTTGTCTGACCTGTATAGATTGAAATAAGCTGGTCTTTTGTCAAATCTGCTACTGCGTTGTCAGTATCTGTTACAACTGCAATACCATCAATTGCTACAATATTCTCAACTGCGCCAGCTTCTTTCTCGCTGTCCTTTAATGCCCTGGATGCATCACCGATATCTGCACTGCCTGCTAACAGTGATTCAATACCTGCTGAAGAACCTGTGAACTCTGCTGTAACAGTTACATTAGGATATTTCTCCATGAAGCTCTCTGCCACTGCATTTGCAAGCTTCTCCATGGAAGTACTTCCTGCTAATGCAATTGTACCGGATAAATCTGCGCTTGCTGCTTCACTGCTTGCCTGCTCTGTAGATGCTGCCTGTGTATCTGCTGCAGAAGATGCAGGTGCTGCTGCTTCAGAAGATGCAGGTGTTGCAGCTGTATCCTGCTGTGTATTACCACATGCTGCAAGACTCATCATCATTGCTGCAGCCATAGTTACTGTCATACTTTTTTTCAATGTTTTTTTCATAATTGATTTTCCTCCTACGAACAGTTCTTCTGTTCCACTAAATAATTTAATTTCAAATGTCTTTCGCATTCGTTACTGTAAGAATACTGTTGTTATGTAAAATGCAAAACCAATCTTATGTAAAATATTTGTAAAGTTTTAAAAGGGCATATCATTTCGCATGATATACCCTTTATATCTACTCTTCTATTGGAAAAGGCGTTGCATATACGGAAGTTCCATCCAGCTCCTCTTCTATTCCAAGAAGTCTGTTATACTTTGCTACTCTGTCACTTCTGCACGGTGCGCCGGTCTTGATCTGACCTGCATTCACTGCCACTGCAAGATCTGCAATAAAGGTATCCTCTGTTTCTCCGCTTCTATGACTTATTACTGCTTTGTACCCATGATGTTGTGCCATCTCCACAGCACTCATGGCTTCACTGACTGTGCCAATCTGATTGACCTTTACCAGAATCGCATTCGCAACTTCCAGTTTAATTCCTGCCTCAAGGCGTTTCGTATTCGTTACAAACAGATCATCTCCTACCAGCTGCACCTTTGAGCCCAGGCGCTTCGTCATCAGCTTCCATCCATCCCAGTCATCCTCTGCAAGTCCATCTTCTATGGAAATGATAGGATACCTCTCAATAAGTCTGTCATAGTAATCAATCATCTGCTCCGTATCTCTTACCACTTCTTCCTCGGCACCGCTCAACTCACTTTCGCCAGGGAAATGATACATGCCGTCTTCCTCGTTATATAATTCAGAAGCAGCAACATCCAAAGCAATCTTCACATCTGTACCGGGCTTATATCCTGCTGCCTTGATAGCTTCTACAATTAAATCCAGCACTGCGACTGCATCCGGAAGATCTGGTGCGAAACCACCCTCATCACCTACACCTGTGGATAATCCACGCCCATGACATAATTTCTTCAAATTATGATAAATTTCTGCACATACTCTAAGCCCTTCTGCAAAGCAGCATGTGCTTACAGGCATAATCATAAACTCCTGAAAATCCACTGTATTGGCCGCATGTCTTCCGCCATTAAGAATATTCATCATTGGAACCGGCATTCTTGCTGTATCAATTCCCCCCAGATATCGGTATAAAGGGATATCCAATGCCTTCGATGCCGCTCTGGCAGCTGCCATGGACACTGCCAATGTTGCATTTGCACCCAGATTACTTTTATTTTCTGTTCCATCTGTTTCTGTTAATATTTTGTCAATTTTTCTCTGATTCAGGGCATCTTTTCCAACCAGTACATCCTTAATCTTGAAATTCACATTGCGCACTGCCTTCATAACGCCTAATCCCATATAGCGCAATTCACCATCTCTTAATTCCACGGCTTCATATTTACCGGTACTCGCCCCTGATGGCACAGCTGCCACTCCTATATACCTGTCATTTACAATAACCTGTGCTTCTACTGTTGGATTACCTCTGGAATCTAATATTTCTCTTGCATGAACATCGCTGATTACATAATGCATCATATAAAAAACCTCCATTTTGAACATTTTGTATTATCCTGTCCAAAATGGAGGTAACTTATCCAGCATTTTTAATTATATTTCTGATTATGTTGTACATATGATATAAATGCGTCCTTATCAATCGGCTTTGAATAAAAATATCCCTGCAGATAGTCACATTCCAGTTTTTTAAGCATATTCATCTGTTCTTCACTCTCTATGCCCTCTGCCACAATCTTCCGGTGTACATCATGGAACATGGAAATCAGGTTCTTCAAAGTCACAAAGCTGTCACGATTCTGGAATGCACTCCATACAATGCTCTTATCCAGCTTGATCACATCCACAGGATACTCCAGAACCCTCACCAGATTGGAATATCCGGTTCCATAATCATCCAGTGAAAATGTGAATCCGAGATTCTTCAACTGTTGTAATTGTTCTCTCAGTCTCTGCTCGTCAAAATTCGTTGCAGTCTCTGTAATCTCCAGATTGATATGCCTAGGGTCAATATTATATTTATTCAGATAAAACACAAGCTTATCCGATAATTTCTTATCCATACACTGCATAACGGACAGATTAATTTCAATAAATTCTACACCCAGCTTCTCTAAATCATGGTCGCTGATAAAATGAAATACTTCATCAATCACGTATTCACTGATTTCAAGTATCTTACCATTGCTCTCGGAAATAGGGATAAATTCCTCAGGTGACACAAATCCCAGAACTCTGTCATGCAAACGTATCAATGCTTCAGCAGAAATAATCCTGCCTGTCGCAGTTTCTACAATGGGCTGATAGAACATGGTGAACTCTTTCTCAACCAGTGCCCTTTCTATCGCCTCTTCAACACCTCGGTATCTTTGAAGCTGGTCAATGCCAAAGCTGTCTCCCTGTATCACTTCTACCGATTCATTGCTATTATAACGCATATCATCACAGGCTGTAAAATACCGCTTGTAATTCAATCGTACATTCTTGTCACAATCCAGATTGATTACTGCAACGAACAGCTGTAAATGCACTGCTGCACCATTCAGTAAAAACGTATCATCCATCCTGTTCCTTAATTTATCAAAGAAATCCTGTTCTGAAAATTTGTCTTTTGTATGTACAATAACCACAAATCTTCCCATTCCAATGTAGTAAACAGAGGTCAGCATGGAGTATTCCTTAATCCGTTCTGCAAGTTCCCTGATGATTTCAACAATTGCCACTTCATGACAGTTTTCTTTAAGATATGTATAATTCTTTAATTTAATAAGGTATACCGTTTTGTTTTTTTGATTATAGATTTCTTTACTGACATATTGCTCATATGCCTTTCTGTTGAGCAGCCCTGTATATGAGTCCTTATAAAATTCCACTACCGTCAATGCCAGAAGGAATACAACAATATTCACAATCAGCATGGAATAATACAGCGTTTCATCTTGTAATACAATGAAAGCAACAGCCTGCAGTACTGCAAAAGACGCAACCAGAACAACGCATTGCCCAAAGATTTTGGGAAGAAATCTGCGCTTCATGATTCCCCTGATTGTTGCACCGATTGCATAAAATGCCCTTACCAGCATTAACAGCCAGAAGAAGCTGCCTCTATATATGATTCCATCCTGCATATAGAAGATCAGATGTGTAAAAGGTGAAGCCACAATCATAATGTCCATTATAATCGCAGGAACAAACAACGATATCTTCTTCCACATGGGATAATAATGGAACTGATTCAGAAGGCACAGCATAAAATATGCATATAAAGAATAAACCGATACCGTCATAATATAGTGGATAATGCGTTCTGCAATTATCATCCCCTGATTATACGGCAATAATCCCTCTTCCATGGAAATTCCATACAGATGGTTGACATACATAATTACACCAGCCCACATCAGCATACGAAAAGCCCTGCGGTAGTATTCCTTACTCTGCACACTCACATAGGTAAACCATAAGCATACCAGAAGTATGCTTAGAATCAATAAAACATATCCTATTCGCATATTGATCAAGACCTCATCTCCTATCTTAATCCCCTACAAGCAATAGTCTATCATATTTGTCATATTATTTCTACAATTTATTATTACTTTGTTATAATTTATCCTATGTGTCCTAAAATACAAAAAGAGCCGGATTGTAAATAAAATCCGACCCTTTAATATCATATTTTATTTTCTGATCAGTAAAGACTGGCCTGTCATTTCTGCAGGCTTCTCCATACCCATTGTTTCAATCAATGTTGGAACGATATCTGCAAGGCATCCGCCTTCCTTTAATGTGTAATCCTTATCATAATTTACAAGAATAAATGGAACAGGATTCGTTGTATGGGCTGTGTATGGTTCTCCTGTCTCATAGTCTACCAGCTGTTCTGCGTTACCATGGTCTGCACATATGAACATTGTACCGTTTACGGAAAGTAATGCATCTACTGCCTTACCTACGCACTCGTCCACCACTTCCACTGCCTTGATTGCCGCAGCTTCTACACCAGTATGTCCAACCATATCAGGGTTAGCAAAGTTAATGATAATTACATCATACTTACCGGATTTGATTGCGTCTACCAGCTTGTCACATACCTTATATGCGCTCATTTCAGGCTTCAGATCATAAGTAGCAACTTCCTTTGGTGAAGGAACCAGTACTCTGTCTTCACCCTTGTTGGGTTCTTCTACACCACCATTGAAGAAGAATGTTACATGGGCATATTTCTCTGTTTCTGCGATTCTTGCCTGGGTCATATCATGTGCTGCGAGCCATTCACCAAAAGTATTGGTTACAGAAATCTTGTGGAATGCTACTGACTTATTAGGAATTGTTGAATCATAGTCAGAGAAGCATACAAACTTCACATCCAGTCTCTTTCTATCAAATCCTTTAAAATCATCATCACAGAAGCATCTTGTCATTTCTCTTGCCCTGTCAGGTCTGAAATTAAAGAAAATAATGGAATCACCGTCTTTAATTGTAGCTACAGGCTGTCCATTCTCTGTTACTGCTGTAGGCATTACGAACTCATCTGTCTTGCCATCATCGTAGGACTGCTGTACTGCAGCAGGTCCGGATACAGCACTCTTGCCTTCGCCTGTTGTCATTACATCATATGCAAGCTTTACACGGTCATAGTTGTTATCTCTGTCCATTGCATAGTAACGGCCCATAACGGATGCTACCTTGCCAACACCGATTTCAGCCATCTTGGCTTCCAGCTCTTCTACATATCCCTTACCGGATGCAGGAGGTGTATCACGTCCGTCCAGGAAGCAATGTACATATACCTTGGAAAGACCATTCTTCTTAGCAAGCTCTAACAGACCATAAAGATGTGTATTATGGCTGTGAACACCACCATCAGATAACAGTCCGAATAAATGAAGGGCAGAATCCTTTGCCTTGCAATTGTCTACAGCTTCCAGCAATGCAGGATTTTCAAAGAATGTACCATCCTGAATCTCCTTAGTGATTCTTGTAAGCTCCTGATATACAATTCTTCCGGCACCCATATTAAGATGGCCTACTTCTGAGTTACCCATCTGACCTTCCGGAAGTCCTACTGCCATTCCACTTGCCTTACCCTGTACAAATGGATATTCTTTCATAAGTCTGTCCATAACAGGGGTGTTCGCCTCTGCTACTGCATTATGGTCCTTTCTCTCATTGAGTCCGTAACCATCGAGGATCATTAAAACAGTTGTTTTCTTACTCATTGTTCTGTTCTCCTATTCCTTGTTTTATTTTTATCAGTTTAAATCAAGTTTACTTGTTAAAATTTTCACTGCTAGTTGATTATACACTGTTTTATCAATGGATGCAATAACATCAGGAATTTGTGTAATTTTTTTAGAATTTTCAGAATAATGGTTGACAGGTATCACTTTTAGGCGTAACGTAGGGGATGTCACTATTGATTCACACACGAAAGGAGGTAAATTATGTTACTGATTAACTCAAATAACACAACAGCCAACAACATAAGCATTTATTGTATGGGAATTACCTCCGGTTATACGCAGCCATAACCTAATATGGTTCGGGCACAATTGTATTGATTTTAGACCACGGTAGTTTTCTATCGTGGTTTTTTTGTGCACAAAAATATGATTGCTGCCAATTAGCCGGAACAAACCAACACATTTAGAAAGGGATTTGGGAGATTTTATGAGAAAGAAACTATCAACGTATATATGGGAATATAAATGGCACTATCTTTTTGCCATTATTGCCCTGATTATCAGCGTATCCCTGGATATGCTGTCCCCTATGCTGACAATGCATATCATAGATGATGTCATTGTCGGTAGAGAATTGACATTACTGCCCTGGCTATTGGGCGGAATCCTGATGGTAGGCGTTGGAAGATGTATATTCCAATATTGTAAGGAATATACCTTTGACAAAGCAGGTTCCAAAATAGCCTCTGACATGAGGCTTGAACTCTTTGACCATATTCAAAGTCTCAGCTGTAATTATTTTGATAAAACAAATACCGGAGAATTAATGGCAAGAGTCAAGGATGATATTGACCGAATCTGGGATACCCTCTCCTATGTCGGCATGCTGATCATCGAAGTAATCTTCCATACTACAGTTGTATTATTCTGTATGTATAACCTGAATGCTCCGCTCGCCATCATTCCTACTCTTGCCATGATCCTATGCGGATTTATCGCCATCAGAATGGAAAACAGGCTTGGCGACGTTTATGAAGCAATCAGTGAAGAAAATGCAACTTTAAATACGGTAGCGGAAGAGAATCTTGCAGGTGTCCGCACAGTAAAGGCTTTTGCCAGAGAGAAATTTGAAATCAAAAAGTTCCTCTCACACAACAAACGTTACTATGACTTAAATATGCAGCAGTCCAAAATATTTGTAAAATACTACCCCTGCTTCCAGATCATCACCAAGCTTCTGCCTATGACGATTCTGTTACTGGGTGGCCGTCTGGTCATGAAAGATGTCATAACTCTTGGTGCCCTGGGTGCTTTTATAGAGTATTCCAATAATATTGTATGGCCAATGGAAATGCTTGGCTGGCTCTCCAACAGTCTGTCTGCCGGTATCGCATCCAATAAGAAGATCAATAAGATCTATGAGCAGAAACCTGCCATTACAGAATCAGCCAATCCTGTCATTCTGGATCACGTGGAAGGTAAGATTGAGTTCTCTCATGTATCTTTCCATAAGGAAGATATGCATGAGATTCTGCATGATATCTCCTTTACGGTAGAGCCTGGTAAGACAATTGGAATCATGGGCGCAACAGGCGCAGGCAAAACCTCTGTCGTACAGCTTCTGCAAAGGCTCTATGACGCTACTGATGGAGTCATCCGCCTGGATGGTGTGGATATCCGTGACCTGACCTTTGACCAGCTGCGTGGCAGTATCTCTCTCGTTATGCAGGATGTCTTCCTCTTCTCTGATACCATTACAGAGAACGTGAAGCTTGGCAAACGTGATATCGTAGATCTGGAAGCAGTCCGCAAGGCAGCTCTTGCTGCCCAGGCAAGCAGTTTCATTGAAAAAATGGACAATACCTATGACACGGTCATTGGTGAACGTGGTGTTGGTCTGTCCGGTGGTCAGAAACAGCGCATCAGCATCGCCAGAGCCCTTGCCAAAAATACACCGATACTCGTCATGGATGATTCTACTTCTGCCCTGGATATGGAAACAGAACATGAAATCCAGAAGACATTACATGGTCTGAACCATACAACGAAACTCATTATTGCACACCGGATCAGCGCTGTCCGCCATGCTGACGAAATCATTGTACTGGAGAATGGCTCCATACATGAACGAGGCACACATGAAGAACTGATGCAAAAGCGTGGACTTTATTATGCAACATATTTATCACAATATGGCGCATATACTGCTCCCGGTGTTGCTGATTCTCACAAAAAGGAGGCGTAATCATGCCCATTAATTCATATAAGGAAGATGAAAAAGCCGCTGAAGCCAGCAAGCTGCAGACTCTTTGCCGCCTTTTCTCCTACCTGCTTCAATATAAGCTTCCCATATTCGGCGTTTTACTGATTATGGCTTACTGCGTAGCCGTCAGCCTTATTAACCCGCTGCTTATAGAGAAAGCCATAGATGATTACATTGCGGTAAAAGATTTCATGGGTTTATACAAGCTGGCTGCCTTTGCCATTACCCTGAATCTGATACTGATCGTTCTGGTAAAGCTGCGTATGTACATTATGGCTAAAGTATGCAACAGCGTACTTGTTGATATCCGCCAACAGCTGTATACGCATATTCAGACCTTGGATTTTCACTTTTTTGACAGCCGTCCTACCGGTAAGATACTTGCACGTATCATTGGCGATATCAATGCCCTCAAGGACGTACTGTCCAATAGTGTTACTACTTTAATCCCTGATTTTATTACTGTATGTGCAGTTGTTGCCATCATGTTCATTAAGAATCCTATCCTGGCAGCAGCTTCGCTCATCAGTATTCCATTTATGATTGCCGGCGTATGGTTCATTCAAACACGTTCTCATGCGAAATGGCAGATTCATAAAAAGAAATCCTCGAATCTGAATGCCTTCGTCCACGAAGATCTGTCCGGTATCCGTATCATACAGAGCTTCCATGCTGAAGGCGAGACCAGACAGACCTTCCGCAATCTGGTAAAAGAACATCGCCAGTCCTTTATGGACGCCGTTCTATATGCGGATGCATTCGGCTCTGTCGTAGATTTCTGCTGGGGATTTGGTTCTGTATCTCTCTGGTACACCGGCATTGTAATCCTTGGTGTAGACAAAGTCACCGTTGGTACATTAATTGCCTTTGGTACTTATATTTCTATGTTCTGGCAGCCGATCATGAACCTCAGTAACTTCTATAACCAGCTGATTACCAATATATCCGGTGCAGAACGTATCTTTGAGATACTGGATACCAAATCCGATATTACCGATGCAGAGAACGTTATTGAAATGCCGCCTATCCAGGGCAGTGTAGATTTCTCCCACGTAAGCTTCTCCTATGATGATACAACTAAAGTCCTGAATGATATCAGCTTTCATATCAAGCCCGGTGAGACAATAGCACTGGTAGGACCTACGGGTGCCGGTAAAACAACTATTGTCAATCTCATCAGCCGTTTCTACGATGTACAGAGTGGAATTATCAGTATTGACGGGCACGATATTAAGACTGTCAGCATCGAAAGTCTCCGCAGCCAGATGGGCATTATGACGCAGGATAATTTCCTGTTCACCGGAACAATCCGTGAGAATATTGCCTACGGAAAGCTGGATGCCACAGAGGAAGAGATCATTTCTGCAGCCAAAGCGGTCCATGCACATGAATTTATCACGAAACTTCCAAATGGATATGATACCCGTCTGGAAGAACGTGGCGGCGGACTTTCTGTTGGTCAGAAACAACTGCTGGCTTTTGCCAGAACAATGGTAAGTATGCCTAAGATCTTAATATTAGATGAGGCTACTTCCAGTATTGATACCCAGACAGAACTTCTGGTTCAGGAAGGTATCGAAGCTTTATTAAAAGGACGTACCTCCTTTGTCATTGCCCACAGGCTTTCCACGATTCAGAAAGCTGACCGCATCTTTGTCATAGACCAGGGCGGCATTATCGAAGAAGGCAATCACGACACATTAATGGCAAAAGGCGGTGCCTACTACAAATTACAAATGGCACAATTAGAGGATGTTATCTAATCCGGAGCACACAAAAAGGAGCAAGTAACTGCTCCTTTTTGCATGCAATATAAATATCAATTAAAATGCAGCTGCTAATGCATTTCTTAATTTTCTGGTCAATGTAAATGTTCCTGAATCTTTCTTCTGGATCATCATCAAAAATGTCATATCCATTGATGGGATATTGGCAAAATACGGTCCAAGCCATCCATCCCAGCCATACTCTCCCTTCACTCCATTGATGACTGCAAGGGAAGGATCTGTCATAATGCGCATCAGATTGCCATAGGTAAAGCCCGGCAGATTATCCCATCCTGCCATGTATGGCTGCTGATGTGCCAGCAAATGTGAATTCGTCATAAATTCTACCGTAGCCGGTGACAGATAGGTTCTGCCCTGATAGCTGCCCCCATGCAACAGCATCTGTGTAAAATGCTTATAATCCTCTATTGTGGATACAAGTCCTGCTCCACCCGACTCGAAAGCAATCTTATCCGCATCCATATGATTACAGATTCCAAGATGATTACCATCGTATTCTATCAGCCCCTGTGGAGTCTCTTCATATACCTTCGTAAGTCTTGGCAATGCATCGTGCTTAACCTTGAAATCTGTATCTGCCATACCAAGCGGCTGGAAAAATTCTTTCTGTAGGAATTCTCCAAATGTCATGCCACTGGCTGCTTCTACAACAGCTCCCAGAATATCTGCACTGGTTCCATAACGCCACTGACTGCCTGGTTGATATGCAAGCCTGCATCTGCCAAGCTTATCAGCAAATTCCAGTGTAGACATGGGATTCTCAGAATACAGTCTCTTATCCAGCTCCTGATATACAACTGCTGTATCTTTGCTTGCAGGATCAGGATCACAATTGTATACAAGTCCTGATGTCATGGACAGACAATCTTTTACTGTAACCTGTCTTACTGCCTTCTCATCCCCATGCTCTGTAGCAACCATGGACTCTGCAAAAGACGGGATATATTTGGAAATCGGATCAAGCAGATCAACAATTCCCCTCTCCATTAATAACATGACTGCTGCTGACGTTACCGGCTTTGACATGGAATACAATCTGAATAGGCTGTCTCTTTCTATGCCTTTTCCCTGTGCAATATCTGCCATGCCTGCCTGTGCATAGTATATCTCTTCTCCATGATGCATAACCAGAAGATTGCCCCCTGCAATTTCATGTTTGTTCACACTTTCCTGCAGGATTTCTCCCAGTCTGTCTAATTTTTCTCTCTTCATTCCTATTCCCCATTTCTTTTATATAATTTTAACCTTTGCGACAAATAAGTAATAATAAAGCTTCGTATACAGTTCTTCTACTATAATCGGCTTGGCTATATGTGCATTCATGCCACACTGTAATGCCTTATCCACGTCCTGCGTCAGAGCATCTGCCGTCATCGCCAAAACAGGAAGTACTATGGCGTCTGCCCTGTCCATACTCCTGATACTGCGTGCTGCACTGTAACCATCCATCCCCGGAAGCTGAATGTCCATCAATATCAGATCATATTCAAATTCTCCCGATGCCTCGATAAGCTGTATTGCTTCCTCTGCCGTCTTGGCACAGGTTACTTTGGCATATGTCTTCTGAAGAATATTCTCTATAATCTCTACATTAATATCATTATCTTCCACAACCAGAATATTCCTGTTTCTGGCATTGAGCATCAAAGCTCCATCTGCATCCCGATATAATCTGCCATCTTCACAATGGCTTATCAGTTCATCCGGATCCAGATTATTCTTTGTTCCATATTCCCCTATCTGCAAAATGCGATTCATAATCTGCAGCATCTGCCATGAAGATTCACTGATCTTGTCCAGACATTTTTTTACTTTGTCCGTATCTTCAATATTCTGTTTCGCCATATCTGACATACCAACGATGATATTAAGAGGTGTTCTGACATTGTAAGATAAATCTTCCATAATCTTATCTTTTTCTGCACTGATTTTCTCTGTACGCCTCTTCTCCTGGCGGATCTGTGCCAAAGTCTGTTCGATTTTCCCATTCTGGCTCTCAAGAACCTTTCTCTGGTATCTGATCATAAATCCAATACACAGCGATACTATGCAGATTGCAATTAAATTATCTTCATAATAATAAAACGGATTGTCTACTTCCTTGATCATATCAGGATTCAGATAAGAAGCCAGGAACAAGAAGAAGTCTACCATTACAGTTACAATAAACTGCAGGACAAACCAGAATCCATCCGCAGTCATAAATAGCAGCAGAAACCCCATCGCCATCCATACAGGCATACCGGAACGTATTCCACCGCCCTCTGCCAAAAGAAACATAAACGGGAAAACTGCAAGATTTATTGGCACTGTAATAAAGGAAAAGAGCAGTTTAAGTTTGTGCGGATACATGTTTGCCAGTATGAACATAATAACCAGATAAAGCAGCAATACGATCATTGCCATCAGCCCATCCCATTCATACTGCATACCTGCTTCTACTATGATAATTATTGCAAGTGAAATAATAGCTATTGTAAGAACCCAGTTATAGATCCGCCTGTCTACGTCTGTATCGCGGAACCATTCATGATACAGGTTCTTTATCTTCTCCTTCATATGATAACCATGCCTTTCAGCTTATGCTTCTTTGCTCTCATCCCTGCGGGTGAGTTCCTTTAACTTAGAGAATGCCTGTTCATGCATCTTGGATACTGCAGCCGGGTTACGCTGTAACAGACCATTCATTCTGTTGAATTCTTTGTTCTTCAGACTGAATACCATCTGTTTCTTGCCTTCTCCTACACGCGCATACTTCTCTTTACCTGCCTCTACAACAGCGTTCAGCTTTTTAAGACCTACTTCTGACCGTTCCTTAATCTCCGTACCGTAGAACGCCGACAGAACTTCCATATGTTTCTGGAGCTTGCGGAACTCTGCATTATTCTCTTCCAGACTCATCAACAGTTCCTTCAGGTTGAGAGCTTCACGTACAGATTCTGCCATATCAATAGATATATACACAGTCAGCAGGAAACAGACTGCTTCTAATACATTACTGTTGAATCCAAGCACCATGTTCTCAACCGGCTTATGCCCATGCATGGTTAAAAGAACAGAGAAGACGCCCCAAGCCAGAGACGACGTAAGACAGATATGTCCATTCAGATTCAATTTCTGATTGCTGTAATCCCAATATCTGACATGGAACAGCTTCTCCATTACCACGCCAGTTACATATTCCAGTATGGTTGCGCTGATCATTCCCATAAAGAAAACAGCTACTGCATTCGTCCTGTATGGCAGTGTAAAGATCAGCACGATAATTGCTCCAGAGCCATAAATTGGAAGGAAAGGACCTCTCATAAATCCCCTGTTCACCCAATGTCCTTTTAACACGGATACATAGCATGTCTCCCATATCCATCCAAGGAAACAGTAAAAATAAAAGAAAAACAACCATTGACAAAATGTATAAATCATATTTACCCCCTTAGCCTTTATCTGTATACACAAGTAGCATACCATTCTCTACCTCAATACTGCTTTCACATCCTGTAAACTCGTTACTGACACCGATTGGGAATTCCGGATTCAGGTCTGCCCTATCAACTGTATAGCAAAGTCCTTTCTCTGTTACGCCATATGCAATCCCTCCATATGCGAATACAGAAATGCGTCCCCTCTTAGTTGCTGGGAACGTGACCTTCCCATTGACCAGCAGCTGTAACGTGCAATGTTTTCCATAGAGGATACCCTTCGCACCCCTGTTATGAAGGAATAAAAGACATTGTATATTGGCGATTGTATGATCGAGCCGTCCTCCAAGCCCTCCATATATCTGAAACTGTCTATATCCAAGTCCAAGCCCCTTGCGGATTGCAGCCAGCATATCTGTATCATCTTTATGGGTAGGCAGAATCTCTACTTTACAATCATACGAACACTTCGGTTCTACACCATTTTCATCTAAAGAATCCATATCGCCGATTAAAAGATCAGGGACAATTCCCAGCTGCTCCAGTATCATCCAGCCGGCATCAGCTGCGATTACATAATCGTCCTTTTCACAGCTCCAGTTGTCTATATCAAATTCTCCTGCGCCCACAATGATGCATTTATTCATTTTAACGGCCATGCCTTTCTGCTTTTTGTCAAAATATATACTATTTATTATAATAGTTTTATAGAATTAAGCAAGCAAAAAAGGGAATCCCTGCAAATGCGGAATTCCCCTTATCGCCCAGATTAAAAGTTTGTAAAAATATCTGTTTCTTTCTGTAATGCCTTGGCAATGGCCGCATTCTTATCCATACGGCTGCTGATCTTCTCCATATCAACAACCAGAAGCTGTGTACTCTCAGCTGCACCATTAACGCCCTTGGCACCTTCTGAAATAGCATCTGTGATCGTGCTGATAGAACCTGCGATTTCATCCATCGCATTCTTGAGTGCATCTGTCTTCTCTGTAAATTCATTCATGACAGATTCAATATAAGTTGCATTCTCACGATACTGTACCCCGGAATCCACAAAATTCTTAAATTCCGGTAAAATAGATTCATTCAGGTAATCTACCAGGTTGTTTGCATTACCGGACAGATTATGTACAGCATTCGTTACAATGCCGTTGATCTCCTGAATACGGTTTGCAGTCTGTCTGCTGGAATCTGCCAGCTGTCTGATCTCCTCTGCCACAACAGCGAAGCCTTTACCTGCATCTCCGGCTCTTGCTGCCTCTATAGAAGCATTCAATGCCAGCAGATTGGTCTGGCTGGATATACTCAGTATATCATTGGTTAGGCTATTGACCTGATCTACGCTCTTACTGTCTTCGATTGCCTGATTCAGAACATCAAGAATCTCTTTGACCTTGATTCCGGTCTCTTCCATGTTCTTTCTGGCATTTGATTCCATCTGATTTGCATTGTTCATCATCTCTTTGGAATAATCATTGATTCCGATGGATTTTTCTGCTATTGTATCTACTTCATCACGTACGGAATCAGCATTCTGATTAATCGTCCCTGCTGAATTGCCAACCTCCTGCATGGTAGCAGCCAGCTCTTCTGTTACTGCTGAAAGATCGGAAGCACTGTCATTGGATGCCTTTACGCTTTCCTGCACTTCGCTTACAACGTTCTCCATCTCTGTTGTATTCTCAATGATCATTTTCATGATACTTTGCAACTTATCCATAAATGTGTTGATACCATTTCCAAGATCAGAGATTTCATCATTGGAAAGGATACTGACTCTTCTGGTCAAATCTCCCTGTCCATTCTCAATACCTTTAATGATACTGTTCAATTCCTTGTTCGTGATTGCCAGCTTGCGGATGATCTGATAAAATACACAGAACAATGCAGCAATCAGGGATATAATACTAATCGTGATAGTTATCGTGTTTCTCATGATAGCAGCCTGGTATGTCGCCGTCAGCTGGTTCTTGGCTTCTTCCGAGCCGGCATTTGCGCTCTCTACCATAATATCAATCTGCTGCTGCATGCTGTTGCTGTAGTCTGCAATTGCACCATTTGCCAGTGCATAAGCGGCTTCATTCTGGGAATTTGCACTATATGCCATCAGATTGGCTATTTCATAGTTCATGTCTGTATAATCAGCCTGCAGCTGTTCAAATGCAGCCTGATCCTCCTGCGTCAGATATTTCTGGTAATCATCAAGATAGTTTTGGACTACTTCTTCTTCCTGACGTACAGAATCAACCAATTCAATCATTGTATCCAGATTCGTGGCAATAATATGTGACAATGCCAGCTTGTGGAGATTCTGTGTCTCTCTTTGTATCTTCTCCAGTTCAGAGATTCTTACCATATACGTATCTGTAATCTCCGTTGCATTCGTATTGACTCTCCTAATGTTCATTATCGCTTCTACATTGGAGAAAATACTTACGATTCCCAGAATAAATACGGGAATTAAAATAATATACTTTATACTGATTCTTGCCTTCTTCTGCATAAGTCTTTACCTTCCTTTATCAGCCGACCACGGATGCTGTAATTTTATCCACCAGTGTATCCATAATTTCCTGCCAGTCTTTTCCTTCCGGATTACCATTTAAAATTGTATTTGCAAAATCCGTACAGGCATCCCAGTAGCTGTTACCTACACGCTGCAGATTACCATACTGTCCCTGGTCAATTACCGCTGCAATTGCAGGATCCTTGCCTATTTCATCTGAAGCTGCTGCATTGATATTGGAAGGTCCCTGGCTTCTCTGCTGGAAACGGATTGTCTGATTCTCTTCATTGGTAAGCCAGTCAGCCAGTTTACATGCCCATTCCTTATGCTCTGAATAATAATTTACACCCATCATTTTATATCCGGTAAAAGAAGACATCTGTACCTGCTGTCCTGCACATGTATAGGTCGGAAGTTTTACTGCCCCATAGTTACTACCCCATGCCTCTTTCACGGCTACGGCATTCCATACACCACTTATACCGGCTATGACACTGCCATCAGCTACACCAGTTGTAAAGTCACCATCAGCTTCTGAGACAAAAGCCGGACTGGATGTGATATTTACAAGAGCCTGGGCAATATCCACACCTTTTATGCTTCCTTCTGTTGTATTCCAGTTACAATGATTCGTTACGCCATCATCATTAATGCCAAAATCCATGCCTGTACCGCCAAAGAATGAATACAGATACCAGCCTGATGTAAGTTCCATTGAGAACTCCTTCCCTGCTGCTTCTGCAACTTCCAGGATACGATCCATAGTCTTCACATCGTCTTCCGTAAAATAACTCTTATCATAATACAGGAAATATCCATTATCCGCTGTCATCGGATATCCATACAATACCCCATTATAAGATGCTGCGGCTACTGATTCTTCCAGATTGGCACTGCTGATCACATCCGCATTCGGTACCGGTTCCAATGCGCCTGAAGCAACAAGGCTGATCAACTGGTCATCCGGGAATGAGAACACATCTGCCGCTGCATGTACATCTCCCAGTATCGTATCCTTCGTAGTTGAATCGCTCTGCTGTACCAGCGAGATATCAAAGTCTGCCTGACCTGCATACTTTTGTTTAAAGCCGTCTATCATCTGTGTAAGCATCTCAAAATTATTTTCCTCTGCCCATACAGTCAAGGACACTGTACCAGATTCCGGCTGTTCATCCTGTGTTGTCTGTTCGTTTTGTGTTTCATTGGCTTCTTCACTTTTGGTAACGTTTCCACATCCTGCTAATGCAGAAACAATTAAAACCGTTGTCAGAACCAATGTCAGTATTTTTTTCTTCAATTCTTTTCTTCCTTTCGTATGTGCCCTGCCTTGCCTGATTTTATGCACAATTAATCCTTTATAACAGTTATTTAGTCCAAAGTCAATAGAAATAACTGTTTTTATATAAATTATTATATTACATATATAGTAATTTTACAATCATTTTACAAAATTAAAATTAAAAACCGACATTTTACACAATTTTCAAATGTCGGTTTTCTATAAATTATTTTTTATTTTCCGCTGTATCACTATGTTTCTCTTTTGCCGGAGAATGTCTTCTGCGTCCGGTCTGACGATACTGCCTGTTATTTCTTGCATTCACGCTGTCCCTTAACAACATGTACAACGTAGAAACCAGTGGGATAAAGAACAGCATTCCAGGAATACCAAATAGACTTCCGCCCACGCTGACTGCCATTAATACCCATATGGATGGCAATCCTACTTTATTCCCTACTACTTTAGGATAGATCAGATTACCCTCTACCTGTTGAAGAATCAGGAACATAACGACAAATGCCACTGCCTTCATCGGATTATCCACCATAATCAGAAATGCACCTACCACACAGCCTATAAAAGCTCCCACAATCGGGATCAAAGCTGTAAAAGCAATCAACACACCAACCAATATGGCATATGGCATTCTACAAATTGTCATTGTAATCACAAACATACAGCCTAAAATAACTGCTTCCAAGCACTGCCCTGATATAAAATTTGAGAAATTACGGTATCCAAGGGAGCAGACCTTCAAAACCATATCATTTATCCTTGGAGGACAATAAGCACGTATGACTCTCCTGCACTGGCTTCCCAGCGTTTCCTTCTGTCCAAGAATGTATATGGCAAATATAAAACCAATCACAACATTTAAAATACCGCTGATAATACTTCCTGCCACTGATACAGTAGAAAATAGTACGCTGGACATCCCGCTTTGCAGGAATTCCCAACCTCTTTGCGCTAGACTCTCCCAGTCTATCTGCATCGTTGCAAGTTCATCTACATAGCCCTGAATCTGTGGATAATTTACAGTCAGCTGCTCCAGCTCTCTGAGTAGTTTGTCCGTAAACTGTGGTATTTTATTTCCCAGCTCCATAGCAGTCTTTGCCACCTGTGGAACAACTGTTGCAATGACAATCGTAATCAGTACAATCACGAACAGAATACTTAATATGATACCAACCGGTCTTTTCGCCTTATCTGCGCTTCTTCCCTTCCAGCCCGCCAGAATATAATCTTCTATCTGACACAGTGGGATGTTAAGCACAAATGCAATGACACCTCCATATATAAAAGGCTTCATAATCCCAACCAACATACTGATTGCATTGAAAACCTCCTGACTGTAAATCAGCCCCAATATCAGAATTGCTGCCAAAAGCATAAGCTGCCTGATCTGTTTAATTTTCTTCTTATCAAATCCCATATATGATCCTCACTCCGTTTTTCTTATCATTATCCTTTTTTTGCTCTCATAATGCAAGCATTTTGCATCAGGAATTTTCATTACTATCGTATTATAAAAAGGAATTTCCGTTATCCGGAAATTCCTTTTACTTAACTTTTTGCATTATACCTGCTTCCAGAGCTTCCATAGTAATAACCATTGATCCCATAACGGTTATAAGCGGTCTGTGTGCCATACATGCGGTTTAATACTTTAATTGTAGAATTTGCACAGATTTTTATGGTTTCACATTTGCTGCTTATCTCAGCCGCATAGCTGTCCTTATCACAGAATATCTTCTGCAACTTATCTACGCCGGCTGCTTCCAGTGTCTTGGAATCAACGCTGAGAGTTCCCTTTGCATCCATAGTAATGCCAATTTCTGCAAGCTTCTTCTGGTTAGTGGTAAACAAAGATTTTAATTGTTTCTGGAACATGGTGTTCGTTGTACCACCCGCCTGATCTAATGATTTATAGAGCGAATTGTAATCTCCCACAAATTCATCTATCTGCTCTAATAGCTTTTTCTTAATGGAATCCTGTGTGTCTTCCTTATCTGTATCTGTGCCCAAATTAATATTTTGCAGATTCTTTACACTTGTCTGCAGCGCCTTAGCTGCTTTCTCCATATTCTCATACAGCGTGATCTGACTGGATGTTGATGTATCTGTCCTTGTTGTACCAGATGAAATATTGCCCTTATCCGTTTTATTCGTCTGGCTGCGCAGCACCTTTGTTCTTCTCTGCCTGTTGGCTGATCGAATCATTCTGGCTCTTGCAAGAGAATTTCTGGAACTGTTGATTCTCATAATGGCATCCCCCTTTATCTATTCTTTCTTACTAATTACATAATATATCGGACACTTACAGGCTTTTCATAACCTCTAATGACAAATATGCGCCATTTGCAATCTGCCATTTATAGTACTCACCCTTTGGTTCTCCATATTGTTCCATGATTGCCATAATCGTTCCACCATGTACCACGAATGCAACCCGGTCTGTATCCTTACAATCCGCCAGGCACTCCCAAAATCCTTCTACACAGCGTCTGCTGAATTGTTCCCTGCCCTCCCCATTTGGGAAGGCAGTCCTGCCGCCACTGTCTATCCATGCCTGATACGCAGCATTTCCATTCAGTTCATGATAATTCTTATACTCGAAATCCCCGAAATCCATTTCCTCTAATTTCACATTAGTAACCATGGGCATATGGGGATATATTAATTCTGCTGTTGTTATGCATCTTTTTAAAGGACTGACATACAGACGGTCCACCCTGGGGTATTCATTACTTTGTATCTGAGCAATTCCTTCCTCACACAAATCTTCATCCGTATGACATCCTACGTACCTTTTCTCCCGGTTTCCTGCTGTCATACCATGCCGTATCAGATAAATCTTCATTTTATTACCTGTCCTATTCCACAACAGACCCGGATCACTCTTTGTGCCTGTGCTGCCAGATTGCATCCAATTCTACCAGCTGTTTCTCTATAGTCTCTGTCTTTCTTATCTATGGGTACAATGCCGCATCCCACATCATCCAGCGTAAATACAGCCTCCGGCTCTTCCTTCGCAAGCTTCTCTATATACAAGGCAGGGTCGGTCTGCTTTTCCAAAGCCTCTTTTATCAGACTTTGCACATAATATATGGTTCTGTCAGGATAATGTTCTACTGCATATCTGTGTTTTCCCTGATATGCTCCCCCTATAATCAAAATCATATCTTTCTATCCTCTCTGTCACTTCTATGTACTCTCGGAGTCTTCTAAATGCCACATATCCGAAGAATATAGGCAAGCACTACTGCTGCCCCAAGAACAGCCAGTTCGCAGGTCTCTACATACCATCCTGCCAGATCTCCTGTAATGCCGCCAAATTCTCTCTTCGACATCCGATTATAATGCAAAAACCACATTGCAAGCACCACTATCACTGTCACTCCATATCGAATATCATAGCAGATAAATGACACACATGTCACAATAATCCATATCCACAATCCGATTTTTACAACTTTTCTGTCTCCCGCCTTTGCAAAATAAGCTAAAGAACTCTTGCCCGATGCACTTGGGAAGCTGATTGCAGCCAATCCGCTGGTTGCCCTGGAAAGTACAAAACCGATTGCTACCATCATAATTTCCTGTTTTTCACGAAGCTCTGTAAAAAGCCCATAGCTGACCAGGAGATATAAGCCTGTCCAGATTACTGCAAATGCACCCACATGGGAATCCTTCAGTATCTCCAGCTTCTTTTCCCTTTCTCTGTGTGAACTTAGCGCATCCGTCGTATCCAGATATCCATCCATATGGAATCCCCCCGTAATACATACAGGGATTGCTGCCGCCAGTGCAGCATACAGGGACGTTCCGATTCCTGTCCTGCCACAAATCAGGAACCACCCATATTCCAGAGCCGCAATCACAACACCTACAAGAGGAAACGCCAGAAATGTATATCTCATGTCTTCTTGTGTATATTCCAGAATCGGCATTGGTATTCTGGAATACATAGAAAAAGCCAGACATAATGTTCTAATCAGTTTCATGTTTTATTTCTCCTATCTCAGCCTTTTGCTTATGAATCACAGGTATACCATACACAACTTCTACAACTTCATCTGCCATTTGTGCCAGTGCAGCATTTATATGCCCCAGCAATTGAATATACGCAAGTGTAAACTCATCATAAGAAAGTGTATCTGAAAATACTTCATTTGTTACAATTACCAGATTATCACATGCATTCAGCAGATGTGCCACGCCATCCAGTATTCTTGTCTCGCACTCAGCGATATGAACAGGTATACGTTCTGGGCTTATCTCTTCCCTGAACATCTCATTTGCAGCCAGATTCGACATACACTCCAATAAAATATCTGAATGCTCTGGAACGGGCGCTTCCTGTAAATTCTGATACCATTCCAATGTATCAAAGTGGCGCTGCGCTCGCTGCTTTCTGTGTTTCTCTACTCTTGCCGCACCTTCTTCTCCATATGGCTGCATGGTTGCCAGATACAGCAAAGTATTTTTTCCCTTATGCAGCATGGTAATACATTGCTCTGCATATTCTGATTTTCCGCTGGCACTTCCACCGGTTACAAGTATCAGCATACCCTGTCTGTCCTTTCCCTTATTCCAGATGTTCGTATGGTTTCAATGCAATCTCTCCAAAAGTATGCGCCGTATCATATTCAGCCAATGCTATATCCAGTATGGGAAATAACAATACAGCCCCTGTACCTTCTCCAAGACACATATCCGCATGGACAACCGGATGCATGTCCATTGCCTCCAATACAGCAATTGCAGCCGGCTCTGTTGATACGTGAGATGGAATCAGATATGGTCTACAGCCTGGCACCATATGTACAGCAGTCAATGCTGCAACAACAGATATAAAGCCATCCAGTACAATTGGGATTCCATACATCATTCCTCCAATGCATGTGCCAGCCATTGCTGCAATATCCAGTCCGCCTACCTTGCATAACGTATCAAAAGCATCTGCCTCTCTCAAATGATATCTGGATATTGCCTGCTCAATAATCTGCTTTTTATGAATCAGACCCTCACTGCTCAATCCAGCTCCTTTTCCTGTCATTTCTTCCACAGGTCTGTCCAGTAATACACTTGCTACCGCACTGGAAGTCGTTGTATTGCCGATTCCCATTTCTCCTATGGCTATGATATTGACACCTTCTGCCGCCTTTTGTCCCACAAGCTCTATTCCTGTTAAAATTGCCTGCTGACATTGTTCTGCTCTCATTGCCGGCTCTTTAGCGAAATTACGCGTTCCCGGCATAATCTTATGCTGTATCAATCCGGCATGATTGACTACATCTTTCATTCCTACGTCCACCGGTGTTACCTTCGCCCCAGCCTGACCAGCCATAATATTGATGTTGGCTCTTCCTTCTGCCATACTGTGAGCCACCATAGAAGTGACACTGCTGTCAGATTGGCTGATTCCTTCTGCAACAACACCGTTATCTGCACAGTAAACCAGTACTTCTTTCTTTTGCAGCTTTATATGTGGTGTCTTCTGGATTCCTGCAATCTGTATAATCAGCTCTTCCAATTTACCAAGACTGTTCAATGGTTTCGCCACGCTATCCCATTGCTGCCTTGCCTGTTCCATTGCCTCTCTATCTATTATCTGCCCTGCAATCTCTATCTTACCAATTCTATTTTTCACTCTTTCCTCCATTGTCGGCACCGCTGTACCCATTCTGTTGCAAATCCAGGGTCAGATGCATAATACAAATGGGGAAATCCGGCAAGCAGATTGCCCTGCTTATGCATACAGCTCCAATGTCTACTGCTTAACGGCTTTCTTGCTGTCCATTCCTGTCCATAATCCGTACTGTCATAATAGTGGAATTCATGTCCCCTGATCTGCATCCCGGTCTGTCCATCCTCTAACGTAATATATCCAAATCGTGGCTGTAGTTTTCCCTGATAGGCTGCTGTAGCATGAACAACAGAAACCATAGCCCATTCCTCACCATCAATATCCGTGATTGCGTCATGAAGATACAGGAAACCGCCACATTCTGCCAGACATGGCATATTCTCCTGTATCGCACGTGCTATACTCTGCCTCATAGAATCATTGCAGCTCAACTCTCTGGCATAATTCTCTGGATATCCACCGCCGAGCAGCAAACCGCATATATTCTCCGGTAACTTACTATCCTCTATCGGAGAAAAAGGCACCAGCTCCACGCCAAGGCTCTCCAATATATCCAGATTGTCCTGATAATAGAAGCAAAAGGCGTTGTCCCATGCTATTGCGATTCTGATTACAGGCTCAGTCTGTTGCAGGATACCACTCCAATTATCTGGAGCTTTCGTTTCCAATGCAGGGGCACTCTTTGCCAATCCAAGCAGACACTCCATATCCAGTGTATCAGCAAGCGTATCCGCAATCCGTTCAACTTTCTGCTGGAAATCCTGAATCTCCTGAGGAAGATATAAGCCCAAATGTCTGCTGGGCAGTTCACAATCTTCCAGAACAGGCATATATCCAATGACAGCTATGTTCAACTGGGTCTCCAGCAGCTCCTTTAATATGGGGTACATTCCTTTGGAACAACGATTCAGTATCACTCCCTGAATATGGCTGTCAGGAATATATTCCAGAAAGCCTTTCACATAAGGCACTACGGACAGACTCATTCCTTTGGTATCTATGCATAAAATGACAGGTGTGTCAGTAATTTTAGCTATATCACAGGTAGAACCTTTTATACTCCTGCCGGCTAACCCGTCATAATATCCCATAACACCTTCCAGTACTGCAATGGACATTTCCGAATACCTCTGCTGCATTCTTCTATCAAACAGGTAACGCAACACTTCATCTTCTGCAAAAAAAGAATCCAGATTGACGCTTGGTATCCCCAGCACTCTAGTATGAAACATGGGATCAATATAATCCGGTCCGCATTTGAATCCCTGCACTTCATATCCTTTTTTCTGCAAAAGCCGCATCAGCCCACAGGTCAACATAGTCTTTCCACTTCCACTGGACGGTGCTGCTATCATAAATCGTGGACTCTTATTCATAGTAATACCCTCTTTCAGTAACCTTAGAAGCTTCCTATCATAATGGGATTCTCACCACGCATCATATGATATCCTGCTACTGTCTCACTCCTTGAAACCTGCATGGTAATAATATCCGCATCTGTGATTTCATGTTTACGTACATACTGTAATAATTCGCTCTGTGTCTCCAGTGTAATGGCATTTACGACGATTCTAACATGAGGGTTGGCTTCTCTTACCTGATTCAGAATCTCTTCCAGTCTACCCCCGCTTCCCCCCACAAATACATGAGTAGGCTTCGGCAGTCCTTGTAATGCATCTGGTGCCATTCCTCTGATTACATGCACATGATCTGCGGATGCCTTATGTGCATTCTGTTCAATCAAAGAGGCAGCCTCTTCCTTTCTCTCTATGGCATATACCTCACCCTTTGTCAGGTGTATCGCACACTCTATACTGACCGAGCCGGTCCCTGCGCCAATATCATATACAATTGCATCCGGATTCAGGTGCAGTTTCGCCACAGATACGGCTCTTACTTCTTCCTTTGTCATGGGAACCCTGCCACGAATAAAGAAATCATCCGGCAAACCATATACCTGTGAGGAAGAATCCTGTGATTTCTCTATCATAAAGGCACACAGTCCGGTCCTCTCAAACTGTAGAAACTCCTGTGGGCTTCCCTGACCTATCCATTCATCCTGACAGGTCAGATTCACAGCTACTGACACCTGTGCATCCTGATATCCATAGTCTATCAGCTGTTGGCTGATTCTACGCACATCTTCGGCACCGCTTGCCAGGCAAAAGACTCTTGCATGTCTGCGCAGTTCATTCATGATATTTCTGCTTCTTCCGTGAATACTGCATAATTCCACATCCTGCCAGTTCGTACCTAATCTCGCAGCCATCGCCTGTACAGTAGTGATACCCGGAAGTATCTGTAATTCTACCTGATCATTTGCTCCATAAAGCCTGACAAACTGACTGGCACCGCTGTAGAAGCCTGTATCTCCTGAAAATATAACTACAGGACTGCAATACCGAAGATGTTCCTGTAGATATGCATAGATCTTCTCTGCCTCATAAATGGCTTCTTTGGGTGTCGCACACCACTCCACTGTCTCCAGTACTTTAGCAGCTCCAAAGATAATATCTGCATTCATACATGCTTCCTGAACCGCCTGCGTCATCTGCTCTCTGGCACCCATTCCTATGCCTGCTAATATGATTCTCATAGGCGGTATCCTCTTGGTGTTACCATCTTGTTTCCAATCTGTCTTGTTCTGGAATTTCCTATATACACTGTTGTGAACATATTTACAGTCGTATTTCTAAGCTCCGCTAAAGTGCATACTTTTGTACAGGTGCCTTCCCTGTCAATATTTTCCACATATCCGCATATCTGCTGTGGTGGAAGTTCTTCCAGCAGAATGTCACACGCCTTTTGCAGATAGTCTTTTCTCTTATGGCTGGATGGATTATAGAGCACAATCCCCATATCTGCGCCGGCACATGCCCGCAGCCTTTTGGCAATCACTTCCCAGGGAGTTAATAAATCGCTGAGGCTGATTACGGCAAAATCATGCATCAGAGGCGCCCCCAGCCAGGCAGCTCCTGCATTGGCAGCTGTAACTCCTGCAACAATTTCAAGCTCTATCTGTTCCAGCAGTCCTTCTTCTTCCAGGACTTCATACATAAGCCCTGCCATACCATAGATTCCTGCATCTCCACTGCTGATCATGGCAACAACTCTGCCCTGGGCAGCTTCCCTTACAGCCATACGGCATCGCTCTACTTCCTGACGCATAGGAGTTGTCATGATTTCCTTGCCTGGGAAATATTCTTTGACCAGCTCCGTATATACCTGATAACCTACAATGACATCTGCACTCTGCAAGGCTGCTATAGCTCTGCCTGTCATCATGTCATATTCTCCCGGTCCTATTCCTACCACATATAATTTCTTCATATTAATCCTCATGTTTTGCCTGTCTGTACTCTGTTGAGAAATTCGGGTGATATAGATCACTTCTCCTGTAGTTACTATGTGTTACCACATCCCCCACAATGATCAGTGCCGTTTTACTGATGCCTGCCTCTTTCATGGCATCAGGTAATGTATCAACTGTACAGATCAGTTTCCTCTCATCCTGCCAGGTTGCTTTATATACAACTCCTACCGGCGTATCGGGAGAATATCCGCCTCTTAGAAGTTCCTCCCGTACCTGTTCCGCCATTCCTGAACTCAGGAAAAGAACCATAGTAGCCTGATGCTGCGCAAAAGAAGCGATACCTTCTTTTACAGGGACAGGGGTTCTGCCTGCCATTCTGGTTATAATTACACTTTGTGATACATCTGGCAATGTATATTCCAGCTGCAGACTTGCAGCCGCACCACAGAAAGAACTGACTCCCGGACAATCATCATAGGCAATTTCCAGCTCATCCAGACGATCCATCTGTTCTCTGATTGCGCCATAAATGCTAGGATCTCCTGTATGAAGTCTTACAATATCAGGTTCTTCTGTCTGTGCATGTGCCTTGCATATCACGTCTATTACTTCTTCCAGTGTCATACGGCTGCTGTCATATATTTTACAGGAACTGCCTGCATAAGATAACAGTTCGGGATTTACCAGAGATCCCGCATAAATGATGATATCTGCCTGTTCTAACAGCTCTTTACCTCTCACCGTGATCAGATCCGGTGCTCCCGGACCCGCTCCTACAAAATGTACCATGTCTGTATTCCTCCAAATAATCCATTGCATGAGCTGTCCTTGCCAGCTCTCCCTGTTCATTTGAAAACAGGATAATCTCAATCTGAGTCCGATCTGTACGCTTCCCTGTATAATAGGCAATTCTATCTATCACAACCTGCATTGTCTTTTCCAACAGCCCTGCTTTCAACAAAATGGACAATGCCTCTTCGGTCGTCACACAATCCAGGATTGCTCTTGCCGTCTGCACGTCAGCGCCTGCTCTTATTCCATGCGCAGCAAGCAGTTCCAGTCTTGCATCTGCACAGGAAGAATGCGTATTCATAATTCCTCCTGATACTTTAATCAGCTTCCCGATATGTCCTATCAGCAGCATTCTCTCAAACCCAAGCTCATTGGCTATGTCAATAGTCTCCCCTATATAATTGCTGCATTTTACAGCCGCATCAATATCTATACCATATTTATCCTGCATGAAGCCTCTGCCATAATTGCCGGGTGCTGTCAGAAGCAGTTTGTTATTTTCTTCACGCCGTACCTTCATTTCTACCCTGATTGTATCAATCAGGGCTTTCTCACTCATGGGCTCCACAATCCCGCTGGTTCCAAGAACAGAGATTCCACCTTCTATTCCAAGTCTTGGGTTGAAGGTCTTCTCTGCCAGCTCCACACCTTTGGGAATGCTGATCGTGACTTTTACCAATCCGCTATACTCGAATTCTTCACATACCTGAAGTACTTCGTGGGTAATCATCTGGCGGGGAACACTGTTGATTGCTGCAGCTCCCACCGGCTGATCCAGCCCTGGTTTGGTAACACGCCCTACACCAGCTCCGCCATCAATGATTATCCTTTCTTTTTCTGACGCATGTGTCATTTTATTGTTTTTTGATTGAAAAGCCGTCTCGGCATAGACCAGTACTCCATTGGTCACATCAGGGTCATCCCCACTTTGTTTTCGGATCGCACATACACTATCCCCTGTCTCTGTGATGTATGCTTCCACAACTTTCAGCCGCAGTCGTATGCCACCTGGCGTATCTATATCTACATTTTCAGGTGCCACTCCTGTAAAATGATAGATGCACGCCGCCTGGGCTGCCGCTGCCGCACAAGTACCTGTCGTATATCCATATGCCAGCTTCTTCGTTCCTTTATATCGGTATCCGCTCTCTTCCAAGTCAGCCTCCTTACTCACTGCATGTACAATAATGCATTGATAATGGCTGCTGCTACGTTACTGCCGCCTTTTCTGCCTCTTGCTACAATATAAGGGGTATCAGTCTGCATGATCAGCTCCTTAGACTGTACTACATTCACAAAGCCTACAGGAGCGCCTACAATAAAAGCCGGTGACAGTTGTCCATTCTCTATCATCTCATAGAGATGAATCAGCGCAGTCGGTGCATTTCCGATTACAAATGCCACCTTGCCCGGAAGCTTTGCAGCTCTTTCCATGCTGACAATCGCTCTTGTCACTTTTCTTTCTTTTGCTTCTCTGGCAACGTCCTCATCTGCCATATAGCAGTGTATCTCACAGCCGTATTCTGCAAGCTTACGCTTATTAATTCCTGCATAAGCCATGTTCGTATCCGTTACGATCGTACAGCCATTCTTCAAAGCTTCCCTTGCAATTGAAACTACATCCCTGGAAAAGCAGAGATTATCTGCGTAGGAGAAATCCGCAGTTGTATGAATGCATCTTTTAATAATGGGAGCCTGCAGGGGATCTAACACTCTGTCCCCAAGCTCCTGCGTAATGATTTCAAAACTTCTTGCCTCTATATCAGCAGGTTGTATCTGTTCCAGCTCTATATGCTCCTTCATTGTGCTATACCCCCTTATCCATAATTTCATAAATGCGTGGCATATCTATCGCATTTCTTAGTTCCTCTGCGAGTCTGTCATACTGAGTCTCCTTATAGGCACGATAATCCAGGATATGCTCTGCTACAGTTTCTATGCCTTTTTCCCGTGCAAGGGCACCCAGAATGGACTCTACGATTTCATGTCGGTCAAAAATTCCATGTACATAGCTTCCGTATACTCTGTCAGAAGCATACCCATCCGTATTAGCCTCCTGTGTGCGGGTATCTGTCAGCTCCACCAGTCTGCAAGGCTGTGTTTCATAGATACTTTGTCCCATATGAATCTCATACCCTGTCACTTCCAGCCCTTTCAGTCCTGCAAAAATCCCAGTCACTGCACCCATATGCCCAGTTACCTGTTTACGTGACTTCTCTTCATGGAAATATGTCGTCATAGGGATTAACCCCAGTCCCCGGATAGAACCGGACTGTTCTTCTACTCCACTCTCATCTATAATCTGTTCCCCAAGCATCTGATAACCGCCACAGATACCCCAGATTACGCATCCAGGCCTACCTGCCCTGCTTCCATATTTACCAGGTGTATGACACCGGAGAACCGCCGCCTCCATGCCTGATTCTCTCAGCCATCTAAGGTCTGCTATGGTATTCTTCGTCCCCGGCAATATGATCATATCCGGACTGCCCAGATCATACACTCTTGTTACATACCGCAAGGATACCCCTTCAATATTCTCCCAAATATTAAAGTCTGTAAAATTAGAAATATGGGGCAGGCGGATCACTGCAATGTCAATATCCGCCTTTTTCCGTATATCAAAACGCCCGGTCAGGCTATCCTCATCCTCCAGATGGACGTCCATATAGGGAACTGTACCAATGACCGGTTTACCAGCCAGCTTCTCCAGCATCTCAATACCGGGATCCAGAATGGTCTTATCCCCCCGGAACTTATTGATAATCAGCCCCTTTACCATGTCCTTTTCCTCTTCCTCAAGAAGCATCATGGTGCCGCATAACTGCGCAAATACTCCACCTCTGTCAATATCACCTACAATCAGCACAGGTGAATGGGCAATTCTTGCCATGCCCATATTTACAATATCATCACTCTTTAAATTGATTTCTACCGGCGAGCCTGCACCTTCTATGACAATATAATCGTTCTCCTGCGATAATTTATCATAGGCATAGCGAATGTCAGGTATCAGCTGCTTTTTGTATGCAAAATAATCTCTGGCACTCATATTACGGTATACCTCTCCATTTACAATGACCTGGGAGCCTGTCTCATTAGTAGGTTTTAATAAAATAGGATTCATGTAAACGCTTGGTTCTACTCCGGCTGCTTCTGCCTGCATGACCTGTGCGCGCCCCATCTCCAGTCCTTCCGATGTAATATAGGAATTGAGTGCCATATTCTGGGATTTGAAAGGTGACACACCATAACCATCCTGTCTTAAAATGCGGCATAAGCCCGCAACCAGCAGACTCTTGCCTGCACTGGACATTGTGCCCTGAATCATAATTGATTTAGCCATTGTTATCTCCTTTTTTGCCTGCATCTTTCACAGGCTTTGCGAACTGCCTCTATCAGCCTGCCATTCTCCTCATGCCCTCTGACTGCGGTTCTGAACCATCCCTTGCCTAATCCTTCAAAATTACTGCAATCCCTTAACAGAACCCCTTCTTCCAGACAATACTGCCACAATAACTCAGGTCCATAAAACAACAGGAAATTCGCAGCTCCTTCATATACAATCAGTTCTACACCGTTCTCCAGCCCCGCAAGACGTAATTGTTCTGTGAGAAATTCTCTTTCCCGTGCAATCAGCTGCGCCGATGCTTCTACATACTCTTTCTCCTGCATGGCTGCAATTCCCGCATATTGCGCTGGTAAAGACACATTCCATGGCTGTAACCTTTTCTGTAGCAGCTCCACCATGGACTCTTTGCCACAAAAGGCACAGCCTAACCGAAGTCCTGGCATTGCATATATCTTCGTAAAAGACTGCAATATTACAATGCTTTCGTATTTTTTTAACAAAGCTCTGGCACTCACAGCCTGCGATACAAATTCCAGGAAACTTTCATCTACTACCAGAATGGCTCCCTCTTTCTCACACATCCGGCATACCTCTTCAATATAGGAGATAGATACCAGCCCGCCTGTTGGATTATTGGGATTACACACAAACACCATATCTATAGACGGCTGTATCTGTCTGATAAAGCCTTCATCCGGACAAAAGGCGTCCTCTTTCTTCAACAGATATCGCAATACCTCACAACCACAGCTATCCAGTGCTTCTTCATATTCTGAAAAAGAGGGCGCCATCACCAACGCCCTCTTAGGCTGTAATGCTTCCACCAGACAATAAATTAACTCCGCTGCACCATTACCGCACAATATCTGATCCTCTTCTATATGATAACGTTTTGCAACAGCGTATCTTAATTGTCTGTGTGCAGCCTGCGGGTAGTGAACAGATTCCTCTACTCCACGCATCGCTGCTGCCTTCACAGCCTGAGGCATTCCAAGATAATTAATATTCGCTGAGAAATCCACAACACCGGGATATCCATAAATATCCCCTCCATGCTTGTTCATCATAATAACTATGCCCTTTCGTAATCTGTCAGATCCATGTAATAAAGAGCCATTTTAACACAGCCATAATGATACATGCAATCCATGCTGACACATACATCAGTTTGTTTATGACACGTATGTCATCTATTTCTACTGGTCTGATATCATCTCCGATTGTCTTCTTATGATATAACTGTCCAAAATAATATGCATCTCCAGCAAGCATAACATCCAGTGCTCCTGCTGCTACCGCCTCTGTCTGGGCAGAATTAGGGCTTGCATGGTTATGCCTGTCTCTGTAAAATATCTTCCAGGCATTGCGATAATCCAGCTTCATAATAAAAGAAGCGCCTATCATAAGAAAGGCAGATAACCTTGCCGGGATATAATTCACAATATCATCCAGATGTGCTGCTGCTCTGCCAAAGTACAGGTATTTGTCATTTTTATAGCCTACCATGGAATCCATGGTATTGACTGCCTTATAGAAATATCCTGCCAGTGTCCCCCCCAGCATCATATAGAACATAGGTGCTGCTACACCATCTGAGAAGTTCTCTGCAATCGTCTCCACAGCCGCCTTTACAACGCCTTTTTCATCTAACCGTTCTGTATCTCTTCCTACGATCATGGATACGGCTTTTCTTCCTTCTTCCAGTCCTTCTTCTTTCAATGCATTATATACTTTCATGCTTTCGGTCTTTAATGATCTGGTTGCAAGCACTGCATAACACATTATAATCTCGGCTGCCAGTCCCAGATAAGGATGTAAAGAATAGGCAGCCATCAGGATGATCCACGGAACCATGACAGCAGTAAGTATGACCAGAATCACCAGATATCCCCCTGCTCTCAGTTCTTTTTTTTCATTATGTTCACCTTTAAGAAGCGTTTTCCTTAATATTTTCTCGTATCCACAGATATATTTACCAATGATACATGCAGGATGCCATGGCGTATGCGGATCTCCCAAAAGCAGGTCCAGCAGGAAGCCTCCTATCAGTGCATACACAGAATTTGTGATATTCATTATATTCGCTCCTTATGATAGACACTCCAGAAGCCGGCAAGCTTCTCCAACAGCGTTGTAACTTCAAATGGTTTCATCAGGAATGCGTCCATGCCTGCTGCCAATGCCTTTCTCTGATCCGTCCTGTATACGCTGGCTGTCAGGGCAACAATGGGTATTATATATGTGTCTTCTCTTCCCATTCTGCGTATCATGTCTGTTGCTTCCAAACCGTTCATCACAGGCATCCGGATATCCATCAATACCGCATCATAATAATAGCTTTCTGTTGACTGTATCCTGTTGACCGCCTCCTGTCCATTGAATACACAGTCTACCTTCATTCCTGCATTTTCCAACAAATCTCTGGTCATTTCCGCATTTAATGCATTATCCTCGCACAACAGAATCCGCTTATTTTGAAGAAGTCTGATATCTGATTCTACCGGAATGCTTCTGTCCTCTCTCTGCCCATTGCAGATCTGTCCCCTTAGCTCAACAGTGACTGTCGTTCCCATGCCAATTTGAGATACTACCTCAATAGAACCGTTCATTAACTCTATCAGGCGCTTCACCATATAGAGTCCTAACCCGGCTCCTTCTTCATTGGCATTCACCGTATTCTCTTCTTTCATAAAAGGACAGAACATTACCTTCTGGAAAGAATCACTCATACCAATTCCATTATCAGCTATGGTATAACGATTCACAATCTCCTGTGCCGACACAGACAAAGTCTCAACGCTGACCGATATCTTACCCCCATTGGGTGTAAACTTCGCCGCATTGGATATCAGATTCATCAGTATCTGTTCCAGGCGCACAGTGTCTTCCATAAAGGTGGTTCTGGTCATGTCTTCCACATTTACCTCTACCTCAATCTGTCGATCCTCGGTATAGAGCTGTAGCTGTAGTTCAATAAGCTCCTTTATTGTTTCAAATGTACATAGTTCCGGTCTGCTTTCTGTCTCATTGTTCTCCAGTCTGGTCAGTTCGAGCAGCTCGTTGATCTGATTGATCAACACACTTCCAGCCTTCTTAATTTTACATAAATAATTGTCTACAGCAATTGGATCATTTACATCCTGTAATGCAAGATCCGTCATTCCCATAATTGTGTGGATTGGTGTTCTCACACTATGGCTGATATTTGCCAGAATATCCATCTGCTGCCTGCTAAAATCCTGTAAATTCTGTTCCTTTGATACGCCCATGCCGTGTACCTCTTAATTTCTGTATTATCACTGCTGATACAGGTCTCCGAACACCTCTCTGCATATAGACTGGCAGTAAGAAAGTGAGAATGAAGGATCCTGTTTTCTCATCTCATTCTGCACAGCCAATTCTTCTGTATAATCTTTTAACCTGTACGTTGTAATCTGTCCTGTTCCTGATACATTATGTGTAACCAGTGGTTCAACTCCATAACTACTGATATAAGGTCTGTTCTGCTCATCCATTTCAATGGTAACCTGTGCCATCGCACCTACCATACGTGCAGCTGTTCCCTGACCTGTTCCGCTGGTGGCATTAATAAAATTTCCAAGAGAATAATATACAAGCACCTCTTTGCCGGAAGCCGACTGAATCCAGGTAACAGGTTCTATCACATGCGGATGTGTACCTATGATCAGATCTGCTCCCTGATCTGCCAGGAATTGTGCCTTCTGCTGCTGGTCTTTGGATTCCTGAAGCTTATATTCTGTACCCCAGTGAGGACATACAACGATAAAATCTGCCGCTTCTTTTGCCTTTTGCATATCCGTCCTGATTTTATCTTCATTCCAGATATCTACTGCATAGGGCATATCTTTGGGCAATGATATACCGTTTGTTCCATACGTATAGTTCAATATTGCAATTCGGATTCCATTTACTTCTGTTACATATACCGTATCTGCCTCTTCCTTCGTCTCATGGATTCCAAGGACTGCTATCTGCGGATACTTTTCTTTCCAGAAATGAATGCAGTTAAGTAGTCCTTTTCTGCCTTTATCCAATGCATGATTGGTCGCATGAAGAACTACATCGAACCCTGCATTGACCAGACTGTCTCCTACTTCGTATGCTCCGTTGAAGCTTGGATATCCTGACAATCCCAGTTCACGTCCTCCAAGAATTACTTCCTGGTTTACCAGCGCAAGATCTGCTGCCTCTATCTCATCCCTGACCTGTGCAAACAGATGATCATATTGCCAAGTTTCATCGGGCATTTGTCCACTTTGCGCCACCTTCTCATGAAGCAATACATCTCCTACCATGACCAGATCTACCTTTTGCTTCTCTTCCTCAACATATGCTTCCGTACTCGATTCTTCCAGAGTCTGCTCCGGTTGCTGTGACATTGGGAGCTGCTCTGTGCTTTCCAGTGTAGTAACCGCTTCTGTACTCTGGTTCATGGTTGACGCAGCTACTGCCTCATGACTTCCACATCCAACATTCAGCAAAGCCGCAAGCATCAGAATAATAATTTTAATTCCTTTATCTTTCCACATTATATCTATTTTCCTCATATTAATCAAGAACCACATACACCACTAGATAATACGCTTCTTTAACCATTTGCCACTTAGGAATCTGCTTACGAAAATGGCAGAGCGGATCGTCCAGTCAGCAAACATACCAATCCATACAGCCATCGGTCCAAAATGGAAGGCTTTGACCAGGAATATACAAAGTGCCACACGACAGCACCACATGGTTATCGTAGATGTGATCATGGAAAATCTCACATCCCCCGCTGCTCTCAGTCCATATGCAATTACAAAAGAACAGGTCCATACCAGCGGTTTTGCAATTGTAATCGCTGTAACCATTTCAAAACACATATCTGCACTTACCTGTTCCATTCCTGCAAGCCAGGTTACAGGTCTGGTTATTGCAAGTACCAGTATACAGGATACGATAATTCCAATCTCTGCAATACCGGTCAGCTTCACAATATAATATCTGGCTTCTTCATTTCGTCCGGCTCCAATGCATTGTCCTACTACTGTCATTAAGCCGATACCAACACCAATACCAAAGATACCGTTTACATTCTCCATAATATTGGTCATAGCCTGTGCTGCAATCGCTGCGGTTCCCATCGTTGAAACTGTGGACTGAATCGCCAGCTTGCCAAACTGGAACATACCATTCTCAATACCGGAAGGAATACCGATTGCCATGATTTTAAGAATCAGCGGCATATCAGGTCTGATCTTATGATATTCATTCACCACAATATCCTGTTTGGGTTTTCTCAGGCACCAGTAGATTACCACCGTACAGAAAATTCTGGACAAAAGTGTGGAAAAGGCAGCTCCCGCTACTCCCCAATGGCATACATATATAAAGATTGCATTACCGAAAATATTAAGACAATTGGAGATTACGGATATCTTCATGGGGAACTTGGAATCACCACTGGCCCTGTAGAAAGCAGCTCCTGCATTGAACAAAGCAAGAAATGGATAAGATATAACTGTAATAAGAAAGTAAATCAGGGAATTATCCATGACTTCCTGCTCTACACTTCCAAAGATAAGCCACAACAGATTCTCCCTGCCTATCAGACAAATAATCATTAATCCAAGCGAAATGGCAAGTACTGTAAGCACCACCTGTTTAGCTGCTTTATTCGCTGCCTGCTTATTACCACTTCCCAGATACTGCGAACAGATAATTGCAGCACCCGCTGCCATAGCGGCAAATATCTGAATGACTAGATTATTGAGGGAATCTACCAATGATACCGCTGATATTGCCTCGCTGCCTACCGTGCTGACCATCATTGTATCCGCCATTCCCATGAAAGAATTCAATAGCTGCTCAATGATAATAGGAAAAAGCAGCGTAAACAGCGCTTTATTATCAAAAATCAGATTTTTCCAATCTATTTTTTCTTTGTCGTACAACTTCATTTTCATAATACCCCTTTATATCTTGTATCTTTTCTGTATACAGTATAAAATAAATATGCTAAAATGTAAAATTGTGTTTTATAAATCTTGCGAAAATATTTAAAGGAGCATCATTACAATGAACATTATTATTGCCGGCTGTGGTAAAGTCGGTTCAGCACTTGCACAACAATTAAACGATGAAGGTCATAACATCACCATGATCGATATAAATCCGGAGCGATTACAGCCAGCCCTGTCAGCATTGGACATTCAGGGTCTGGTCGGTAACTCCACAAGCTTCGTAACACAGCAGGAATCAGGTATTGAAGAAGCAGATCTCTTCATTGCCGTAACAGGCAAGGATGAGATCAATCTGTTAAGCTGTCTGATTGCCAAGAAAGCCAGCAACTGTCAGACGATTGCCCGTGTACGTAATCCCGAATATTCCAAAGAAATTACCTATTTAAAGCAATGCATGGGTATGTCTATGGCAATTAATCCTGAATTGGCTTCTGCAAAGGAAATTGCACACCTGATCCAGGTTCCCGATGCAATGGAGATTGATTCCTTTGCCAAGGGCAAGGTAGACTTACTGCGTGTTGCGATTTCCCAGAACTCCCCTCTTCATAATATGAAAGTGCAGGAATTCTCCAAACACTTCAATCATGAAATTCTGATCTGTATACTGGTCCATGAGCATCAGGTAAGTATTCCTAACGGTGAAACAATCCTTCAGGCAGGAGATACGATATCTGTTATCATCCCCAAGGATAAGATCCGTGATTTCTATAAGGCAACCAAGCTCTCCACCCTAAAAGAGATCAAAGATGTCATCATAGCAGGTGGAGGTACAATATCCTATTATTTATCCACTCTTCTGCTCTCTTCCGGTATCCATGTTAAGATTCTGGAAAAAGACAAGGACAGATGTGATTTTTTAAGCGTTGCTTTGCCTGACGCTACTGTAATATATGCAGATGCTACAGACCACTCTATCCTGCAGGAAGAAGGTCTTGCTAATACAGATGCTTTCGTTGCCCTTACGAACATGGATGAAGAGAACGTATTTTTATCATTATATGCCAAAAAGCTCTCTCCCCGCTGTAAGAAGATTACGAAGATCAACCGTCTGACTCTGAATGATATCATTGATGATCTGTCCGTAGGAAGTATCATCTCTCCGAAACATATTACCGCCGAATACATTCTGCAATATGTACGAAGTCTAAGCAATTCTTATGGCAGTAATGTAGAAGCTCTCTACCGCCTTATGGATAACCAGGTAGAAGCTTTGGAATTCCATGTAGCGGAGAACAGTGCCGTAACAGATATTCCACTTATTGACCTGGAACTAAAGCAAAATCTGCTAATCTGCTGTATCGTCAGAGGGAATCAGATTATTACCCCTTCCGGCCGCGATACGATTCAGTTAGATGATACTGTTATTGTTGTTACCACCCACAAAGGACTTCAGGATATCTCAGATATACTGAAAAATGCCGGAAGATAGGAGTTTACCATGAATTTTCGATTGATTAATTCCATTCTCAGCCGTGTCATCATGCTGCAGGGCATACTGCTGCTTCCTTCCTGCCTGGTGGGAATTCTATACCATGAATGGCATGATGTACTGGTATATCTGATTGTTTCCATTTGCTGTACTTTATTTGGATTGCTTCTGTATCAGGTTAAGCCTAAGAGTTCAACCTTTTATGCCCGTGAGGGATTCGTTGCCGTGTCATTAAGCTGGATCATCATGAGTGTGATCGGCGCTATGCCATTTTATTTCAGCAGTGATATTCCAGACTTTACTGATGCACTCTTTGAAATCATATCCGGATTTACCACAACCGGATCCAGTATATTACTTGATGTAGAGGCTTTATCCCACGCTAATCTGTTCTGGCGGAGTTTCAGCCACTGGATAGGCGGTATGGGGGTTTTGGTATTTATCCTGGCCATTCTGCCTATGTCCGGCGGTTCAACCATGAATCTGATGAAAGCAGAAAGCCCAGGGCCTTCTGTTGGCAAACTTGTTCCAAGAATCCAGCAGACTGCTTTCCTTTTATATGCAATTTATTTTGCCATGACCATTATTGAACTGATTCTGTTATTATGTGGAAGCATGAGACCTTTTGATGCATTATGCCTTACACTGGGTACTGCTGGTACTGGAGGTTTTGGAATCAGAAATGACAGCCTTGCCAGTTATTCTACATATTCACAGATTGTTGTTACTGTTTTTATGTTCCTTTTCGGTGTGAATTTTACATTTTATTATTTTATTTTAATAAATAAGATAAAAGATGCACTTCACATGGAAGAAGTCAGAGGATATTTCATTCTCTTTGCTGCTGCCTCCGTTGCAATTGCAGTGAATCTGTGCCTTACCGGTACACCGGGATTCTGGCACAATCTCCAGCAATCCGCATTTCAGGTCGCATCTGTCATGACAACTACAGGTTATGCCACTGCGGACTTTAACCTTTGGCCGACTTTTTCCAAAGTGGTACTGGTCGGATTAATGTTCATTGGTGCCTGTGCGGGTTCAACCGGAGGTGGAATCAAGGTCTCCCGTATCCTGATCTATGTAAAACAGGTTCGTAAAGAACTCATGCAGCAGATTCATCCAAGACAGATCAGTGTGACGAAACTGGATGGAAAAGGAATTGAACACACTACGATACGTTCCTGTAATGTGTTTCTGATGACTTATGGTGCAGTATTTATCGTGTCTATTCTTCTTATCAGTCTGGATGGATTTGACTTTACCACAACCTTTACCTCCGTTGCTGCTACACTCAATAATATTGGTCCTGGTCTGGATATGGTAGGTCCTACCGGTAATTTTGCATCCTTCTCTGTCTTTTCCAAGTATATCCTGATGTTTGATATGCTTGCGGGCAGACTGGAAATCTTACCTATGTTAATACTCTTCCATCCTGCTACCTGGAAGAAATAATAAAAGAAAGAGGATGAGTGTCCTCTTTCTTTTATTATTTCTTCGACTTATTCCATACGATTCAATTTCTTTCTGCTCTTCTCCTGATACATGATCTCATCTGCTTCTTTTACGTATTCATCCAGATTCCTGTCTGCAGTCCAGTCTGTCCTGATACAGCCAATACTGAAAGAAAGCTCAAACGGAAGGTTCTTCTGTTCTGCCTGCGCCTGTATTTCATTCTGAATCTTATGGATCAGACCTTCTGCCTTTTCCTCAGGAATGATCTGATTCATAATCAGGAATTCATCTCCACCCATTCTAATGGGGATTGACGGTTCCGGTATATTATGAAGGATTGCACTTGCAATTAATTTAATGGCCTCATCTCCGTATTCATGTCCATAATGGTCATTAATATGCTTTAATTTATCCATATCCGCAAACATGATCAGCAGATTCTCTTCTTTTTTCTTCTTCTCTTCAAAATAACGGCAGGCAATCTGCTGGTAGCCCAGACGATTGTACAGGCCAGTCATTGTATCTCTGACACTTAACTCCGTCAGCGCATGATTCATATATTCCAGCTTCTCTTTCTCATGCAGATTTTCCATTGCAGAGATCAATACATTCAACACTCTGAAAAGATATTGCTTCTCCATAAGATAAACTGCATTACGTATTACAAAGAAACCAACCGTCCGACTTCTGAAATGAATCGGCATGAATAGCATATCTTTGCCGCCTTTATCATAATCAAACATAGGGAACAGTCCTGATATCTGATTATTGTATGCCATAATCTTACCATCCACATATGCAAATTCCACATTCATTTTCTCAGGGTATCCATGTATATGGAATTCTTCATCCTGAATAATATGAAAATCATACAATTCTTTCTTTTTCTTAAAATCATTGATATGATCGTCCAATACCAGATACATGGCATCACACTTCATAGCTGGAATACATTCGGGAATCCATCTTGACATTTCTTTCACAGTCTTGCAATTCATCAGTTCATATTCCAGTGTCAGTACCTGTTCTTCAAATTCAGTTGTCTCTATATCATATATGATCTGACCTTTTGCATGTGTAGCATGGTCTACCTCAGTATCTGACTTACAGCCACAGCTGTCCCAGAATATACATTCTGTCGATGTGTAGTTAAATTTATCTACATGTTCACCATTCCAGATGCGAAGCAAAATATCTGCGCAACGATACCCTACTTCCTCTCGTATATGTCCGATTGTGGTAATCTTAGGTACATAGTACGCTGCCTTATCGAAGTTATCAAAGCCTGTTACATAGAAATCCTGTGGTACCCTCAGACCGTGATTGGCAGCTGCCTCACACACACCGACTGCGATATTATCACTGGCACATATAATAGCCTCTGGCATATATCCGTCAGAAAGCTTGTACAAATACTCAAATCCATGTACTCCGCATTGATATGCATAACTTTCATAGTAAAAATCCTGTTCCTGATAGGCAATCCCATGACTGTGCATATAATTTTTCAAGCCAGCTACACGCACCTGATTCTCATAATTATTGGGTGGCCCCATAATGAACCAGAATCTTCCACATCCATGTTTCTCATGAAGATGTGCTATCATTTTCTGTATGGATGCATAATTATCAATACCAACATAGTAGAAATCTTCTATTTCCTTGGCAATGGAAATAACAGGCTTCCCGGTCTTCTTTGCTGCCTCTATGATACGCTTGCTCACATCAGGATATCTTATATTATTGGTATCAAGTATGATTCCATCGAAATCTGATAAATTGGGCAGAGAATAAATATTATACTCGCCGATATTATAATCGTCATCCAAACTCCAGTCTCCTGAACTGTTAAAAATGTAGAGATTTACGTCTTCTCCGGTTTCCTTGATTCTCTGAAGGATCCCCGCAGGCCATGCATAAGTAAAAAAACGCTTCCACCCATCCATAATTAATGCTATCTTTTTCATAGGCTCTCCATTTCTTATAAATATTCCCATATTTCTTCTGGTCTTCCTATCAAGGATTGTGCGCCATGCCCAATAAGAAATTCCCTGTCACGAAATCCCCACAACACAGAAATACACGGCATTCCCACATTCCTGGCTGTCATAATATCCACATCAGAATCTCCTACATAGACTGCTTCATCAACACTTCTCCCAAGCTCCTGTAATGCGGTAAGGACAGTGTCCGGCGCAGGTTTTCTTGATACACCTTCACGCTCACCTATTGCAACGGATATCAATTCATCAAAATAGCGCTTCTGTAATTCTTTTACGGCAGAATCAATTTTATTTGAAACAATAGCAACCGCATAGCCCCGATTCTTCAACTGGGCAAGCATCTCCATAATTCCATCATATGCACGGGTTTTATCATTACAGTGCTTCCCATAATATTCTTTGAAGCAGGCAAATACTTCTTCAAACCGGGGATTATCTTCTCCCTGTGGTACTGCCCGGATCATAAGCATACGAACACCGTTTCCTACAAATCTCCTTACTTCGTCTATTGTCCGCAACGGCATATGAAAGCTTTGTAATGCATAATTGGTTGCATCTGCAAGATCCTCTAATGTATTCAATAATGTACCATCCAAATCAAAAATAACTGTATTATATTTTGAACTCATATCTCTTTCTCCCTTTTTAAGCATTTAATTTAAAAACTGCTGATACAACGCAACGTGATCGTAGATACATCGCCAACTGCTTGTAGAATGTGCTGTTACACACAAGTATCCATTACCGGACTGATCCAGTGCATAGCTTGCTGCACAGTTACCGGATTGTACAACATATCCTGTCTTGGCACATAATACTTCTCCCACACAATCTTTATCCTCAATTCTGCGAAGGAACCAGTTAGACAGCAGAATCCCCTCTGGATGCTGTGTAGTAATAGAAGTATTATAGGTATGTGCCGACATTACCTCTCTGCATATTGGATTATCCATGGCTGCCTTTAAAATAATTGCCATATCATACACACTGCAATAATGGTTCTCATCATATAATCCCACGCAATTGGTCATATGTGCTGTGTCTGATAATCCAAGCTCGTCCAGCTTCTCATTCATCATATCTACAAAAGCCTCATGAGAGCCTGCTACATAGGTAGCCAGTCCTACCGCTGCATCTGCTCCTGATGGAAGAATCGTTCCATAGAACAGATCCCTGACCGTTACCTTCTCATCCACATCAAATCCGGCATTACTGCAATCGTGGGAAAAGCTGTAATCTGTCTCAGCTAATGTAATCGTATACGTATCATCCAGATTCTCTACATGTTCTGCCGCAACAAGAACCGTCAATACCTTTGTCATAGATGCCGGGCTGATTCTTGCGTAAGCATCTCTCTGCGCCAGAATGTTCCCTGTCTTTTCCTCAATAATGATTGCATTGGCACTCACAACCTCTCCATCCACTGCTGTTGTGCTCTCTGTAGCCTGTGTCACAAAAGGCTCATATGACGGCACTTCTGCCACATCCGTATATTCCACACTGCCCTCTTCTGTCTGACTGCCGTCTGTCTGAGACACATCTTCCTGTATCTGTACCTGTGCTGCCTCCTGATTCTGTTCCGGTCTGTCCTTTCCATGGCGAACCATTGCCGATCCACCTATCCCTATAATAACAACTGCACATACAGCCCCACCTATAATGGGCAGATATTTACGAAACCGTTCCCTCTGCTGCATCTGCCTTTCTTTCTCACGTTTCATTTCTTCTATTTTCTGTGCACGCCGGCTGCTTCGTGCATGCTCATCTTCTTCAAACTGATTATCCATTCTTATATATCCAGTACCTTTCTATTTCACGTATCTTCTATTCTACCATTTTTTCATATTCTCCACAATAAAAAAGCCATAATAAGAAGCAATATTAGTAACACTTCTTTATTATGGCGTTTGTATTTTTGTATAAAACGCATGAAAATGCAGAAATTATATCATTTCTTTTATCAAAAAATCCATATAACATTTTGGATTCAATCTGTTATAATGTAGGTCGAACGAAGATATAGAAAGGTCGAATGAACCATGAGTATTGAACATAAAAATATGCAAATGTCAGAAGCTTTTATTACCAGCATTTTTCTTGCATTATCCGGCGGTTTTCAGGATGCCTATACATATTTTACAAGAGATGGCGTTTTCTCAAATGCCCAGACAGGTAATGTCGTATTGATGAGCCAGCATTTTATGATGAAAGAATGGTCTAAAGGCTTTCATTATCTCTTACCTCTATTTGCCTTTGCAGCAGGTGTTTTCGCTGCTGAACAGATTCAAAGTAAATTTCGTTATGCGAAAAAGCTCCACTGGCGTCAGGGAATACTATTATTTGAAATTCTTATTTTGTTTCTTGTCGGTTTTATTCCTTCTTCTCTTAATGTGGCAGCTACAACCTTGGTATCCTTTGCCTGTGCCATGCAGGTTCAGACTTTCCGCAAGGTCAGCGGCTATTCCTACGCCAGCACCATGTGTATTGGCAACCTTCGCAGTGGTACCGCAGCCCTGTCTGTTTATTTCAGAGAACATAAAAAGGACCAGCTGCGCCAGTCCTTATATTACTTTGGTATTATTCTGTTCTTTGCCATCGGTGCCGGTATCGGAGGTAATCTGTCCGCCCATTACGGACTCCATACAATCTGGATCTCTGATGGACTGTTATGTGTCAGCTTCGTGCTGATGTTTATTGAGCGTCTTGGTTAAGCTTTTCTAGCAACACCGCCGTTCCTAGAACCCTTTTTGAAACATTACGTGTTCCTTCATCAGCTCCTGGTATAGCTGCTCCACGCTCCAGAATACATTATGCGGTGTCAGTATCGCTTTCAGCCCGATAGGTGCAGCCCCTGTCTCTTTATAAGAAGCCAGAAATGCATCCACTCCATCTGAGTCTATCCCGGAGAACACCAACATCTCACCAGAGAGCGCACCCTTAACAGAAGCCCCCGGTTCTTTGTTAAATCCATCAATTCCCGCAAGATACCCCAGCTTCTGATTGTATTCTCCACCAGTCACCTTCCGCTGCCGAATCCCCAGCTTGCGGCACACAATTCCTACCGCTTGCTCCTTCTCCTTCGAAAGCCGAAAACATAAAACTGTCTGCCCCATATAAGAACTCTCCTCTCTTAATTCTCGTTACTTCAACAGCATTCTATCATTGGTCAGCTTCTTGCGGCTGTTCTCGTGATAGCATTCGAGCAGATCTTCCACTGTCATTTTGGTGCGTTCTTCACCGGAAATATCGAAAATAATCTTACCGTCATCCATCATAATGGTTCGATTGCCAAGTGTCAGTGCCGCCTGCATATCATGCGTAATCATCATCGTTGTTATGCGACCTTCTGATACGATTCTGGTCGTGATGTCCAATACTTTCTGGGCTGTAGCTGGATCAAGCGCCGCTGTATGTTCATCCAGAAGCAGCAGCTTGGGCTGAGATATGGTAGACATCAATAAGGACACCGCCTGCCGTTGTCCACCTGACAGCTGCCCTACCTTTGCTTTCATTCTTGATTCCAGCCCCAGATCCAGCTGCTTTAACAGCTCGGTGAAATACTCTCTATCCTGCTTGTTCACTGCGAAGAAACTCTTCCCTGCTTTTCTCGAATAAGCCAGTGCCAGATTCTCTTCGATTGTCATATTAGGGGCAGTTCCCTTCATCGTATCCTGAAAAAGCCGTCCAATATCATATGCCCGCTTGTATTCCTTCATATTTGTAATATTCTTGGAATCCAGTCTGATTGTTCCCTCATCCACGGAAAATACACCGCTGATTGCATTAAAAAGTGTAGACTTACCTGCGCCGTTAGATCCTACTATTGTTACGAAATCACCTGCATTCAAATGCAGATCGACTCCATTCAATGCCTTTTTCTCATTGGGAGTTCCCGGGTAGAAAGTCTTTCTGATTCCCTGTAATTCTAACATCTGGATGCACCTCCCTTATGTTTGCGACTGCCTAATTTCTTCTGTAATGTTGGTATTGCAAGAGCAATGATAACAATAACTGCCGAGATGAGTTTCAGACTATACGCTGGAAACAGATCTACTTTCAAAGCCGCTGCAATAAACATTCTGTATAAACAGGAGCCGACAACTGCTGAAATCAGTCCAACTGTCACTCCATGTCTGCCCATGATAGTCTCTCCGATAATAACCGAAGCCAGACCTACTACCACCATACCACTACCATAACCTACATCAAAGAAAGACATTGACTGACCTATTACTGCCCCGGAAAGAGCCACACATGCGTTACCAATCGCAAGTCCGGCACATTTATACACATCCGCATTGATGGAAGAAGAACGAACCATATCTTCATTATCTCCAGTTGCACGAATGGCAAGTCCTTTTCTGGTCTTGAAAAAGACAGCAAGAACTGCAACTACAATGACACACAAAATAAAAGGAATGATAATTTTACAAAGATCTCTTGAAAGTCCTGTCGCATCCTGTAACAGATTGAATAAAGACACTGCAACTGCTGAAGACACGTTGGATTTACCACCTGTAATAATCAGATTCACTGTATAAAGACCATTCATTGTAAGAATACCCGCTAGAATAGGATGAATCTTAACCTTAGTCTGCAGCAATCCTGTAAAACAGCCTGCTGCAGCTCCTGCTAAACAGGCAGCCAGAAGCGCCAGGAAAGGATGCCCTGCTACTGTCAGAACGATTGAAACCGCCATACCCAGTCCAAAGCTTCCATCTACCGTCAGATCCGGCATATTCAAAATACGAAATGTAATATATACGCCCAGTGCAAGAATGGCATACCCCAGTCCTTCCTGCAGAGAATTAAATAATAATAATCCCATTCTCTTTTCCTCCTATCGTGCGTTCGCCTTTGCAATATATGTCCTGATTACATCACAGGATGCAGCAAAAGCCTTTTGCTCCTGTTCATTTAATGACAGCTCTATGATCTCTTCTACGCCGCCTTTACCAATTATCGTCGGAACACCTGCCATAATACCATTCTGACCATATTCTCCCTCTAACAGAGCCGATACCGGAAGAATTCTCTTTTCATCATGTAATACAGCCTTGCAGAGCATTGCCAGTGCCGCACCAATGCCAAATTCTGTTGAGCCTTTTCCAATTACGATCTCCATCCCCAGCTGATGAGTACGTTCCAATAATATATCGTAAGTTACTTTTCCAAAAATCTGTGGCTTTTCCTGCTGTAGCTGTGCTAACGGCTTACCCATAAAAGTGATCTGCGACATGGCTACCATGGAGGAATCGCCATGCTCGCCCATTGCAAAACATTCTATGGAATCAGCTGACACGCCTGTCAGTTGATGAAGTGTCAAACGTAATCTGGCTGTATCCAGTAATGTTCCTGTTCCAAATATCCTGTTCTTTGGCAGTTTCATATGTTCTCTTGCATAATTCACAACCACATCACAGGGGTTGGATATGGATATGAAATACCCGTCAAAAGCCGTCTGATTCAGTCTGGCAGTAACATCCTTCATGATGTCTATCGTTACATCCAGCATATCCAGTCTGGTCTGTCCGGGTTTTCTGGACACTCCCACTGCATTCACAATGATATCAGCATCATCACAATCCTGATAACTGCCTTCACGTACAATGGGCATCCGGTCCATGAACACTGTCGCATCTGCTACATCCTTCGCCTGTGCGTCAGCTTTGCCTTCTACAATATCAATCAATACGATTTCACGGCATATTCCCAGTCTTGCAAGATTGAGTGCACACATACTTCCCACATGACCTGCTCCCAGAATTACGACCTTTGCCATATCCATCACCATATCCTTCCCTGTTATTTTTTACTCACCAAGAAGTTGAAACTCTTCCTGTTTATCCTGTGGAATCTCGATGCCTAACTGTTTTGCAGTTGCCACATTGATCATCTTGGCATACTGGGCAATCTGTTCTACAGGTGTATCTGCTACTGTTGCTCCATTGACGATTCTCTCTATCATCTCACCAGTCTGTACACCAAGGACATCATAATCAATACCAACTGTTGCGAAACCGCCGTCATTTACCATGGAATCCGCGCCGCAGTAGATAGGCTTACCTGCATCATTGGCTACCTGTAAATATGCTGCCATCGCAGAAGCTACTGTATTATCATTTGGTGTAAAGAAAGCATCTACATCATTGACTAAAGATGCTGCTGCCTGCTGTACATCAGCTGTTCCTGTAACAGTAGCCTCCTTATATGCAATACCATGTTCATCACAGTATTTCTTAGCACGCTCAATACCTGTTACAGAGTTAATCTCACTTGTATTATACACGAATCCAAATGTTTTGGCATCCGGTGTCAATTCTGCTGCCAGTTCAAAGATATCCTCGATTGCGATAGAATTGGATACGCCTGTAATATTCTTATCTGTCTTGTCAAAAGATTCTACTAATCCAGCTTCTACAGGATTGCTGACTGCTGAGAAAACTATCGTTACATCAGAAGTTGCTGCCGCTGCTGCCTGTGCTGTAGGTGTTGCGATTGGAACCAGAATATCACATCCGTCATCAATCATACCATTGATAATTGTTGGTAACATTGTCTGATCTCCTGATGCATTCTTATACTCGATTTCTACTTTACCTTCATTTACAAGAGGCTGTAATGTCTCCTGAATTTTGGCATTGATCTGATTCAGAGACGGATGGTCAATATGCTGAATAATTCCTACTTTATAAACCTTATCATCCTTGTTTACTACTGTTCCATTATCATCGCTCTGTGAACTTGTAGTTGATTCCTGTACTGTCTGCGTTGTCTCTTCACTTGCTGTTGTGCTGGCGCTGCCGCATCCGGCTAACATGGCAGCTGCCATAATTGTACTCATTGCTACGCCCATTACCTTGCTCATTACTGTCTTTTTCATAATCATATTCCCTCCTTGATAATTAAAAAAGTCCTCAGTTCGTCTCATCTAACGAACTAAGGACAAATCTACAAAAATAAATCTGCGGTACCACCTTATTTGACTCTTATCAAGTCCACTCAACACAATGCCATCACATTGTCAGCCTATAACGCAGGCATTACGTCTTGGATACTAGAATCTACCGTTCCCCTCGCCCTCAGCAGCCCATACAACAGCGCATTTCCTGTCAGCTTCCACCACTCTGACTCTCTGTAAGGAATGTATTCCGTGCCTCTTCTGCATCAAAGGTTTCTCTTTGAAAATCATTATAATGAATGCATACTTTATTGTCAACTGTTAATTTTTATATTCACTGATATCCATAAAAGTAACCAGCATTACATATGTATCATAGTTTTGATTTATTTCTTTGCTGCATACATTTTATCTCCTAATCTCAAAGCACCTACAATGTTCTTTATAATGTACTGATTACGCCCTTTCTTCTTGGCTTCATACAAAGCAGCATCTGCAGTGTCCAGCAATACCTGATAATCCGATCCTTTCTGTGTACAATAGGCTGCACCTATACTGGCAGTAACCTCTATACATTTATCTGCGCTGGTATAGATACAATGGAGTTTATCCACTGTCCATTCTAACTTGCTTTTCAATGTATCATAAGGAATATCTTTCACAAATACGCAGAACTCATCGCCGCCAAATCGTGCCACAAGATCATAATTTGCAAAAATAATCTGCAATTTCTGAGCCATGTCACATATTACATGGTCTCCCATGCTGTGTCCCATAGTATCATTAACTTCCTTAAAATAATCCATATCAATAAATATAATAGCTGTATTCATTGACGTATTCTGTCTGAGATAGCGGATTGTCTCTGTTGCAAATGCAGATTTATTGACCAGACCAGTCATACGGTCTGTCCTGTTCTCCTGCTCCAGTTGCTTGCGTACCTTAGTCTCACGATCCACATCTTCTATCTTACCCACAATAGATACCAGCCGCTGTTGTGTATCATACAGCGGAAAACCGGTAACTGCGCACCATAGAAATTCTCCATCACTCTTCTGCATTCTCACGACAATTCTGCCAGAACGCCCCTGTTTTGTAATTCTGTCATACAACAGGCGTACCTGCGGTTCATCCTCTGATACCACATGCCATATTTTCATTAATATCTGTGCATCCAGATTCTTACTCTGCTTTGGAATTCTCCAGCCAAATTTCTCATATACACGATCTGATATAATGTCAGAAGCTTCACAGATGCCTATTTCATACATCATCTCGTCAGAATTATCCAGCACAAGCTGATATCTCTTCTGCTGTAAAAGAAGTCTCTGTTCCTCTTCCTTCTGTAATCGGTGTTCCCTTTGTTTAAACAGCATCACTTCGTAATAAACACTGCCTGTTATCACTCCAAATATACATAGCAGCATACATTCCTTCCAATATTGCTGCCATACATTCGGTGTATACCATATCCACCCTGCAATCCCCAATACAATTATCATTCCAAGCAGGCAACCATGTTTGAACCCTTTCATATAACCCCCCTATTACACTTTCCTGATGGCATGACTTTATGCGCATAGTTATTATTCATAGATAATAGTATACATTAAATTGTCAGAATATTCAAACTTTTTGTAATATTTTTACATCAATAATAGCATTGTAAACTGCATTTTGTTCCGAAGAGTTCTTTCTTCATCTGTTTCTGAAATATCTCCTGCGTCTGAGATACTTCCAATATAGAGAGAGCTTTTCTGACTGCTTTGATATCGGCTGCCATAGCTTCCGGGCTTTTCCCTCTTCCTACGATCTTCAAATGTGATACTCCTGCTCTTTGCAGCGCCCACAAAGCACATAGACCGCAGCCGGTATCTCCGATACACTCCTGAATATCACTCTCCTGTTGCTGTTTGACAGGTAAGCTCCCTTCTTTTACAGGTGCAATCCGATAGGGAAGCTGGCATATATGAACCATTTCATCACAGTGAAGAGAATTGCAGAATCCCCCCGTAAAGTGACACATCTCATTCATCAGAAACGCTTCATATTCCATGTCCTTTTCCTCAAAAGCTCCTATCATGGATTCCATATCCTCTATTGAATTCTTCCTGTGGAAAATAATTCTTTTACATTGTGGAGAACCTGCATTCTGTCCACATATCTCTCTTATCATCCTTATCGCAGGTTCATTCCATTCTCCGATTTCTCCACTCATATGGATATAACAGGGAATTCTGCGTTCCCTCAGATACAATACCAACCCGATATCTGCAATAATGTAATCCCGAAATCCCAGCTCCATCAGCCTGAGTATGGTATCTCCTATCCATTTCAGTTGTTCTTCCGTATAATACAGTGCATTTAATGTAATTGCCACTGGAACGTGCATATCTTTCATCATATTTGCCAGCAGCTTCATATCTTCACACACATTGACCTGCACATGATAATACATCACTTCTCTACGATTCAGCGGCATCAGATTGCCAAACTTCTGATTCCAGTCAAACGGCACATATCCACAGAAAATTTCATCTGCTCCGGCTTGTACAAGCATTTCATAATCTTCCACTGAGCCCATGCCTGCCATAATTTTCATCTTTTCACCATCCCTTTACAGATTCCACACAATCCGGTCTACTCCTTGTCTGATATATTGTGCAAGCAGCTCCTGCGTTATCCCTTCATCCAATGCAAAAAGGGAATTATATCTGCCTACCAGGTTCAAATGCCGGGGATAAAGACAGACGTAATCCTTACAATACTGAGGACACTCTGTCACAAAATGCTGCCTGGCTCTGTTCCCATTCCTGCACAATGCATAAAGAGGACAATATTGTGATGTATTGGTCTGATACATTGGCAGATGCAATGTCTTATATGTCAAGCCCCTGGATAATTCCATTGGATAGCCACACGCCTCGTATTCTGCCCTTTGAACACCTTTCTCCTGAAGGTATCGTACAAACAGAGTCTGATTCAGTTGATTATCTGCCATTTGCGATAGGTTCTGCTGATATCCTGTTTTATAAACGTACCTTGGATCTTTTCGCCTCTTATTGAGCAAAAGACCAATCACCGGCGTCAGGTATTTTTCTTTTCCTTCTAATAAAGAAAACATTCCCCAGTCATTCACAATCACTTCCATAGGGAAATCATGTGCAATGCACCACTCATATACATCCTGCAGCCAATCTTTGGTCTGCTGTATCATACTCTGCCTCAGATATGTGGTTACAAGCGTTACTTCTCTATGTTCATTATAAGCTTTATCCAACAATGCCTGTAAAGTACTCCTGTCAGGGAACAGGTTATGGCAATACTGATTACCAATATATAATCTATTACCGACACATGTGTCATTTTCCATATTTGATTGATTCAGATATGCCTGATATGCTTCCTGGTTATCCAGAGACTGCACCAGCTCCAGATCACTGGAAATGACGTTGCTTCGTATTTCTTTTATCTGACTGTGTTCCAGTCTCTCTCTTCTCCATTCTTCATAAGAATTGGCATAACAATTATCCCTGTCTGCCGGATAGCCAACCAGCTCCTGTGAAAATGTATTATCATGACTTTCGCTTCGTAACAAGATGTAATTATAGTACTGTTTCGTAACAAACTGAAACATGTCCTTGTAAGCTGCATTTTCTATATGTAAAATCATACTCCATGCCTTACAACTGTTATCCTCAGCACACAAACAAGAGAAGGGTAATTCCTTCTCCTGTATCATAGATATGTCCTGCATATCTGCTATCTCTATTGTCTCATAATAGCCTGTGCTGCCTCTATAGCAGGAAAAGTGCAGACTCCTGCAAGGTGATGCAAGTCTGTCTGCACTTCTAAGCTCTACATATTCGGGAGAACATGCCCACAATCTGACTTCCTGTCCATTATAAAAGCAGGTAAACAGACTGCCTGGAATATCCTCCACTACGTTATCTGTGATTTTCTTCAATTCGCTTTCCATAGGAAAAGCATATCAGAAATCCTGGCTTTTCGCAATGATTTCGTTATTCTACAGATGTTACCTTGTAATCCTGTTCTTCTACTGCCTTGGTCAGTTCTTCATTGGATACTTCTGCATTCAGCTTCACTACTGCTGTACCCTTTTCATGGCTTACCTGTGCTTCTGCTACCTGTGGAAGTGCTTCTAATGCCTTCTTTACTCTTGCCTCACAGTGTCCACACATCATTCCTTCGATTTTCATTGTCTTTTCCATTGAATTGTCCTCCATTTGATTTATTGTTGCAGAAGCCTGATGACTTCTGTTTTTTACCTTTTTATCATGAGATGCATCATGAATCTTAACCAGATTCAGTCTGAGTGCATTCGTTACAACACAGAAGCTTGACAAGCTCATTGCTGCTGCGCCATACATCGGATTAAGCTGCCATCCAAACAGTGGAATCCAGATACCTGCTGCCAGCGGGATGCCTATTACATTATAGGCAAATGCCCAGAACAAGTTCTCATGAATATTGTGTAAGGCAGCACGGCTTAGACGGATTGCAGCCGGAACATCACTCAATCTGCTCTTCATCAGAACCACGTCTGCTGCATCAATTGCAATATCTGTTCCTGCGCCAATGGCAATACCCATATCTGCTCTGGTGAGAGCTGGTGCATCATTGATTCCATCACCAACCATGGCAACCTTACCCTGTTCCTTGAGCTTACGAATTACGCTCTCCTTACCATCCGGCAGCACGCCTGCAATGACTTCATCTACACCCGCCTGTGCACCAATTGCTTTAGCAGTACGTTCATTATCACCTGTCAGCATCACCACGCGGATTCCCATATTCTGCAATTCACGAACCGCCTGTGGGCTGTCTTCTTTGATTACATCTGCTACTGCGATAATTCCCAGAAACTGATTCTCTTTTGCAAAGAAAAGCGGTGTCTTACCATCTCCTGCCAGCTTCTCATACTGTGACTGTGCTGATTCAGGGATAGACAGCTGGCTCTTCATAAACTTGAAGCTACCACCTAAAAGCCTGCTGCCATTCAGTTTTGCCTGCACACCATTCCCTGTCAATGCTTCAAAATCTGTGACCTCTGATGCCTGCACACCTTTTTCCTTCGCATAATCTACAATTGCTCTGGCAAGTGGATGTTCACTCCTGCTCTCAAGCGCATATGCCAGTCTCAGAAGCTCTTCCTGTGAAATACCCTCTGCGGGTATCATATCTGTTACCTTTGGTTTTCCACTTGTAATTGTTCCTGTCTTATCCAGAGCAACAATCTCAACTTTGCCAGCCTCTTCCAGGGAAACTGCCGTTTTAAACATGATACCGTTCTTAGCACCTACACCATTACCGACCATAATGGCTACAGGAGTTGCCAGTCCCAATGCGCATGGACAACTGATTACCAGTACAGAAATACCTCTTGCCAATGCAAATCCAAAACTCTCACCTGCAAGAAGCCAGATCAGTGTTGTAATGACTGCAATCGTAATGACTGCCGGTACAAAAACTCCAGATACTTTATCTGCCACCTTGGCGATAGGCGCCTTAGTCGCCGCTGCATCGCTGACCATCTGAATGATCTGGGAAAGAGTTGTGTCCTCGCCTACTCTGGTCGCTTCACAACGGATATAGCCGGACTGATTCTGCGTTGCTGCTGATACCTTATCCCCTACAGCCTTATCTACCGGGATACTCTCACCAGTCAATGCTGATTCATTAACAGCACTGTTGCCCTCCAGGACAATACCATCCACCGGTATATTCTCACCAGGTCTGACAACAAAGATATCACCCTTGCTCACTTCGTCAACAGGTACTTCTACTTCTTCCCCATTTCTGATGACTACCGCAGTCTTAGGTGCCAGCTTCATCAAACCTTTGAGTGCATCTGTTGTCTTCCCCTTGGAATGTGCTTCCAACATTTTACCCACTGTAATCAATGTCAGGATCATGGCTGCCGATTCAAAATAAAACTCATGCATATACGCCATGACACCATCCATATCACCTCTGACCTGTGCATCTGTCATAGCAAACAGTGCATACGTACTGTATACAAAAGCTGCCGTTGCCCCAAGAGCCACCAGCGTGTCCATATTAGGAGCTTTATGTGCCAGGCTCTTGAATCCACTGATAAAGAATTTCTGATTGATGACCATAATCGCAATCGTAAGCAGCATCTGTATCAGCCCCATGGCTACATGATTATCCTGAAGGACTGTCGGCAGTGGCCATCCCCACATCATATGCCCCATGGAAAAATACATCAAAACCAGTAAAAATACAAGTGATGTGATGAGACGCTTCTTTAAAAATGGTGTGTCCTTATCCTTGAGTGCTTCCTCAGCAGCTGCCATATCCATTGAACTGTGATGCTCTCTTGCAGAACTTTTCGGTGATGCTCCATATCCTGCATCTTCTACTGCCTTGATAATTTCTTCCGGTGATGCAGAACCCTCCACCCCCATTGAATTGGTCAAAAGGCTGACCGAACAGCTCGTTACACCTTCTACCTTCGACACGGCTTTCTCCACACGGGCTGAGCATGCCGCACAACTCATGCCCGTTACCGTATATTGTTCCATGTATCAGTTCCTCCGTTCTTACTGTTTATTCTCAATTCCTGTTACCTTAAAATCAAGACGCTCTACCGCTTTGCGAAGATCTTCATCATCAAGCTCTCTGTCATATTCTACTACCGCAATCTTCTTACGCAGATTCACCATAGCCGATGCTCCATCAATCTTATTGATCTGACGTTCTACACTGTTCTTACAGTTATCACAATGCATTCCATCAATATGAATAATCTTCTCACCAAGTTTCTGACCTGTCAGCACTTTCTTCTCTACCTTCTCATCACTGCCACCTCCGCCGCAGCATCCGCCTTCGCCATTGAAATGTTTCATACTGCTGCGTACTGCAAAAAAGGCAATGACTACAATAACTGCAATTACAATTATATTTCCCATATTCTCATCCTCCATCCATAAAATCCATGAGTTATTTCATTAGCTTCTGCAAAACTGTAACTAACTCATCTACCGTCTCTTCCCTGCCTTCCTTAATATCCTTCGTAACACAGGTCTTGATATGGTTGGCAAGCAATACCTTGTTAAAACTGTTAAGAGCTGCATTCACAGCTGCCACCTGCACCAGTATGTCCGTACAGTATGCATCCTTCTCTACCATGCCCTTAATGCCTCGCACCTGTCCCTCTATACGACTCAAGCGATTCAAAAGATCTTTATATTCCTTCTCAGAACGCTCCTTTGTCTTGTGACAGCAGCAACATTCTGAAGTTTCAGTAACTTCTCTGTCTTTTTCCACGAATCATGCTCCTTTCTTCTTCATTGCATGTGTATTATATACCCTATAGGGGTATATTTCAAGTATTAATTTTCTCAATAGTTATCAATAAGTCATAAAAGCAAAAAAAGACAGGAACTGTCTGCTCCTGCCCTTTCATCTTATTTCATAGAGTTTACTCTATCTTCTATATTCTTATGGAAATTCATTACCTTATGAACATATTCCTCATTCATATACTCAGAATGTACAATAAAATCTGCGGTCGAACGATTATTTGCAATGGGAATATCATACACCTGTGCGATACGAAGCAGCGCCTTCACATCCGGGTCATGCGGCTGTGCCGCCAGCGGATCAGAGAAGAAAATAACCAAGTCAATCTTCCCCTCTACAATCTTCGCACCAATCTGCTGGTCTCCACCCAAAGGACCACTGTTATATCCCTTCACCGGAAGTCCCGTCTTGTCAGCGATCATTCTCGCCGTTGTGCCCGTTCCACACAGGAAATGTCTCTGGAGAATATCCTTATTCTCACTGCACCACTCGATCATTTCCTTCTTCTTGCTGTCATGCGCAATCAATGCAATGTTCTTCTGTTTGGAAATTGTAAATGAAATAAATTCGTTGTCCATAAGGTCATCCTTTCTATTTATCTTCAAGTGCTTTGGTAAGCTCTTGTATTTTCTTTTTCATTTCTTCAAGTTCAACTGCCTGCTGTGCAAGCATATCGTCTTTTTGTGCAAGCATACTCTCCTGTTGAATTATCTTATCACCCTGCTGTGCTATCGTATCATGCAGATATTTCTGCTCTAATTCATAATCCTCTCTATCTCTGCACCTTTCTCGCACATTAAAATCGGCATAGAGATCACATAACGTATTGGAAGCTTCTGTAAAATATTCATTGTCTTTCGCAATCATTTTCATTTCCTCCCAAGTTCTTGTCTTGAACAATTTCGCCCAAAAGTCAAGACTCCAGCTCTTATCCTCTTCGGTTGCCAGTTCTATATGTGATAAGTCTAACACATTTACAGCAAACTTGCTACTGTAAATCCTGTGATGTATTACATCCATTAATAAATTCCTGGAATAGAAAATTGGCTGTTCCTCAAAAGGTGAGAAATTCAGGATTCCAATATGGATTGCGGGTTCTTATATTCATACTTATAGAATCGTGTACCGCTGGATGTACCAAGCTCAGCATCTTTACTACCACCTAATGCGAGACAAGTATATCCGATACTACCTGTCTGTTTACCATAGATATCCGTAGGATATACTGAGAATGCCCACTTATAACCTCGCCATGAACCGCTTCCATATCCTTCTGCCCACCCGTTCATATTTCGTATTGTATCTGCAGCCAAGGTATATGAAATCTGCTGCAATACCTGATTAATTGCATCAATTTTTATTTTGTCCTTATAAATTTTAATAATTGTCCCAACATTTTTCTGCTTTCTTTTTTTGGGGGTGTGTGTTACAATATCTTCAGAATTCTTTCCAAAATAACAGAAAAGAGGTAATCAAAATGCAGTACATTAAGAGATCTCTATCAACATTATTGGCAACCGTTTTGACTATGACTTTGGTAATCTCGGGTACATTTTTAGTACCTGTTAAAGTACATGCCGCTCCGGCAATTTGGAATGGAGCCGCAGATGTTTCTTGGTATACGGGTGATAAAACATCCTATGACATCTATACGGCGGAGCAGCTGGCAGGTCTTTCTCAGATTGTCAATACGGAAGGGGATGACAAGCGTTTTGAGGGCGTTACCATCAACCTGATGGCGGATATTTATCTGAATGATGTATCGACATACGACACCTGGGGAGTAACTGCACCGGCGAACAAATGGAATCCCATCGGTTACAAGGGAAATCCTGTGACAGGTTACAGACCTTTTGCCGGAAAGTTTAACGGCAACGGACATTCCATTTGGGGTATGTATGTGAAAGATGCCGGGAAGTATGCCGGATTTTTCGGATACACCAGCAGTGCTATGGTCAAGAACCTAAATCTGTACTACAGCTATATTGACAATAAAGGTTATGAATCCGGTACCATGGCAGGGGTAGCGGAAAGCTCCTGCTTTCAGGATTGTATTGTTCTCATCACAACCGTGAAATGCACAGATGAAAACGCCGGAAGCACAGTTGCAGCCGGCGGGTTTATCGGAGAAGTAAAAAAGGTGAATTACCTAGTTCCCTTTATGGAAGTTGCACTCCTCGGATTTGGCATTGCAGTCAACCCGCTTGTATTCGCTGCTGCCGGAGATACGAACCACAGCGGAATATATATTATTCGGTGCCAGACCGCCTATGCGAATATCTATTCTACAGACCTTTCGGATGAGCCTCCCGTAGGCGGAATCGTTGGAAGAATCTCTTCTCCCACCGGAATTGACAGTTGCATCGTCCGCGTTATCAGCACCTATTCCAAAGACACACTCACCGGCAAGCTTGGCAAATGTGGGGTAATTGTTGGAGAAGCTGTAGAATGGCCCAGTAAGGTAACTTACGTCATTAAGGATTGTTCCGGTTCCGCATTTACCAGAACAGACAACGGTACGGTTCAGAGCGATGCCGGTCAGGTAACAATGCAGTAAAATTTGTAAAACAATGATATAAAATAAGATACCGGGCGGCTCACTTTGAGCCGCCCGGTTCCGTTTTCCTTATGTTGTGATCAGATGGATTCTGGGGATACCAGAAGACATTGTGTCTTCCTTTGTTTTAAGAATCCGCTTTTCATTATCGTTTTTGGTCTGTTCGCTGATTGCCCTTTCCAATAACTGGTAATCTGTTTAAGACTGCCTTAATATCAAATCGAAATTTCTTATCCTGAATCGTCTCACCTATTACTATAGGATTCGTAATCTCTACTGATAGCATTTCCTCAGGTCGCACATGCAGTAAAGCACTTAGCAAACCTTTATCATGATATTTCTGTTCCTTAAATAGTGATTTGGGTATTATGTATTGATACGGCACAACAATTATTATAACTTAGTGTAAATATATCTTCAATTATATATGCCCACTTCTTAAAATATTTTCCGATTTTAATAAAATAGCCACACTATTTTCATAATGCAACTATCTTGTGTAATCCCTCCAATGTTATTTTGTTTCAAGTGCTATGGTAAGCTCTTGTATTTTCTTTTTCATTTCTTCAATCTCATTATCTTTCTGTACCAACATATTTTCTTGTTTCATTATCGTATTATCCTTTTGTACCAATAAGCTCTCCTGCTGTGCTATGGTATCATGCAGATATTTCTGCTCTAATTCATAATCCTCTCTATCCCTGCATCTTTCTCGCACATTGAAATCAGCATAGAGATCACATAACGTATTGGAAGCTTCTGTAAAATATTCATTGTCTTTCGCAATCATTTTCATTTCCTCCCAAGTTCTTGTCTTGAACAATTTCGCCCAAAAGTCAAGACTCCAGCTCTTATCCTCTTCGGTTGCCAGTTCTATATGTGATAAGTCTAACACATTTACAGCAAACTTGCTACTATAAATCCTGTGATGTATTACATCCATTAATAGATTTCTGGAATAGAAAATTGGCTGTTCCTCAAATGGTGAGAAATTCAAGATTCCAACATGGATTGCCGGTTTTGTGTCTATATACTGGTCGCCTTTCTGTAAATTATTATACATACGGCTTAGATATCCAATGGAACGCTCCGGCCAGTCATGACGGTTGACTACCTGCATTTCCAGATTAATTTGTTGATAACCATTCAAAACCGCTTTGATATCCAGTCGAAATTCCTTATCCTGTATGGTTTCTCCTATTACAATAGGATTCGTAATTTCTACTGATAATATTTCATCAGGTCGCACATGCAGCAAGGCACTTAGCAGACCCTTTAATGCCCTGTTGTTCTTTTGGAACAATGCACGAAACATGTAATCATTGGTCATGTTATATTCAATCTCACCAGTTGCTTTTTCCAGTTCCGGGGTAAATTTCACTTTATTCATTAGTAATGTCCTTTTCCTGTAATATTACAAACGTTTGTAAAGGGCATTATAACAATCTTTCCAATGATTGCAAGCCAAATGTAAAAACTCGTACTCAAATGTAAAAACTCGTACTGAATCGAAGATATAATCAGAAACAACCATAGCCTGCACAGAATCACCGTTCGGAATTGCGGCAGCCCATGCCAAAGCTTTAGCTGCCGTAGCTTCCCATGTTTCTACTGCACTTTCTGTATGGTCGCAATAGGAATCTCCCCATATATTTGAATTGTTAGAACCCGTCACATCTGAGGCGTTCTTCTTATCCTTGCTGGTCTGCGTAGTCTTAAACAGAAGTCTGCCATTACCGCTGGCATAACCGTTTTGATTGATATAAGACCATGCGCCTGTTCCTGTCTCTTTCTGCTGTTTTGCATTAACAAACAGCGAACCATTCAGGTCAGCTTTCAATTCACTGATACGCCAAATATCAGCTGCCGTAATGTTAAGATAATTGAAAGTATCAATTGGCTGCTGGATTGTATAGATGATTGTAGCACCCTTATGGTAAGAATTAAAATGACCTGCATGCACACAGCCGTATGCTGTACCACCATCATCTACTGTCCCGGTATCTCCTACTTCCATCCCCACTTTATATGGTGCTGTACCAGAGCCGGAGCCTAAATCCCCACCATGGGTTGGACAGGTATACTTAATCTCCCACTTACCATCGTCTGAGCAGTCAGTATCTTCTATAACTGCGGTTACTTTACCACATTTTTTATATTTAGGAGAACCGTCTGCATTTCTACCATCCGGTACCTGTACAGGACAAGTGCTTTTCCCAACAGAATGCCCTGCACAGCTATACTCACACTTCACGTCATGTCCATAGCATTGTGGATTCTTATATTCATACTTATAGAATCGGGTACCGCTGGATGTACCAAGCTCACCATCCATATTGACCATAAACTCTGTAGCACCAAAACCTACATAAAGGTTCTCCGTTGTTGGAACGCCTGCCATGGCTTCATAGGATTCGCTGCCCGGCGCCCCTTCTTTGATTTCTACATAATTATCCAAAATATCCGATTTACCAATGGATGAATAATAATGGATATCCTCATTCTCAAATCCCCAGCTTACACGGTCTGCGCCAACTTTGGGATTATCTGTATAAGTAATCTTACCGGCTGCATAAAACCATTCTTCTGTACCATCCGGGAATATGAATACCATAGAGACTGCATAAAGGTTCTTGGTTTTCTCCGTGATTGTAATTCCAGAATCAATATAAGTAATCTTCTGCTTGCCCCGAGCATAGGGAGATATTGTGTCCCAGCTGATATTAGTCCAGGTCATGTGATTCTCATCAGTCTTAGCACCACCGGCTGGTTTTACAATCTGATCAATCAGTGCAGGACTTGTGCCGGTTCCTGCCTCCGGCAACATCTGAGTCGCAATAACCAATGTAGGGTCTCCTTTTGTCAGAAATTCCTCATTGAGCTTGCCCCAGTCACTGATACCCATATTGATCTCGACTTTTGCAGCTGCCTGGCTGCCTTTACCAACAATGCTCTGTTCAGAAGACGCGCTTACCTTGAATTGGTATTTGGTAGCCTGCTCTCCACCAAGCGGCGTATCTGATGCACCCATTGGTGAAGAAGCTGCTGTAGGTGGTACTGGAGGGTCTGGCTTAATCTCGGCATCTTTACTACCACCTAACGCAAGACAAGTATATCCGATACTGCCTGTCTGTTTACCATAGATATCCGTAGGACATACTGAGAATGCCCACTTATAACCTCGCCATGAACCATTACCATATCCTTCCGCCCACCAGTTCATACAATAACTTCTGATCTGCTTACGTCCGGCTTTACTGTTAGCAATAGAATCCATTAACTTATGAGACCAATCCATCTGCGCACTAGAGGAGGCGTTCTCAGGATTACTGGTCGTATAACCAACAGAGCCATTTAAACTGTTAGGAATCTCTACATAGCTGCCATTGTTGGCAACACCCAGCATATCAGGTAATGTAGAGCAGGCATAAGTGGAATCATTGACACGATATATCTGACATACTGCTATCATCGGAACAACAAAGGATTCAAAGCCGTCACAGTTCAGAGTTGCCAGGTATTCATTAATCAGAGAATCATATGCACTACCGCACATCTCATTGATTGCCAGAAGATAATCCAACAGATAAAACTTGTACATAGAATTACCATTCAGCTTCTCCTTAGTCCAGTCGCCATTCATAGCTGCTGTCAGATGTCCGGAATCGGCTAATGGTTTGATGACATTCTCGATTGCTGCTGACATATTACCAGTGTTGATGAGCGGTTTGATATCACCAATTGTCAACTGACCATCAAGGAACTTAGTATACAAAGCCTCATTTGCCAGTAAATTGCTTCGGGTAAGGTCTGTCGGCTTCCATGATGAACTGACAGAACCCATCTTAGGTGTACTGCGAATATATACATGCTGGAAATTATCAGAAGACATATATCCATTTGCAGCATTGTATTTTATAGTACCACCTGGTAATGCTGCTGTGCCAGTGATACCATTATTGTCCTTTACACCCACAAGCGCATAACTTGTAAGACCAGACGATAAAAGTGTTGCTGAGCTAAAGCACGCCGGATACTTGGTCAGGTACTCATAGGCAGATGAAAAAGCCACCTGTGTCAGATCCTCACCGATTGATGCCTTTGCTGAAGTATACTCAGGGGACAACTTATCACTCAATAGTGCATGATTCTCCAGCTTTTGTATTGTAATCAGATAGGCACGTGAGCTGATACATTGTGAGGTATCTGCAAATGATTTGATATCAAAGTCATAGGAAGCACCTGTACCATTACCAGATGCATTACCACTTTGAGCAGGATCCCGCCCTTGAGTGACTGAGTCTACGCTTGTCGCACCATCACTGTTAAAAGCTAGTGCATTAATACTTGAACTAGCTAATACAACAGACAACATTAATGCCATAATGCGTTGTAGGAATTTTTTATTTCGTTGTTTCATTTCTGAATCATCACCTCTTTAAAACAAAAAGAAAGAACCCTATTTCATAAATATACAAAATAAGATTCTCTCTTTTATATAAATCGATTTATGTAATTGTTACTGAAGTTTAGTAGGTACACAACTATAGATGATTTCCTTAGCGAGAATATCATTGTAAGTTGCTACAGGTTCCTTGTACGTAAAAATATATACCTCTCCTGTAGCTTTAACTTCTACAACAGTTGCAAGACCTGCAGTTGGAATAGTACCATCATCACCTGTCATAGAATTATAACTTACAGTTGTTCGATAATAAAGTCCTTCATCTACTGCGTCATACCATAATGTCCCCATGTTAGTTTCACTATCGGTCATCTCAGTTGCAAAATCTTCTTTAGTGTATTCCCATAGATGTGTATGAGTCTTAAGTACATATTTAGAGACATCTAATCTTTTTGTATTAGTTACATCGTGGAATCTGTAGAATCCTTGCCCCTGACCGCCCAATGGGAAGAGGTCATTAGGTGTCATAAATTGAAACTGTAGAGTCTGTTTATCGGCAGTTGTTGCAGTAAAAAAGCTAGCAATCCAACTTTGATCAGCACCAGCCCAATAACTTACATTAGCACTTGAACCATCAGGCGCAGCACCCTGACCTCCGGTAGACAAATCGATAGGCAACAGACCATATACATAAGCAGTACTCCACGGGATCTGTGCGACTTCTGCGGCATCGACAACGGAAGTGATGATTGCATCGTTATTGTCGAAGATTGAAGCCAGAGTTGTGCCATCCGCGCCGACAGCCACGATACTACCTGCTACCAGAATTGATAACGCCAGATTAATTGACTTTCTTAATAAATTTGTTCTCTTCATGTTTTATAAACCTCCTTAGGGTTGAATCAAAGAATTATGTTTCTCAATTATATATGTAAAATGACTTTATTATTTTTCGTTATAGTACTATTGTAGCATGTTAATGAAGCATATTACAATAGTGTTTGTAAGTTCAGTACCGGTTTAAATTAAAAGTTGTATTTTAGATTGCAATTATTTTTACGGTATTGCATAATTACCTTATAGTATATTTGCAAAGTCCAGCTAATAAATGTCAATAAGAAAATGAAAAAATATTGATTTTATTTTTGGAATAAAAAAGGGCGCACTTCCCCCTTGGTGAAAATATCATTTTTTGAAGAGATTGTTCCGTAAATATTTCAGTATTTTATGCAGCTACGTCGCATTTAGCCGCATTGTATTGTTTGATATGCTCCTGAGGAGTGATGATTTCAAATGGTTTGTTATCTCTAAGTATGGCAAATAGCATGTTGCATACTTTATGTGATACGGCGCCCATGGCAACAAGCTTGGGTTTTGCTTCACATTTTTTGAGATAGTAATCTCTTAACACTGGATTTTTTGCTTCACCGTTTCGTGACGTGCTAATGCTTTGAAGTGTTAAGATGTGAATTACTCTTCTGGCAATAGCTGACCCTCTTTTAGACATTTGTACTTTGGTTCCTTCAAATTTTCCAGATTGCTTAACAGCAGGATCAAGACCAAAGTAAGCAAAAAGTTGTTTGGGTTTACTAAATGCTGAGAAGTCACCAATTTCGCCCATAAGAGATATTGCAGATAAGAAACCAGCGCCTTTAAATGTTTCTATTAAATGGATTTGTTTCACAAAGTCAGTGTCTTCGTTGGAATCTACAAGCTCATGTAAAGCATCCATGATGCTTGCGATTTCCTCATCATACTTACGTATGAAGCTTATACAGAGACGGATACGTTTGATATTACTATCGATGATGTAACCGAATTCATTGGCATCATGTGCAGCTTGAATAATGGCATTATACTTCTTTTCGGCATATGTAAGTCCAAAGCGAGCTGTGGATTTTATAACATCAATGATCTCTTGTTTGTCAGCTTCAATAAAAGCATTTGGAGATGTATATGTCTCCAATAAAGAGAGAGATGTATTAATAGTTATTTTGGAAAAAATACCAAGATACTGTGGAAATGCCATACGTAATTCCCCTTGTAGCTTATTCACATAAGCACTGCGATTATCCATTAGATCGTAGTATTCACGGCAGAGATTTCTGCAGTTAAGAGCAAGGTCAGATGGCATAAGAGAAACCTTTAAATCCGGCTTTAAACCAACTAAAGAAGCTTTTTTAGAATCAAAACGATCATTATGTACTTTTCGTATATTCATGTTTGTGCTATTCTTTGTAATGATAGGATTAATAACCGAGCAGTTAAAACCCTTATCACGAAGATAGCAGAAGAGTGGGTAATGATAAATCCCCGTAGATTCTAGGAAAATGCGACTTTCCAAAGAATACAACTCTTCTGCTTCTTTTATTTTAGAAACGGCAGTTGTAAGGGAATCCATACTACTATGTAGGATTTTATAAGGCTTTCCTACGATTTGTTGATTTGGAAGTACAATTGACATCCAGGAGAAGTCAGCACCAACATCAATACCAACAGAGATGAATAATTCATCAAGATTAAAAATAATTTTGTTTGACATGAGCAAAAGCTCCTTTCTGATAGGAATCCATTTCCAATCTGGCAGGTACACAACCTAGCGTGTTATACAGGTATAGCCTTCCGGCTCCTAACCAGCTAAAACATAAAACCCTGTCGAATGGACTAATTGACTTTTTTACAGGTATCCGCTGAGAAAGCAGCGTCCCAAGGAGAAAAACATTCTTTGTCCTATCCTAAGAGATAATACCTATGTTCTATCTGGTGTCTATCAGGAACCGTCAGACATGATAATTATTTAAGATAACATTTGATGAAGGGAGAATACCTTCTTCTGTTATCTAAATATATAGAAACTTGTTAACCAAGTAGTCTTATTGACTACACCATTATTATAATAGGAGAAAATAATATGAATCGTGAACGAATGGACTTAGAACTTGCAGTTGACAATGCATTTAATTTCTATGAAGGTTCTAAAACTATACCCAAAATGCAAGCTGAAGATTTAATTAATATTCATAAAAGAGTTCCTAGTTCTTCATTTTGGAATTACGTTGACTCACTAGGTGATTTCTCGTTTAGAGCTGCTGTTGAAAATATATTAAATCATCAGTATGATTAAATTATTTTTCCATATCCTATCATGCCTGATGTCAGAGCTGCTGAGCTAAAGCACGCCGGATACTTGGTCAGGTACTCATAGGCAGATGAAAAAGCCACCTGTGTCAGATCCTCGCCAATTGATGCCTTTGCTGAAGTATACTCAGGAGATAATTTATCACTCAACAATGCATGATTTTCTAGCTTTTGTATTGTAATAAGATAAGCACGTGAACTGATACATTGCGAGGTATCTGCAAATGATTTGATATCAAAGTCATAGGAAGCGCCTGTACCATTACCAGCAGAACTACCACCATTAGCTTTATCTGTTTGAGTGATTGAGTCTTCTTTATGCACTCCACTAGAATCAAATGCAGCTAGAACGTTAACACTTGAACTAACTAAAACGATAGACAACATCAATGTCATAATGCGTTGTAGGAATTTTTTATTTCGTTGTTTCATTTCTATAAATCACCTTCTTACACAATAAAAGAAGAAGTACCTTCTATACAAGCAAGATACTTCTTCTTAGATAACTTGAACTATTGAATTTTTTACTGGAGCTTGGTAGGTATACAACTATAGATGATTTCCTTAGCGGTAATATCATTGTAGGTCGCTACTGGTTCTTTATATATAAAGCCATAGATTTCACCCGTTGCTTTAACTTCTACAATTGATGCCAAACACTGGGTTAGTGTTACACCATCATCTGTCAATGAATTAAAGCTGCACGTAATCCTATAGTACAAGCCTTCATCAACGGAATCGTACCACAAATTACCAAGGTTAATATCTGTTGCAGATGTCATTTCTGTCACAAATTCCTGCTTATTGTATTCCCATAAGTGTTGATGTAATTCTAAATGCTGTCGGAATACATCCAGTTCTCTCAGTCCGGTGGCATCTGTGAAATAATAGCCGCCTGTCATCTGGCCACATAATGGGAAGAAGCCTCTTGGGAACAAACTTTGAAACTGTAATGTCTGTCCATCTGCAGTTATAGCAGTTCCAAATTTAGCAACCCATGTTCCATCTGTTCCTGCATCATAATCAATAGATACATAGGATTTATCAGCAGCACCACCTTCTCCACTATCAGACAGATCGATAGGAAGCAGACCATATACATAAGCAGTACTCCACGGGATTTGTGCGACTTCTGCGGCATCGACAACGGAAGTGATGATTGCATTATTATTGTCGAAGATTGAAGCCAGAGTTGTGCCATCCGTGCCGACAGCCACGATACTTCCTGCTACCAGAATTGATAATGCTAAGTTAATAGATTTCTTGATTAAATTTGTTCTCTTCATAATATAACCCTCCTTAGTAAGGTTTGAATCTTGAATTATGCTTCTCAATTATATATGTAAGAAGATAGATTACTTTTTCGTTATAATACTATTGTAACATAATGTAGGAATGTATTACAATAAAATAACTACCTGTATTTTACACATTTTCTTTATAAATCTGATATAACATTTTTAACGAATCGAAATTACCATCTCTAACATCTTGCCATTTAATTGAATATGTCGAAAGCTTGGCAGTATTCAACTTATAAAGCCAATCCTGTGAATCTGTGTACAGAATACCTTTATCTAAAAGAAATACTAAAATGTCTTTTTTATAATCATTCTGGCTTATTATTCGATTATTTATAAAGTCAGTTTTCCTAGCAGGCGCATCTTTGCTATGAGAACGAAGACAGCTGAATATTCTTCTGATTAGGGTAAACATTTCATATACACATGATTTTTTATGTTAGTTATGTAATATAATACATTTTTACCACTAAAAATAGCCACACTATTTTCATAATGTGACTATCTTGTGTAATCTCGCTCTATGATGTTGTAATTCTACTATATTTTTATACACAAACAGCTATTCTTGTTGTATGTTAATTAAGTAATGTTACTTCGTTTCAAGTGCTTTGGTAAGCTCTTGTATTTTCTTTTTCATTTCTTCAAGTTCAACTGCCTGCTGTGCAAGCATGCCGTCTTTCTGTGCAAGCATATCGTCTTTTTGTGCAAGCATGCCGTCTTTTTGTGCAAGCATATCGTCTTTTTGTGCAAGCATACTCTCCTGTTGAATTATCTTATCACCCTGCTGTGCTATCGTATCATGCAGATATTTCTGCTCTAATTCATAATCCTCTCTATCTCTGCACCTTTCTCGCACATTAAAATCGGCATAGAGATCACATAACGTATTGGAAGCTTCTGTAAAATATTCATTGTCTTTCGCAATCATTTTCATTTCCTCCCAAGTTCTTGTCTTGAACAATTTCGCCCAAAAGTCAAGACTCCAGCTCTTATCCTCTTCGGTTGCCAGTTCTATATGTGATAAGTCTAACACATTTACAGCAAACTTGCTACTGTAAATCCTGTGATGTATTACATCCATTAATAAATTCCTGGAATAGAAAATTGGCTGTTCCTCAAGAGGTGAAAAATTCAGGATTCCAATTTGACTACCTGCATTTCCAGATTGATTTGTTGATAACCATTTAAGACTGCCTTAATATTCAAATGTAAAAACTCGTACTGATTTTCTCCTTCATCACCCGGTACAGTTCTTCGTCCGGCATATGATTATCCAATACCAACAGCAGGAATACATCTCTGTCCTCTTTGGCATAGCAGTAATCACGATACCACTTGTCATGGCGGGCATTATCTCCAAACTCTCTGACAAGTCCCATAACCTTGCGAACCATATATGCCGTGTGCTTCACATCTGCGAAGCAGTCATTATAATAGAAATCCTGCCATACACCATACTCAGCCTGCCGCATGAAATTGTCTGCCTGTTCAAAACTGACAGCACTGTCACCAAATAGGACAAAAGATTTTGCAAAATCACCCTGGCAAAAGGCTTCATAACCTTTTCTATATAGAATAACACCCTGGCAGCAGTATGCATGTATCTGCACCTGTAATTTTAATGTAGCTTCAAACAATCTGTCCTCTATTTTCTCACATTTTCCCAGCAATGCTTCCAGTCCGGGCAATGCTTTTTCACAGATAGCGCTGAGCTTGTCTAACTGTTCACCATAAGGAACATCTCCCACCAGCCAGTACATTCCCTGGACATTATGCGTCCTGTCTACCAGAAACTGATGCGCCAGTAATCGGATATTTTCTGTATACAGCTGCTCACCTGCATGCTCATCCGGCTCTTTTCCATAACATGGCATTACCTGTGGATATTCCCTGTAGCATGCAGCTATAGACTGATTGCTGTAATAATAAGTATCTGCAAATTGCCGGCTATGACCCACATCACTTACTTTCTCGCCAAACCAGATTTTACGGATTGCATCCAGATAATACACATGGGGTCTGACATTGGAGCAGTTGATCACCCAGAAATCATTACCTCCATTTGCCATGACCTGCCTTAATTCCTCTTCTACAAAATCAACGGAATTGGGCAGCATCGTAATGTGATTGGCAGCCTGCAGATCATAGAAGGATACATGATAATAGATTCCCTGTGGGCCACTTTCTTTTCCATCCGGCATAGACGATACTCTGGCTGAATGATTGTCTCTGCGTCTTGTGACCATCCTTCCATATCCATTATCTGCCCTGACTTTTATGACATCCGTGTCAAGTTCTATATATCCCTGTTCATACAGCTCCATGATTTCACCATATAAATTGGTGCAAAAGACAGGATTCTTCACATATTTCCTGACAATGTCACACTGCATGCGAATAACCTCACTGATCATCTGTCCTCTCTTTGCAGGTGTATCAAATCTGCCTGTCGTATCTGTGCTCCAGAAAGGCATATCACCCTGTCCACGGAAGCACAGATTCCATACAACCTTACAATCCTTCTGTGCAATCACTGCATCTTCCCATAATTTATGAAACAGCTCCGGATGCTCCAGATAGTTAGGCTTTTCATCCGGATAGGCTCTCACGAACATCTCTGCCCCCAGAGGTTCTGCATGGTGATGCGTAATCCATAACCCCATATCTGCGGCAAGCTGTCTGTTCTTTCTGGACATTTTATCTGTGCCTGGAATTGCCATGTTGCCGCCACAGCGCAGAAGTGCCTCCAGCGCCATTTTCCATCCATCTATGCCATTTTCATTATATTTCCATTTTAGCATCAGCACTTCGTCATTGAAGAACCACCCTCTGAAACGTATTACAGGTTTAGGTGAATAAATAGTCTGTTCTACAACTTCAATGGATTCCTTCTGTTCAAATGTCTGATCCATCCAGAACCAGAAAGGTTTCACACCCAGGAATCGTTCACTTAACAGCAGCAATCCATATACCCAGCCCAGGTCATCCTCTGCATATATTGTAATCTGGCTTGTTTCAACTTCTATCCGATACTGTTCTTCTCCCAGACTGTTATCTTTTTCCAATAAGATATCACCACACCACTGCGGTACAGGCTTCAGTGTCTTTTCCATATCTCTGTATAAAATATCCACTGCATTACGCACCGGTGCTGTATCAATCTGTGTCTTAATCTGTGTATTTCTATTCCACGTAAACATCTTCCAACCTCCTACACCAACTTCTTCTATTATATATGCCTTATACAGTACACGAAAATAAGGTATATCGTTATTTACAATATACCTCATCCCGTGTTCTCATTTCACTGCATTTTTTTATAATTACATTGCAAAAATTGCTATGCTCCAAGATATGCCTTCTTAACACGCTCATCGTTAAGCATTTCAGAAGTTCAAGACATTTTCAATAAAATATGGTAACTATTCAGAGCCATGCAAATTGAAGCAGAATATGCTTATTTATAAGCATATTTGATACAATTTATATGGCGTAGTAACCACATAAGCAAAAGTAAAGCATCAAAGATGCGATTTTGCGCATGGGGTTCTGAATAGTTACAAAATATGAAAAAGCGTCTTAGCGCACAAAATGCCTGTTTCTATCTATCATAAAATACTGTTGACTTTTATCCGAAATCGGACTATAATTGTAATTGTCCGATTTCGGATTTTGAAAAATTAAATAAGGAGGAATGATATGCCTGCTGAACATGACGTATTGATTCGTTTTAATAATATTTTTAAGAAAGAAGATGATTTATATCGCAACGCTGCAAGACTGCTGGGCTGTTCTGACTGTGAATTCTGGATTCTGTATACCCTGTGTCTTTCCAATCAGCCAATGACCCAGAGTGAATTGTGCGATATGCAGTATCAGCCAAAGCAGACTGTCAACTCTTCCCTGAAGAAGCTGGAGGCAGACGGCTATCTGACCTTGGTTCATAAGGATAACCGCCGCAGCAAATACATTGAGCTGACTCCTCTTGGGAAAAAATTAGCCGCCAATACTGCCCAGCAAGTAATCCATATAGAGCTGGACACTTTTGCAGCCTTTTCCAAAGAAGAACAGGATACCTTCTTGAATCTTTATGAGCGATATGCTGATGCACTGAAAGAAAAAATGCAGCAGCTTCAACCTTACAGAAAGGAACCTTAAATGAACATTCAATTATCTGATCACTTTAACTATAAAAAACTTTTCCTATTCACTCTGCCATCAGTTGTTATGATGGTATTCACCTCTGTCTACTGTGTCGTAGATGGCTTCTTCGTGTCTAATTTTGCAGGGAAGACAGCTTTTGCCGCTATCAACCTAATCATGCCTTTTATCATGATACTCGGTGGTATCGGTTTCATGATTGGTACCGGTGGCAGTGCCCTGGTTTCCTATACACTCGGTACCGGGGATAAGGAAAAAGCTAACCGATACTTCTCCATGTTGGTGTACTTCACAATCCTGGCAGGTATACTTCTCACAGTACTTGGTATTATCTTCGTCCGTCCAATTGCAGAGCTGTTCGGTGCTGATGAGAGCATGATGGATACCTGTGTCTTATATGGAAGAATCGTGATTGCTTTTAACGTAGCCTTCATGCTTCAGAACATCTTCCAGAGCTTCTTCGTTGTTGCCGAGAAGCCCCGTCTTGGGTTAATCGTCACTATAGCAGCCGGCGTTACCAATATGGTGTTGGATGCTTTATTCGTTGGTGTATTCAAATGGGGCATTGTGGGTGCTGCGCTGGCTACAGGAATCAGTCAGTCTATCGGTGGACTTCTTCCTCTTCTTTATTTTGCTCTGCCTAACAATAGTCCGTTACAACTGACCAGAACCGGATTCGAACTTGCTCCACTATTAAAAGCCAGCAGTAACGGCTGCTCAGAGTTAATGAGTAATGTTGCTTCCTCACTGATTGGAATCGTATACAATTACCAGCTCATGCGGTTAGGTGGTGAGAATGCAGTTGCTACCTATGGTGTGCTGATGTATATACAGTTCGTATTTATCGCTATGTTCATCGGTTATTCAGTTGGCAGCGCACCTATCATCGGTTATCACCATGGCGCCGGTAATTTCAAAGAATTACAGAATATGCGTCGTAAGAGCCTGAAAATCATGAGTATCTCCGGTGTACTTATGGCAATTCTTGGGTTTACACTGGCTCCTGTGATTTCAGCTATATTTGTCGGATATGATGCCGAACTGTTGTCTATGACAATTACAGCCTTCCGTATTTTCTCATTCTGTTTTGTACTGGCAGGCATCAACATCTTTACCTCGTCATTTTTTACAGCCTTGGGCAACGGTCCTATCTCTGCCGCAGTATCTTTCCTGCGTGTATTGGTATTCCAGTTGTCATCAGTATTGATTCTGCCTATTCTCTTCGGACTCAATGGTATCTGGTTAGCCAATATCGTTGCTGAGATATTCGCAGTTATTGTATCCATATCCTTCCTCATTGCCAAGAGGAAAAAATATCACTATTAATCATAAAAGTGCTGAATGGGATATATTCAAAATCCATTCAGCACTTTCTTTATATATGACATTATTTTTTTACAGGTACAAATTTCGCCTGATTCATCAACGGATGCTCCAAGGTAATCGCACCCTTTCTTGGGCAGACCATAACGCAGGCGCCACAGTAATAGCACTCACCCGGATACATAACAACAGGTGGCTTACCCTTCTCCTGATTCGGCATCAGGATGTCGCACTGACAGGTATCTACACACCGGTTACAGCCAATGCACAGTTTTGGGTCATAATGTATCGGTCTGGTACTACACTCTACCGGTCTGACTGTGTATTCCTTTTTCTCATCATGCTTCATGTGTCGGCACCTCCCCTGACGCAATATAATCTGCATTTCTCTTCTCGTATTCTGTCTTCAGATCACCGAAGAAATCAAGTGGCACCTCACGGCTGATGATCCTGCCATTTTCCTGGCGAAGCACGATATGCTTACCCTTGCCCTTTTCCTCAACAGCATCTGTATCTGTTCTGGCAAAACACAATGTCTCTGAGCTCTCCCTACGCAACAGGCAAGCCTGTAAAATAAGCTCTGCTACTGTAAGAATATCCAATACTTCATGGGTTCTCATCAGGTCATGCGGATTTGTACAGTATAATCTCGGAACGAACTCCTTCTTATAGGTATCTAACAGATTTAAGCCTTCTTTCAAAAGGGCATCACATTTCACACCGCCGCAATAATTCTGCATTGCTTTGGATATTGCCATATTCAGCTCTTTCCAGTTCATTCCTGCATCAGCATCCGCATAAAGCGGTGCGTAGAGCCTTTCTGCCTCTTCCTCAACCTGTTCCTTGTCATACTCGGCTAACTCCAGTTCGCCTGCTGCCGCTGCTGCCTTTCTGCCTGCATAATAACCTGTGGCACATGCAAATCCGGCACAGTCAGAAGCATAGAGCTGATCGCCTGCTGCATAGATTCCTTCAATATTGGTCTTGAGATCCCAGTCATGCATGATACCGCCGGGTGCTCCGAACAGTTGTCTCTCCTGCTCCAGGAAATTAGCCGACTGCCATCCTGTTCCGTAGCTTTGCAGCATATGTTTTGATGAATCAAAGCCTCTTCTCGTATAATTCTCCAGAATAGGAATCTTGGTCTTGCCTTCCTCACCGACCATCATTCCCCAGATTACCCGTCTTTCTTCATCCGGCATACGGCTTAAATCTGCATAAAAAGGCAGCTTGTAGCCGCGCTTCATCAATTCGTCAAAATCCAGTGTCTCCGGTCCGCGATACTCATACTTCGGATTGTCAATGACCCCGCCCTTTAGGAAGAACTTCTGTCCCTTTGCCGGCATATATCTCTCCAGAACGGTCTTTAACTCCTTGCCATCTCTATCCACATACGGAATCTCCACACCTCTGGCATCCACCATAGTTGCTGCGTACCAGGTATTATGGTTATTGCCCGCCCCATAAGGCGGGAAGCTTCTGCCTGCGGCTGAGAACTCTGCCCGGACAGACTTCTCCATCATGGTAAATTCCATACCTGCACGATACCCCATGGCATGTCCGCTTCCGATACTCTGCATCGGTCTGAACTCACACAGCCCTACAGTATCAGGATTGAAAAGCCATACTCTTGCTGGTCTTGACATGGTAAGCACCGTTGTCTTTGCCCTGAAAATCATGAATTTACCGGTTCTGACATTCATACCCATAGCACCGATACCGCGCTTCTTTCCATTTTCTATTGCAGTCAGCAGCGCAGTAGCTTCTGTTCTGTCATAAATCCTGACACCCAGTCTCTTCAATTCCTTCACTAGAGCCGGCTTAAATGTTGAGCCCCATACTCTCAATGTAAATTTATTCTTATAGTCATAGGCGAACATGAGCTTGGTCTTCTCATCCCGAAAGGCTGCCCCCTCGAACTCTCCTTCGGTATCTCTGACTTTTCCGCCAAAGGCTTCCATATCGATCAGACGGTCATACCCTTCCCTGCATTCAATATAGTGGGCGATTCCGTTACTATAGCCATCCTGCTCATGCACATATGCCCATGCGATTTCTTCCGGCGTTACCTCAGAGCAGGGATTGGTACATGCTGACTCCCAGTGGTCAAATCCGGTTCCGGCTGAACCACTGTGCTCTGTATTGCCCTTTTCCACCAGAATAACAGACTGCCCTCTTCTGGCTGCTGCAATGGCTGCATAACAGCCGGCAAGACCGCCGCCCAGTACCAGCACATCACAGGCGGCTTCTTCTCTTTCACCCAGTTCATTGCCATATGGCCAGTTATATGTTTCCATGTTTCCATTATGTCCTTTCTCTTTATACATAAGGGCAGGCTGCCCAGTGACCCTTAGATACTTCATGTAATTCCATGCTCTCCTCACGACATTTCCCACATGCCTTTGGACAACGTGCTGCGAAGCGGCATCCCGGTTTGGGATTGACCGGACTTGTTACCTCACCCTGTAGAAGCTCCCTGCGTTTATGACAGGATTCCACACTTGGAATCGGGATTGCCGCCAGCAATGCTTTGGTATAAGGATGCAGCGGATTGGCAAAAAGCTCCTGCGCACTTGCCTTTTCCACACATTTACCCAGATACATGACCATGATTTCATCAGAGATATGCTTTACCACAGACAAATCATGGGTAATGAACATATAGGTCAGATTACGTTCTTCCTGCAAGTCCATTAACAGGTTCAGAATCTGCGCCTGTATGGACACATCCAATGCAGACACCGGTTCATCACATACAATGAACTCCGGATTCAGGATCAACGCTCTTGCGATTCCTATACGCTGTCTTCTGCCGCCGTCCAGCTCATGTGGATAGGCAAAAGCCAAGCGTTCTGCCAGACCTACTGTTTTCATGGCTTCCATGACCCGCTCTTCCTGCTCTGATTTATTATGGCAGATTTTATTAATGATAAGCGGTTCTGCAATCAACTGTTTCACTGTCATTCTGCCATTCAGGCTGGAATATGGGTCCTGAAAGATCATCTGCATCTTTGGCCTGATTTTACTCATTTCTCTCTTGGATGCCTTCACAACATCCTGTCCGTGGAAGCAGATTTCACCAGATGTTGGCTCATTCAGGCGCAGGAGTGTCCGCCCCAGTGTGGATTTCCCACAACCGGATTCACCAACGACACCTAATGTAGATGTCTCATTGATGGAAAAGCTGACATCATCTACTGCATGAAGACTGCCGCCCGGAGTCTGGAAAAATTTCTTCAGATTCTGTACTTTTAACAATTCTTCACTCATTATGGCTCCTGCTCCTTTCTGTCTGCAATCTCACCTGTATAGAGGTGACAGCGGATAGAATGTCCACCCTCTTTAAAAACAGCAGGTTTCTTATGATGACAGACTTCGCATGCCTGCTTGCAACGGTCTGCAAACGCACATCCATCCGGCAGCTTCGTAGGGTCCGGCATCAAACCTTCAATCGGATGCAGTCTGCGTTCATTGTCCTCCAGATCAGGAATGGAACCAAACAGCCCCTTCGTATACGGATGATGCTTTTCTCCTGTGAAAATGTCCTCCAGACTGCCATATTCTACTGTCTCACCTGCATAAATGATTCCTACCTTGTCACAGGTCTCAGCTACAACGCCCAGATCATGTGTAATCATGATAACGGAAGTTCCATATTTCCTCTGTAAATCACAGATCATGGAAAGAATCTGCGCCTGAATCGTCACATCCAGAGCTGTTGTCGGCTCATCAGCAATCAAAAGGTCAGGATTGCAGACCAGTGCCATAGCGATTACGACTCTTTGTCTCATTCCACCTGAGAACTGATAAGGATAATCATTCTTACGTTCCTTGGGAATGCCAACCATTTGCAAAGTCTCTTCCACTCTATGTTCTATCTCTGCCTTGGACAGATTATCTGTATTATGCAGTTCCAACGCTTCCTCAATCTGACTGCCTACTGTCAATACCGGATTCAATGCCGTCATCGGGTCCTGAAAGATCATGGATATCTTATTACCACGAATCTTCTCATACTCTCTATCTGACAGTCGTGTCAGTTCCTGTCCTTCAAATAAGATACTTCCCTCTGTGATTCTGGCAGTTCTCTCCGGCAAAAGTCCCATAACGCCCAGTGCGGTCGTGGTCTTGCCTGCCCCTGTCTCTCCGACCAGACCTACCGTTTCACCCTTCTCCATTTCCAGACTGATGCCATTGACTGCATATACTGTCTCCAGATCGGTTTTATATTGTATTTTTAAATCTTTGATTTCTAATACCATCTGTCTCTCCTCCTAGTCTTTCAGCTTCGGATCTAATGCATCTGTCAATCCATCTCCCACCAGATTAAAGGACAAGGAAGACAACAGAATGAAAATTCCAGGGAAAATCAACAGATAAAGAGAGGTAAACATATATTTCTGCGCATTGGACAATAATGCACCCCATTCTGGTGATGGTGGCTGAATACCCATACCGATAAAGCTGAGACCTGCTGCTGATAAGATCATATCAGAGATAGCCATTGTCGTATTTACGATAATCGGTCCCATGGCATTAGGAAGTACATATTTAAAAATAATTCTTGCATGGGACGCACCATAAGATCTGGCTGCTTCCACATAATCCTGCTCTGCAACTGTCAGCACAACAGAACGAATCAATCTGATATTACCGGGGATACAGGATACTGTAATTGCAATGATGAGATTCTTCATATTGGAACCAAGTGCTGCCACAACCGCCAGAGACAGCAGAATAGGCGGTACACACATGAATACATCTGTAATTCTACAGATAATATTATCAACCATACCTCCAAAATATCCTGCACTTGCACCAAGGATTGCACCTGCAGCCAATGCCATCAGACTGGTAGAGACACCGATTAACAGAGAATATCTGGAACCGTGTATTACTCTTGCGAACAAATCTCTGCCAAGGTCATCTGTACCGAACCAGTGAGCAGCACTGGGTCCCTGCAAACGCTCTGACCCTACCTGTTCAATACATTTCTCATAGGGTACGATCACATCTGCAAATACAGCAATCAGTATAATAAATATCAATATGACAAGCCCTACCATAGCAGCTTTATTTTTCTTATATCTTCTCCAAATCTCAGGAAGCTGGGAATTTCTCTTAGTCATTGCCCTTTCCTCCCTTCTTGTATTTATCCATGATTCTTGGGTCGATCACCGCATACAAAATATCTACCAGCAAAATAATCAGGCTGAACAATACTGCCAGAAACAGAGTCGAACCCATGACCATAGGAATGTCCTTTTGCCTGATTGCCGTTGTGATCAAAGTACCCATACCCGGCATGGCAAATACAGTTTCCGCAATGATTGCGCCTCCAAGAGACGCACCGAAGCTCGTTCCCAATGTCGTAACGACAGGCATCAGTGCATTTCTAAGTGCATGCTTTATGATAATACGCTTCTTGGATGCACCTTTTGCCTTAGCTGTTCTGATATACTCCTGCCTGATTGTCTCCAGCATGGCTGAACGTGTCAGACGAAGCAACCCTGCCGCAGATGTCATAGATACAGTCAATGTAGGCAGAATAAAATTCTTCAGGCTCTCTGCGCCATAAGAAGGCAGCCAGCCAAGCTTCAATGAAAACAGCATCATCAGCATCAACCCAAGCCAGAAACCTGGAATACATGCAAATACCAGTGCCGTTACAACACAGATATGATCCAGTGCAGAATATTGCTTAACTGCAGAAATGATACCAAAACTGATGCCGATAATTGCTGATAATGACATGGAAAAAATCGTCAGCTTCAACGTATTGGGGAATTTTGCCATAATATCGTTAATAACCGGCTCTCTGGTCTGATAGGACACGCCCAGATTGAAATGCAGGACAATGTCTTTTATATAGGAAAAAAACCTGATAAGAAACGGTTTGTTATATCCAAACTGTTCATTCAGGGATGCGATGTCTTCCGGCTTAGCCGTTATTCCTAATATGATGGTTCCGGGGTCTCCCGGTGTCAGCGACAGAATCGCGAACACCAGGAAAGCAACTCCAAGGAGCACCGGAATCATATATAATAATCTTTTCAATATAAATTTGCCCATGGAACGTTAGTCCTTTCTCTTATTTCCAGGAGAAGTTATAGATAAAGTATGCACCTTCAAATGCAATCTCAGGTACATCAAGCGAATTGTTATATGCAAACAATTCCAGTGGATTGCCGATTACAGCGTAGATGGCTTCATCCTGTGCCTTGCTGAATGCCTGGTTGAACAGCTCTGTTCTCTTCTCAGTATCAGCTTCCTTCTGAGCCTGTGCAAACAGTTCATCCATCTCAGGGTCTGAATATCTTGCATTATTAGCCATACCGATATAATCAGTTGTAAATGCCATTTCAAGACTCTGTGTATCACCATCCAGTGTCATGTTCAATGCTGTGATTGTATAGTTACCACTTGTCAGATCTCCGATAAAGGAGTTGAACTCTGCTACTTTAATTGTTACATCCAGACCGATTGCTTTCAGATCGTTCTGGATAACTGCTGCCAGATTGGAATACTTCTCTGCTACTAACATTTCACCCAGATTATAAGGAGTCTCGATACCTGCCTCTGCCAGTAATGCTTTGGCTTTTTCTACATCATAGGTGTATTGAAGCTGTGAATCCTGATAACCCATACGAGTCTTAGCACAGATATTGGAATTGACCTCAGCCTCGCCATCATAGCATACTGCAATGATATTCTCTCTGTTGAGCGCATAGTTGATTGCCTGACGTACTCTTACATCATTGAATGGCTCTTTCTCCAGATTCATACACACATAGGAAAAGGCGGAAGTATCTACCCTGGCAATTGTAATATTCTTACTAGCCTGAAGCTGTGAAATGCTGGCTGGCTCGATATCTGCAAAGTTAATCTCACCTGTCTGTAAAGCAACTGCCATTGTAGCTTCATCAGGAATGACCTCAAACTTCACATTCTTAATTGCAGCAACGCCTCTGTAATAACCGTCATATGCTTCCAGTGTGATGTCACTTCCCTTATTTCTGCCTACATATTTATATGGGCCTGTACCAACAGGTGAACTTACGAAGTTATCAGCAGATGCTTCATAATAACTCTTAGATGCAATATGTACATTGCATACACCTAAAAGGAACGGAGAATATGGATATTCCAAGTGGCAGACAACTGTTGTATCATCAGGTGTATCAACAGAAGCCAGACCATCTACTTCATAACCCTGATATTCTGACTGCTGATACATCTCAAGAGAAAACTTAACATCCTCAGAAGTCAACTTGCTTCCATCATGGAAAGTAACATCATCTCTCAAATGGAAAGTATAATCCAGACCGTCATCACTGATTTCGTAACTTTCTGCAATTCTTGGTTCCGGATCATGTGTTTCGTCAGGATTCATATACATCAATGTATCATAGATCTGATTCAGGATATTTAATTCTACTGTTGTTGAGAAATTAGCAGGATGCAGTGTATCAATATCTGCATCTACTGCAATTACAATATCTGTTTTACCTGAGTTGGAAGAGCTCTCGCTCTGTGAACCGTTATCACCGGTTGTTGCACTGTTTCCACAGGCAGCCATGCTGACTACCATACATGCTGCCAGAATAGCAGCGCCAATTTTTTTCATCTTTTTCATAGGTTTTCTACTCCTTCTATCTTTGCTAAAGAATGGAATGAATTGTGCAGCTTAATAATGCTGCACAGTGCCGGTTTATGCATATATTAAAGCTGTACAATTCCTTTTGTAATTAAAATGTGAACTCTGTCTTGGAAAAAGCTGTCATAAGATCAACACCAGCTTCGATATCTGCCTTGGAAACTACTGCACTCTGGCTATGTGGATATCTGGTTGTTACTACGATACCACCTGCCTTGACACCATATCCTGACAGATTCATGCTGGAAGCATCTGTACCACCCTTATCAATCACTTCACGCTGATACTTAATGTGATTATCCTCGCATGCCTTTTCCATAGCAGCGACTACATCCTCATCACATACAACAGAAGGATCACATATCTTAATGCCAATACCGCCATCTACCTCATTGCTGCCCTCCAAATCGCAGGGATAGTCATGCGCCGGTGTAATATCTACCGCAATACCGATATCCGGCTTGATTCTGGCTGCCGTTGGCTTACTTCCTCTGCATCCCAATTCTTCCTGTACACAGAATACATAATAAACATCATTGGGATAAGAACCGTCATTCTCTTTCAGTGCCATCAGTAACTGATAACAGCCGATTCTGTTGTCCAGTGTCTTAGCGCAGATTCTGTCATTTACCAGCTCCAGATATTCTCCATAATATCCGCATACATCACCTAATTTGACATACTTGAGTGCGTCTTCCTTAGAAACTGCTCCGATATCAATATAGAGCTTACCTACATCATTCTTAGCATCCTCAATACTTCCCATGCAGCCTACTACACCGCTGATACCATTTCTGAATCGAACCCTCGCATTATATGCAGAACCAGCCCAGTTCCAACCCATATTGGCTACTCTGAGTCTTCCGTCTGCTTCTATCTTCTTTACAATAAAACCAATCTCATCCGTATGTGCTGCATACATGATCTTTTTGGAATGTTCTCCACCCTTCCCCTTCTTGAGCACGATCAGATTGCCAATCGCATCTGTATATATTTCATCAGCATATGGCTTCGCTTCCTGCTCGATTCTTTCACGTACATTCTTCTCGAATCCGGAGACACCCATCAACTGAGTCAACTCCTTCAAAAGCCTTTCATCTCTCATGTGAACCCTCCCGCTTTCTTCGTTGCTTTAATGCTTTAAAGTATATCATCATCCCACCAACTTTGCAATATGCATTTTGCAAAATGCATAGCCAGCCATGCAGAATATATGATATAATGTCACCGTGGGAGCTTGCTCACAAAGGTGACATTATATCATATATTCTATAGGGCGCAGCCCGTCATGAATAAATTGACGATCTATCGGCAATTTATGAATGCCATGGCTGGCGTATACCCCACTACTCTGCTATAATGTATTTTATTTCATGAAACAGGAGACTTTATCATGCAACTTAACAAGGCTACTTTATCAGAACAGATTTATACTATATTAAAGAACGACATTCTGGATCAGTCCATCCCCCAGGGTGAGAAACTGACTCTCAAGAATCTGCAGGAGCGTTTCGCTACCAGCTCCACTCCTATCCGTGACGCCCTGACCCGCCTGACCGAAGAAGGTCTGGTCAATTACTATTCTAATGTAGGTGTCACTGTCATCAACCTAAGTGAAAAAGACATCAGAGAATTGTATCAATTTATCGGAGACATGGATGCTCTGGCAATCCAGTATGCCTCTGCACATCCTGAACAGTCTGCCCTCCTTGAAGAACTTGCACATATTGTAGAGCGCACTGCTGCCCTTCATGATAAAGCTTCTTTATCTGACGAAGAAACTCAGGAATGGACTACACTATCTGACCGTTTCCATCTGGTATTCTATGATTACTGCGATAATTCACGACTTGCCAGAGCAGCAGAAAAACAGCGCAGCCAGCTGACCATTTTATCTAAAATGTATCAGACCGACCACGCTGTACAAAAAGAGATTGAAAAATCCCACATATTCATTTATGAAGCATATCGAAATAAAGAATATCAGAAAGCTTCAGATCTTATGAAAGAACACCTGAAACAGTCTCTGGAATATGCACTGCAATGCATTTAGAAGTTCTGTTTTAATCTGGTTAATTCCTCTTCTGTAATCTGCATGATACCACCATGACGTTTCTTTAACTTGCCAAGGTCATAAGAACCTTCCTGTGCCACCTGGAAATTACCGGTAGCCAAGTCATCACAGATAAGCGGCAGATATCCTTTATGTGTTGCGAACTGATCCACGATCAGACACCATCTGCCGTCTGGAAGCTGATATGTCTCCGGACCTTCCACGCCAAACAGTTGTGACAGAACTTCACTATGGATTGGTTCCGCTTTGATTCCCTTACCCAGCTTGGCAACTCTGTCTGTTCGAATGTTCTTGTTTGTCTCATCTTTTACGAATCGGTAATACCATCCATCACTGTATACAATATTCATATCAATCACATGACAATCTGCTTCTTCATATACAAAAGGTTCTGTGAAGTTCACGAAATCCTTCGTATATGCAGCATAGATACGCTGCTTAGGTTCCTCATCTCCATCCAGTTTTACCATAGAAGCCCAGAATACAAAGAAGGATTCTGTCTCTGTATCATAAATCGTCTCCGGTGCCCATACACAACCTGCCCCATCTACTCCAACGTGACAACTTCGTGGTCTACTCCAATTGACCATATCCTCTGATTCCCATACGATCAGGTCACGGCTTGCTTCTGTAACAGCCCACTCCCAGCCTTTGCCCGAACCAATACAAAGATCCGTTGCAATCAGATAGAATTTATGATTCTTCTCATCTCGTACAATAAACGGATCTCTGACGCCAGCTTCTCCAATATCTGATATCAACACCGGCTGTCCACCATTCAAGTCCTGCCAGTGCAGCCCATCTTCACTCACTGCAAAATAAATCTGTTCTCCGTTCTCCTGTTCCCCAATAAAATGTACAAATAAGTAACCCGCCATTATGAATATTACCCTCCTTAATCAATCTGCCAAACATATACATTATGTACCTGTAATATTGTCCTTCATAATTACAGCATAATATAAAACAGTTAAAAAATCAATATAACAAAGTTATTCTACAGTCGAAGAAGTATTATATTACTGTTAGTTCGTACCTCATTCCATCAACAATTTACTCGTGTACTGTAACAGTATTATCTACAATATTCTGAAGCCAGACATCACTTCTGATCATGAAATATCCGATAATGACCTTAATAATCTCCATGAACTGCACTATGAAAAATACTGCCTGAATGGAAAGCTGTGTAAAATGAGCCAGTGAGTAAGCAACTGGTATTACAACCACCCATGTATACACACTATCAAACAGGAATGTAATAACTGTCTTCCCACCTGAACGCAATGTAAAATAGGAACAATGTGAGAAAGAACATAATGGCATAACCATTGCCGAAATCACAATAAATGTCGTTGCCAGATCTTTGATCGTCTCTTCCGTATTATAAATAGCAGGGAAGAATCTGCCTACTGCGATCATAATAAGTGCCACTACCGTACAGCAGCCAACACTGAAGAAGATCATCTTCGTATCTGCTTCTCTGGCTTCTTTCTTCTTACCAGCACCCAATAACTGCCCTACTACAATAGAAATACAGGAACCAAGCTGAATATAAACTACATTAAACAGGTTCGTAATTGTAGACGAAATATTCTGTGCTGCGACCACTTCCAGTCCTCTGACTGCATAACACTGTGCGATCACTGCCATGCCCATTGCCCACAACATTTCATTGCACATCAGTGGAGTACCTTTCTTGATCACATCCCCAAGGACTCTGCCTGGAATGTACAGGCTGCGATAAGCCCCAACAATAAAGCGATTCTTATCTGTATGAGTATGTGTCCATATCACCACAATTGCACACTCTACGAATCTGGCAATAACTGTAGCAATTGCAGCACCCTCTACTCCCATCGCAGGAATACTTCCCAATCCAAAGATCAGGATAATATCCAGTATCAGGTTCGTAACAACTGCTACAATTCCTGCGATCATCGGAACAAAAGTCTGTCCAGTTTCACGAATGGTATTCGTATAGGATTGTGACAGTGCAAAAGGCAACAGCCCCACCATCATGATTGCCAGATATTCTTCTCCAAATTTCAGTGCAAGCTTTACATCACCCACACTGCCATTTTCACTCAAATACAGTGAAATGAGCTGCGTATCAAAAAAGCCAAATAAAAGCAGCGCAATTCCCGTAATCACTCCACATGCGTAGAGTTTAAAACGAAATGTATACTTCTGTCCTTCATAATCGCCTTTTCCAAAATACTGTGTACCAAAAATGCCGGCACCTGATACCCCACCAAAGATACAGATGTTGAATACGAACATCAACTGATTGACGATAGCCACTCCCGACATCTGTTCCGTTCCGATCTGTCCGACCATGATATTATCCAGAAAACTGACAAAACTCGTAATCGCATTCTGAATAATTAAAGGAATCGCAAGGGTCAATACCCTCATATAGAACTTTTTATCCCCTATGTATTTTTCTTTCCATCTTGCCAACATATCTATTTGCTCCCCTGAATTTCTATGATTTCATTACGCATTTGTTCCACGATAATGTATTAAAATGTGCTATAAGCTGTCTCTCCATTGTAGCAAATAGGTGTCTAAAAAGCAATCTGATCAATACAAAATAAAACAAAAAATGACAGTTGAACTTAACAATCCAACTGCCATTTTAATTATTTATCTTCCTTTTTCTGTACTAATTTCTTTCCACTATGTATTACAATAATCACACCCAGGATCATCAGAAGAATTGCGATGATCAACTGTAAACCTTCTACAAGGAATGTTGCTGAACCTGCAGAATAAGCCTTGACAAGTGCTATTGTTCTCTCTACCAGGGCAGTAAAGGTTACACATAACATGATGATAAGAGGTGGAAACAAGGTCTTGTTCTGTCTGCCTGTTACTTTCAGGAATACACATAATGTGATCAGTACCAATGCACTTAACAACTGGTTTGCACTGCCAAAGAGTGGCCAGATATTGGAATATCCGATCTGTGTCAATACATACCCACATGCAAGTGTGATTACTGTTGCAAAATATTTGTTGCACAGAACCTTGCGCCAGCCCTCTGCATGCTCCATATCATCTACACTGAACAATTCCTGGAAAGACATACGACCAATACGTGCAACAGAATCCAGACTGGTCAATGCCAATGCGGATACACACATAGTCATGAAGCACTGTGCTACATAAACCGGAATACCAAACATTTCCAGAAATCCTGCAACACCTGATGAAAAAATTGCAAAAGGCGTGCCTGTTGCTGCTGTACCATCTGCTGATGCTGCTGCACCTGCGACACAAAGAGCCAGAACAGCTAACAGACTTTCAAGAATCATGGCACCATAGCCAACCTTTAACATATCCTTTTCATTTGATACTGTCTTGGATGAAGTACCGGATGACACTAGGCTGTGGAAACCGGATACTGCACCACAGGCAACTGTTACGAACAGAATCGGGAACAGATCACCTGATTTCTCATTATGGAATCCCGTATACATCGGAAGATTCATAGTAGGATGTGCCACAACCAGACCTACCACTGCACCGATGATCATACCTGCAAACATAAATGTTGTCATATAATCTCTTGGCTGCATTAAAAGCCACATTGGAAGTACTGCTGCCAGAAAGATATATGCAAATACGATATATGTCCAATTTACCTTAGTTGTGACTAATGGGCAAAACATACCGATACAGAAAGCAGCGATCGTACAAACCAGACCTAACACAACTTCTTTCCAGCCTGTAAATTTCATTTTCTTCTGAATCAGACCAAATACAACTGCAAATGCAATAAATAAAAGTGATATACTGCCTGCTGCACCATTGACTTTTGCCGCATCTGATAATTGCGATACTCCATCAACGACTGTATAAGCATTGAATGTACCAGCTACCATATCTGCAAAAGCCGCAGTTACGATCAATGTGAAAAGCCAGCAGAATAACAGGAATAATTTCTTACCCGTCCTGCCAATATACTGTTCGATCAGAAGTCCCATGGACTTGCCTTCATTCTTTACACTGGCATAAAGTGCGCCAAAATCTGTAACCGCTCCAAAGAAGATACCTCCAAGGATGATCCAAAGCAATACTGGCACCCAGCCAAATACTGCTGCCTGAATAGCACCGGTAACAGGACCTGCACCCGCGATAGATGAGAACTGATGAGCAAATACTGTCCATCCGTCTGTTGGAACATAATCCTGTCCATCCTCTTTTGCAACTGCCGGAGTCTTTGCCTTAGGATCAATTCCCCATTTGTTAGCAAGCCAGCGACCATAAAATACATAGCCACATACAAGGCATACTGCAGCAATCAATACAATTACTAAAGTGTTCATAATATTCTCCTCCTTTTATCTTCAACAGACCAGTACATGACTCATCTGTTTATTAACATTTTTAAGACCAGCTTATATTTATTCATTAAAAAAACCTCCATCCTCTTATATTTTATATAAGAAGACGAAGGCTTATGCTTCCGCGTTACCACTTCTCTTACCAGTTAATACTGGTCTCTCAGTCACATCTCCGATATCTGTTATCGGTAAATATGCTTCCCTCTAACGGTGGAAATCCGTTCCAAACTACTATTGTTTCATTTGAAAGGCTCACAAGTGATAATTTCCCACTTCGCTGTTGTCTCACACCTTCCGACAACTCTCTGGAAACGTTGATAGTAAGAAATCTTATCCTGCTCATAGCTAATCTCTTAAATTACCTTGAATTATAGTCCCTTTATTTTGAAAGTCAAGCATATTTATACTCAAATTTTACAAATTAATGTATTTATTTTCATACAAGTCCCTTATTTTTTAATTCTTCTTTATACAATCAATTGACAAATGGCATCTCTAAAGTTATGATATCTATAGTGTTCCTATTAAGAACCACTTATATCAGAGAGGAGATTACTATATGCCAAAGTTAAATGAGAACTACTTAAATTTAAAAGAAAGCTACCTGTTTGCTGAAATCAATCATCGTGTAAAAGCATATCAGGAAGCTAATCCCGATAAAAAAATCATCCGTCTTGGAATCGGCGATGTTACCCTGCCCATCGGCTCCAAAATGATTGAACAGCTTCATGAAGGCGTTGATGCCATGGCAAGCTCAGATACTTTTAAAGGATATGGTCCTGAACAGGGATATGATTTTCTGAGAAATGCAATCGTAGATTATTATAAACGTAACGGTGTTGACTGCATCGAACCTGATGAAGTATTTGTTTCTGATGGTGCTAAGAGTGATACAGGTAACATCACTGATCTGTTTGCCCAGGACAACGTTATCCTGATTCCTGATCCTGTTTATCCTGTATATGTAGATACAAATATCATGAATGGACGCAATATCACCTATATAGATGCCAACGCAGAAAATAACTTCCTGCCTATGCCAGATCACAACTTCCATGCAGATGTCATCTATATCTGCTCTCCTAATAACCCAACAGGTGCTGCATATAACCGCGAGCAGTTAAAAGAATGGGTAGATTATGCATTAGAAAATGACGCTATTATACTCTATGATTCTGCTTATGAATGCTTCATTACAGATGAAACTCTTCCAAGAAGCATCTTTGCAATTGAAGGTGCCAGAAAGTGTGCCATTGAATTCTGCTCCCTTTCCAAAACAGCAGGTTTTACCGGAACCAGATGTGGCTACACCATCGTTCCTAAAGACCTGAAATTTACTGCTTCCAATGGTAAGGAAATGTCCCTGAATGCTATGTGGAACCGCCGCCAGACTACCAAGTTCAATGGCGTATCCTATATCGTCCAGAAAGGTGCTGCTGCTGCCTTTTCCGTAGAAGGTATGGCACAGTGCAAAGCCAATATCAAATACTATCAGGAAAATGCAAAGATTATTGCAGAAGGACTTGCGAAAAAGAATATACGCTACTTTGGCGGTGTAAATTCCCCATATATCTGGTTTGAATGCCCTAACAATATGGAATCCTGGGACTTCTTTGACTATCTGTTAAAGAATGCACAGGTAGTTGGTACTCCCGGTGCGGGATTTGGCAAGAACGGACATAATTTCTTCCGTCTGACCTCCTTTGGCAATCGTGAAAATACCATCGAAGCCATGAATCGAATCGATCAGTTATTCTAATTCGACTACTACTTTTTATAACAAAACAGTGCAGATTTAGAAAATTATCTAAATTTGCACTGTTTTCTTTATATTTATTCCTGATTTGTAATTATGTTATTGTCAATAGGGAATGTTACTTGCCAGTCGCCTTCAATTGCACCACCATTGCAAGTCCAGAACTCTCCCCATAATTCATAATCCTGTAATTCCTCTGCATTTAATTCAAAAATATATTCTTCATAGCTGTCTTTCTGCACTTCATCCCAGAAAGAAACATCATACACACTCTCTATTGTCTCGCCATCTGCCTTTTTCAGATACACATAACCATGATTATCCGTATTAAGGATATCATCATATCGAAGCTGCACATGCAACATATCATCTACAAAGCCATACCCTGTTAAGGTAACACCTTCTTCCAATAATACGGTCTGATCGGAATTTATGAGATGTATTTCTTTCAAATCCACCATCCCACTTCCACCATATCCTCGTATAGCAGGGGCTTCCACATAATCCGTGATTTGCGGCAGGTTGTGCATATCTATTTCTGAAATCGGCATACTTACCTGCTTTTTTCCACTCAATATATTACTTACAGAAAATGTAATCTTATCTGCGACAGTCAGACTCTCACTCAACTGTTCAATATTGATCAGAAAAGTAGCTGTTCTCGTCTGGGAATCATACTCTACAAATGTGCAATTACCCGTCTGGTCATAGGGCGTATGAATACTATAACTATCGAATAAATCCGCATCTGCCTGAAGACGTTCTCCTACAAGATCCTGCATGGACACCAGTATTTTTACATTTGCTCCTTCAACATCGACAGCCATTACTTTCATTCTGATTCCATTATCTTCGCAGGACACGTTGACTGGCTTTAGCTTCTGCGCAATAGCAGGCGAAATTGCATATAACACCTCATAGGCATACTTATTATCGGCTGCCGCCAAAACCGGAACCGCACTACAAAAACAAATACACAAGCATGCCGCAATGACTCCCCAGCGCTTCCACGAATGTCTTTTCATTACTTTGTAAGAAGCTGCTTCCTCCAAAAAGTCCGGACGAATCTCGGATATACTCTTGTATAAATCCTCTCTAGTCATAGGTCTACCCCCTCTCTGATTAGAAAAACTCGCAATTTTTTTCGTAATTTCATCATTTTCTGAGCCATCTGGTTCTCCCTGTAGCCAAATTCCATGGCTAAATCTTTGACAGAAGCTCCATAATAATATCTTTTTACAAATAAAACACGTTCTTCTTTAGGCAAACTTTCCAACCACTGATTAATCGCCTCTGTGATTAATTGATTCTCATAATTTTTCTCCGTATCAAAGCCGGAAGGAATACATTCTTCCAGCTCATCAAGCATTGCCTCCAATCCCTGATATCTTTTCTTTGCATGGTTCGCCCTATATCTGCTCAGCGAGATATCTCTGACCAGTTTTCCCAGAAAAGCCTTAAACGATATAGGTATTGTTGGTGGAATCTTATTCCACGTTATATGCCAGACATCATTCACGCATTCTTCTGCATCCTCCTGCGCAGATAATATATTTCTTGCAATCTGAAAGCAATATGCTCCGTATTTGTGCTGTGTCTCTTCTATGGCTCGCTCATTGCGTTTGAAATACAACTCTATAATCTTCCTGTCTTCCACGGCTTACCCCCTCATCTGTATTTTGTTCCTCATATATATAGCCGCAAAAAACTCTACGATATTGGAAATAAATTGCAATTTAAGGAAGGAAGTTCTAGGTACGCCGCTAGTCTGGCAGTTCGGTTCTTTTGCCACGTACGTGACGTAAGAGTTTCTAAGAACTGCATCTCAAATGCTTAGAGTACAAGCCGAGCGCAAAACTCGCCCTACGGGCTCAAACAGTTGCGCCTTGGCTTGCAAGCATTTGATCTTTGTTCTAAGAAACACTAAACATCACTCCCTAAGCTGCATTCACCGAACTGCTAGACCAGCGGCTGGATACAGAAATTTCTCATATTAAATGACAGGCTTACGCTGTCACAGTCACATTAGCATTTATTGTTTTGGAAATTTGCTCTAGGTAGTACCTATTTCTATAAATGGTGATTCAAAGTCCATGAAACGGTCACATCAATCAGTAGAAGGAAAATGTGTTTGAAACAAAATATTCGAATCTTCCTGTAAGATTACATACGAAGTTGGTAAGGTGCATCATCTGTATACAGCAAATTTTTGACATGGAAACTTTCAGTACCCAGGCGGTGCAGCTTGCCCTCTATATGTAACGTCACAGAGAAACTTGGAATGTTTTGTAAGAAGACCCTCTGCGAGTGTCGGCGCTTAGGTCGCAGGGGCTGTTAAGCCCATGCAACCTTATGCGTCCGTTACATCGAGCAGCGGAGTGGAAACGTGTCTTCGAACGAAATATCCAAGCTTCTCTGCCATACTCTACAATGGGCGAGCTAAACAGCCGTTCCTAGAACTAATTCATTAAACTGCAATTTCTAATACAGTGAAGCTGTATGCCGGTAAGTTAAGTTCTGACTGATAATTTACTTTTGTCACTTTAGGACTAACCTTGTCAGGTTCTTCAATAGAGTTGACATCTAAAGGCTGCGCCTGCATTATGATTTGTTTTACCAACGTATTTTGATTGATATTCCATTCATCATCCAACTGAAGTTCTATCCGTTGTTCCTTATCAGATGCATTAACCAATTTCACATACAGATGCCCCTGCTCATCGGCAGAAACAATATGATATACACCAGACTCTTCACCGCCTGCCAACTCACTGTTAACTGTGTACTTCCCCGTATAATCACTATACAACTGCTGGACATAATAATTCGGTGTTGCATAACTTGTCCGATCATCGAACCAGATCAGATCCGGTGCCCACTGTTCATAGCCAATTCTTGCAAAAAGAGGCGCATAAGAAGCCAGATACACTACATCCGCATTACGCTCTACTCCTGTAAGAAAAGCAGCCTCCGACAATGCACAGCGCCAGTTATTACGCTTCGTTGACTCTTGTACCTCTTTATCATGTGCTGCATATTCTCCTGAAAAGACCTTAACATCTCTGGAATAATCGTCATAAAAATGAGTATTGGCTAAAAACCACTCCGGTTCCATATAATAATGCTCATCTACTGCATATGTATAATTTGAATTATTCTTTGCCTTGGCATGATAATTCTCCCAGGCAGCTTCATAAGTTGGTGTATGAACAGTTGGTCCGGCTGAACTGATCAACTTAATTTCAGGGTATTTGGCATGAATGGCTTTTTCAAAATCATCATATCTTTCAAAAAAATCTACTCTCTCCGTCTGCCACTGCTCATTACCAATGCCTACATACTCTAATCCAAAGGATTCTGGATGTCCCATCTGTGCACGAATCCTGCCCCATTCTGAATCGGATGCTCCATTAGCAAATTCGATAAGATCCAATACATCCTGAATAAACTCCTGATATGCAGGATCTATTCTCTCAACTAACTGTGTAGACTGATATTGGCAGGCAAGACCTACATTGGCAACTGGCAGAGGCTTCGCACCTAAATATTCACACAATACGAAATACTCATAATAGCCAAGTCCTAAAGTCTGATTATAATGACTGAATTTTGACGTGAAATGATTCTCTTCACAGTTTTCATGAACTGCCCAGCGATTCCAGTTTGCCTTTCTCTGAGTGATATCTCCCACTGAAAGTTTCCATTGGTAACGGTTAGTCAATTCATTTCCTTCAACAACACATCCCCCAGGGAAACGCATAAACTTAGGGTGCATATCTTTTAATTTTTCTGCAAGATCTTTTCTAAATAATCCACAAACTGCATCCTCTGGAAAAAGGGAAATACAGTCAAAATCCGCCTCTGCCTGTTCTTCAAATAAAATAGCAAATAATGCATATCGTATTGTCTCATTTACAGTAAATGAAACAGTATATTTATGCCAGTCATTGTTACTTATTAATACATTTGTCAAAATATGCTTTTTACCGGTTACCCTCTCTAATGCTGCAACCTGTACTTTAAAATTCTGCTCCGATCTTGCATAGAAGCTTAACCGATATGAATGTCCCTCTTCCAGAAAAATTCCTTCATATGCCTGATTCGTAAATCCACTTCCTACATGAGCCTGTACATGCATATAGTGTGGGTTTACATTATTTAATGGATTAATCTTCTGAATCTGCAATTCTGCTTGTTCCTTGGGATACGCTGACCATCCATATAATCCATTAAAAATCTGGTGATACGCATCCTTATCCCCCCGCGCATCCAGAAATTCAAAAGATCTGTTCTCCAGCATTTCCGCATACAAGCCACCATCAGCACCATAATTGATATCTTCAAAGAAAATACCAATCAAATCATCCTGAATCGTAACTCCCTTATTATGTGTAATTTTAAGCTCCATACCATTCTCCTTTTATTACCTTAAACTTAATAAAGAAATTTCTATGTCTATAAAATTCTTTTACTACTTATGAATATCAATTAATAACTTACATCTTACACTTGACAAATTGTATATGGAAAAACAACCGCCAAAATATGGCGGTTGCTGCAAGACTCTATTTTATTACAAATATTCATAATGGTCGGACAACGCTTACACTAGAACTGTATAAAATAAATCTTCCCTCTTACTATGCAAGTGTAACGTTAGCTGCTCTTAACTTCTTGCTGTTCTTAGGATCCTGCTCAATGTCAAAAGTAACCTTCTGACCTTCTTCAAGTGTCTTATATCCGTCAGAAACAATTGCAGAAAAATGTACGAATACATCTTCTCCTGTGCTTTCATTTGTAATGAAGCCATATCCCTTCTGAGCGTTAAACCACTTTACTGTACCCTTATTCATCTCAAGTACCTCCATTATAATATTTGTATACATTCTAAACTACTGCCGATAACCTTTTCTTATTGAAAAAGCCAACCTGTTCTGCAATTCAAAAGGAATGATTTGCAGAACAAGTCGGCTCATAGTTCAAATTGAATACAAAAGCAGTGTACCATTTCCATAACTTAAAGTCAACAATTTTATGTAAAAAAAGGAAACACCACTATGTGCTTCCTTTTTGCTAAATAGCGAGAGGGGGATTCGAACCCTCGACACTGCGGGTATGAACCGCATGCTCTAGCCAACTGAGCTATCTCGCCATATTAATTGTGTTCCCTCAAAACCGAATAAGAAAATTATCTTCATCCTTTTGTATCTCTTTCCTGTGCCTTCCCGGATAAGCCCTCGACCTATTAGTGACATTCA
>OAVV01000031.1_pt1 | contig 183851 bp, 184 predicted proteins | sample 1501401 | NCBI WGS metagenome assembly OAVV01 (sample SAMEA2580098, study PRJEB22360) | human gut metagenome | biome: human gut; feature: human-associated habitat; material: faeces | place: Denmark | collected 2008/2010 | reverse complement strand
CTGAAGCAGTGGAGCAAGTGAAAAAGCGGAGGAATAAAAGTGAGAATAACATTTCCAAATGAACTGTAATAAGTAGTAGCATATTTATAAGGCTATCTAAGAAACAAGTTGTTTACATCTTTCAGAACTGGTATCTACTGAATGGTAATCTGCTTCCACCAACCAGAAGGGTTGGTGGAAAGAAACCACTTATAAAATATTTCGCTTCCTTTATGCATCCCAGTCGAAAAAGGACAAGGGCATTGCGGGTGTACATCACTCCTTTCACCTTCTTGTTTAGTCCTTCCAGCAAAGTCTTGCTACCAGTTTTTTCTGGAACTACCTTGTGAAAAATTATGCGAAAATCGCCTTTCTGTGCCCGGATTCATCCGCAGGATCCCATGCCAAAGGGACATGGAACATGCCGGTAGCTTATCCCCCACGACTCCGGAGCATCAGGGGGTAGGGACGGTTTGGCGGCAGGTTGCCGTTAAACCGTACGATTTTCGTTTAACGAAAACACAACTTGCTGTCCGCAGGGGCGGACCATGTTTCTCCAATAATTATTGTGTATCAGACCATTGTGTGGCTATTTTCCTGTGGTTTGTGGGGCTTTTCCATCAGATATTTGCCGGCTGTTCTCCCCATTAAAGGATAGATATATCTCCATGACCATGTGACTTACGCCCATAATTCGGGGATAAGGAGGCGAATATACGGAAAATCTGCCCTTTACATGCCCTATTGTCCATTAATGGATTGCTACTTCTACACTTCTGCAAATGGAGAATAACAGGTAACCGTATACGCCTTATTGTTTTTTCATCGTCTCCATTAATGGATTGATACTTCTACACATCTGTAAATGGAGAATAACAGGTAGCCGTATACGCCTTATTGTTTTTCTTCATCGTCTCCATTAATGGATTGCTACTTCTACACATCCGCAAATGGAGAATGACAGGTAGTCGTGTGTGACTTATGTTTTTTCTTTATAATCTCCATTAATGGATTGATATTTATACACTTCTGCAAATGGAGATTTTGAGATATCTATATCCGGAAGGATGCGTGCTCCCTTCGCTCCCGGCTATCCCTATTTTGATATCCGGCTATATCGCAATTCTGTGATAGCATTATCCGGATAGCGTATCATACGGCTATATACAAATATGGCTACACTATAATTCATGGTTGTGATGGAGATGGCTTTTCCCATCCGGTAACAGACCATGATGCCACGAGGAAAAAAGCGACAGCCGCAGAGAAAAAACGGATGGCAGGAACCATTATGGAATCTGGTAAATAGAAAATCCGGTACATGCGAATTCAGGCGATCATCCCGGATGGTAACCTGTCAAAGAGGCTTTTGAGACATTTGAAATACCGATAATAAAAAAAACGAGATCAGGTATTTTGGCGGATGGCGGCAGGATTGCCGCCTCCGGCCCTTCCGAGTTTGTACGCGTCCTGCGTGAGGGCAGCTGGTTTGACAGCGGGTGCACCGACGGGGAGTACATGGTGAATTTCTCCGGGCGGTACAGGGAACTGCACGGGGTGACGGTGAGGACCGACACGCCGGAGCATTTCATGGACGACCTGAAAAAGTACGGTTACATCAAGGGCTGAACAGTCCGTTCCTTTATTATTACACTCCCTGCCGGTTTGGGGTCGCTTCACTTCCGGTGGGGATTTTTCTTTTTTCATCGCCGTGACGCACCCGTCCTTCAGGTTTTCCAAAGGGGGTCGTGAAAACCGACCGGCTACGGAGTATTTTTCCCGCGCCATATGACAAAAACCGACTATCCATGACTATTCCTGCCAGTGTACCGGTCGCGCTTGCCTCTCATGGTTTCTTCCCTTATATTCGCACTGACATTTAAACAAGTTGAAATTATGGAAATATGCTACATCGAGGCCGGTGTCCTTGAGAGGATGCTGGCACGCGCCGAGAACCTGTCCGCACATGTGGACAGATTGTATGAGAGAAACCGCCGTAAGGAACCCGGAGAGTGACTGGACGGCCAGGATGTCTGCCTGCGCCTTGACATCTCGCCGCGTACCCTGCAGACCCTCCGCGATACCGGACGGCTGGCGTTCACCCGCCTCCAGCGCAAGTTCTATTACAAGCCCGAAGACGTGGAGAGGCTGATAACCTACGTCGGCATCAGACGCAAGGAGAAGGCTGTGAGAGAGGGAAGAAAGAACGGAAACCTTTAAAGAGCGGAAGAGATGGAAGGCATTATCGACAAGGAGAACGAACGTGCCCGCAGGTTCTTTGCCCTGCTGGACAACATGGAGAAAAAAGTGGAACGTCTTGCCCGTGACAACCGTCCTCCCTTCAACGGGGAACGGTTCCTGACCGACAGGGAGCTTTCCGGGACGTTGAAGATCAGCCGCAGGTGCCTGCAGGATTACAGGGACCAAGGACGGATTCCCTATATCCAGCTTGGCGGGAAGATCCTGTACAGGCAGTCGGACATCGAGAAGCTGTTGGAGGAGAACTATCACGCAGCATTGGTATAATATCGTATTCAAGTTTAAGGATTGCCGCCGGAATCGTAAATACAATTCCGGCGGCAATTTTTATTTAGCCTGCGGCTTCCTTGCCGGCCGCAGGCTTTCTTCTTTCCATCAGCCGGTCCATGTCCGAGGATATCTTCCGGTCGGTGACCTGGGCGTAGACCTGCGTGCTGTCGATGTTCGTATGGCCCATCATCCTGGCGATGCTCTCTATCGGAATACCTGCGGTCAGTGTCAAGGTCCCGAACGAATGCCGGGCCATGTGGTAGGACAGGTTCTCTTTCATGCCTAATGCCACGCCCATTCCATGTACCTCGTACCAGAGGACATCGCGGACCGGCAGCGGGAATACCGGCCTGTCGTCATCCGTGGTGTTGTAAAGATCCAGTATCTGTCCGGCTATGGGATGCAGCGGGATGAACGCCTCCACGTCCGTTTTGGCGCGGCGGATGCGGATATACCTTCTTCCTTCCGAGGTCGTTCCGATGTGACGGGGATGGAGAGCCCTCGTATCCGCGTAGGCCAGACCGGTCAGCGAGGAGAAGATGAACGTCCTGCGCGCCAGCTCCATCATCGGGTCGGGCAGCGGGGTTTCCATCATCCGCTTCAGTTCACTGCGGCTGATATGCCTTAGTTTAGGTGCTTCTTTCCTCTCGTATGCCACGTCCTCTATCGGGTTGGCACGCAATACTTCCCGGTCCACGGCGATGTAGATGAGCCGGTTGAGCCAGCACAGGCAGTGGTTCACGTGTCCGTTCCTGTGTCCCAGCTCCTTCTTGAGAAAGACCTTGAACGATTCGGCGAACTCCTCGGTGATGTCCGAAAAGGCGATGTCCTTCATCCCGCGGGATTCGATGAACTGCCTGAGGTTAAGCTGCGTGGTCTTCGACTGGCGGTAGGTGGAGGTGGAATTGATCTCCTTGGAGCGGACCCTGAGCCGTTCGCGTTCCACCTCTCCGGCCTGCAGGAGGTATTCCGGCACGGAATTGGCACCGGATACGGTGGTCTTGAGCAGCTCGGCCGTGACCACTCCCTGGTTCCTCAGCAGGTTCCCGTACGCCTCTTCCAGCCGGTTGCGGAAGGCGGCAAGGCGGTTGTTCTCCCTGGCTGTTTTGATTTCCCACTTCTTGCTGTCCCAGTCTCCGGGTTTGCAATAGATGCCTGTCGTGACAGCCGATTTCTTTCCGTCGATGCTGATCCGGCAGAGGACGGCGGTCGTGCCGTCCGATTTTATCTTGTTACGGTTGATGTAGAATAAAAGCTTGAATGTACTGCGCATGATAATAATTGTTTAAGGATTAAAGAATAAGTTTCAAATCGCAGGTTGCCTCGACGAACCTGTCCATGTCCTCGAACAGTCGCTTCGGGGTTACACGGGCATATATCTGGGTGGTCTTTATGTTGGAGTGTCCCAGCATTTTGCTGATGGTCTCGATCGGCACTCCCTCCTCGAGCGTGACCAATGAGGCGAAAGAATGCCTTCCCATGTGGTAGACAAGGTCCTGGCTCAGCCCCGCCATCAGGTGCAGGGATTTCATGTTGGCCCTGAGCGTATGGTAGTCCTGCGGCGGGAAGAGGGTGATGCGGGTATCGTCACGATACTTCCCGATCAACGCGAGTGCTTCCGGCAGCAACTTGACGCGTCCGAGGTAGTCGGTCTTCTTCCGCCGGTATTTCAGCCAGAGGCTGCCCTCGTCATCCGTGAAGAGGTTCTCCCGGGTGATGCTTACCGCATCGGCATAGGCGGTGCCGGTGTAACAGGCGAAGAGGAAGAGGTCTCGGGTGATGACATGTGACCTGCGTTTTTCCGGTATCTCCAGATCACGCAGCTTCTCGAAATTCTCACGGCTGAGTGCTTTCGGTGTTGTCTCCTTCTGCTTGGGCAGCTTGAAGTGGCAGAAATGGTATTTCTCCGAGTGCCCCTCCTTGTAGGCGATGCGGCAGATCTTTTTCAGGATGGACAGGTAATGGCGCACCGTCTCCATTGCCAGTTTCTTCTTTTCCAGGCAGAAATCCTGATAGTCACGGATGAACTGCTCGTTGAGCTGTCCGAAGGCGAGGTCCGAGACCTTGAATTCCGTTTTGATGAATTCGGCAAGGGTGCGCCGGGTGTACACGTAGGTCGACATTGTCGTCGGTGCACGGTCCACGCCGACACGGGCCTTCATCTCCTCATTGTGCCGGTCGAGAAGTTTGAGCAGGGTCATCTGCATGCCCGCGTTACCCTGGAACATGTCCCTGACCGCGGCGGCATCGAAATCCTTTTTCCTTTCCATGAGGGAATTGAAGGCCGAGTGTACGGCAAGCAGCAGCCTCTCTATTTTTTCATTGGTCTCCACCGCTTCCCGGCTCTTGCCATTCAATCGGCTCTCACGCGCGTTCCATAGCCCGGGGGTACAGGAGAGCTTGCAGCTGAACTGCGCCATCGTGCGGTTGAGGGTGATCCGTCCCATGATCGGGGCCTTGCCGGTCTTGTCCGGCTCGCTCTTTTTCAGGTAGAGCAGCACCTTGAATTTTTCCACTTTCATAACGCTCTTTTTTAGGTTGTAAAAATACTCCTTTGAAAAGCGTCCTTTGGCATGCAAAACATTGATAAACAGTGAATACAAATCTGCTTTGTTCCTATCGGTAAAAATTCGGTTACCTGCCGTTGTTTTCGAAACAGGCGGCTAACAGTCTGGTAACTGAAACGTCGCAATATTTTGTTTTCTTTTGCAGGTCTGTCTGTTCTGCAAATCTTGCAAAATGCTTAATTATAAACGTTTTACGTTTAATTATCGTCATTCTGTTTTTTATTGCATTTCTAAATATTACTTACGTAAGAAGGCACACATTCGCAACGACTGTTACACTGGCTAATGGCGTGCCTATCGAGAGCGTTTCAAAGATGTTAGGTCATACTGATATTCGGACAACTCAAATCTACGCAAAGGTAATAGACACGAAATTGAGCAATGACATGGAACTATTGGCACAAAAGCTCAACAGTAAATGCCTTGTTACTGTATAACGCTCCGGAACTTATCACAGTTTGTGATAAGTTCCTATTTACCTACATATTAATAATTCCTATAAATAATTGATATATGAAATCGCTACCAATCAAAAATACTTCCCTGACATTGGAAGAAACTAATCTTATCCTGAAAGCCCGGTTTACAATAACACGTTTAGATAAAATCCGGGATATATTTCTTTTCTCCTGCTTCACCGGATTAAGTTATAATGATATTAAAAATCTGACTATTAATAATTTAGTCATTACTCCTGATGGGAAATATTGGCTAAAGATATATGTGCAGAAAAGTAATACCCCGATAAAAATACCACTTTTAGACATATCTCGCACTATTATAGAAAAATATAGGAACAGTTCAAATGAAACAGGTTCATTACTGCCTGTACCCAGTATTCAAAAGACAAATTACTATCTTAAAGAAATAGGTAAAGAATGTAAATTAGAGAAACATCTTACTTTTAATTTTGCAAGACACACATTCATTTGTACTATCATAATGGGTAACGATTTAGAAACTTCGATAGTAAATAAACTTATAGGAAGAAAAGTACAAGGCAATTCCAAAATCACAGACTTTCAGCTATACAAAGCAATGAAGACAGTTTCAGAGAAATTAAAAGGGAACAACATTATAAATATCTAAATAAAAAAATTATGGACTTACAAATCATCCAAAGCAAGATTTATGAAATCAGGGGTTACCGGGTTATGCTCGATAGCGACCTTGCGGCACTTTACCAAGTGGAAACAAAAGCCTTGAAACAGGCTGTAAAACGTAATCTCGACCGTTTCCCGGACGATTTTATGTTTGAACTTACCAAAGAAGAAACTGAATGTTTAAGGTCGCAAATAGCAACCTTAGAGAAAGGAGCAGATGATGAAACTAACTTGAGGTCACAAACTGTGACCTCAAGATGGGGTGGCTCTCGTTATCAAAATTTCGTGTTTACCGAGCAGGGGGTCGCCATGATTTCATCCGTTCTAAGAAGTGATACAGCCGTTAAGGTGAATATTTCCATCATGCGTGCTTTCGTCCTCATGCGGCAAATGTCAATCGGTTACGAGGAACTTCTTAAACGCATCGAAGAACTGGAACAGAGTACGGATGCACAATTCAGCGAAGTTTATCAAGCATTGACCCAATTATTAAGCAAACCCGAACCGAAGCCACGAAAACCGATAGGATATAGAACCTATGATGAATAACTGTTTAAGGTATTCGGTTGTCTAAGGGGTGTCACCAGTGATACCCCTTTTTCAGTTCCTTAAAGTAATGTATCTCAATCACAAATTTTAGCAAAGTTACAGCCCGGCGGGGACAAATACCAAATCCGAGCCGTTCCGGTTTTCTAAAAAATCTCCACACCTACGGGTCGTATTTTTTGAAAAGATTAGGTTGAAGTCCCCGCCAAACTGTGGGTGTCCGGCAAAATTTCTTATTGTTTAATTTAAAATTCAAGCGTTATGAAAACAACAGAATTTACCATGCCGGAAATCACAATCTCTTATAAAGACAATGTAAAAGCATCCGAAAGAGTGAAAATACTCTCATCCGAAACTTCTTATTCTTACTTAAAACCTTTCTATTCCGAATGTATGGAACACCACGAAGAAAGTTATGTAATGTTCCTCAATCGGGCAAATAAGGCTTTAGGTGTTTCCTTTATCTCTAAAGGTGGTATGGCTGAAACAATAATGGACGTGAAAATCATCCTGCAAACAGCCTTAAAAGTCCATGCTTCGGGCATAATCCTCTCACATAACCACCCATCGGGCAATCTACGTCCGAGCGAACCGGACAAGCAAATCACCTCAAAAATAAAAGAAGCCTGCAAGGTCTTGGATTTACACCTGTTAGACCATATCATCCTGACAGAAGAAAGCTATTACAGTTTTACAGACGGGGGGCTTTTATAAGCCCTTTTTTTACTCTCTCATTACCCAATACAAAAAGCCTGATGGCTTTTGTTTCTATCCTCTTAAACAAGAGAAAAATTTTCCCTAAAACTGATTGGAACATTGTCAAAGGTATATCCGTGCCTGTTACTGTTCAAATTATTTTTTAGAAATCTCCACACCTGCGGGTAGTATTTCATAAATAATAATTTGCCCTGTACCATTCCCGAACCTTTGAAAAGACAATGTTCCCATTCAGTTAAAGGAAAAATTTATGTGGTGGGCGACAAGCGATGTAAACGATTAAAATTCAAAAGTCATGGAAACAGTAACATTATCAGAAGCAAGAGTTTATGTAGGTACTTACAACAAGTATAACAGTGGTTCACTTTTTGGCAAGTGGTTAGACCTTTCCGATTATTCGGACAAGGACGAATTTTTAGAAGCGTGCCGGGAACTGCACAAGGACGACCAAGACCCGGAATTTATGTTTCAGGATTACGAGAATATCCCGGAAGCCCTGATTTCCGAAAGTTGGCTTTCTGATAAGTTCTTTGAACTTCGGGATGCCATCGAGAAACTAAGCGAAACCGAGCAGGAAGCGTTTTTCGTATGGTGCGACCACCACAACAGCGATATAAGCGAAGAAGATGCGGACGACCTTATTTCTTCTTTTGAGGACGAATATCAGGGAGAATATAAGGACGAGGAAGATTACGCCTATGAAATCGTAGAGGAATGTTACGACCTGCCGGAGTTCGCAAAGACCTACTTTGATTATTCGGCTTTTGCCCATGACCTGTTTATGACTGATTACTGGATGGAAGACGGCTTTGTTTTCCGTTGTGCCTGATTACTAACCGGGTGGAGCAATCCACCCACAACACACCAATGCAATGAAAGTATATAATAACATAAAGACCGTTTTAAGATGGGTAATACTGGCTTTTATTATCTATCAGGTAGTTACCAGTACCGCCGCAATATGGATAGTCTTAATCGTAGGTTTTTATACAGTTCGGTTCTTTCTCCGGCTGTTTATCTCTGCCGTTTACCTGCTTTATATGGCTTTTATTTTCATTCTGTTGCTTTCACTTCTGATTATCTGATAACTCATTATAAATTATACCAATATGGAAACTTTAAACAAAAATGGGGTAAGCATTACCCAAACACCGGGAGAAGAAAAATATGTAAAATGCTGTTTAGGCGCATTCAGGGGACAGATTTATTTCCAGTATGATTATCGCCATACAGATATGGAACTGTTCAGCACAGTGGCTAAAACGCTTGATGAATGCCGCAGACGGCGGGATGAATGGTTGAGAACTCAAAAGTAAAAAGGAAATCCGGCAGGAAAAATCCAGCCGGACTACTTTCTTTCATGAGCCTGAGCGGAAAAGAAAGTAGCAAAGAAACCGTTTCTTAAACTTCAGATTATTTAATTAATTATATTCGTCAATTGTTAACTCTATTGGCTTTTCATTATTTACTGATTTTATTTCTAATTCAAAAAATGATTCTTCATCTAAATCATATTCAATTGACAACAAAACGTCCACAGATACATTAAAGTCATGATTAGATGTTACTTCTTCAAGAAAATAATATGCATTATCCTCATTGTCCCAATATGCGTTCTCATAATCTGGATATGTAACATCTGCATTCATATCAATATCTATACTGACAATAACTTCAGCAGACATATTATCAATATACGTAATTCCTTCATTTAAAAATTCTAACTTTCTTAGAACGAAAGTTGTTATTTCTGAATCAATATAATCAGTGTTTTCAAAATATACATTTTGGATAATGTATTTTTGAAGTTGCTTTAATATCTCATCTTTGTGTATACTAATTAAATGAGAGACAAATGTTGTGGCATCATTTTTCATTTCTTTTGCTATTTCCTCAAAAATAGAATCTATATTGTTCGATATTTTAAAGTTTCGAGGTTTGTAGCTAATCCAATCATTATCATTACTTATTGCTTCAATTTCCAAGTCATTACTTTTACAATATCTCTCTATAGAAGAAATAATGAATGCATCAGGAAATTCATTTTTCTTTTCCCCTTCTTTGAACGGAGGATTTTCATTGAAGTAATCTTCAATTATTTTAGCAAAATCTATATCTTCATAAGGGATGATTATAAACGGGATTTCAGTAAGCACTTTGTCAAAATCCAAACAGAGTCTTTTTGTTTCTTTTTTGAAATAATCTTTGCTTTTTAGTTTTCTTATAGCTTCTGATTGAGTTGTATTCCCTAAAATGTAAGAATCAGAATTGTTAAAGAGCTTGGAGCAATTACTTTTAGCGACAGCCATTTTCTTTGATATCCGGCTTTTAACTTCCTTTATAACAATTTCGTTAGTATATAATTTTACATAACCGTCTTTTGCATACTGGTATAACCTATCCAACTTACCTTTAAAGAAATTATTCTCTTCAAAGAAACTTGTATCAATAAAAAGATGTTTCATTTTTCTGTTTTTTGTTTTAATATATTCTCAAGATAACCTTTTCTACAAGCAATTACTAATGCAGCATGTTCTTTGTTATATTTTAAAATTCCAACAAAAATATTTTCATTTTTAAGAGGCGTTAAATCCTTTCTTGATGGATTAGATATTCCTATTCTAAAGGGCTGAATCACATACGATAAAATATCGGGGTGTCCAGAGTGTTTCCATGCAAATAAATCTTCTATATACCCCAATATGCCTAAAGTAAAATCAGACCAATCATTTTCGTTTATATTTACATATAATTCATAATCATCAGATAAAATAATTCCATATTGATGATAAAATAATCCTTTAAAATTTTTTTTATGAAAATTTTCTATAGGTATTTGACCAAATGATACACCGCTTACTTTACCTAAATCATTTATAGATAATCTTTGTTTTCCTGTTTCCTTTCTTAAAATAGATTTTACCGTTTTTTCTGCTATCTTCTGATTTTCTTCCCGTTTTGCAATTACACCTATCATATTACGAAATTCTTCATCCGTAGGACTATACTTACCGTTACATTCAGAACAGGCAGGAACAGTAATACGATTCACTTTATATTTTTCATCGTATCCTTCAAATAAGTTTCTTGCTGGAATATGTTCTTTAGTTATATGTTTTATATCAAATTCCTTACCGCAATTATAGCATATTTGTTTTGATAGATGTCCTCTTTTTGCTATGGCTATATTTGATATATTTAAATTATTTGAAGTATCATTAGATATTATATCTTTTATTGGCATAGATTTTATTTTGCATATGTAGTGTCTTCTACTTACCCCATATGTTCCTCTTCGAATTTTTCCTCTTCGAGTTTTATTATCTCCTTTTCCCATATTATAGATGTTTTCACAAAGTTAATCATAAAAAAACACCCAACAATATTTTGAAGGGTGTTTCTCAACACATTCATTCAAAAAGAGTTATTCTTCTTTACTATTATCATTATTAAATGAAAACGTAAGTTGTTCCAACTGCCCGAAGCTATCCTGAAAATACACATCCACTGTTTGTTGGTCGGTCGATGCAGAGGTATAGTAAAGCCGGAATGTTTCACCCGGAAGCGGGTACAGGTCATTCGGCAGTAAAACCGTCCCATCGGACATTTTCAGTGTTCCCGCCCCGTCCGGCTGGAAATAGCGGATGAAATACTTTGTTTCCTCAAACCGCCCGTCCCGGTGAAGCTGACACCTGATTTCGGCGGTTTCACCCACCTTTAATTTCTTCGGCACTGGCATCGTTTCAATACTGAACGGGTAAGACTGCTGTATATCCACATTGTCATTACACGCACCCACCAATAACAAGGTAGCCACCATGTAGCACCCTGTTAGCATCTTATAAATTACATTTCTCATATACATTATATATAATAGGTTAGTTTATCACATTATTATCTTTAGACCGATACCAAACTGTGTGTGGAACTTTCTGACTGAAGAACCGAACAGGCATCTTTCCCGTGCGTTAATCAGGAACACCACCCGGTCGGTAATGTAACTTTCCAGTTCCAGCGTCAGCGCACCGCCATAGACAAAACCGTCCTTATCGGTCAGGGTCGAACCATCGGGCAGCAATTTATCGCCCCAGTTGCTTGTTTCGTACCCGGCAAGGGCAGACAAGCCCAGCGAAAGGAAAAAGGTCTTTTTCCTATCTGAAAGGAAATTCAGATAGTAACCGCCCTCACCTGTAAACTGGCTTACGGGTATCTGTAAATCCTTATAGGGGTAATGCTTTTCGAGGTATTCCCCGCCGATAACCCACCTGTTCCCGTTTTTGGTATAGGTGGAAAGAGCCGCCCCGAAATAATAGGCGAAATCGCTTTTACTGTTCCAGTGAACGCCGTCCGCCATGCCGCCCGTAACCTGCAAACCTTTCATTCCCGGCAAACATCTTTGTGCGTGTGCCTGGTTGAAAGTCAGGCACAGCACAAAAAGGGATATAATACAACATATCCTTTTCATGTTCATTTGATTTTAAGTTCATTAATCACTTTTGCCGCCACGATGTCGGAGTTCTCCACCCGGATAGTTTGGTGTCTGCCCCCGTTCTTTTCCACCAGTTCGATAACTAATATCTTATCGTCAGGGATAGTGAACTGCGGAACGGTGTACACGGTGCGGACGGTACTTTTACCGCCGATAACCAGTATCTCGTTATAGCTCCTCACCGGGTCGATAACGGTTTCCTGAATTGCCGTTCTTTTGGCTACCTTTTTATCCACAATCTTGAAACGGATAAAGTCGGTATCAAACGGCACGTTTGAACTGTTCCTTGTTTGTGTGTGGAAGTAGAACAGCCCGTTATGCGAATAAATGCCCTTTACCAAGAACTGCACCCCGAACCGTTTGCATCCCAAATGCTTTATTTCCCGGTCATTGTTTTTGTAGATGGACTGCATAACCAGCTTTACCAAAAGCGGGCTTTCGTTACCCAGTTCACGGAAATAGATGTTCATCCGGGTATGGCTGAAATCTGTTGTGTCCTCATTCTCTAAGAAGTCTTTCATTTCGATGTTCAGCATTTCCGGTTCATGTGCGTATTTTGCATTGAAACTGTAAAAGCTGCCATCCTCACAGATAACGGAAAAATTGGTTTCACCGGGAAAGCCCTCTGTCGTAGCCTTGACCCTGACAACATTTTCCGCCCCGTCCGCTTTTCCGGCAATAATGTAGTTACTGCCTAAGTCCACGTACTTAACGGCAGACGGGAAAATAAGGTGTACTGTTTTTGCAAACGTCACCTGTACACCGTAAGGTGTCACCATTTGGCGGTAAGGCAGCTTTTTAGTAATACCCTGATACAAATCGTTACTTTGTGCTTTCATTGAAACCACGCCCAAGAGTAGGGCGAACATGATAATTAACTTTTTCATTTTGGATTGAAATTTTTATGGTTGATAAATAAATTACTGTTGTTTGGCGTAAAGCATCACCTGATAATTCGCTTTCAGGTGTACTTTTACCGTTCTGAACTTCTTGGCAAGGTATTGCGAACCGCCTTGCATCAAGCCCCTTGTAATATCCATTGCGACCTGCTGCCCGGCACTTTGCGCAAAGGAAATGCTCGTACCCAGTCCCGCACCGATATTCGCCATCGCTTCCTTTGCCGCTTCCTGTTCCAGTGACGAGGGAACGGAAAGCCCCTTTTGCCCGTCACTGTCGTAAACGGCAAGTTCCACCGGAATGATGTTACCCGCATATTCGAGCGAGGACACCAGTATGTCGAGCCGTTCCCCCTGCACTTTGGCACTTCCTGAAACAAGGCTGTTTTTCGGGATAATCACGTTCCCCGCCTGTAACGGTTCTAACAGCCGGAGCTTGACGGTCTGCCCGTCCATAAGTGTTTGGTCGTTATGTACACACGCCCGGATAGTGTTCTTTCCCATCGAATAACCACTGCCGACCGCCGTATTAAATCCGTAATTGCGTGGCTTGCCGTATTCGGCGATAAATTCGGCGTTGCTCATAGGTTGCTGCAATCCTGAAACCGTCCTGTCCGATACCGATTTTACAGGTGTGGCATTTCCTTTGCCCTGAACAGGTGCGGACGGTGCGACCTGTGCAATCTGTCCCGGTTGCGGTGGTACGCTTTGCCCGTTCTGTCCGTTCATGTATTTTGCCGCCAGTTCGTAGGATTTTTCCATAAGAGCCACCTGTTCATCCATGTTACCCGCACCGTTTTCTTTCGCATCGAGACGGGCAGTGAGTTCTTCCACCTGACGTTTCAATTCCTCTTTTTCCTTGTCCTCTTTCGGCGTTTCATAGAAACTGCCTAACTGACGATTCATGTCCCGGTAAGCTGCCGCCGAAGACTGGATAGAGGAACGGCTATTGTTCGGCGCACCCGCCCCGAAGTCTATTACATTGGTTTTCGGTTTTTCTGCCGGAGCATCATCTATCAGGGTCAAATCTTCCCCGTTCCCGTTTTCCTCTCCGAGCGAAAAGGCAAAATCCTGTAAGGAGCGCATCTTGTCCGCCTGTTTGTTCTCCATTTGCTCCTGTTCGTAGGCTGTCTTTTTATCGCTGATTATCCCGTCCCCTTTGGGTTGCGGAATATCGGCATTAAATCCGCCCACGTTTTCCACCTTTGCTTCGTCCTTATCGGACGGTGCGAAAATCAGGTACATAGACCCCAAGAAAACCAGTCCCATAAGCGGGTAAACCAGCATCTTCTTTCGCTGCTGTATCTGCTGCGGGGTCAGTTCTTTTTTTTCCTTTACCTGTTTTTCAGGTTCTTTCTTCCTGTCCGTTTCCGGTGCGGGAACTTCATTCTTCACTTCTTTTTCTTCCATTGTCTGACTGATTAAAAATGTTCGTACTGTCTTTACTTTGAAGTTGTAGCTGCCTGATATGCTCTATCCGTATGGTTTCGCCATCCTCTTTTCCTATCCGGTAAATGGATGATACCGTAAAGTAGATGGATAGCCCGCCGAAGAACAGGAGCATAAACAGGATTACCGCCAGCCTTATTTCCGGTGTCATGCGCCCGCACAGGTGGCGGAGTTTTTCATCCGCCCAGTCCTGCACATGGGTAATCGCCTGATTGACCGGAGAGAGAATTTTCCGTATCATGGCTTACCGCTTTATGGTGTTCAAGTCCTTGTTTTCCGTTATCTCGAAACTTTCCATCATAAAGCCGTGCGGGTTATTGTCACTTCTTACGGCGTTCAATAACCGGCAACGGGTGACAAGGCTTCTTTCCGTCACGCTGCTTTCACGGATAATCATTTGGCGGGCATAGGTAGCCACCGCATACGGGTACACATCGAAATTGCAAGAAACGCTGTCTATCTGTATGGTCTGACTGATATTGCCTGAAATGATACGGTTGTAATATCCCTTTTCCGAGAGGTCACGGTAATAGTTAAATGCGCTCTTATCAGCGAGGAACAGCGACCGTTTGATATTGCTTTCGATAGCGTTCTTATCCGGTGAGAGCGTGAAAAAGAGTTCGTGAAAACGCTTCACGTGTTCCCTTGCTTCGACCGGACGGTTTTGTGAGAGGTCTTGCGAAAGCGCAAGCATCAACGATTTGCCACCGTCCAGCACATAAATCTTCTGTCGTTGCGCTTCGGCAAACGTGTAGGAGTTCCAAACGGCATAACCCGTTATCAGGGTACACATGACGACAAACACGATACCGAAAAGCCGTATCTGTTTGAAACTGGTTTCAATGTTCTTTAAACTTTTAAATTCCATCTTGATTTTTAATTATTGGTTACTTTTGATTAGTTTACCGCCGACCCTGCCGCCAGCGTTCCCGGTTGCTGCTCCGGCTACCGCACCAACTCCGCTACCTGTCTTGTTAGCCGCACTGTTTATATTCCGGCTCATGTTACCCATTCCGCCCGCCTGAATAATCCAGTTCGACACGGTGGGAATAGTGAAGTAACCGATGATACCGATTATCATAAAAATTATGTACACTGAATTGCTGCTATCGGGTACGAAATTGGGGTCTGATAGCTCCTGAATATCCTTTTGGAGCATAAGCACCTGTATTCGGGCAAGAATGGAACTGAACAGGTCTGAAACGGGCAGCCACAGGTAAACGGAAATATACCTTGTTATCCATTGGGTCAGTGTCGCCTGAAAGCCATCATATACGCTGATGGCAAAGGCTATCGGCCCCAGTATGGCAAGGACAATCAAGAAAAAGGTTCGGATAGTATCTATCACAAGGGCTGCCGATTGAAAGAGCAGTTCCAAAAGTTCCCTGAACCAGTCCCGGACGGATTGCTTGATATTGTGGGCTGCCCTATCCATGTACATACCGCCCATTGTGGCAATATCTTTGGCAGACCATCCCAATTCGTCAATCTGTTTATCAAACGCTTCATCCGAAACAAGGTAAGCCGTTTCCGGATTGCGCACCATCGCTTCATATTCCAGCTTGTCCTTTTGTTCCCGGTAGGCGTTCATATCGAAAGTTTGCGTTTCGAGCATATTGTTACACCCCTTGACTACTGGCGACATCACGCTGTTAATCGTACCCAGTACGAAAGTGGGGAAGAACATAATACAGAAGCCAATCACAAAGGGACGGAGCAAAGGGTAAACGTCTATCGGTTCGGCACTGGCGAGCGACTGCCATACTTTGGCAGCCACATAGAACAAAGCCCCCAGTCCCGCTATTCCTTTGGCTACCCCCGCCATGTTCCCGCATAGTGGCATCATATCCGTGTATAAACTACGGAGTATCTGATGCAGGTTATCAAATTCGATTGCTAATAACATACTACTTATTTTTAGAAGTTACCAGTAACGTTCATCCGCCGAACCATACAAAGCCATTACCCGGTCGGTGTCCTTTTTCTTTTTCGCCCGCAGGTAGGAAACGGAAATGTTTTTCCGGGTGTAGTAACTCACCAAGTCCCGGTAGTTTCTGATGGCGTTATACGTCCGGTCGATAACGTCCATCCGTTCCTTGTCCGACATGGAAAGCCCGTTGATGTTCACCACGCTTTTCATTTCTTCCAGCACATCGGAACTTTCCTGCAACAGTTGGGTATATCCGTAGGCAATGGCGGAAAGTTCGTCCGGTGTATAGTTCTCATCCGAAAGCATCTTTTGAAAACTGTTCACGTAGATGTCGGAAATCTCCCCGATAAGCAGGATGGACTTTTGCACCTTTCGGGCATCTTTGACAAGGTTATGCACGGATTTAAGCCTGTAGTAGTATTCCTTACCCTGTTGGTAAATCTTTACGGTTTCCTGAAAGCTCTTTATCATTGTTTGGGCTGTGGATGATGTCTGCACGATGTTCTTTGACGCATTGATAATCCCTTGCGCCAAATTGCCGGGGTCACTCACTACCCACTGTGCGTTTACCTTTCCAGCAAACAGGCTGCATAGAACGAGCAGCATTATAATCTTTGTTCTCATACGCTTACTTCTTTATTGGTTGGTTACTTCGTTTATATTCTCCGCCGGGTGAAAGCAGAATCCGGTCGTTCTCCTTGTCGTAGGTCAGCAGGACGGAAAGCCCCGTTTCAATGAACAGGTTTCCGTCCTGTTCTGAAATCTGATAGGTTTCCGTTTGGATAGTCCCCCGGTAGGTCTTTCGATAGGTCGTTACCCTGTAATGCCCGTTTTCCTCAAAGAGGGTAAACGCCGGACGGTTTTTCACGCTTTCCCAGTCGCCACGCATCGCCCTAAGACGGTCGGCGTTCGTTTCCTTACAGGAAGAAAGTCCCAGTAACAAGGTGCATAACAGCACCGGAAACAAGAATTTTAAATGTTTCATACTGATTGATTATTAAATTGTTAATTGATTATTTTTCGGGATTGCGCTTGCTTTCGGCAAGCCGTTTGATAGCCAGTTCGAGATTTCCGCCCAACTTTTCGGATAAGGCGAAAAGTTCCATCTTTTCCGTTTCTTCCGTTGTGAACGTGTAATATTCTTCCAAACTCACCTCGGTAGCATATACGGCTGACTGTGTACCGCCTAAGCCTATCCAAACTTCCTTGTATTTCCGGCTGGGATGATTGGCAAGGTTGATGGAAAGCACCTGTGAACGTTCCTTGTCGGTCAGTCCCAAAAGGTTCTGTATGCTATCGAACTTGTTCAGGTATTTCCGTTGGTCGAGCAGGATTTTACAATCCGAATTGTTTATAATACTCTCTTTTACAATGGGAGAAGATATAATATCTTCGACCTCTTGGGTAACTACAATCGCTTCACCGAAATACTTTCTAACGGTTTTGTATAAATATTTTATGTAGTCCGCCATGTTCGCCGATGCAATCGCTTTCCACGCTTCCTCAATTAATATTAATTTCCTGATTCCCTTTAATTTACGCATCTTATTTATGAAAACTTCCATGATGATAATCGTAGTAATCGGAAATAAAATTTTGTGGTCTTTGATATTATCCAACTCAAAGACAATGAAGCGTTTATGTAACAAATCAAGCTCCTTATCGGAGTTCAGCAGATAGTCGTATTCGCCCCCTTTGTAGTAAGGTTCTAATACATTCAGGAAATTGTCTATATCAAAATCCTTTTCCCGGACGTTCTTTTCTTGCAGGTGTTCCCGGTAATCGGTTTTCACATACTCGTAGAACGTATTGAAGCAGGGAGTAATTGAACTGTCCTTAGTAATCAGTTCGATATAGGAACTTACGGCGTTTGACAAAGCCACTTCTTCCGCCCGTGTGGGTGCTTCATCATCCCTTTTCCATAAGGTCAGGATAAGCGTTTTGATACTCTCTTTCTTTTCAATATCAAATACCCCATCTTCCACATAGAAAGGATTGAACGCTATCGGGTTTTCGGTGGTATAGGTAAAGTAAATCCCATCTTCCCCGTGCGTTTTCCGGTTTATCATTTCACATAGCCCCAAATAACTGTTTCCGGTATCAACCAACAGGACGTGCGCATTTTGTTCGTAATACTGGCGCACCATGTGGTTGGTAAAGAATGACTTGCCGCTACCACTCGGCCCAAGTATGAACTTGTTGCGATTGGTAATGATACCTTTTTTCATGGGCAGGTCTGATATGTCGATGTGTAACGGTTTTCCCGTGACCCTATCCACCATCTTGATACCAAAGGGAGATAGCGAACTTTTATAGTTCGTTTCTTCGGTGAACAGGCAAAGAGCCTGTTCGATGAATGTGTAGAAACTTTCTTCCGCCGGGAAGTCCGCCTGATTGCCGGGAATGCCCGCCCAAAACAGGGTCGGCGTGTCGGTGGTGTTGTGGCGTGGCTTGCACTCCATAAGTGCGAGCTGTGACCCCACATCATTTTTAATGTGTTTCAGTTCGTCCCGGTCGTCACTCCACGCCATGATATTGCAATGGCAACGGACGGAGATAAGCCCCTGTGAATGGGCTTCATTCAAATATTCCTCTATCCAAGACTTGTTTATCTGATTGGCACGGCTGTATTTGGAAAGGGAGTGCATATTGCGAGCCATCTTTTCAAACTGTTTCAGGTTCTCCGTATGGTCGTCTATGAAGATGTACTGGTTATAGATATGGTTACAGGAGAGCAGCACGCCCACCGGAGAAGCAAAAGATAACCTGCAATCGCTCCGGTCGGTGGATAGCTTTTCATAGCGGGTATCTGTTCCTACCTTGCCCGGCATATCTTCCGCATCCGAAAGGGTATGCAGGCAAAGAATATGGTCGCCAATCTTCATTTCGTCAGCACCCAGTGAAATATCCTTCAGTGTGGTGGTATCGGTCTGTGAGAGTGAAAAGTATTTCTCCACGATACCCGCCGTTTCCTTTGTTCCGGTGATTTCGTCCGAGTTCAGGCGGGTAAGGGTAATGAAACCGCTATCGTTCATAATGCTTTCAAACTGCCCCACCGCTTCGAGGAACTTTGTAACCGTTTCCTTGTCCTTTATCTCTTTGGGGACAAGGAAGCCCCGGCAAAGGGTGGAGAAATTACTCTGCATCCGGCTACGTTCCTTTGTCGTTTTCGTCAGGAACAAATAGCAGGTATGGTTTAAGAACGGTCGTTCATTGAAATGCCGTTCAAAGGAACGGGAAAGGAAACTCAAATCATCCTTTTGTATGTCAGGCGCATAGTTTTCTTTGATGAACCAGTCTTGTTTATGTACGATGCTGTAATCGGGCAGCACCTTGACTGCCTTGTTCCAAGCGGAATGTATCGCTTCGTATTCGGCTGCCGTGACGGTGAACAGTTCGGGCAGTTCCACCCGGAACGCCACCGTTATGTCGGCATCTTTGGAAACGATGCAGCCGTTTTCCACCGTGAACAGTGGAAACTTGTTTTCCAGCGTAGTAGCTTTTAATATATTTCTCATTTCGATGCTTGTTTCTGATTTTTAGTGAATAATCGGGATATGGCTTTGCGGTTGATGATATGGAAAGGGTGGCTTTTGCGTGCGGACAATTTCATTAACCCGTGTGTCCCGTACTTTTCGTTTAACCGGAATGTCCCCCATACAAGCAGCGTTGCCGAAGTAACGCCGAAGATGATGCACACCCACTGGTTGATACCCACCATGTACATGATGATGAAAAGCACGAACAGGGCTAACAGCCCGCCCGCAAAAATGAAAAGATATTGACTTTTCAACCCTTTAAATTCAACTGTATTGCCTATCCCCCTGTTAATCGGATAGTCTGCCATAGTCTGTTTTTTTAGAGGAAGAATGAACGTAGGATAGTGGCTGCCACAATCAGGAAGATACACGCACCGAACCATGAAGCGGCAACTTTTGAAACATCGGGGTCGCCCGAAGAAAACTTGCCATAGACTTTCACGCCCCCGATAAGCCCAACCACCGCACCGATGGCGTATATTAACTTTGTTGCCGGGTCGAAATAGGACGTTACCATGTTAGTAGCTTCTGTAATACCCGCCATGCCGTTACCCTGTGCAAAAGCGGAGGATGCAGCCAAAAGCACGGCTGCCGAAAAGAGAACTTTCTTTTTCATTATAAATACATTGATTTTTAAATTGCCGGACGGTTGGATAGTCCGCCCGGCGGAGTGATTAATAATTGAATTTTTGTGGTTGTGGGGAGTGTTCCCCAGTGTTTAGAAAGGTTTGTCTTAACCGTAATCTCTTTGTTTCATCATCTTATTATTTAAAGTTTACCATTAAAGAAAGTCGTTCATGTCAAAGTCTGCCATTTCATTATTTCCAGCAGCCGGGACGATGGCGGGCACGGGTATCTCATGCTTTTGTAAAAGTTCCGCCACCCGTGACCTGCCCCCGTTTATCTGCTCCACCAGCGAATGAAACAGGTTTGTTTCCGTCCGGCAGATGGTTTGAACGGCTTGCCGTTCCTCTGTGTCGGATGCTTGTTTTATCTGAATGACCTGAACCATTTGCCCCAGTTCACCCAGTGTGATACCTTGTGCCATTTCCGGTTCACCGTCACCCATGTAGCAGGCGATTTCTTCCGCTTCGATTTCATCCGGCGAAACGTCCGTTTCTTCCGTATCTTCCGTTTCAAACTCCATCTCAAACTCGGTTTCAATCGCTTGCGCAGTGGGTGTTTCAGCCACCGTTTCACCGCTTTGCGGGACAAATATAGAAGCATTATCAACCCCTTTTGAAAGGTGTCCTGATATGTCCCCGTTTGTCCTCATTTGTCCTATCCGGTAACGGCTTGCACCTACAAGACAATCCCCGTTTCCGGCTTTCACGGTCGGTTTGCTTTCCAGTTGTTCCGGCTCTCTTTTCCCACCCGTGAACCATGTTCCCAAGCTATCCCGGTATCGCCATAAGAGGATGGCGTAATACAGGATTGTTCCGATAATAAACCATTTCAACATATCAGAACGGCTTTTCAAATTTGCTTTCGTACAGTTCGTTTATCTCGTCCTGAAACTGCTCGAAATGCCGGAGCAGGATATTTTCTACATAGCTGCTGACGGTTGCCTTGCGTCCGCCGATAACGGTTACTATCTTCATTAGCTTTTCGTGGGTGGTACGGCTGACATATAACGGTTGTCGGTCGGTCAAATCCACCCGCATGAAATAGGTTTCCCGGTAATCGCCCGGAGTGTTCTTTTTCCGGCGGGCAGGTTCTTTCACCGCCTTTTCTTCCTTTGGTTCTGCCTTGATTTCTTCCTTATTCACTGTTTCCAGCTTATCCGGTGTTTCCACTGTTACCGATGGCGTTTCCTGTTTCTTCACGGGCAAGCCCTGTGAAATAATTTCTTTCATAAAATCCTCGTCAATTTGCGGTTTCCCGCCGTTTTGCTTTGCCATATCGTTACAGTTTTATAAGGTATGCGATTTCGGTTATCAGTTCTTCCATGTTGCTGCCCTTTATCAGCCGTTTGTCCGCCGGGAACAGCGTAGAACGGAATACGGTTTTACGTTGTGCGTCCAGTTCCTTTTTAAACCTTTTGGTGTCCGGGATAAATACTTTCATAAGGGGTAATTCCAGTTCCCCGATGGTCTGTTCATACAGGGTGTACAGGTCTGTTTTTTCCCGCCCATCTACCATGTTCCAAAACAAGTGCAGCCCTTTCAGTCGGCACGCTTCATTCTTTACCAGCAGTTTATGTATAGCTACCGCAAAGGAAAGGCTGCTTTCCAATACCACCCGGTCGGCGGCTATGGGAGTGAAAATATAATCCACTCCTGAAAGGGAGTTGATAACGCCCTCACTGTTCACCGTTCCGGGCAGGTCGAAAAAGACCACATCGTAGTCCATCCCGGCAGACGCAAGGTATTCATCCGCCGTTTTTATCGCTTCGTCCGGTGAACTGCAAAGCACCGGGTACGCTTTCTTTCCCAGTGTCTTGAACTGGTGAAAGGCAAGCTGTTTGTAATACTCATCGCCATTTACCTGTTCGGCATCCCGTTTGCGCATGGCACTGATACTGTGTTGCGGGTAGTCGCAATCCACGACTGCCACGTTATACCCTTTCAGGTAAAATAGGTAACTTGCCACCAAGACGGTGAACGTTGTTTTGCCGACCCCACCCTTTTGGGTGGAGAAAGCCACATACAAGGTTTCTTTCTTCATTGTAATAATTCTTTATTGTGATACATCTTTATTTCATTCCATCCGTACAGATTGGCGGATGGTTTTCTTTCGTTCCATGTTGAAAGCTCGAAAGAGAGCATGACTTCTTTTTCACTTTCCTTGTTTCTTTCAATCATTCTACAAAGGCAGGTTCTTTTCTTCCTTGCTTTTTTGTTTTCATTCTTTCCACAAAGACAGCTTGTTTTCTTTGCGGACAGTTTGCTTTCCCGATTGAATGACTGTTTCCTTTCAATCATCCCATCCGGTTTGCTTTCCTGCTTTCTTGAAAGATTGCTATCTTGAAATCTTGTTTTCAAGTTTTCAAAACTGCTTTCTTTCCGTCCGCTTGCCGATACATATTTCCATCCGTACAGATTGCTTTCTTTCTTAAATCCGGCACAAATAAACATAGAAAAACACCCCCTTTTGAAAGGTGTCCTCAAATGTCCCCGTTTGTCCTCATTTGTCCTATAACCCGCTATTTCACAGCATTTTTAATACCCGTTACTTTGCAACCGAAAGGTATCGGTCAGGCTAACCAAGCCCCCGCCGCCGGGAGCGTTCCAATATCCGCTAACTCCAATCCGTCCGTAGGCGGATTTTTATTTGCACTGGCAAATAGCAAGGTGTGTTCAAAGCTGCTCGAAATTCTTTCAGCAGCTTTGAACGCCTTGCCCGGATGAAGCCGGGACATGGGTCACTCCGAAGTCGTAACCCTTTAAAGAAATGTAGCATGAAACAGAAAAATGAAAATGCGCCCCGTCCGGGTGGCGCAGGACGAAAGCCCAAAGCAGACCCGGCAGTGTTCAGGTACTCTATCAGCTTCAATGCCATAGACCACGCCCGCTTTTTGGCATTGTTCGACCAGTCCGGTATGCGCACAAAAGCACATTTTATCACCGCCCGCATCTTCGGCGAACCGTTCAAAGTGATTAAAATAGACAAGGCGGCAGTCGAATATTATACCCGGCTGACCGCTTTATATTCCCAGTTCAGGGGTATTGCCGTGAATTATAATCAGGTGGTAAAGGCTCTTAATGCCAATTTTTCAGAGAAGAAAGCTCTCGCTTTTCTCTATAAACTGGAAAAGGCAACGATGGAGCTTGCCGACCTGAACCGCCAAATTATTGAACTGACCCGTGAGTTTGAAACAAGATGGTTGCAAAGATAAGCGTAGGCAGTTCTCTGTTCGGTACGCTTTCCTACAACCAAAACAAGGTGGATGAAGAGCAAGGAAAGGTACTTTTAAGCAACCGTATGTTTGAAAGTGAGGACGGAAATTTCAGCATCCGGCGTTGTATGGAATGCTTCGATATGCACCTGCCCGCAGACCTGAAAACGGAAAAACCGATTATCCATATCTCCCTGAACCCGCACCCGGACGATGTGCTTTCCGACAGCCAGCTTGCGGACATCGCTAAAGAGTATATGGATAAGTTAGGGTACGGCAACCAGCCGTATATGGTTTACAAGCACGAAGATATTGCAAGGCATCATATACATATCGTTTCCATCCGGGTGGATGAAACGGGCAAAAAGATAAACGACAAGTTCGAGCATATCCGCAGCAAGCAAATCACCCGTGAACTGGAACAGAAGTACGGGTTGCATCCGGCAGAGAAGAAACAGGCAGCCGAACGCCCCGAACTTAAAAAGGTGGACTACCGGGCAGGGGACGTAAAGCACCAGTTATCCAATACGGTGAAAGCCCTTGCCAGCAGTTACCGTTTCCAGAGTTTTACGGAATACAAAGCTCTGCTATCTATATATAATGTACAGGCGGAGGAAGTGAAAGGGGAAGTGAACGGCAAACCCTATAACGGCATTGTCTATTCGGCGACAAATGACAAGGGAGAAAAACAGGGAAACCCGTTCAAATCTTCCTCTTTGGGTAAGTCGGTAGGTTACGAAGCCATCCAGCGACACATCAAGAAATCGACAAAGGACATTCAGGACAAGAACCTGAAAGAACGCACCCGCCGGACGGTCGGCGCAGTGATGAAATCCGCCCGCAACCGGGAACAGCTTATTACGGAATTGAAAGCAAAAGGCATAGATGTACTGTTCCGGCAGAACGATACGGGCAGGATATACGGTGTAACATTCATCGACCACGAAAACCGTACCGTCCTGAACGGTTCTCGGTTGGGTAAGGACTTTTCCGCCAATGTGTTCAACGACCTGTTTACAGGCTCCCGTACTTTGACGGGAAACAGCAAACAGGAAATGCAGGGACACAAGCCGGAATTTAACCCGACCGGACATATTTCAAATACAGGCAAAACCATTGCGGGACTGTTCAGCCTGTTATCCGGTGGGGACGATACGCCACCCGACAACAGCCAAGTTCCACCACCCAAGAAGAAAAAGAAGAAGAAACAAAGACGTATTTAATAACTATAAAAATTTCAATTATGCAGAATGAAGATGATTTAAGAGGTCTTGCAAAGGTCATGGACTTTATGCGGGCAATCAGTATTTTATTTGTAGTGATAAACATTTATTGGTTTTGTTACCAGTCGTTCCGTCAGTGGGGTATCAATATCGGGGTAGTCGATAAAATCCTGCTGAACTTCCAACGTACAGCCGGGCTGTTCTCCAATATCCTGTACACCAAACTCTTTTCGGTGGTATTCCTTTCGCTTTCCTGTTTGGGTACAAAAGGAGTGAAAGAGGAAAAAATCACATGGAACAAAATTTATCTGTTCCTGACTATCGGTTTTATCCTGTTTTTCCTGAACTGGTGGTTGCTGGCTCTGCCCTTGCCACTGGCGGCAAACACGGCATTGTATATCTTTACCATGACAGCCGGGTATCTTTCATTGTTGGCTGCCGGAGTATGGATTTCCCGCCTGTTGAAAAATAACCTGATGGACGATGTGTTTAACACCGAGAATGAAAGTTTCGCACAGGAAACACGACTGATTGAAAACGAATATTCTATCAACCTGCCAACCCGTTTCTACTATAAAAAGAAGTGGAACGATGGCTGGATAAACGTTGTAAACCCGTTCAGGGCAAGCATGGTTTTAGGCACACCCGGTTCGGGAAAATCGTATGCGATAGTCAATAATTACATCAAACAACAAATCGAAAAAGGCTTTGCTGTTTATATTTATGACTACAAATTTCCTGACCTTTCGGAGATAGCTTACAATCACTTAATCAGTCATTTAGATGGATATAAAGTGAAACCTAAATTCTACATGATTAACTTTGACGACCCACGTAAAAGCCACCGATGCAACCCGATAAATCCGGCGTTTATGACGGACATATCAGACGCATACGAAGCCAGTTACACAATCATGTTAAACCTTAACCGCAGTTGGATAACCAAACAGGGAGATTTTTTTGTGGAAAGCCCGATTATCCTGCTGGCTTCTATCATATGGTTTTTGAAAATCTATCAAGGCGGCAAGTATTGTACATTCCCGCACGCCATTGAATTTCTGAACAAGAAATATGCCGATACGTTCACCATTTTAACCAGTTATCCCGAACTGGAAAACTACCTTTCACCGTTCATGGACGCATGGGAATCCAATGCGCAAGACCAGCTTCAAGGGCAGCTTGCAAGTGCTAAAATTCCGCTTTCACGTATGATAAGCCCGGCTTTATATTGGGTAATGACAGGGGACGATTTTTCACTGGATATAAACAATCCGAAAGAACCTAAAATTTTGGTAGTAGGCAACAATCCCGACCGCCAAAATATCTATTCCTGTGCTTTGGGTTTGTATAATTCCCGTATCGTGAAGCTGATAAACAAGAAGCACCAACTGAAAAGTTCTGTAATCATTGATGAATTACCGACCATCTATTTTCGGGGACTGGATAACCTGATAGCAACGGCACGAAGCAACAAGGTAGCGGTCTGTTTGGGCTTTCAGGATTTCAGCCAATTACGCCGGGATTATGGGGACAAGGAAAGCAAGGTAATCGAAAATACGGTGGGTAATATCTTTTCCGGTCAGGTGGTTTCTGAAACGGCAAAAACGCTTTCAGACCGTTTCGGAAAGGTCTTGCAGAAACGCCAAAGCATGACTATCAACCGGAATGATAAATCAACCTCTATCAGTACGCAAATGGATAGTTTGATACCGCCCAGTAAAATATCCAATTTAACACAGGGTATGTTTGTGGGTGCGGTCAGTGACAACTTCGATGAACGGATAGAGCAGAAAATATTCCATGCGGAAATTGTGGTGGATAACGAGCAAGTGAAACGGGAAACAGCCAACTACAAGAAATTGCCCCAAATTATAGATTTCAGGGACGAGGACGGGAACGACCGGATGCAGGAAGAAATACAGGCAAATTACAACCGGGTCAAGCAGGAAGTCCAGCAGATTGTCACGGACGAAATGGAACGGATTAAGAACGACCCCAATTTGCAGCACTTAATTAAAAACGAGTAGTATAGGAGCGGAATTTCCGCTTCTATACTACATTAGTTGCATTATATGTTTGAATATACATCCCGTTTCATCTAAAGTTCTAAATTTTTTCTGTAATACTGTGGGGAGAGGATAATTATGTTCGCACATAATAAATAATTCCGCAACTGTCAGAATTGTAATTCTCGCACTTCTATTTGAGTAATATTCAATAGCTTTTTCTTCAATAGGAGAATAGGAAATAAACAAACCTTTAGCAAAAGGAGATTTTGTTTCTATTTTTTGTGAAAATAAAATTAGGTCGTTTTTAGGTATCTCATTCCTTTTATATTTTGCTTCAACTAAAATTGTACTTCCATTAAGGGTAAAGCTACCATCTATTTGGTCAAAATCAGTTCGATATGAAGCACGTGGTTCTAAATTAAACTCATTAAATAAAGTATTAATGTATTTTTCAAAAGCATATCCTTTAGCTTGTTGAGTATCACATTTTTCTATATTTAATAAAGAAGTGTTTAAAGCACTATAATTTATTTTTGAATGTGTTTTAGTTTGAGAGCTTTGTCTATTTGTATCATTCTTTTTGCCTAATTTCATTTTTCCAAATTCATATAATTTGTCAGCTTTTTCTTTTATATCATCGTTTATTAATTTGTTATCACGCATATAATTTAATAGCATAATTATAACTTTTCCCACATAAACATCTGATTCATCTTGAATATACGACCGGAGCATTTTAGCTTTAGAAAGTCCTGGATATTTAACATAAATATTATATGATACAACATCTTTCATAAATTCTTCAAATTCTCTATTTGAAAAATTAAGAACGTAACCACCGCTCATGCCAAAAACAGTTTCTATTAATTGCTTTTCCGAAAATGTAAGATTTGCCATATTATTTTCCGTTTTTCTTTATGATATTATACCTTATTGCTTGAATTGTTGGATGGATACCTGTTGCTTGGTCTTTTTGTAAAACTATGTTTTCATATTCGTCAATATTGTCTGATAGCATTGTTGCAACAGAATTTGCTTCTTCATCATTTATCACAGACTTGAGCATGTTGTTAAAAATATCCATAGCATCATATCTGTTGAAATTTGCGGCAAAAATCAATGTAATTCTTAAAGAGTTTGTTCTTATATCTATATTGATTGTAGAGTTAAATATTTTTTTCATTTGTAATGCAATGTTTTCTGCATCAGACCAATTTAACTTTCCATTATTATCCAATTCAGTAACTACGCCATTATATACATCCATAAATATTTGTAAATCTCCAGTATTTAAAAGGGCAAAATAGTCAATAGGTATTGCTTTTGCTTTAGTATAAAACAATTCCGAATCATCTTTAAATTCATATAGTATATTAAATAAATTATATACATTTTCTTTGGTAACTTTTTTGCCTTGCATTTCAGTTAGTAACTTATCGAATGATGCATAAGGATTGTTTTCCCCTTTTAATATCTTTAAATGATTATTTAATGCAGCCTTCAAATCTGAAACATTAGCATATCTTTCCGATGGATTTATATTTGTGCATTTTCTGATTATATAAAATAGCCCGGCAGGTATTTTATCTATGTTTATATATGTAGGTGACTCACGTGTATAAAGTGTATAAATGGTTTTCCCAAGTTGATATATATCACTGGAAATAGTCGCATTTTTTGTTCCACCTACCTTGTAAAATTCAGGAGGTGCAAATCCTTCAGTACCCATCATTATTGAAGAAGGTGTTAATATTGTACTATCACGCTCTTCAAATTTGCCTAATCCTAAATCTGACAATTTCAATTTATCATTGTCGATTAAAATATTATTAGGATTAATATCTCTATGAACTATTCGTTGTGGGTGATTATGTAATGCTTCCAATCCATCGCAAATTTGAAGTACATCATTTATTAATAGTTCAACATTATTCTTATAATCTTTTGTTGATAGAGCACCTTGACATAAGGGCATTACAAAAAAAGGTGGAATATTTTTAAAATCATAGTCTAACACTTCTATAACATTTTCGTTCTTGACAGATTCCATTAATCTTACTTCTCTATTAAAACGACGTATAGATTCTTCATCACTTTTTGAACATACTTTTAAAGCATAATTTACATTATCTTTTTCTGCTATGTAAACTTCTCCAAATCCACCTTTGCCTATTTTCTTTGTTATATTATAATTTCCTATTTTCATATTATATACATTTTTTTTGTTAAGAATCCAAAGATACTACAATAATGCTAATCCTCAAATAGATACTAATATTAATGCAGCTTTATAGAGACAAATAAGGACAAACGAGGACTAATGAAGCCACCTATTCCCAAATCCTTAAATATACTCTATTTCATCCTTACTTTTACTTCCGAAATTTTTATTTACTCACTAAAATTCAAAACATTATGGATGTAAACACAGCCAGCCAATCCACCACTGACGAACAGATGATGGATATTCTTCTTGTACTGGATAAGGAGAAAAAGACAATCAGCGCAGTGAAAGGTGTGGATGAAAACGGGGAACTTCAAACCGTACCGCCGGAGAACAACAGCGAACTTCTGAAATTCGACCGTCACGGTGATTTCTTCTCCAACTTCTTTTCCAACATGATGAACCAGTTGAAGAACCCGACCCGTTTTAACTTCTTCAAAATTCCTAAGATTGAACTTCCCAAAATCGAGCCGATAATCAGGGATAACTTCAATCATCCGACACCTGAAAACGAAGCGGGCATAGAGCGTTACCGGGTAACACCTGAAACCGTGAAGCAGGAAGCGAAGAAAGAACAGCAGGAAACCCAAACCCAACAACCACAGCAGCCAGCCAAAGAAACGGGAGCAACGGCACAAGCACCGCAGCAACCCGACAAAAGCAAGTATGTGATTGACCCGGATAAAGTGGACTGGGAAGCCCTGAAGAATTTCGGGCTTTCCAAAGAGCAACTGGAAAAGGCAAAGGCTTTAGAACCCATGTTAAGGGGCTATAAGTCGCCCGGAGCGTTTACCATCGCCGGAAACTACAACTCTGCCATTATGAAACTGGATGCACGTTTATCTTTCCGGCACGACAAGGACGGGAATGTAGTTTTGGCGATACACGGCATCCGACAAAAGCCGGAACTTGAACGCCCGTTCTTCGGACATGAATTTTCCAAAGAGGATAAAGCCAATCTTCTTGAAACGGGAAACATGGGACGCATAGTAAACCTGAAAAACTATATCACGGGAGAAATGATACCCTCTTTCGTCAGTGTGGATAAGGTAACAAACGAACTGGTTTCCATGCGTGCAAGCAGCGTCCAAATCCCTGATGAAATAAAGGGTGTCAAACTGAACAAGGAACAAAAGGAAGCCTTACGGGAAGGAAAAGGGGTATTCCTTGAAAATATGATTTCCAACCGTAAAAATCCCTTTTCCGCAACCGTTCAGGTCAATGCCGACAAGAAAAGTCTGGAATTTATCTATCCCAATGCCAAACAGTCACAGGAGCAACGACAGAAACAGGAACAGCAGAACAGCCTTGTCACCAGTGACGGTGTGACCATTCCCAAGAGTATTTCAGGTATAGAGCTATCCCGCCAGCAACAGCAGGATTTAGTCAATGACAAGACCATCTTTGTTGCCGGGCTGAAAGACAAGCGGGGGGTCGAATATGATGCTTATATTCAGGTGAACCATGATAAGAAAAAGTTAGGCTTTTACAGTGACAATCCCAGCTTTGACCGTTCCGCCGTGAAAGAGATTACCCCCGCCAGCAAGAACCGCACACAGGTAGCGGTCAATTCAGAAGGCAAGACCAACGAAGCCACCAAGAAAGTGAAAGAACCTTTGAAAAAGGGTCAGGACAAGCCCACTGAAAAACAAAAGACCAAGCAGGATAAAAAGGAGAAGCAGGAGCAGACGGACAAACCCAAACAGAGCAGGGGACGCAAAAGATGATAGCGGTGCTAATCCTTATCCCGGTTATCGGTTTCGCCCTGTTCATTTTCGCCTGTTACAAAACAGACTGGGAAGTCATAGACGAGCAGAACCGACAATATTATATAGATGGCTATCACATCTACTATGACCGGAAAAACCTAAGACAAAAAGAAGTGGAACAATTAAAATCAAAATTAGAATGATTGCAGTAATCGGAGAAAAGCCAAGTGTGGCAAGGGACATTGCCCGCATTTTAGGAGCAAATGAAAAACAGGATGGCTATCTTTCAGGTAACGGGTATCTCGTTACCTGGGCGTTCGGCCATCTTGTAGGTTTGGCAATGCCGGAAGCATACGGCATACAAAGTTTCCGCCGGGAAAGTCTGCCTATTATCCCGGATAGTTTTCAACTTACACCCCGGCAAGTGAAAGCGGAAAAAGGGTACAAGGCAGACCCCGGCGCATTGAAACAACTAAAGGTAATCAAAGAAGTATTCGACCAGTCGGATAAGATAATTGTCGCCACCGATGCAGGGCGCGAGGGAGAGCTTATCTTTCGCTACATCTATCAGTATATCGGATGCAACAAGCCTTTTGTCCGTTTATGGATAAGTAGCCTTACCGACAAGGCAATCCGTGAGGGACTGCAAAACCTGAAAGCCGGTAGCCTGTATGATAACCTATTCCTTTCGGCACAGGCACGCAGCGAAGCGGATTATTTGATAGGAATTAACGGTACACAGGCTTTAAGCGTGGCAGCCGGACAAGGCATTTTTTCTTTAGGACGGGTACAGTCGCCCACGTTGGCAATGATATGTACCCGCTTTTTGGAGAACAAGAACTTTGTCCCGCAAAAGTATTGGCAACTGAAATTACAGACGGCAAAAGACAATGTTTCCTTTGCTGCACTGTCCGCAGACAAATACGATAAGCAGCAGCCCGCCATCGACACGCTGCAAATGATAAAGGAAGCGGAAACGGTACAGGTGAAAACCATAGAACGTAAGGAAGTGAACCAAGAACCGCCGTTGCTCTATGATTTGACTTCACTTCAAAAGGAAGCGAATACCAAACTGAATTTTTCCGCAGACAAAACCCTATCCATCGCACAAAAGTTATACGAGGGTAAACTAATCAGCTACCCCCGAACCGGAAGCCGTTATATCTCACAGGACGTGTTCGAGGAAATCCCGGAACGTCTTGTCAATTTGGAGCAGTACGCCCGTTTTGCCGGATATGCTGCCGGGATGAAAGGCAAAGCCTTAAATTCCCGTTCCGTGAACGATGGCAAGGTAACAGACCACCACGCCCTGATAGTAACGGAAAACCTGCCCGGCAAACTGGAAACGGACGAACAGGCAATCTATGAACTGATAGCCGGACGGATGTTGGAAGCCTTTTCAGAAAAATGCGTCAAGGACGTTACCAGTGTAACGCTGGAATGTGCAGGGTCACTTTTCACCGTCAAAGGCTCTGTAACCAAGTCCGCCGGATGGCGTGCCGTATTCGGCGAGAAAGAGGACGGAGAAGATAACACTACTTTGCCAGCCATGCAGGACGGAGATAGTTTACCGCTTTCCGGCATTGAACTGTTGGAGAAACAGACCAAGCCCAAGCCGTTGCACACGGAAAGCAGTTTGCTTTCTTCAATGGAAACAGCGGGTAAGGAACTGGAAAACGCAGAACTGAAAGCCAGCATGAAAGATACGGGTATCGGCACGCCCGCAACACGGGCAGCCATCATCGAGACGCTGTTTTCCCGCCAGTATATCGTCCGGGAGAAAAAGAACCTTGTCCCGACCGAAAAGGGGCTTGCCGTTTACAACATCATCCGGGACAAGAAGATAGCAGACGTTGAAATGACGGGTATGTGGGAAAACACGCTTGCCAAAATAGAAAGCGGGGAAATGAACCCCGACACGTTCCGTAAAGGTATCGAAGTGTACGCACGGCAAATCACGGCTGAACTTTTGGACGTTCAGCTTTCTTTCGCTTCGGGTAGTGGTTGCATTTGCCCCAAATGCAAGACCGGACGCATCCTTTTCTATCCGAAAGTCGCCAAATGTTCCAATGTGGATTGTTCCGTTACCATCTTCCGCAACAAGAGCGACAAGCAGCTAACGGACAAACAGATTACCGAACTGGTGACTACCGGGAAAACCGGGCTAATCAAAGGCTTTAAAAGCAAGAACGGCAAAGTATTTGACGCTTCACTTGCATTTGACGAGCAGTTTAATGTTACTTTCGTGTTCCCTGAAAAGAAAGGCAAACCGAAGAAATAAGACGGAAATAGTTATATTTGCCACAGAAAGTTTCATTATAGATAGATTTATAATTGAAATTTTTGTGGTTGAAGCACCCGGAGGGACACCGGGTGCTTTTTTTAATCATTCTCCTTTATACTGGTAGGTCAGGCAAACGACCTGATTGTCTATCACCCGGTGTCCGGTCAGTTCCCACTTCGACCCGAAAGTCTTTCCTATGAATTTGATACCGTCCCCCAGCATGACCGGAACGATATACAATGTTATTTCATCCAGCAGGGACGCTTCAATCAGCGAGGTTATAAACTTACCGCCGCCAATGACCTGAATATCGGTTTCCGAACTTGATTTAAGTTCATTGATTGCCCGTAAAGGCATATCGGTAAGAAAGGTTACATTCTCCTTTTCGGTCACATTGGTGTCGTAGTGGGACACTACAAAAGTCTTTTTACTTTTGTACGGCCATCCGCCCCAATGTTCAAAAATAAAGGTATAGGTATTCGCACCCAGCAGCAGGTAATTCGTAGTTTCGTATTCCTTATTCAGTAAGGTTCTTACATTTTGGGGCATCCAGTCCAGTTCATTATCCGGTGTTGCGATAAACCCGTCAAGAGATACAGCGATGTTCGCTTTTATTTGCTTCATATTATCAGGTGTTAAACAGTTTATAATCCTTATTCAAACTGTCCGCCAATATCTAAAAAAGAAGCGTGGCATTTACACTGCTTCAAAGTAGAGGTACTGGCATACCTAAATGTGGAAACAGGCAAAGCCACGCTATGATAAAACATAGCATAAACCTTGCGCTGAAAATCCCCACATTTTTGAAAAGTGCCAGTTTTCTACTTTGGGACGTTCGGCGAACGTATATGTTATATATAAAGGCGAAATCACAGATAACTGTTCAATCGCCGTTATTTTCTTATGTAACTTTTGCAAAGTTAGCCAAATCCCTGAAAACTCCGGCATACAATAAAAGAAATCCTGCCTTATCTCACGACAAAACAGGATTTAAAGCCATTAGAAAAGAAAAAATTAATCGGTTTTCTCACGGATTAACTTGTGTACGTCCGTTGCTCGGTAATAACATCTACCGTCCAACATAAGGAAAGGGAGTATTCCCTTTTTCCGGTAACGGGTCAGTGTTCGGGGGGCTACTTTCAGAAGCAGGCACAAGTCCTGATTATCCAGCAGTTCTTCCCCGTCCAAACAGTTACGCCCGTTTATCACCCGGTCTATCTTCTTGTCCTGCATATCGAACCTATCCATGATACGTTCCATCCATGCGGTAAAATCATCTTTATCTATATACATAAGGCTGCCTGATTAAATTATACCAATCATAAAATAACTTTGGTTGGACGGGTCTTTAATGATAATATCCCGTTCCCGCATGAAACGGATATAGCTTTTTGCGGTGCGTTCTTTCACGTCCAAAATCTGCTGTATCTGCTCGCACAGGTCTATGTAGGTTATATGCTCCTGCCTGCCGAACACGTCACGGGCAACCCCGACCAGTTCCTTTTCCTTGCGCTTCTCTTTTTCCTCACGGGTCTTTTCACCCCTGTAAAGGTGCATCCCGGCTGCCTTGTCCCAAGCAAAGAGCATCAAGGGAACATCCAACGGGCTGCCGTCCCTTACTTTCAGGGCTTTCACCACAGACAAAGCCGGGTCTTCGTCTTTTTCTATCGAGAGGATGGCAGCCGCTTTGCGTTGCAGTTCCGAGCCTAAATGCCCTCGCAACTTCAAACCATTGGGAACAAAATGCAGCACACAGATGATGCAGGTCTTATATATCCCTGCCAGTCGGTACAATTCATCTATGATTGCCACGCTTTCCGCTTCATCATTGGCACATCTTACAAGGTCTGCAATACCATCTATCACGACCAACTGAATACCCCCATATTGGAAATAATACCTGTCCATGCTCTGAACAATGGCGTGCAGCCGTTCTTTGCGGGACATACCCGTAAGGCAGAAAGCCTTAAATTCATCCGGTTTGTCGGTCTGTTTCGCCCTTTTTATCAGGTTGGTTACATTCTTGAACAGTTGTACTTCCGATTGTTCCGTATCATAAAGCAGGACGGCTTTATGTTTCGTGTTCTCACTTACATTGATACCCAGCGTATCAATCTGAATACCTGCCGGACGGATTGAACCCGCCACCAGTGCAGCCACATAGTTACTTTTCCCTGTTCCCTCTCCGCCAGTGATGCAGCACAAGTTCCCCTGTGTTCCCAATGGAACGTCACCTGCCGAAATAATTTCCTGCGCTTTTGCCGGAGGATTATTAAAATCAATCTCACACGATTTAAGCATAGTCATTGTTTCATTATAGATTGTATCTAAGAAGTCGATAAATAGTTTGATAAAATTTTCCCGGCTGTTGCCCGCCCGGAAATAATCGGAAATGTCCTTTTCCGCTTTTGTCCCCTGCAAAGGGAGAAGCAACCGTTTCACACCGTATTCACAGAGTTGTTTCTCATGCTTTTTTGCGCTTTCCACTCCGGTAGCATCCATATCGTAAAGCAATATGATATGTTTAAACCGGAATGTAAGTTTATAAATGATGTTCGGCGGAACAGTTACCGTTTCGCTATTGAAGCAAATTGCATGGAAACCATGCGCTGCCAGTGACATGACATCTTTTTCCCCGCCCGTAATAAACAGGGTATCGCCTTTACTGGGTAGCTGTTCCAGCCCGAAACAATAGCTTTCGCCAATGTTTCCGCCATATAGAAAGCGGGTCTTTGAAAACGGTCTGTACAGTTTGATGAAGCGTTTGTTCTTATACCCGTAAATGGGTTCTTCCTTAGTGGAAGAATAAGAAAACGGATTGCCATCTGCATTTTCACTTTGGAACTGAACCACTGAACAGACTTTATACTGTTCCAGTATTTCAGGGGTAATGCCGTATTGTTGCCAGTATTCCAGTTCGGAAGCGGTAAGTTTCCTCTCCTTAAACGTGTACGGTCTGCCAGTACGTTCTACCGGAACAGGCACAGGCTTTTCCGGTTCTTTGAATGTTTTAGGTACAGGTATGGGATTACCCTCTGAAAGTCCCAGTGACAAATCCCTGTCTATAATCCGCAGAATTTCTATGAAACTGCTTGAATTGTTACAGTCCAGTCCTTTGAGCATACCCACGAAAAAGAAACAGTCGCCGGAATAATCGTCATTTCCGAAGTCTTTCAGCTTATAACTGTTGCTACGGCGGTCAAAATAGATGTTACAGGACGCTTTGCTGTCCTCATACAACGGATTAAGGAAATTACGTCCCACCCGCCACGTGCCGGGAATATAATGTTTAAACACGTTCAGACCGTTATTTGTCCTCTCTAATATTTCGTCTTTCCTTAACATATAGCTTGTGGTTGGTTATCAGGTTACGCATACATTCGTCATTGCTCTTTATCAAACGGCTTTCCAGCAACCGTTTTATTTCACCGATTTTATAGAAATTGCGTCCCCTGATGGTAGAGTAAGCGATTTCTCCTTTGGAACGAAGCCGTTGCAGGGTGCGGTCGCTGATTTTCAGGAAAGTACATACTTCGTAACTATCCACCCAAATATCATCCTCATTCTCTTTGCAATCGTCCTGACGGGAAAATACATAATTGGCAATCACATTGATTTTTGCCATCAATTCCTTAAAGGCTTTTGTTTCTACTGTTATTACGTCCATTTTATTAACTAATTGATTTGCTGCAAAGTTGGACGGTTCGGGGAAATAAAAAGCCACAGGCGAACCCACCTGTGGCGAAATAAAGTTTGTTAATCGGATAAGGTTTACTCCTGTTCTTCCATCCGGCGCAACAGTCGTTTTTGCAGGGTGTTCAGGTAGTGTGTCCGGTCATTTGTCCGGGATTTAAGTTCCATGTAGGTATGGTAGAAATCACCTAAATCTATGTCGAACATATCTTCAAAGCAAGATACAATGTCCTTTATATCAACCGTTCCCTTATTGAAATCGCCATTGGTGTAGAGTGCGTAGATAAGTTCCACCAATGCCCGTTTTGTCCCCGTCCACCGGAGCAGCTTCTTTATATTCCCGTTTTTGACCTGCTGGCGTTGGAAACGCCGTTCAAGTTCATTCAATCGGTTGGTGAGGTAGATGGCAAACAGTTCGATGGCTAAAATTTTGGCTACCTTATAATCATAACTGGTGCTGAACTGTGGGTCTGCTTCATAATAGAAATTGTCTATAAGGATATGAATGTCAGGTTTCCCACGCAGGAAATATTTATGGTCTAAATAGGTGGCTTTTGTCCGGTAATACTGGTAGAAACTTATGTTACGTTGGAAATGCGCCAAAATCCGGTCGGTTTCCGCCATAATGAACTCCTTTTGCGTTTCTTCGCTGCCGTTCGGAAAACGCAGTTCAAACTGGTAAACCGTATTGTAATAGATAATTTTACTTGCTATTATTGGCTTTTGCTCTTTGAAGAAATAAATTTCTTCTTCCTTGCTGCTGAAAGAGTAGGAAATGATAAAGGCTTTCAGTTCCCCTATGATTTCTTGCAGGTAGTCAATGACCTGTTTACACAGGCTGAAAGGGTCGTTGTTGTTATCTTCAAAGTCCTGTATCTGTAAATCCACCTTTTGCAAAAGGTCGGTAAAGTATTCGTTCAAGTTCTGTTGTCCCATAATTAATCGTTCCTTTATTAATCGGGCGCAAAGTTACAGGCTTTAAATCGCTGCTTTATTCTTCATTTTTCACATTCTATTCTTCAAAGCGTGCATTATTTTGTTTTTTGCGCTTTTCTTCTTATTTCGCCGGGAGTATCGAGCAGGTAATCCTTGCAGAAGTCGTTCAGGTTCGATGTGGATGAAAACCCGGTGGTGAACGCTACTTCGGTCAGCGTATGGTTCGTGTTTTTCAGATAATGTTCCACGTCCCTTGCCCGTTCTATCTTCACCCACTGGCTTGTCGTGTACCCGGTCATTTTCTTTAGTTTCCGCCGGAACGCCCCGTATTCCATGCCGCACGCTTCCGCCAGCTTTTTGGCATCATACACCTTATAGCCTTTCAACCTTACCATTTCGATGAACGTCTGTTTGCCCAGTTCGGGCAGCATACGTTCGGCGTGGCGCAGTTCCTTTTCCGTTATCAGCAGGATGCTGTCTTTTACAGGATGCAGGCGCAGGCGATGGAAAGCGTAACACACCGTATTATATACGTTGCACAGGTATTGCCGCCCCGGTCGCATCCAGTGCAGCGCATCGCAGTACGCCAGCAGTTCGGGTATATCGTCCTTGTGGCGGTGCTGTTCCGCCAGTTCATCCAGTATTTGGTAATGCGTGGTAGAAATCCCCAGCAATATGACTATCGCCTTATAATCCTTACAGGTGGCGATGGTCGGGACTTCCGGCAATGCTTTCAACGTGTCGCAGACGTACCCGCACAGTTCACTGTCCTTGCTGAACGGTTCCAGTTCCAAGTAGTTATCCATGTTCCGGCTGTTGTGCTGCAACCACTTTATTTTATCTTCCAGTTCCTTGACACGCCGTACCAGTTCATTACCGGGATTGTTTGCCAACAACAGTGATGTAATCCGTTTTTCCATATTTAATAACTGTATTTTTTTAGCATATTATCCAACAATCCATAACCATGCCTTTTTAATGAACATCCATATTATATAAAGGAGCATGCCGCCGAGCATTAAGAAGAATCCACGAAAGAAATAATCCTGAATACGTTCCCAAACGGTAAATTCATGCTTAGGCTCCATCGTTTCGGCAAGTTCCTCAAAGGACTTGCAAGCGAAAATCGTTTGCCGGAAATCTTCCACACCGTCCCAGCATTCTTCCTCGAACCACCGTGTTTTGGGATGTCTCTCCGCTATCCTTTCTTGCAATTGGCGCAAGGAGAAAGGTTCGGGGTTATCTTCATATTCCGTTTCGTAACTAATCATTCCCGTGCTCATGCCCGTGAAGCCGTGTATGCCTTTCCATCCGGTCATGTAGGAACGCCGGACGGTGTACTTTGTCCCGGTGGAATCTACTACTATATCGCCTTTCCACCCCTTGCACTCTTTCAGTAGGGCAAGCTGCGTCGTTTTGTTCTCTTTCCAAAAGGTATAAACCATATTCTCGTCCGGGCTGAACTGGAATATGGGGTATTTCAATGTCGCTTTCATACTTTACTGATTTCTATGAATCTTATTTATAATCTGTTACTTAGTTGAATATCAACATACATATTCCTATCCCTGTCAAGAACCCCCATATCGGAAAAGTATATACTACCCAAGACGGGATAATCCTGTTCCACTTGTTGCCTTTGTATTTCAGCAGTATGGCGGCAGTCCGCTTCCGGGTGTACCGCAGGTAAAAGGGGATGATGCAAAACAATATTGCCACGCTGATAAAGATTAGTCCGCCTTGCAGTTCCGTGAAATTCTTCCGGGAAAAGAAGAAATCCGTAAAAATACAGTTTGCAGCTATGCTCAAAAAGAACAGGGCAATCATGAAAGTGGCGGCAAACACGCAGCAAGCACTAAAACGTGGCGGGTCGTTGTGCTTCTTGTAGGTGACATAAAGCCTGTAATACAGATAGTCGAAGAAACAATAGCTGTATTTCTTGCCGTTACTATTTGAGTGCATTTGCTCAAAACGGCTGCGGATTTCGTTTGTGACTTTCATTTTGTCTTTATGCCAATGGCTAAGCGAGGAACGCTATAAGCGTTATCCTGCTTCGTTAGTAACTTCATTATTTCATATCAAAAGCCCCTATCATTTGGGCTATCATATCAATGTATGGTAACATTTTTACGACTTGAATATTATCAAGGCTTTTATTTCCGCCCAATGCTAATGCAGGAACATAGCCGTAACATTCATCTTTGGCTGGTAGTCCTAATCTATCCACCAGTTTAGGGAAATCAGAAATATTTATTTCAAATTTTCTTTTCAAACATCCCTCTGATGCTATATAAAGACTAAATAATAAATCCATTCGTGAAGTTACAATATCCCAGTCACCGCTTCTTACATTGATAAAGATAACGTATTCCTGATTTTGGAAAATATCTTTAACCCATACAAATATATCCCCAAATGCAGTTGTCATAAAAGGCAGCAAGTATTCAAAATATTTTTCTCTGTCCTCGATATATGTATCTACAAAATCCTGATAATCATCAGGAGATACAATACGAAACAGACCGTTAGAGAATATACCTAACCCAACTTCTTGCCACAGAGTAATCAACTCTTTAGGGGCTTTGCTGGCATACTTTGCAAGAAAAGCATCATCCGCTACCTGCCTTGCACAGTTTATGTTCTGATTTAAAAATTCTTCGTACATAATATTTATGCTCTAATTGTTACTAATGGTTAGAAAGAAGTATCGTCAGATGCTATCTTTTGTTGTTACTAACTTATTTATAAATCTTAATCCGGTGAATAGACATCCAATCCCAATAAGCGGATAAATAATGCCGCATAAGACCGCAAGTATATTCAACCCTCGTTCATCTCCTGCGAAACCGCCCAAACCAACAACTTGCAATAATAGGTTTGTAATTTGCCAATCCAATAGATTTTGGTCAAAACAGATAAAGGCAAGCCACAAAAGTACAGAGCAACATTCCATGCCGAACCATAACATGATAGCTTTGGGATGACGGAAATATAGCTTACAGACTTTGTAGATTATCAGTATATCTAAAACTACCAGCACACCTAAAAAGCTATATTCCATAACACCATATATTCCGAACAGCCGCCCGAAGCCTAAGCCGCCAAAGAAGAATGTTATCACTATCAGCAAAAGGCTGAAAGCTGTCAATGATAGTATGGATAAGACTGTTTTATTCATCGCACTATTGTTAGTAATGGCAAGAAAGGAGCATCGTTAGATGCTATCTTTCGTTGTTAACATCTTAATTTATTTCTCATTCCAGTGTACCATATCATAAGGATAGTATTGCAGTCCTTTCAAGCTGCTATCGTCCAATCCTAAGACCTTAACCAATGCTCCGCTTTCAAAAGACCAGTAGCCGAAATAAGAATTTATATCTTTCTTATGCAGATTATACCACGCTTCGCTTGAATGTCCTTTGTACCAATATTTAGTCAGATATTGTTTTAGGCATATCACAGCTTCTTTTTTATCAGATTGTGCCATTGTTACAATGTTTTGGATATGCTGATACGGTGATTTCTGGATATAGCTATTCAATGATATGTTCCAGTCCGGTTTTCGATAATGTATCAGAAAATCTAATGAAAAATCTTTGCGTCCGTCTTTTTCTACCACTTGAACTAATTTATCGAAATAAACATCGTCTATATTGATAAGTATTCCGATAGAAAGCATTTGAAGTATTGGAACTACCGTTGTTATCCCGTTCCATGTTTCGGCAAATAAAGGAGCGATAACAATATACTGTTTACGCAATTCTTCTATTTCCAACCCCATAGAATAAGATGCAAGTATTATCCTCAATCTGTAATTTATATCAAGTAAATGCGTATTTGCAATAACTTCATTATTAGGCAATGAATACGCTTGTACACCGCCTTTTTCTTTTTCCCGGATATACTCAATGTCTGCTTCATCCTCTCTGATATATTCCGAATACTCTCGGATTACTTGGGTGAAGCTATCTATTGTTCCGTATTTATCTCGTACTTCCATATATGGTACATTGTTTTGATGTTAATGGTATTACAAATTCACTGAGAATGTATCAATCATATCATCCACAATATCTTTATCAATAAATGATAAGCCTTTTAAACTTTTCAACCAAGAAATAAAAGATAGTATTATTTTACAATTCGAATCGTTCACATCAACATAATCATCCCCATGAGAATCCCAAAGAATTTGCAATATATCATAAAACATAGACAAATGCAACTCTATATTATTAAAATCCATATCTTCTAAATTACTCATGATATAAATTTCTTTTTCTATTCCCATCGGAGTATAGAAACTTTGTATTTCTGTATATATCTCTTCTATTTTATTCATAATTGCTATCAATGATAAGGTGAATTTTTTAATGGAATATGAGAATCGTCAAAAGACTGATTCGATCTTCTTCTTGAATGTATAGCAGGGAACGGTTTGCCGTTATCCTGCGCTGTTAGAAACTAAATTCTTTTTTTCCTTTTAAGTATATCGGATAACCATTCAGGAATGAATTTCTTAGCTCGTGGATATTTCTCAAAATCCTCACTGAAATCACTATCGAAGAAGGACTTTTGCAGAACTTTATCCCTCGTGTTATAAGCAAACTTTATATCCATTGTAATTTCTCTACCTATCGTTATTTTACATAGATAAAAAGCTCCCTCTTGCGAACATAAGGAATACATCAAATCTTTCAATTCTCCCACTTTTCGGGAAAGATACATTGAAATATTTATGTCAAGGTTAAATTTGACAAGTTCATTTCCTTTATAATAGAAAACTTGGGTATAAGAAGCAGTTCCAACATGATAAAAATAGAAATCACTTTTAGTCCAATGGGTAATATCCATTATTTTGACTAAAATTCCTTTGATGTCATTCATGCGGGAACGACATTCTGCATTTTCTTTCCAAATATTTGGTTGAGTACGATACTCCTTAATATTATTCCCCGAAAAGTATTTGGCAGATACTATTGAAGTGGTGGGAGGATATGGCAATTTATCGTTGAAAAAAGCTATTCTGATACAATCAGTCAGATACCAATTCCAAAATTCTTTATTACGGTCGTGATTGATTGCGTCTAAAGCGACAGCCCCACCGTTATAGGCTAAACTTGCAATAAAAGCAGTGTCCCATGTGTCAGGGTGCTGTAACGCTTCTTCATCCGAAACACATTCTTCCATACCCCCACTTGTAAGAACATCGTATGCGGCATGAACGGCAGTCATACCCGCAAACATTGCCATAATATTGTCCTCTTTGTTATAATCTTGAACGAACACTTCTAAATGTTCGGCATTACCTAACAACTCTTTTTCATTTATCTGCCCTAATAGAAATTTCTCCGACTGTTTTATCAATCCGATTATTTCAGTATCATTCTTGAAAAAATCATTCCATATCGGATATACTTTCAATGCGCATGAAATGCTTATTTTCCCAATGACGCATGGCTCATTGATTGTTTGCAGTATCTCACGTCTTATAGATAAAGGCAAATGTCCATTGATTGAATGATTTACTTCATTCAACCCCTTTCTTATCAATGAATTTATGGTTTCACTATATTTCATGCGCACTAATTGTTTCTAATGTATTCATTAACCACACCTATGGTGTAGTTCCTATTTACTAATAAATTATACCTAATCATCATCTAAATAGTCCAGTGGATTAGGTATTTTGGCTTTGTGAGCATTTGATACGTGCAAATAAATAGCAGTCGTTTTTATATCATTATGCCCCATAAGTTCCTGAATAGTTCTAAGGTCAGTCCCTTGTTCCAGCAGGTGAGTAGCGAAAGTGTGACGGAGCATGTGCAGGTGTACCCGGTGCTTTATTCCGGCTTTTTGGGCTGCTTCTTTCAGTATTTTCACCAATGCACTGGCTGAATATTGTTCACCTGCCTGTTCGCCCTCAAAGAGCCATTTTTGCGGTCTGTATTCTTTGTAATAAACCCTTAGTTCGTTGAGTGCCTTTTCTGATAACAAGGAATATCTACATTTCTTTCCTTTGCCAGTTACCCTTATCAGCATCCGTTCACTGATAATATCTTTAGGGGTCAGGTTCAGAAGTTCACTTCGCCGCAATCCGGCAGAATATATCAATGAAATCATGCACCGATGTTTCCGGTTAGGTATCTGTGCAAAGATATTTTTCATTTCTTCCCGGCTTAACACTTCGGGCAAAGCCTTGTATTCTTTGGCACGGACTATCCCGCCATAGTATTGTCGTTTACCTTTTCGGACTTTCTCATAGTAGAACTTGATTGCATTGATATGCATATTCTGCTGGGTAGCAGATATATGTCGTTCCTTTACCATATAGAGCATATAATTATTAATATCCTCGACCGTCAGCAGGTCAAGTTCATGCCCTTTGTGGTATTCCATGAAGTCGCTGAAATAGATTTTATAGGCTTTTATGGTGGAAAGGCTGTATCGCTTTTGCTCCAACAGTTCCAAATAGCCTTTCGGTAACAGATATTCCCGCTTAGGTTTGGGATGCCGTACATATACACGGCTGTAATCAATGTAGGCGTGGGGGGAATAGCGGTCATAAAATGCAGGAAGCCGGAAAGCGGATGCCTGTATATAGGCACTTCCGTTTCCGGCTATTTTAATTCCACTATCTTCGGAAAGCAGCAAGGCAATAGCCTGATTATTTCCATAATCAATCCGTATATAGTCCTGACCGTCTATATTCTGCTTTGTCAGTACAATACTTCCCCGTTGTTTGTCTGCTTCCATATAGAACTGGTTTATAACGTTACAACTATCACTAATTAAATGATATTGCCAAAGTTATAAAACTATTCCGAAGAAAGTGAACGAACGTTTTCTTTTTATCTTTTTTTTGCAGAGAAAGTCAGATTTGCAAGGAATATGTGCCGGGTGGCACTGCCTAACATTTCAGTAAGGAGTAAACGGCATGCAGATGTTTGGCAAGTCGCCCGGTGTCCAATCCGCCGAGAAAGGACATTTCAAAAGACAACCCCATGTAAACCTGCCGGAACATGACTACCGCATCTTCTACATCCACATCCTTTCTCAACTCTCCGCTATCTATCGCACGTTGTATGGCAGTACGCCAATAAGCGTAATCACCCTCTGCAAGGTTACGGAGCTTCTCTTTTGCGTCAGGGTCGTATTGGAGCAGTTGAAACAGGAAATGAAAATATTGGGCGTGATATGTGAATTTTCCTTGCTCCAACTTGTCTTTATCCGCACCTATCAGATTGCCCAGCATATCCATTGTCCGTTGCACGCCACGTACATATTCGTCTATAAATTCGGCAAACGTGCCGTTCGTTTCAGTGAATTTGTTTCGTGGGTTTTGCGCACTGAACCAAAACTTATCCACTACGGCAATGAATAGTTCCTGTTTGTTCTTGTAGTATTTAACAATGGGTAAGGATGTAGAAACGAGCGAACTTCTTTAGTCTGCTGTGTTTTTCCATTGCTTCAAATCACTCTTATAGCACAAAAATAGGGAATAAATTCAATTATCCTTGCATATTAAGAAATATTATTTTAGCTTTGTTCGCAATTAGTCGTTTGACTAAAAACAGTAATGGAAACATCAGTAGAAGAAAAGATTATAGATGCAGCCCGTGAAATATTTTTCGAGAAAGGATATAACGGTGCTACAATGCGAGACATAGCTTCTAAAGCAGAAGTAAATCTTGCATTGTTACATTATTATTATAGAACTAAAGAAAAAATATTCGAGATAGTCCTTAATCAAGCATTTGTAACTCTATTTAAGCGACTAAATAAGGTTTTTACCTCTGATGTAGATATTTTCCATAAAATCGAATTAATGGTTGAAAGCTACATAAGTGTTGGCATTAAACATCCCAAACTTCCGGGTTTTATTATGCACGAATTGGAGGTTAATAAGAAGTTAGTTGAACCTCTTATTTTGAAATATAAAGAAGAGCAGAATGCAAATAAGAATTTGTCTATGTTTTATGCTGATGTACAAAATGCTATTGATAGCAATATAATAAAAACGATAGATGTTGATTCTCTGTTTATTAATATTCTGTCATTATCCTTATTCCCGTTTATGGCAAAAAATTTCTTATCGGGAATTGTATTGGATAATAAAAAATATAGTCATTTTGTAAAAGAAAGAAGTAAGCACGTCAGTAGCTTTATCATTAATAGTATAAGAGCATAATTTTTTTTGCTACTAATTTAGTCAAATGATTAAATCAAATGTATAATAAATATGAGAGTAACAATCATCAACGGAAGCCCTAGAAAGAATGGAGCGACTGCAAAAATCTTAAAAGAAATCAAAAGTCGATTGGAAACAAACGATGATATGTCAGTTTCATACTATGACATATCATCGAAACCGATTCAAACATGTATTGGATGTATGCGATGCTATAATACAGGTAGTTGCCACATGAATGATTACGCAGAAGAATTAAATGCCGCAATTAAAGATTCTGAGGGAGTGATTATTGGACTACCTACTTATGTAAGTAATATTCCGGGCATACTTAAAAACTACATAGATAGAGGGCATTTTGTGGTAGAACAAGCCCTGAATAATAAATATACTTTTTCCGTAGTAACGTATGAAATTGCAGGTGGAGGTACGGCTCTAAAAATACTCAATAACTTATTTCGATATTCAAGCGGTATCATAGCTGGTTCTATTTTGTGTAAATTACAATTTAACACCAACCCGCTTTCTGACCGAATGATAAAACAAATCCATCAAAAAGCAGATACTTTTTACAGTGCTATAAAAAAGAAGAAGTCAAAAACGATTATAGATGTTGTTGTGAATTATATCGCAATACATATGCTGATAAAGCCTTTTGTCCTGAAAAGTAGAGATAAATATACTTATGTGATTAATAGATGGAAAAGTATCGGGGTTATAAAATAAGGCTTGGCATATTTGGCTCGTTCATAATATCGTCAATACTAATATGTTCAATGAATACGACGCAGAAAATAGAAAAAGTTAATAATCCGCTTCTGAAAACTGTAAAACAGCAATGGGGTGGAAATATTACCATTAATGGACGTTTCTACAATGATTCAACCATTGTAAAATCGCCTGTATGGAGTGTATTAAAATGGAAGTTAAGTTCCAATTCTCAAAAATTAGAGAAACAAAATGATATATCTAGGTTAGAGGTAATCCATATCAATGATTTTGGCAGTAAAGAAGATAGAATAATTTGGTTGGGACACTCTTCTTTTTTTATTTCGATTAATGGCGTAAAGTTAATCACAGACCCTTGTTTCTTTGATTTACCAACAACAAAACGGAAAGTAGATTTACCATGCAATATTAATTCATTGACAGATATAAATTATCTGCTTATCTCACATGACCATCGCGACCATCTTGATAAAAATACAATTGATAAAATTGTAGCTAATAATCTGTCTTTAATGGTTCTTGCCCCTTTGGGAGCAAAAGCTATATTAAAAGATATTGAAATGCAGGAAGCTGGTTGGTATCAGGAATTTCAGATTGACAAGGATATTCGGATTATTTTTCTTCCCGCTAAGCATTGGGGACGTAGAGGATTAAACGATTACAATAAAGTTTTGTGGGGTAGCTTCTTAATTATAGATGGAGATAGGAAAATCTTTTTTGCTGGAGATAGTGCATACGATAAAATGATATTTGAAGACATACATGCACTATTTGGAGATATAGATATTTGCTTGTTACCTATTGGTGCATATTCTCCACAATGGTTGATGGCAAGAGAACACATGAATCCAGAGGAAGCATTTATAGCCTTTCATAATTTAGGTGGAAAACTCTTTATTCCGATGCATTACGGAACGTATGATTTAACCGATGAACCGATGGGCGAACCGATAACAAGATTGAGAACCGTTGCCTTTAATTGCAATCAAATCGACCAAATTATGGAATTGCCAGTCGGTAAAGAGTATTATTTTAACAAAAAACGGAATGGAACAAAGTAATATTGCATATAATGGTAATAGTTTTCTTATATGGGGATATTCAACTGTTTTCTTTTCCCTCTTGGTGTTTATGTGCTTGAAACTAACCGCTGATGAACTTTATTATTGCTTATATGCTGGTGTTCCAATTTCAGCTAACATAATCACTCGCTTAATCCAAAAGAGTAATAGTAAGAGCAGAACGGAAAATTTAATCAATAAAGTATGGGCACTATTCGGAGGATTAACACTGTTTTTATGTATTGGGCGATATTATTACACTTTTCCGTTATTCGCCTTTATATCTTCTCTAATGGGAGTTGAAACCATAGTCACAGGAATAATCATTAAATATAGAATAGTTGTAGTACTGGGGTTGGTAGGTATTGTTGGTATGATGTCGCTTTTATTAATATCTGGATATGAGCAAAATTTAATTATAACAGTCGTATTCTTTTTTATCTCTGTAATTCCGGGACATATCATCAATTGCAGAAATATAAGAATATGATTTTAAAGTCATAGGTAAAAAAAGACTATTAATATTCACATTAAAAAATTATGTTTATGAACGAATTGTTAAACATGAGGTTATTCGAGTTATTATCCGAAACTTCATGAGAGTGGCATTATGCGTTTCAAGGATTACTAATAAAATGATATTGCCAAAGTTATAAAACTATTCCGAAGAAAGTGAACGAACGTTTTTTTTATCTTTTTTTGCAGAGAAAGTCAGATTAGCAAGGAATATGTGCCGGGTGGCACTGCCTAACATTTCAGTAAGGAATAAACGGCATGCAGATGCTTGGCAAGCCGCCCGGTGTCCAATCCGCCGAGAAAGGACATTTCAAAAGACAACCCCATGTAAACCTGCCGGAACATGACTACCGCATCTTCTACATCCACATCCTTTCTCAACTCTCCGCTATCTATCGCACGTTGTATGGCAGTACGCCAATAAGCGTAATCACCCTCTGCAAGGTTACGGAGCTTCTCTTTTGCGTCAGGGTCGTATTGGAGCAGTTGAAACAGGAAATGAAAATATTGGGCGTGATATGTGAATTTTCCTTGCTCCAACTTGTCTTTATCCGCACCTATCAGATTGCCCAGCATATCCATTGTCCGTTGCACGCCACGTACATATTCGTCTATAAATTCGGCAAACGTGCCGTTCGTTTCAGTGAATTTGTTTCGTGGGTTTTGCGCACTGAACCAAAACTTATCCACTACGGCAATGAATAGTTCCTGTTTGTTCTTGTAGTATTTGAATATTCCGGCTTTCGACATTCCGAGCATCTTTCCAAGTTCCGCAAAACTGGCTTTCTCATAGTTCACGGACATAAACAGCTTGAACGCAGCTATCAGCAATTCATCACGGGTAATTTTCATTGTATGGTAGTCTTTTATATTTTCCAATCCCGAAAATAACATTTTATTCCCATACAAGCCACATTGTAGGTAATAGATTAACAAAAATAAATCAGCGAACGCCTAAGTAAATCGGAACGAAATTGGTTTAGGACAAGATAATTTTAGGTGCAAGGTGCAAGCATATATTTATATATATAGCTTGCACCTTGCACCTAAGTTGAAATATTAATAATCAAAGACTTGCATAATTCAAAACGAATGTGTACTTTTGAACCCAAGATAGATGGAGACAGACATCCGCCAAAAGCGGACAGAAACATATAAAAAAGTCAGTGTCCAAATCGTACCCCCTCAAAGAGGTAGGATTACATAAAATATTGATATTTAGGATAGTGAACCACATGGGTTAAAGACCCAGGCGGATCACGAAAATAAAATTAAGTCTCTGATTTTCAGGGGCTTTTTTTCTCACCTAACAGTCTTACTCCCCCATTCTACTCCCCACTAAGAAAGTACTATATTTATATTACTTTAACTCACCCCTATCTCCGCCTGCCAACAAATTAAGCCATAAATTACTCTTTTCGTTCCCATCATCCCTATTGCGAAAACAAAAAAAGGGAATACACAGTAAGCCGTATATCCCCTCAATCAATAACATATTCAAGTTTACACTATAACTTTTCTATTTCCTCTTTAGACAATCCAGTAGCTTGTGAAATTATCTCAATAGCCACTCCCAGTTTTTTCAGATTACGAGCATTATTCAAATTGGCCTCTCTTGCTCCTTCTTCTTTCCCTTTAGCCAATCCTTTATTTAGTCCTTCTTCAATGCCTTCCGCCCTTCCTTCTTCTCGTTCCGTATAAATATTATCTCGGAGTATCACAATATTATCCAAGTGACGATAATAAGCCGCCAATTCATCTTTCGTCATACTATCGAGTTTTAGTCTTTCACGTGCTTCTTCAAGACCTGGGGCTGTAGCATCAGAAGGAATCTCACCCGTATTCAAATAATAGATCCATTCTTCCAAAGGACTCTTGGCTACCTGATCAAAACCATTCACTTTCAAAATATAGTATTCAGGATATAACTGGCTAACTGTATCCACTTTAAACGTCTGCTTCTGGAAAGGAGTCAGTTCTAGAATGTCCCCCTGATGAATACCTCTAAACTCTGTTTTTCCATGATATACAAAGTCTGTACCGTGCCCTAATGAGAAATAGACAATATTGACGCTATATACCTTACGTACTTTATCATAGCTCTCCCCTCTGTTGATATATTCAGTCACCAATTTAGAAGTACCGAACAACATACGTTGAAAATAAGCATATTCATTGTTATTCTGCACCTCTATCAAGACAAGCTCACCCTTAGAATTTTCGGCGAGCATATCGACACGGTTATACTTGTCATATTCATCCTCCTGATTGCTTTCACTTTCAAGAAGCTTCTGGATAACGATTTTCTCACCCAATAACGTAGTAAGCAAACCTTCAAGTACACTAAAGTTTGCCTTATTCCGGAGAAGTCTCTTCATTGCCCAGTCAAAGCGAATTATTTGGTTATTGTTATTATTCATATTCTTCCACTTAATATATTGATTACTACAAAGGTAAACAAAATGGTGTAGATTAGCAAAAAAATAAAATCTCTTTTAATATAATCTTTCGTATGGAGCCGTAGAAATATTAATATCCAATAAAATCAATTTAGTGATGCATTCCATTCTGAATAAATTATTATATTTTTACATCCGTCCACTCATACAAACATATTTTATATATTTACCACTATCTTACAGGAAACATAAATCTAAATATATTATCTCCAAATTCAGTATTATTTATAATCTTCTTTTCACCTGGTATTATACATATTTTACAGCCATTAATGCTTAATGCTCTTTTTATCAATCCCATTCCTAAACCATTTCCACTCAATTTCTTATTCTGCGCAACTTTACCTGATACATGATCTGCAAAAATTGTTTCTATTTCATCCGGATAAATAAAAAAACTTCGCATACAAAAATCAACCTCTATATAATCTTCATTTTCTTTTATATGAACATGAAGAGTGGAGTTGTTCGCTATATATTTAATAGCATTAGAAAAAATATGATAAATAGCAACTCTTATCGTTTCATAATCAAATTTAGCTCTTTTATCAGATTCACTGATTTTAAAAATGACTTTTTTCTCTCTAAAATCATCATCGAAAGAATGATAAACATTTAATATAACCTTTCTTATTATATGAAACTGCATAAATAAATACGGGTTTTCCACTGATAATTTTTCATGTGTAGAAAACTCAGTCTTCATGTGTTCATTATTTTTTGCTTGTTTCAAAATTGCTACAGCTGCATCTTTAGGTCTATTTTTTACCTCATGCAACACTACTTCAAACAAGTTCCCATAATTATTAGAAAAAGATTCTTGAGAGATAAATTTGTATTGACTTAATAAACTTTGCGCATTTAAAGTCTTTAGATTATGAACAATTTTTGAATATTTCTCATGTTCCTCATTTTGGGCTATATTTTTGACTTCATCTTTGATTGTCAATATTGCAGGAATACTATATGACAATATTTCTAATTTGTTTTTAAACGACTTTGTTGTTTTTGCATCTTTTAACCCACAACATAACAAAAAACGGATCCCTTTTAAGGTCCTACTTCCCAATCTACGTTCTTCCCCTTTGCAAGGGCAATTAATTTTAGCATATTCCATTACAAGATTCTCACAAACACATTGTTCGCATTCATGCATACCATTGGTTATTAATAATTTACCTTCTTCATCTTGTACATAAAAAATCATATTCTTAAGAATTAGTGTAATTTTCTAAAATATTTATATATTCATAAGGATCTGCATTTTTAGGCAAAATAGCATCAACCTGAGTAAAATTTTTATTTAATTGTTGGGGTTGTGCCGAATATACAACCACATATTTATCTGGATATCTCTTTTTAATCTGCACTGCAACCCCTAAGCCTTGTTCTTTAGGAAATAAATCACAGCCAACACCATTTATATCGATGAATATAATTTGCGCCCATTGTATCTCGGAACAATCAATACGCTTTATATCTTTTATATTTTTCGTATTTTTCCAACCAGCACTCTTCAAAACACTTACATGATCGAATTTTTCATCATCTACAAAAAGGATATTAGTAGTAGTTTTTTTGTCAATTTCACCCACCATCTTTGCTTGTTCGTTAGCCGTATCAACCAAAGGTGAAGACATATTAATAACAACATTTTGATGTTGGGTCTGTTGACCTATTTGTTTAGAAACCAATCTTGGCTTTTTACTTTTTCTACAAAATCGAAACAGATACACGACAGTAGAAAATAATGTTATTCCTATTCCACTAAAAAGCCATTCCTTGTTAATGTTAATCCATTCTATCATAATATTTCATTTAAAGTTAACACAAATATAGATAAAAATGAACCAAGTTGTATTTGGAAAACAAAATAATCATGCTTTTTTTATTTTATATATTAAAAACTGATGCAAGATCAATCTTCATCTTTTATTTTTCTCCCTCTCTCACCCCCTCAAACCCTTATAAATGAGAATAAATTGAAGCACGGAGATTGCACCAGTACCAAATGGTGCACATAAGCTTCAAACAAGATTAAACAATTTCCGGGTTGATCCCAATACTTAGAAGATCATTGGGCGATTCAATTCGAAGGATAGCAGCGGTACCGGTAATTATCACAGCTACGGTCTGGGTAATGAAAGTATGACACCTATCAAAGAGTCAAGTCAGGACGAAGAGTCTTGATAACGGCTCTTTATTTTTTTTGTTCTCCTTTTCCTTATCACTCTTCTCGCTTCCCTTTCTTCTCCTTCCCTCTTCACCTTAAACCCTTATATATGACAAGAATAAGAAATAAGAATAAAAGACAAGAGAACAAGAACATATTATTAACCAACAACAAAAAACAAGAGAAAAATGAAACATTTAATGAAAGGAATCAGAATCGCAGCATACATTGCTGAGATCATTGTGGCAGGTTCAACTATTGTGGAACTTGTAGAGAAGTATAGTGGCAGGAGCAAACGTAAATCCGCCGCAAGTAAAGTTGATACAGGCAATGTAGCAACTGAAAACCCATAGAACGTCTAGTGAATGGATTATGATAAGGCACAGGACGTAATTATAACAATCCTTGAGGTAACCACATCCATACTCAAGGGAATCAAGAAGCTAAGAGGAATATTTGTAAAAGCAAAGAAATGAACCTCTTGGCTTTTTCTTTTATCGGATTTTATTAACCAATTAAAAATTATAGAAATATGGAAACTACAAGAGAACTGTCTGTCGTTCCACCACAAGGAATGATGACAAGAATGGGTATGATCAACCCAACCTTTATCGAAGATGCAGTAATCGTATCAGAAAAGGAACAGGAGAAGGAACATCCCAATTTTATTGAATCAAACACTTCAGGCATTACACTTGAAGAACTGGAAACGAACTGTATTGTACCCAGCTTTGGAGACAATCAGCTTACAATCAGCCACCAGACTTTTATACATCGTATCGAGGAGGCGGCAAGCATGTTTTTTGCAGGAGAAACTTTCGGTAATACGGAAATCAGAGTCTCACACAAGATTTTAGGCAGACATCCTTCCGCACTGACAAAGAGGAAGGAAGAACTCAAACCTGAAGACGAAACCATCTATTATCAGAGAATGGCATTCTGTTTTCATATCCGAACCATATGTCGGGAAATGAACGGTGAGGAAGTGCATCTTTGTATCGGCGGCGTAAGAAGCCTGAACGAAGAGAACCTGTACGGAAAAAAATCCCCTGAAAAATTTAAAATCTTTATCGGATGGAGAGTCAGGGTATGCAGCAATCTTATGCTGACATGTGACGGCTTGACAGGACGTTTGGAAGTGATGGGCGATACGGATATCTATATAGCCGCACTAAAACTGTTCCGGGAATTCAACCCCGAACAAAACCTGAGGCTTCTTGAGAATTTGGGAAGAACAATGATATCCCAGGAACAATTCTGCCAGATAATCGGACGTTTACGACTTTACCAGGTATTACCGGCATCACAAATGAAAGAATTACCGAAAGTTATCTTAGGTGATTCAAACATCAATGCAGCCACCAAAGGCTATATTGACAACCCTAACTTCGGCTTACGCGGAAGAGCAAAAATTTCATGCTGGGACCTGATGCAGCTTCTTAACGAGGCGGCCAAACAGTCCTATATTGACAAATTCCTCGAAAGGAATCAAAACGCCACAGACTTTGCAGTGGGCATTCAGAAAGCCTTGAAAGGAGAAGACACTGAAAATTACGGATGGTTTCTGAGATAAACCGGAACATCTAAAAATCCTATGAAGGGAGAAAGATCTAAAAATAACAAACAAGGTCTTTCTCCCTTCTTTTGTTGAATTAAAATCAGAAAGGAGAAAATATATGAGCGTAACATGTATACAGGACATATACCATTGTGACACCTGTAAATCAGCACTAGACGAGCACGGAAGGAATTGCAGGCACGGGATGTTATTTCCCCTGCTTCTTTTAATGGGAAACTTTAAAAAGTGCATGAATTATGAATTTGATGCGGAGAAGGTGGAACTTCAGTTGCTAAGAAAAGAAAATGAACGGACAGAGCACACCGGTGAGTAAAACGGGAATGGTTCTGAATAAAATGGAAAGGAATAAAGTATGGCACATTACACCTTCGATATAATCAAATATACCTTAATTACCGAAGAGGGGGAAACGTACAAGGACTTCATAGAAATGATGCCCTCGCTGACAGTACAAGCAACAAATTATATTGCAGCCACTTTAAAAGCCGAAAAGGCATATCCGTCAGATAAATATGTACACCAGCTCATTGATACTGACGCAGAAAAATGGCCGGTCAATGCAACTATATTTTAACTAAAAACGAATCAGAAAGAAAAATGGAAAGATTTGAAATTGAAAACAGCAGAGAGTTCAAGGCGGCACAGGAATTGGCAAGGGCCTTGAATAATTACGGGTGGAATGAAAAACGATTCGCACTTGCAACGACAACATTTCACCAAACCCTACAACAGACATTATTCAGGACTATTGTAGAGATATTGAAAGTGTATGCAGATCCTCAAAGAAGGACGGACCTAAGAAATAAAGCATCAAAAGAAGGTGCAAAAAAGTTAATGGAAGTGCTGGAAGAACTACATATTCCATTCATTTGAGAGACGGTTGAAACATACCGGAATTATATCTGAGGAGGATATCACAATCAACGTGGTGTCCTCCTTTTTTATTTACCAACATTTTAAAACAAGAAAGATTATGTTATACTACAAATTTAAAAATTATGAAGAATTCAAGGACATGTTTGGAATTATCAAACATGGAAACGGAGTATGCAGCAGAAAGAACAAGATACTGCTGGCATATATCAGGAACAAGAGATTACTGCATGAAGCAATAGAGACAAACAACTATACGCTGCTTCATATTTCCTCAATGGCGGAATTGAAGAAGACCATTACCCGGACAATAATTATAAGCGGGCACTCAGATATGTCATTACGTTATGTCTTGGAGCTGGACGGAGACTTCTTTTACTCCAGGAACTTTGAAACGGACGAACTGAAAGGGCTGTGTAAAGACGGGGATACCAGATCAATCCGCTACATTAACCATGAAAACGGAGGAAAGGTGTTTAAAATGAAAGCGGGAAAACTCTACCGTTCCCTTATACTGGAAACAGAATTCGGCAGAACCCTCCCTGAACAGATAGTGACTTATCTGTGCGAGGAATTCTCGGCGGACTGGCAAGTGTATACTCACGGCAGGTTACCGAAGAATAAACTACATGTTGACAAAGACTTTGAGAGAATCTATTCATCAGACTGCTGTAAAGGAGATTTTCATTCCTGCATGGTGGACAGGAAACTGCATGATTTCTATACGGAATCGGTCGATGCAAACGCCGCATACCTGATCAATGAAGAAGGAAAGGTGACAGCAAGGTGTGTCATCTACAACAAGGTTACAGACCAGAATGGAAAAATATGGAGACTGGCGGAAAGACAATACGCTACCGATGAGAACAACACCCTCAAACGTGCTTTAATAGATGCTCTGATAAAGGGAGGACACATTGACGGTTACAAGAAAGTTGGTGCCGGATGTGGTGATTCAAGAGCTTTTGTTGACCTGGAGGAGAATTCATTGTCAGACAGGAAATTCAGGATAGAATGTGACCTGGACTATGACGATACCCTAAGCTATCAGGATTCATTCAAATGGTACAATCAATCCGGGAGGACAGCGGACAATTACGGAAGTGGCGACATCGCACTTGATATTACTGACGGTTCTTTGAATGGTGAGGAGGAATACGATGATTTCCACGAATACCATTGCAATGAAACCAACCTCGTATATTATCACGGACACGAGTATTACTGTGACGTAGAAAATCTGGACGAATTCATATGGATAGAAAAACTCGAGGAATACCATCACGAGTCGGATGTTACAGAATGTCCGGAATGTAGCGCGAATTTTCTGGAAGGGGATAATTTCTATTCGGACATAACGGAAGAGGATTATTGTTGTGAAGAATGCCGGAAGAAAGCGGAACAGACATACAAAAAGGAAAACTGGCATTATTCCGATTATGATGAGGAATACTATGAGCATGCAGAAGACATAACCATATACCGGGTATGGAACAATATCCTCTGTGAATATGAGACAAAGACAATATCCGTAGAGTCAGTACAAAGACTGCTGGAAGCGGGAGAACTTCATAAATTGAACGACAAACTTTATGACGGGATAGATGAGGAAACCGGACTGCCTTATGCATACGAGATGAATGAAATAAATGTTTAACCCACAAAAAATAAGAATTATGGAATTGCTTAAGAAATTATACAAGGTTTATAGCCCGAGCGGAAAAGAACGGGCGATGATTAAGTTTATATGGAATTATACCAAGAGAATTCCCGGTACCAAAGTTGAAACAGACGCAGTCGGGAACTTGTATATAACAAAGGGGGAAGCGGAATCATACCCCTGCATTGTAGCGCATCTCGACCAGGTACAGAGGTTACATTCAAAAGATTTCACGGCTATTGAAACGGGAGAAATCATATTCGGTTACAGCTCCCGGAATAAAAGACAGGAAGGACTCGGAGCCGATGACAAGAACGGAATATGGATAGCACTCAAATGTCTGGAAAAGTATGACACCCTAAAACTGGCGTTCTTTGTCGGTGAAGAAGTGGGATGTGTTGGTTCAGGAAAAGCGGTGATGGATTTTTTCAATGACTGCCGATTTGTTATACAGCCTGACAGACGGGGATATCAGGATATTATTAATGAAATAGGTTGGACATCACTATGTTCTCCCGGGTTCCTAAAAGCGGCCGGATATAAAAAGTTCGGTTACAAGGAAACACATGGAATGATGACGGATGTGCAGGAACTAAAGGAACGGGGGCTTCAGGTCAGTTGCATCAATCTCAGCTGTGGATATTACGAACCACATACGGACCATGAGTTTACGATAAAGAAAGACCTCATGAACTGCCTGTCACTGGTAGAACATATTATTGAGAATTGTACTGACACTTATCCACACCAACCTGAGATACCAGAAAGGCGATGGAGGAGTTATGATGAATTCGATGAAGCGACGGATGAAATATTTGCCCTGCTCGACCAGGGGGAGTTATGGAGCGCAGAAGACCTCTATTATATCTACCACTCCGTTTTCCCACAACTGGACATGGAAGACTATCAGAGAATTTACACTGAATATTACAACTTAAATACAATCGAATATGGAGAACAAAAATTATGATTTGAAACTGGCCGGATATATATGGTCAATCTTAAAGACACAACCCATTATAGTTATGTCGTGGGGAGTAGATATGGACACGATAAAACCGGTCGAAGGAGGACTGGAATTTCATGTACAGGGATTCAAGCATACGGGAATGGTACAGATTGTTCTCGATGAAGGAAAGGATCTCTTTAAAGTACATCTTATCCCTGACTCTGAAGGAGAAAGAAAAATAATAGAAGACGTTTATTTTGATATGCTCGTTTCTGTGATAGACGAGAATGTGGAGAAAACGGACGACTATGAGAAGAGGATTTCTGATACATATAATATTATAAGTTATTAGGGAATCTTTGAGGAATTCAGAATTTAGAAAGATGGCTTTCTGTGAAAAAGTAGAGTTTATAGGAACTTGAAATCTCACAGAGAGCCTTTTTTATGTAATAATATGACCGGTTCCATAGATTAGACGACCATCTAGTCAGCGGAACTACTGTTAAAACTATTAAAATTTAAATTCAATGAACAATCAATATATAGCTTATCTTCGGGTAAGCACACAGAAACAAGGATATTCAGGACTGGGACTTGAAGCACAAAGGGAAATTATACAGAAATATCTTCGTGACAAAACTCCGGTTGCTGAATTTGTTGAAATTGAATCGGGCCGAAAAAAGGACAGGCCCAAACTTAAAGAGGCATTAAGCCTTTGCAGAAAAACAGAAGCGACACTGATCGTTGCCAAACTGGACCGGTTGGCAAGAAATGTTTCCTTCCTGTCAAACCTTCTGGAGAATGATGTGGAGATCGTGTTTTGTGATTTCCCACAAGCCAATAAAATGGTATTGCATATCCTGTCGGCAATCTCACAATACGAAGCGGAACTGATAGCGGCAAGAACAAAATCCGCCCTGCAGGCAAAGAAAACAAGGGGATTCAGGTTGGGTAATCCGGAACACTTAATGGACAAACATGAGCAGGCAATTCAGAACAGTATCAGAACCTGCAGGGAGAAAGCAGACAATAATCCCAATAACAAGAGAGCCGTCGCCATGCTGCGTACATTAGTAAAAGAGGAACATACCCTGCAGGAGATAGCGGATATTCTTAATAAAGAAGGATTCGTAACTTCTAAAGGAGGCAGGTTTTACAAATCAACCGTTTATAAATTAATTAGAAGGTATAATCTGAAATGAGAAAGTTTATAATCTGTTATTATATGATAATCAATGGGGACATGAGTTTTGGGTAATAGAAAATCTTTATAAAGAGAGAGGCTAAGGAATGACTTAGCTTCTTTTTTTCTTCATCGGGTAAGTCAGAGACAGAGAGTATACGATAGTAAATACATAGCCAGTAGGGACAGTGTAGATGTTATAAAATATACTACAAAAAATGTACTTCTATTATAAAATGTACACGATTTGCAAACTTTTTTATAACACTTTTACCTCCTCCCAGGAGTTATGTATATTACCACTCACTTCGTTCACAGACTTTTCGCCTCCAGCTTACTCGATGATAAAACCTAGGCTGTTTACTTTGAATGCTGTCTTCTTAAAGTATAATAAATTCAAAAAAAGAGTGCACATAAATGAATTTCTCAAATAAAACGTTTCTTTCATAGAGAAATTCATCCTTTGAATAAAAACTGTGGTTATTTTATTTAGCGCATCATAAAAACAATATTATATCTTGCCGTTTTTCTCATAGGACCATATCAACCTCTAAATTATTAGATAACCTGAAACATCATTGGCATTACCTAAAACACGAAAAGAGCCCCATAACCCTCCGCTGAAGTAGAAGCCCTTTCTTAATACAAAAACTTAACTTTGACTTTACTAACTATTCCATTTATTGAGTTTCACAACCCACATGTTTACGTCCTACAAAATTATAATGGAAATTTATATATCGCAAATTATTAACACAAAAAACATCATATACATCTCAAATTCTGAAGTATACCGTTCAGGAAGACATCATTAACATTGTATGAAGTATTTATTACCCCTACCCCCAAAAATAAAGCGACAAGAATCCGCTGACTCTCATCGCACAATAAAACACGACAAATACTGGAACGCTTTTCACAAAGGGTACAATATTTAGAGATTCTAAAAACAATAGACAAATCTCTTATTTCTAAAATAAACAAAAAACAAAGTCCGTTGGTTTACTTAAAAAATCATTATTTACAGAAAGCCTTAATTTTAAGCAATAGATAACCACAAAGACATTATCAAACAAATCAATCTGCAAATTTCTCCACTATATTATTCCTCTTCATATAGACAACCTCTCCTCTTGAAAATAATTACTATTCAAATAAGAGAAAATAAATAAAGCGATGATAATCCAACGACTAACACCGCTTGTAAACAATTTAATGCATGAGACCCTTTTCACAAAGAGCATGCTACAGAAAGAAAATGAATCACTTTCCATTTTATTTTTAGGACAAGCAAAAATACAACTTCTTCCTGAATTTAAGAAACAACATAAACTTTATCCTACTCAAAAATCCAATGGAATAAATCTATTTATGTATGAATCATTTGCAAATAATTAAAATATTGAATACTTTTGTTACAGAATATCTTAAATCACAAGACTCTCATGGAAACCTTTTTACTTATCGGCATTACCATTGTAGCTGCCATATGGATTATACGAAAAGAAAACAAGAAACTCAAGAACACCAGCAGACTGCACAGATCCAATAAAACTTTCAGCGAAGAATGTGTCAAGCTACTTAAGTATGAAAAATACGGATGCTACAAACTTACCGGGATGCAATACAAATGCCTAAAGCAGGCTGATTATGGAGTACATCACGGATATGCAATAGCAGAAGGAAACAATCAATATGACAATGCCGTTATAATAAAGAGGAAAGACAATGGGAAGATTATAGCTTGTGTGGAAAATGATGTAAACAGGCAACTACATGATTTTATCATTCAAAACGAAGGAAAGGTACATGCACTATATTACATCTGGAAATATGGTAAAAATAGAATCTACGGATGTGCTTACATTAGGAATAGGGACGAACATCGATAATTGATATTCTTTATGGTTGAGTATTATTTCGTGCTACTAAGCCGTGAAACTTGTGAAAGGCAATACGACTTTTCAAAAGAATCCAATATAATAACAAAGCGATGAAAGTTCTTTAGGGGAGCTCACATCGCTTTAACATAAAAAATACTAGTGTGCAATGATCACCTTCTCACAAAGATGTATTATTGCAATATACAACAATTAAAATGATACAACAGCGTACATAAACTAAACAAAAATACAAAACTTCTCAGACTTTAAAAAATATTGTGACCCCCAAATCAAAAAACTAAAGGTTATTATAATCACCCAAACAAAGTCTTATCAGCACCTCGCAATAATCGTGAATGCGTATCATCATTCAACTGAAAAATGCACAATTAATAAACAAAGCATTTGTATTGGATAACAGTGATATGATATACAGTAAAACTGTCGTAGACATAATTCTTCAATTACTCATCAGGCACAACACCAGGTGGGACGGGACGATTGTTACATCATTAAAGCATAATACACCGTAAATAACAAACAAAGCGATGAAAGTATTAACTCGCACCGCTTAAAGAAACTATAACAAGTCGTAACTCTTTTCACAAAGAGTAGCTACGACGGAAGATTCACACTGATACTAAACCGAGAGCAAAAATAATTATTCCCCAGGTATCTACAAAGAAATAACAGCCTAAAAATGCGACTTATGATAAGCTTCTATCGAAAACAGAATCAGAAGAATACCCCATCACTAACTATCAAATATAAAATGTCCCCACCACAGATAAAATAATGCACCTTCGGAAGAACAATATTAGAAATAAATTACTATTTTTGTCACTATCAATAGTACGAGAAACACACCCTAATGCCATTCATGACATCCCCGGATTAAGTACTAATCTGATATATGATACTGCACTGTATGAAATCTAAAGAATCAGCCCCGGTATCATCCACCAAAAACAAACAATCTGTGAATTGGAATACAAAAAAGAGAATCAACCTCAATACGAAAGCATGATTGTTTCAGATCTATTTCAGTAGCAGAACTTATTAGAAATACTTTAATCATTTAATAAACAATTCTATTTTATAAATACACTCTTTTAGGCTTTAAGTCTCCTTAATGAAAAAAACGTAATGCCCCTATCACTTCAATTGCGATAGGGGTTTTGTTGCTTATAACATTAAAGTTTCAATACAGGGACACTGTCATACTACTAATTGGTATTCAATAAGGAAAGTATTTATGCACTTTTATTTTTCTTCATAGGAGAGGCGAAATTTAAAGAGAGACCGCTACGCTGTCAGCCAAAAGTAACAAGAGAAAAAAAACAAAAAACTTCACCACATCCCTATTATCCCCAGCTGAGTTTGCCTATGCACATCTACTGGGACACTCCCAAGTGGGACGCGCTACTGGGACAGCTTTTTGATCGGACGACAGGGATAATGTCCATTCACTCTTCTTTAATTCGTCTATACCTGATCTTTACCCTTTCCTTCAAAAAAATATCTGTTTTGCCGTTCAAATCCCTCGAAAGCTTGATATATGTATGAAAACAAAAAATATAATATTGTCAAGTATAAACGATAGCTCTATACTAGACCGTCAGGTACGGGATTGTCCTGATGTCAGCGAAAAAACAGTTCCACAGAGAATACCCAGGAGATACAGAGAGGATATCAAAAGGTTACAGGAGAGATACGATCTACATGAAGGCTTGGTCATTAATGTGTCCCTCAAAGAATTCCGAGGAATATGTGAAAGGGATTATCCAAAGATAGAAGCATACCTGGGACTAAAGAAATACCTGTTGCGTACTTTCGGAGTAACCCTGAATATCCACTCACAAAAGACTAAGGGTGGTTCGGATAAAAATACAGCAATAACACTAAAACAATAAATACACAGATGGATGCAATAGTAATTAAGAAATCGGAACTCATAGAACAGATCAGAGAGGATTTTAAACTTTGGGAAGAAATGTCACCGGATATCGACGAAGGCTATTTTGACGAAGAGGACGTACAGTCTTATCTGAATTTCCTGATAGAAAGACATCATGCCGAATGGATTGTCATAGATGATACACAGGAAGGAGGTGATGCATGAAAGAGCTTTTCAGTATAATCCCCCATTCGACTGGTGACGGATTCAGAATGCAACTCAGTACGGGAGTAATCGATGTCCCGGATGATAACGGAGGCTATATCATTTCCTCAGGTTGTGGTAGCGGTAAGACTGAAAGCATAAAGAGCCTGATCCGACAGAAATATAACTCGGGGATTCTGTATTGTGTCGATACCCGTGACGAACTGGGCAAGATGTATGACTGGATTCTGGCTAACCTGGTGAACAGGGAATTGGGGTATGGTGATATATTGAGAGAAAGTGATGTTATAATCATATCCAGTGACAAGGAGCGTTCATCCTTTCTGAATCAATACAGGGACAATCCCGAGATTCTTATGGAGAAAAAGATTATCCTGATCACACATGTACGTTTCTGGACTGACCTGATCAATTATTTCCTCATTTACCGTCCCCAAGTACCCGTAGATTCATTTGACGGGGATTTCAGGAAACTAATGGTAAGACCGGATCTTAGACGGTATATCCTGTTTGACGAGACTCCCACATTTATCAGACCTTTCGTGGAATTTGATAAAACAGTACTGGGGGTATTCAGTAAAACCGATGATACGGGGAATATAACCTGTATGTCACCGGAAGAAATTGGGATTTATTACGACCATTTCATCAGGAATACCAGGAATGATCTTTTTAACCAGTCTTACCGGATTAACCGTATTAAGCGTGACGTGGCATTAAACCTGATTCCGAAGTATTATGACTCATGGATGCTCTCCGACAGTGACAAGGCAGGCATTACATTCTATCCCGTTGACCTGTGTCCTTTGGGAGTCTACATAAATACGCATGTACTGATCTTCGAAGGTGCAGGGGATCTTTTGTTCAAGGACTCCAGGAACTTCAGGCTTCTTGATGTGGACCGGAAATATAACTGTGTGACTGAATTCCGGAAAATAGACTTCGGACTGTTCAGAAGAAATCTCAATCCCCGACGTTTTGACGAGTTTACCAGCCGTATAGCCATGCTTATAAACAAACCTACCCTGGTCGTATGCTGGAAGGATATCAACGAGGGTGACGACGGTCCGGGTAAATCAGAATATGCAGAACAGATCAGTGAGGCTCTACTGCTTAAGGGTGTCCCCAAGGAACTGTTCACTGTTACCTATTATGGGTCTTCAGATAACAAGAGTACCAATAACTACCGGGATATAGACCAGATTGTAATGTGCGGTGACTGGACCTTGCCGAATATAGAATCAGCCAGAATACGTCGGGCTTATGGAACCACTACCGATACACAGAATCAGAAAGACTGGTTCTTCAGTCAGCTAATCACAAGGATAGGCATAAGAAAACACGACGGTGGTGCTTATACGGTATATTATACGGATGACTTCAAGTATGATTTCATAGGTAGAATGTATGCGTACTTCAATGAGAACAGGGTAATCAGTTCGTCACATAGCCGGGAATCATCTGACTGGAAAAACAGGTTGGATAGAATGAATATCCGGAGTAACCTTAAGAATGAGATTGTACTATTGGCTATAGCTGATGAGGATATGAGGAATGCTATCGGTATGGATCGGGAATACACCAAAGAGGTCAGCTTTGATTATCTGGAGAATTCGGGGATAAAGAGAAGTGCAAGGGAAAGACGTAGGTACAATAAACTAATAAAGGTATTAGAAAAAATTAAAATAACCTTACTTATCGAGTAAGTAAAGAAGGATTGGGTATGATGTTATAACCTGCTCTTCCTTCTCTAAAACCATACTATACCTTACCCGCTTTTTTTCGATGGGCTAGTTAAATTATATAAGGAGTAAAAAAAAGCGGGTAGATAGAAATAATAAATAGAATTGAAAATAGAAATAGTAGATAGAAATGAATAACAATTGTAAGTTACCCGCTCTTTTTCAATGGGCTAGTTAAATTATATAAGGATCAAAAAAAGTAAGTAGATAGTTTGTAAATAGAATTGATAGATAAAAATAAACAACATAATAAACTACCCCCTATTTTTCGATAAACTAGTTAAATTATATAAGAAGTAAAAAAAAGGGGGGGGGTAGATAAATAATAATAGAATTGATAGATAGAAGCAATAAATATGATAAATCATAGATATACAAGTTTTATAGATTAAATAAGAAAGACCGCTACGCTGTCTCTCAAAGTGATACAGAGAAAAACTTTAAACATTTTATCCCCCCCTTCTCTTATCACTTAAGAAAGAGCACGAAGTGGTCTCTCTCTTGTTTATTCAATTATTTATTTACATTACTTTTATTCCAGTCTATTACCATAAATACTGAACATAGCACCTCCAATGAAAAAGAGTGGTTATGTGTAGAGAGAATGACAATAATAAAAATCCTAAATATGATGATTAACAAAACAGTCAGTTACTACAACAATGCGGATGATTCAAAAAGTAAAATCCGTTATAACCTTGATTATGTCTTGGGTATGATCAGGGATAATCAAGAACTGTTCCAGCAAACGGTAAGAATCAGAGCTATGCCGACAGAAGAAGAATACAAGCAGGCGAAGAAGTCGTTACCAATGATTGCTCCCTCTGGCGTATTTGATTACCGGAATGATGATCCGGAAAATCTCAGGGAATATTCCAATATGTTGGTTCTGGATTTTGACCATTTCCAAAGCCACCTTGATGCCGGAGAATTCAAGAGAAACCTGATCGCTGTGGCAGACCGTCTCCATATCTATGCACTTTGGTTTTCACCGAGTGGATCAGGAGTAAAAGTGGCAATGATTCATGATAACACAAACCCTATGTATCATAATGAACTTTTCAGATGTATTAGAAAACAACTCTACCCAGGAATACCAGAGTTTGATGATAAATGCGGTAATCTTAGCCGGACATTTTTCTTAAGTTCGGATCCGGAGATCTATATCAATCCGCAACGGGATTCTCTTACCCCTTATCATTTTGAGCATTCCCCGTCAGTGAGAGCAACTCCTATGAAAAGCTATAATCAGGGTTACATAAGCAATTGTTTCACACATACCTCGACAGAAATAATCCAGAATAATTGTTTTCAGGCACGATGGAAAGACAAGACACTGATCAATTACATAGATAAGAAGTGGCGCCTGGAATATCCTGAATCTTATGAGGACGGTCACAGGCATCAGTCTATCCTGTCAAGAGCTAAATGGTTATGCAGGTATGGTGTGCTCTATGAAAATGCATTGGCATATCTCACCGGGACATTTGGGTTACATGGGATTGATAAAGCTGATATAGAAGCTATGGTTATCAATAACTATAATGCCAACAGGGGAGACTTCGGAAAGGACAGAATGAGGTTGTACCAGAAAAAAGAAGAGGGCAGGAAGTATAGGAACCAGAAACTGAAAGGGGAATAAAGTATTCGATTGTAGTTTCTCCTCCGTCCCCAATCACCCCATAGCCTTATTAGGGAAGAAATAATACTCACACAAAAAAAGTACCTGAAACCAAAAGTATCCTACTACTTGAACTATCATACTGATCAAGAAGCAAAGGAAACACTATGGTGGAAGGTACTCTTTATTTTTTTCTTCCCAATTAAAGTCGTACCCAATATCAGGCAGAAAGAGAATGTATAAAAAATAAGAAATCGTTTTCTCTGTTTTAATGCCATTTTACCTGTATCTTTACGCCTAGAAAACTCCAATTCTCTTATGTATGAAGAAAGAATACTCATATAAGAGCGTTACATTGAACAAAAATACGTATATTTGCAAAGGCTGACCGGAGAAATGGTCAGAGATATAGAAAGCGTTTTTTGCTTTATCCTAAGATCAAAGTCTGGACAATTTTGGTACTTAGAAGGATGAGGACAATGTAACGCTCATTCTGTTTTGTATATGTACCTGATACAGCCAATGTTGTATCTATACATAACATCATGGCGTGAGTATTGTTTCTTCATATTCATTTCTAAGTAGGTATTCCAGACACCAGATCTTGATGAATAGCAGAACAAGTCCTCACGCTTTTCTTGTATAGTCAAATTAATGCTGACTTCGAAGGACTTATAGGCAATAAAGTTTAAGGAGGATATTTTATGCCACTATTCAGAGTAACAGTAAAGAGAATGAAAAACACCAATGGTATTCGTCTTGAACCAGGAATGACTGTAGACATTCCTTCCAACTCTTTCAGCAATCCTGTCACAACTAACGGTGGACAAGTAGTTATCGATGCTTTTTATCGTATTTATGGAGTAGATATAAAAAAAGCAGGAGCATTGAATATGTCTGACCTAGACGTACAACAAATCCGCTAAAAATGTCTTTTTTATCAAAAACATGGAACTGGCTCTCACTATGTTTGCTTAGTTCCATGTTCAGTTTAATGTTTTAATGGAAACTCATCATGAAGAATCGATTTATAGCAGCACTATTAGCCATCTTTTTGGGAGGATTTGGAGTACATAAATTCTATTTAGGCAAATGGAACGGAATATTCTATCTTCTTCTATGCTGGACTTATATTCCGGTTATTATTGCATTTATAGAAGGAGTTTTATACCTCGTTAACGGAGAAGAGGCCTTTGATAAGAAGTACAACAAGGTACAAATCTCACAAGAAAACACCTACAACAACTGTAGTGTCCACATTCCAAAGGAAGGAAATCTCTCGGACACCGGAACGTCTCTGTTCAAAGTATGTCCTAAATGTGGACAGAGAAACGAACCAGACAGCAATTTTTGTGAGTTTTGTGGTAAAAAGCTGTAATTTTAACACGAAGAAATATGTATTGTAAGAACTGTGGTAAAAAATTAAATAATAGTGCGAATGTTTGTCCAAACTGTGGTACAAACGTAAATACTTCCAAAAATATACAGTCCATTTTCAAAGCAAGCATCTGGTCAAAAGAAGGAGAAATAAACGATACAGATTGCTGCTGCAATTGGATACAGGAAAACATCAAGAGCGAAATTCGACAGAATTTCGGCATAGGTTATAATGAGAGAATCCTGTTTGTTCGTGATACATCTTTTTGGAATTCCCGCAATCAAGGTTTAGCATTGACCGATGCAGGAGTCTATTGCATTCCAGACAATGATAAGATGGATGAAAAAATCAGCTTCTCATGGAGTGCAGTGCAACGTGTGGAATACAAGGATTTGGTGTTGTACTTTTGGGGGTATAGTGACAACGATGATGACTACTGTCCCATCCACATTTCTTACTTCATGAAGTCGGACGATAACGGTAAAGCACGTCGCATGGGAATTGCCATTGCCCAAAACTTGACAGAAATGGCACAAACTATAGAACCTGAAAAAGATGCGTTTGACGTAGCAATAAAACATTACGATGAACTGAATGCGGCAGGAAAAACGGAAGAAGCATTTCAGTTTGCCTTATCTTGCAAGGATCAAGAAGGCTTAGAAGTCTTTTATATGCCGGCTGTCAGAGGGTATCTTATTAAAGAAGAGTATGCCAAAGCAATTTCGTTATGTGATGAAGGATTGAGACATTGTGAATCGACCAGTCCGATGGAGTACCAATTATTGTATGCTAAATATTCAGCCTATCATGGCTTAAAAAATGACTTTGAGGCGAGAAAGTATGCTTTACCTGTTGCGCTCAATGCTCCGGATGATCTAAAATATCTTACAGGAAATGATACACTGATTAAAGAGGATGCAAAAAAAGATTTTGATTTTTGTGAAAATGAATATGTTACCCATTATTTGGAACAACCCTATAATAAACGGAAAACACTATTAGCAGTCAATGAATATTCAGACTTATGCCAGGAACGTTTGTCGGTAATTAATATAAATACACTACCTAACACAAACATTGAATTTCCCATAGGCCATCCAGTAGCCTATCAACTTTATATTGGTCATCCTTACATAGCTCAAAAATACATTCCTTTCGAGAGCTATGAATTGGAATTAATAGAAGACAAAATCCGCGAATTTTGTCAGATTATGCAGAGTCTAGGGGCAATGGAAATTACAATAGAATGTCTCAACAGTTCGACAAATGATGCAGAAAAACATTCTGACAGGAATTTATCCGGAGATGTTTCTTATCGGGTTGTTTCCGGTTCTGGATATAGTCAGGAACAAGGCAGTCGGCATTTGATTGATGAAATCAGCCAATCTGTTAATTTGCATCAGAAATTTGTACCCAAAGGTGTTCCCAAATTACCTGAAATTTTAGTTTGGTATCCTAATGAGCCTTCATGGCAAAGATTGTATGAGCAACGAATGAAAGGTACTTTGTTACAACATGAAGAACGGATCGAAACACGTAAAAACAGAGTACTTGAAAGTGATGAACTATATTCTATAGAGGGGGAGTTCAAAAGTCTGTTCATAGAAGCTAAAGGACATTGGGATAAAAAGAATGAAGAAAAGTTCGCTTTTCAAGAAAACGCAATCTTATCTATTCAAGTCTGTTTTGCTTCCTTGAAAGAATTACAAGATACAAATATTACTCAACAATCTAATAATCATGTTCTCACAGACAATGAGAATGAATATGTGGAAGAACTAAAAATATGCATGAAAGAGAGTGGTGGAATTTCACCCGGTGAACGCCGTTTGCTTGAAAAAATTCGTATTAAATTAGGTATCAGTGAGATCCGCGCTAAAGAATTGGAAGAAGAGATCTTTCCTCAACTGACAGAAGCAGAATTAGAATACCTAGAAGAATATAAAGCTTGCTTGAAAGAGGATGAGGGAATAAGCCCTAAAGAGCGAAGATTACTTGATAAATTAAGGGCTTCTTTGAGTATAACAGAAGAAAGAGGCAAAGAATTAGAACAATCACTTTGATTCAAAAAATTATGATGCAGAAATGTTTCTATGTTCAGAGGAAAAAGTATTTTCAGATGTACCGAATGTGGTAAAATTTTCATTGGAAAGAACATTGAGTATCATGCAACCATCTATTCTTGTCCTCAGCCTTGTAAACGTTGTGGTGGAATAAGAACTTTGCCGGTTTTGCATACCATATTCATTTCTGTTTATGAAAAGCTCTGGGAAGACATGAAAAAAAGAATTAGATACACATTCTTAAGATATTCATAAGCCGTAAACAAAAAAGAAACAATGGTCAGAAAAAAACGATTTATAAGGTAATTAAATATGTCATGATTATTATTGCATGCATTATTGCGTTTAAAACAATATTTCATGATTTTAAACCGGAATATCTTATATCCTGGAATGCTTTCAGCAACTGGTGGATAGACACGTATGCCGGTCTTTTTAAAATGATACTCTCCATTATTTTAGGTATAACTCTCATTTGGGGTATTGGATGGCTTTTATGGAAATGGTTCCGTGCATTTTTCATTTTTATTTTCAGACACAATCCTGATTCATAAATACTCTCATGAACTATGGAGGAGAATACAATTACTCAATTTGAAGAGGAAAGTCTGATATATGAATTGCGTTATTCATCAGGATAATATCAATCATATTTTACTTTATAACGTACTAAGAGATAAAAAATCTTGGTGCGTTTTTCTTTTTTCTCCTCGCCTTAAAAAATGACAAAACGCTCTTAGGATCCCGCCAATTCCTAACTAATGATGAAAAACAGCATATTTGATATGTGGAGTATTATGAATTTATTCTTTGGTGGTCCCCCGGAGGAATCACTGAAGCGTCAGGTTGGAAAGAAGGCTTCCGGTCCTGATGTTAGCGAAAAAACGGGAAGCAGGCATAACGAGAAGTACGAACAGGATATTACAGCACTCAGGGAGAAATTCGGAAACTCTTTTATAACCGGACTCTGTGTTCGGATCACACTGAAGGAAGCACTGGGGATGATGCCACGTAACCGAAAAAGGGTTGACGCATATTATGGGCTGACCAGGTATCTGCAAGAAGAATACGGAATTACACTAACCATTTATTCACAAAAAACTAAACCAAACGACCATGAAAAAGATAATTTATAAAGGTACGATAGAAGAGAATGACTATAACCGTGTGAAAGACATAGACAGTGAGAACTATATAACCCCGGACGGAAAAACGGTCCTGCCGAAATTAACACAGATGCCGTTACGGGATCTCGCTATCTTAAGTTTCACGGATGAGAACGAACTGAAGAAATACTACACCGGCAATGAGGAGTACTTTTCATATTCCGTTGTAGAATTAATGCTCGATACAAGAATACAAACCAGTAACTTGAGCAGGCACAAAGTCAGTAGTTTTGAGGATGCATTGTATCTGCTTTATAACTATTCAGAGGAGATACCGCAAGCAGACGATCCCAAATATCTGTCCATTCTTATTGCAGCCGACATATTGAATGTAGAGGAGGAGGATATCATAGAAGAGGCAAGAAGGGATAATAAGTTGTATTCAGATGAAGACAAGAACCTTTTTGTACCGGTCCGGTGGATTGGAGACTGGTATAATGATGCTCTGGCTACTTTGGGGGTATCGAGTGTTATCTATATACAAACTGGGGAAACGGGGAAAGTTAAAATATTAATTGAAAGAGACCTGGAGTAATATGAAAAAGAAAATATTCGTTATGGGCAAGGTGTATGATTTGGGTACACTGGGAGTCAATGAAGTTGAAAAACTAGTTCAGGCGAATCTGGATAAGGTCTTTAATGCCGGTGGAGTTAAATTTAAACTTAGAGAAGTATCGGAGAAAACATTGGAACTGACATTTCTCCGTAAGTACAGGGAAGGGGAAATAGACTGGCTGAATTATGATCCGAAGACAATCTATAATATTGATGCCAACATAATCACAGGGCATAGTTTTAATGGCTTCAGGATACCGGATTACTGGGGAGGCGTTCCTTTCGGGTACACGTTTTCCATGCCGAAGAGAGAATTCACGAGGTGTTATAAGAATTCGGCTGTAATGCTTGGGGCGGATCAGATAGAGAGAGTTAAGATCACAGCACAACCGGAGAAGATAGTGATGAGATTGATATTTTAAAGCAAGAGAGAAGAGAGTTAGAGGCTGTCTTCTCTACTTTTTCGTTTTATAGAGGTACTAGAAATTACAAGATTGATTCTCTTCATAGGCATCCATATCTCACCTTCTCCCATTCAACAACAAAAATTCCCCTGTAAAGTCTATTTCGAATTATCTATGAAAATATATATCAACGATCTTCACAGACAGTTGATATATGGGGTAAAAAAAGCATATCGGAAATCAACCGATATGAAAGTGCCGGTTAAGATACACCGCTGTGCCCTTCTTAACCAACGAAAGATGTAGGGTTCTTCACCCTGTAGCATGAAGTTAGGGACCTACATATAGCAATTCAATATAAAATGTATCATATAATACTAATATTCAATTCAATATGCTATTTAAGAAGATAGCTTCTCATATAACATAACTGCTTTTATCAACCGTAGATTCTCCCTGCAAAACCAAGGAAAGTCAACACAACGGAAATCAACACGATATTCATCAAGCAGATCGTAAAAGCGAATATCCTGTATCAACTCACGAACTGAAATGAACAGAAGCAAATACTTCTTCCTTTTACAATAAAACAATGCTTTCTGCAGTTCTGCATAGGCAATATTTTCTCCTGTTTTACATTCTGAGTTTTTTTCATCACAAAAAGACAATTGAATCTTTAACGAATTATTCCGTTCTAAATATTCTGTCAATCGTTCTTGTACTACAGGAGAGGAAGTATTACCATATAATACAACATCTTTATATTCCATATCCGATATTTCCCCAGAAGGAGTGCTTTTCAAGTCAGAACACAACATATTATATTCTTTAAAGAGGCTTTGTTTCGTAGGTCTTCGTAATTTTTCAACAGAATAGAAAGCATACCTGAATACAAAATGTGTCCCCCGCTTCTCTATTGTTTCCTGTTCTGAGAAAAAAGCATGTAAACGCCTTTTATTGGTTTGAAGAGATTGTTGGGGAATATCTTCAAGCGTATTGGTGATATATTCGACTACCGTCTTTTTCATATATCACAGATTTATCTGTCACTTTTCTTCATAGCCATAGCCGTAACCATAACGTTTGCCATAACCATAATGCTTGCCATACTTGCCGTAGCCGTAGTAATAACCGTATTTTCTCTTCTTCAGGTCTACGCCGTTGATGACGGTACAAAGATTAGGCAGCTTCTTCTCAAAAGACAGTTCATTGATCAATGTATATTCCGCCTTATGAGTGTAGTCAGCACGGCATACGTAAACAGACAAGTCTGCTACACGACCTATTAATAAGGTATCCGTCACCATGCCGATAGGAGCAGTATCAAGGATGACATAATCGAAGTTCTTCTTCAAAGTTTCTATCGCTCTGTCCAAACCGTTACGAGCCAACAGTTCTGTTGGATTAGGAGGAACAGTACCACCCGGAAGAATAAACAGATTCTTATTTACATCAGAAGGCTGAACAAGTTCCATCAAATCCGTTTCAGGATTAGAAAGATACTGAGTAATACCTCTCTCCTTATTAGAGAGCTGGAATACTTTATTCAACCCCGGCTTACGAATATCGAGTCCGACAATCACCACCTTCTTTCCCAAAAGAGAAAGACTGATAGCCAAATTCGACGAAACAAACGATTTTCCTTCACCACTGACAGTTGAGGTCACAAGGATCACCTTCTGATCATTATCGAGCATAAACTGAAGATTGGTCCGGATATTACGGAAGGTTTCACTCATCAGATTATTCTTGTTCTCGAAGACGGCGATAGAACCATTCTTATCATTCTTCTCATCAGTTAATGGAATATCACCGACAACAGGAACACTCGTTAGTTTCTCTACATCGGCACGACCTTCGATCTTGAATTTTGTCAGTTCAACCAAGTAGATGATACCAACCGGAATTCCAACACCAAGTACCAATGCAATCAAATAAATCATAGAGCGTTTGGGAGATACCGGAATATCGTCAGCTATCGCTTCATCGATAATCTTCGCATTATTCGCAGTAGCAGCAAGAGCAATCGCATTCTCTTCACGTTTCTGTAACAACATCAGATACAATCCGGCTTTAATCTCCTGCTGACGGGCGATGCTTACATAAGCACGTTCCTGACCCGGAGCATTGCTGATACGACGGGAATAACGGCTTGCTTCACGGTCAAGACTCTCTTTAGTAATCATCAACCCCTGCAAGGTTCCTTCAAGAGTAGCCTGTACATTAGCTTTCATGGCACGGATACTTGTATCTAGATTCACAATCGTAGGGTTATTCTCTGTTGATGTACGTAACAGACGTTTACGCTCAACAAGCATCTCGTTATAACGTTCAATCGCACCGATCAAGGCAGCATCCTGCAAACCTACGTTACTCGGTAATACTTCATATTCATTACCTCTCAGATACTTACGCAAATCATTTACCAGGCTGATTTGAGTACGGTTCTCCACGCTCTTCTTTTCATACTCAGCATTACCGGCCAAGGCTATCTGAGCTTCGCTCGTCAAGTCTGTGATACCGGCATCACGCTTGAAAGACTCCAGATTAGCTTCCGTACTACCCAATTCTTTTGAGATAATACCAATACGTTCATCGATAAACTCAGCCGTCTTCTGAGCGATCTCGTTTTTATCATTGTTCGTATTGCGATTATACATTTCAAGCAACTGGTTGATAAAATCCTGTCCACGCTGCAGACTGGAGTTCTTCAATGAAATCACAGCAACAGAAGTCGTTTTAGAAGTAGGGGCAATAGACAGACTGTTACAATAGTCTCTTGCCACTCTCATCGGTTTGTTTATTGTCGCAGTTATATGACGTACGTTCTTCTCTATCCGAGGAACTTTCGTTCCATCCTGCAAAGTAACTGAATCAACAGTCTGAAAGAAGGCCAGCGTGCCTTCATCGGTCGGGAAGATAGCAGGTAACTTCTCAAAATGCTTCTGATAACCCTTCTCACCTACAGTCACATTCACATCCATACTACCTTCAGGCTGTAAGGTCATCTCTACTACCATCGAAGTTTTCAGTTTTTCAGCCTCTTGAGGAGTTAGACTCACCTGCACCGGAGATGTCTTATATAAACCTTTAGCAGGAAAATCATCCTCATCTTTATAAGTTATATATAGCCCCAACTGATTAACAACCTCTTTTACAAGTGTTTTCGAACGCAGAACTTCCAACTCGTTATCAATGTTTTTAGAAGAAGTCATCAGACCGCTTAATCCCATATCCTCCAGTTCCGATGAAAGTCCTGCACCTCCGCCCTTCTTCTCATCTTTTATCAGAACTGTGGCGGAAATATTATAGATCGGGGTAGCCCAATGCAGATAAAACCACGCACCAACCAAACATAGCAACACAGCACCTACAAACCACGGCCAGTGAATAATATATTTAAAAAGCAACGCCCGGAAATCGATCTGATCCTCAGCCATTTCACGTTCCTTCACGTTTTGATTTTCTTCCTTCATAACTCTTTCTTTTTATTTCAAGATGTTAAACAATAAACTGGCAATAGAAACAAGGATCGAAGTAGCAGAGAACCACAAACTTGTACTATTTCCGATATCTGAGTTTCGTGCTTTCGCCTTATTCGGAGTAACGTATATGATATCATTCTGCTGCAGATAGTAATAAGGGGAAAGGATTGTCTCAGCCTTATTCAGATCCAATGGAATTATTTCCTGCTTGCCATTAGCATTCTCCCGTATTAGTTTTACATCATCACGTAGACCATAGACAGTCATATCACCTGCCATAGCCAAAGCTTCCAGAATATTCACTTTTTCATTGGAAATCGTGAATGTACCGGGACGGGCAACTTCTCCGATCACAGAGATCTTGTAATTCACCATACGTACCGTTACAATAGGAGTTTCAGTCATATAAGGTTTCAGCTTTTCAACGATCATTTGTTCGGTTGCCTTCTTGGTTAGGCCACCAACATGAAGTTCACCCAATACGGGGAAATTGATATTACCGTCGTTATCAACCAAATATTGCTGCAAAACAGGCTGAGTAGTTGTATAATTCAAAGCTGCATTGTTCTGTGTGGCCACTGTCAAGTTGAAAGGTGCTGCCAATTCAGGACTGGTACACGACACAACAATAGTCAACAAGTCCTTGGGCATAATCTTTGCATCATACAGTTGCTCATTCTGAGTACTATACAGTACCACTTCCGCATCCTGCAGGTAAGGTACTTTTTTGTAAGACTGACAAGCTGTCAACAAAAATGCTGCCAATACGTAATATCCTAATTGTTTCATTTTCTTCATATTATTTCTTTCTATTGTTTTTTATTCTATCTTCATTAAAATTTAATCATTTTTATCGATCACCTCTCCTATATGCCCCATCTTTTGCTTCAAATATGACAGAAGGTTCTATAACATTTATTGTATGCCATGCCCCTGCAGGTATTTGGATACCAAATTTACCTTCTGCAGGAGATAATATTTGACGTGAAACCTCTTTAAAGTTTTTTTGTCTTATCACATCATCACAACAGGAAGTTGCCTCATGAACGTATTCATTCACTTCTTCATAGATGATTTCTTCTAATTTACCAACAAGACATATTACAGTTTCTGCCGTCTTTTCATGTCGATGAATAGGCACCTCTGTTCCTGGCTGCAAAGCGTTGAGCATACGTTGGCTAGTATCGGCAGATGAAGTACGCAAGTCGAAGTTCTGACGTAAACGTGGATTCTCCATAGCCTGTTCTAATAATTTCCCTAAAAATTCTTTATCAAAATCCATAACTATTATTTTTTCAATGATGCGAGATATTCCTCATGTAAATGGTAGTATTTTTTCATAAACAAGATGTAAGCAATAGCCAATACAGCCAATGTAGTAACCATATACAGCCAATGAGCAAGCACTGTATTGGGACAGAGATAGATAAATCCAAGAGAAATCAATAACTGCATAATCATATACAGAGATGTCACCTTTACATGTCCAATCTTTAATTCATTAGCCATAATCTGATAAGCATGCTTACGATGAGCCTCACCCAGATTCTCATGCAGCATAATACGATGAATAATTGTCAAGCATCCATCTACTCCATATACTAATAAAAATATCAACCAAGTAATATCTGTGGTCTTAATTATCATATTGCCCAACAGAAACAGAATGATAAAGGCAATACCAATAGAGCCAACATCCCCAGCAAAACATTTAGCCTTTCCTTTTGGGCGGAAATTGAAAATACAAAACACCAATGAAGCTAGAATCGTTGATATGATCAAACTCTGTTCTACAAAAACACCATTCATATTCACTAGGCCCAACGAAACCAATACAACCAAAGAATATCCCGCTGTGATGCCATTGATTCCATCCATGAAGTTTATTACATTCGTGGCACCAACATATACTATTAGTGCCAACAGTATTATCCACCACATTGACCAATGTAATATACCGAGCTGATAAAACGCCATTGTGGCAGCTGAAAATTGAGCGACTAACCTTACAGAGTCCGGTAATGAATGGATGTCATCTACAAAACTAATGCCTGCTACAAGTGTCAAGCCTACCAGAAACCAAAGATATTGAAATCCGAAGAAAGCACCCCAGATCCATACACCGATCAAGAAGATTATACCTCCACCGCGCAATACAATAGTAGAATGTGATGAGCGTTCATTGGGTTTGTCTATGATATTACATTTCTCCGCAAGATGAAAATAGGCTAGTTCTGTAACGAGAAGTAAAATAAAAACAATAATATATGTTGTCATAGGAATAGTTATGTCTGAATTTAATAAAATGTTTTTGTCTATAATTATAGGTACATTTTGAAGATTATAGTCATCAAAAATCTCAAAAGAGATGCTTTATGAATAAGACGAAATAAAATTTTGTTTCCTTTTTCACTTCAGATTTTATAATTTGTTAGTACATCCAGCGGTTCCCAATCAAGTTCCCTACGTGCCTTTTCATTACTAAATGTAAGGTTCTTGGTCATCTTTTCTAATTTATAGCTATTGATAGGAACTTTAGAACCTAAAAAATCACCGACAAAAGCCATACATTTAGCCATCCACATCGGAATACTCATAGGTTTCCTCTTACCCAATTGATTTGCTACCGATTCACTAATTTGGCCAAATGTTGGCTGAAATGTATCACATACATTATATACACCTCCTTTCTTAACCAAAGCAGGCATGATACGAGCAATATCTTCTGCCATTAAAATACTTTTCACGGCCCTGCCTCCGGCAATATTCAGATAATACCCTTTCTTCACACCATTTACCATAGCACCCAAATTACCTGGAGCACCTTTACCTGCAAGAAGTGAAGGACGAAGGATTCCGAGAATAACATTATGCATCTTACACCATTTAGTCAGATATTCCTCGGCCAAAATCTTACTTTTAGCATATGGAGTATCACCATCCAGCGAATGTTCTTCGGTGATCAGTTCACCAAATTCACAACCATATACGGCCACAGTACTAATAAAAACAAGAGCCTTAGGTGTACCCACCTTTTCTAGTGCATTACACAAATGAATTGTACCGATATAGTTTATATCAAAGAATAGCTGTTTCTCAGCTTCAGTTTTAGGCACCACATGAGCCTTACCACAAGCATGTAACACTACATCATAATGATGAGGCAAATCAGGTACATCTTTAGCCAAATTAGCTTTTATATCATCATGTGAAGTAATACCACATGTGGTAACATTATACATTTTATCCAGAACTGACCCTATGTTCTTACCCAAGAACCCCGTACCACCCGTAAATAATAATTCTTCCATTTACTTTTCAAACAATTTCACCAAACACATCTCAGTAGCATGCCCTCCCAAATGTATCAGTTTTTCTTTAATCATTATACGAGTCTTTTCACACTCTTTTTCGTAATCCATATTCTTGATATATTTCAACACATCATCTTCAGTTCTCAATATCCCACTTGGCATATCTTTATCGAAATCCAGATAAAGCCCCCTTTCATCGCGATACTGTTCATAATCGTAAGTAAAGCAGAGGACCGGACGTTCTAAAATAGCATAGTCAGACATTGATGCGGAATAGTCAGATATAAGAATATCCGCAACTTTGAATAAATCGTTCACATTAGGATATGCTGAATAATCACGAATAGTATCATTAAATTCAAGCCCCAATAATTGATTAGTATAAGCATGCATACGGAAAAGAATTATATAATTATCTTTTAACTCTGTTTCCCATTTCTTTATATTAATAGGTGGTTTGATAGCACAAGTCTTCCCGTTATCTGTACTCTCACGCCATGTTGGTGCATACAATATTATCTTTTGGTTTCGTGGCAATCCCAACTTATCTTTAAGACTGCCTATTTCATTAGGAGTTACATGATAAAGTTCATCATTACGAGGAAGTCCGGTTGGTATCATTGCATCTTCTCGAGTCCTGAAAGCATTCATATATATTTTTTTTTCATACTCGCTGGCGTAGCAAAAATAATCTACACTGCTAAAGTCAAAATCCTTTCTAACACCAGCATCATTACCTATATGCTTAAATGCAGTCCCATGCCATGTATTGAGATACCGACATTTTCTCTTCTTGTAGTGAAGACTTCGTTCTATATTTACGCATGTCACCCAATATTTTGCTTTCAAAGTATATTTAAAGTACTTAGGAGTATCAGATTTTACTTTAATTGGATTCCCCGGGATATCTACATTCTCCGGATCTTCAAGAGCCCACACACACTTATATCGACCAAACTTTTTCGGATGAGCTAACATATATTCGTAAAGAGTACGAGGACTATCATTATACCTTCTTGTGTGTCCACTGAAAATTATCATCTCATCATCCAAAGGTATAAAATATCCCCATACTTTCATAAAAGAACTAGCCGTCCAATTAAATATACGATTTATAGCATAATTATGCTTTAATATATAGTCTAATCTTGCACGGAAACCATGCATTTTTTGTTCCGCCATATCGAATTACTTATAGTTATACCCACCATTCACTTCGATTAAACTACCATTTACAAAAGGATTGTCAATACAAAAACGGAATGCATCTACAATCTCATCAATAGTAGCAAAACGATGTATGGCTGTTTTCTTGTAAATATTCTGTTTGATATCTTCTGGCTTTTCCTTTTGCCAAGGAGTTTCCACAAATCCAGGAACAACAGTGTTAATCGTAGTTCCTGTACCTTCAAATTCCTTCACAAGATTCTTGCAAAGAGCGTGAACCGCAGACTTAGTAACACCATAAGCCAACACCATTGCATGAGGGTCAACTCCCATTTGTGAACCAGTAAAGAGAATACGGCTTCCTGGAGGAATGATTGGAAAGAATTCACGACATATAATATAATGAGAATTTACAGCTACTTCCATCATCGCATCCCAATCTTTATCCTCGTACTCCGTGAAAGACTTACGAATAGATATACCCGCATTGCAGTGCAAACAATCTAAATGGTCAGTCTTACTCTTTACATAATCAATAAATTTATACACCTCTATTCGATTTGTCTGGTCGATTTTAAGAGCTTCAAAGTTTTCAATTTTCTCTGTAAAATCAGAACCTACGTAAGTTGCAAATACATAATATCCTTTACTAAGGAGCATTTTGGCGACTCCCAATCCCATCCCAGAAGTACCACCAGTCACTACTGCATATTTCATTGTCATATCTCCTTATAATTTTCTCTTAGATTAAACTTCTCAATTATCTCAGCAACAGTCACACTATCCCTCCTACGAAGCTTATACGAACTCTTACGATGGTTCACAATCATTGACATGAATTCCTGTATTTCATAACGGAGACCATCACCGTCATAGCTATAGAAAAACTTCTTGTTCTTAGCCTGATCCTCATAACGAACCTCAAAGAAAGAAGTCAACCACCATGGAGCAGGAACATACACATACCCCTTGGTTCCCGAAATCACCATGTTGCCCTCTGTCTTCACACCGATACCCAATGTTGCAGAGGATGTAGCATGTGGATAATTCAATACAACCTTCGTATATACATCTACCCCATTTTCAACCTTTGAATGGAAATCAAAATCAGAGTACTCTTTTCCGAGAAGTTTAATAATTGCCATCAAAGCAAGAGGAGCATGCTCATTCATAGCTCCACCCGCCTGGACTACATCCAATTCCCGAGTAGGTGCAGAAACCATTTTGGAGAGAGAAGTCTTCACATCTACTACATCTCCAATCACACCACTCTTCACGAGAGTCACAAGATGATTGAATGAAGGACAAAAAGCAGTTTTGCTGGCCTCAAGAAGCACAAGATTATTAATTTCAGCATAATCATAAAGTTCATAAGCCTGAGCAGCAGACAACATGAAAGGGATTTCACAGAGTACATGCTTACCTGCATAAAGCGACTGCTTTGTGTAATCGTAATGAGTCAAATGTGGAGATGCTACATACACAGCATCGACATTTTCTAAAAACTCCTCATACTTATCAAAATAAGCCTTCACTCCAAATTGTGCAGCAAATGCATCAGCACTCTCCTTATTCGGATCAAAGACCGCAGTCGCTTTTACGCTATTAACCACCTTTGTCTCAGGTACAAATCGTCTTGCAATACGTCCAGAGCCAACGATACCAATGCGATAAACCTCCTCGGTCTGCTCACGAAGCATAGTAGAAGATATGCCTTCGGTTCTAGGAAGATAGATCACCTTGCAATACTCATTTAAATAATCAAACTTCCCTACCCAATCTGAACCAATAGCAAAAATATCCACATTATAACGCTGAATATCGTCAATCTTCTGCCCAAGATAATCCTCAATGATTACTTCATCAGCATATCCAGTCGCCTTAACTGCTTCTACACGTTCCAATACATTGTTGCGCACGTTTAGTTTACCTCGCCCTCTGTCGAAACTGTCGCTGGTAACACCTACTATTAGATAATCTCCAAGTTCCTTTGCACGATGGAGAAGATTGAGATGCCCCTCATGAAGAAGGTCATATGTACCGTATGTAATTACTTTTTTCATTTTCCCCAATTTCCCATTTCCACATATAAGTCATTATAGAGTTTTGTATTTACTGTTCTTGAATAATATGCCTTTCCATAAGACTGTGCGTTATTAGCAAAGTGTTCAATAAGGGTTCTATTGTTGTAGAGTTTGAGGATAGCAGCAGTTACTGCATCTGAATCAAGATTAGATGCTGAAATCCCCATATCCTCACGTTCAAACATCTTATAGTAATCCGACCATTCATCTACTGAATTGACAATCACACGACGGCAAGACATTAAAAGTCCAGCCTTACTTGGAACTGAATTTCCAATAATATCTCGTTTCAATGGGATAAAACAAATAGAACAAGCACTATATACGTGTGGTACCATAGGTTGAGGTTCTAACGGATAGAACACAATATTATCAAGTCTCCGCTCCTTTGCCTCCGCAATGAACTGATCATACTGGCTGCCAAAACCTATCATCTGAAATATAACATCTTTATATTCTTTCAAGTTCTCAGCTACCTTGAGTACCATTTTATAGTCAAAGACAAACCCCATGGTTCCGGCATACTGTACATAAAATATATCCGGACTCATATTATATTTCTTAACAAATTCATTCTCCTCCCAAGGAATTTCTTTAACAAAACTATCATCATACCAATTTACAATCACTCGCACCTTATTTTCCGGTACACCTTGAGTAACAACTCTAGTCTTCATATCATCTGAAATTACTGTAATAATATCAGCATTCTTATAAGCCACTCTTTGGAATCTATAAAAGAACTGCTGCATCCATTTCTGAGGCATCACACCACTTGCGATAGAACTCCCAGGGAACATATCCTGCACATTGAATACTGTAGGAATCTTAAGAATGTTCTTCACTATTGACACCAAGAAAGGAGCCCAAGGACATGATTGAACATGAACAACATCAAACTTTCCTTTACAACGTTTCAAGTACTTTTTCGCTCTAAAGCTATATAGAACTCCTGACAGATAACGCTTCACAAACTGGTTCTTCTTCGCTATAGTGAGAGGAATCAGTTCATAAGAAAAATTTGGGTGTTTCTCAATACTATCAGGAATAACCGGATCTTTGCGGGTAGATACACTTTCAAGCAAATGAATCGTATGCCCAGCTTTGAGTAAATCTTCAAATAAAGCTTTGTAAAGATGCAATGATGGTCCATATGTATCGAACCCACTGTTGAGCATGAATAATAGTTTCATATTGATTATTTATTGTCATTTCGTCACTAACTTTCTCAATCAAACAGAAATAGAAAATAGCTGATATATACCTTGAATTATCTTTTATCTTTTTTATAAGCTATTTGAAAAGATTCCAGAAATGATTTCACACCCTCGGTTGTACTCAAGCAATATACGATTTAATTCAACATCACAAAATCGATTAAAAGAAACTTTATCAATCTGATTATAGTAATTGCATAGCGTATCACAAAACCCAGAATCTCTTGGATCCAATGATATGCCTATTTGGGCATCATTACTCATCCTTGCCATCTGCGAACCCGGAAAACAAATCTGAGGAATTCTGAAAATAACCCCATCATAGTATTTATTGCCCATAGCACGTAACATATTATCATCCAGATATATATTATGAATTATATCTGTTTTTTTTGCAAACTCATAACGATCTTCTGGTTTGTATTCACCATGAAAGAAAATATTACTGTAAGTATTAATACGTACATACTCCTTGAGAGTATAGGCATCTATCTGTTCACGTCCATAATAATGCAATTCAAAACGTTCGTCATTTCCTATTCTGTCTATAAGAAACTTATTCAACTCTGCATGACGTATAAATCCCCAAAAAGCTATACGAATCTTCTCGGAGCATATTCTCTTATACTCTCTATGTTTTAGAGAATCTTCCAAAAGATTGTGTGATGTGATAATCTTGTCTTTACAGTCTTTAGGGAAATATTCTCTAAAACCATCACTGCTTGTAAAAGTTATCCGAGAGCATCTGATAATATTGCCGACAGCTCTTTTGAAGAACTTTACACGAGGTTCATATGTCGAGTCACGATAGTCAAAGATATATTTGCCCCCATATCGTTTCACCAACCAATCGTAAAGAACAACTCCTGGTATAGAATGTAACACTATTAAGCAGTCAAAATCGTGTTTTTTTATGAGCTTTACACAGAACCTGCGAAAAGAATAGAAAAGACAAAGTTTTGTTTTCAATGGAGCATCATTTACCATGAATCTTTTGAATTCATGCAAATGTAAACCCTCGAATTGGGACAAGTTCTCGTCTTTTTCATCACGATTCCAATAAGCCACATGCATATCATGTGCTTTCCAATTTATATTGTCCAAGTAGAAATGGATATATGGCATATATTTCATTTTTCCCGGACCGATTATCAGTATCTTCATAGCTTAATAAGTTCAATTACACGTTTCGCCTGTTCAAAACTATTTTTCTTTTCAAGAACAAAATCTTTCGCTTTTTCTCCAAATACATAGAGTTCTTCATCTGACTGAGCTAATACTCTTTCTAGTGCCTTTGCATAACCTTCAACAGACTCATTTTCTATCAAAAAGACATATGGATAGTATTCCTTTGGCATTCCTGGTAGTTTAGTAGTGAGTAGAGGTGTACCGGAAGCCATATATTCAATATTCTTTGAAGGAAAAGAATACTTCGTAAACTCCTCATGAGTAGGACGTGGATTAACAAGCAAAGAAGCATCTAATTCTGCAGCCACCACTTCTGCATTCGGAGCAACTCCCATATATTGAATACGTGAATCCTTCTTTGTATATTTTGTTTTTAGTTTTTCAACGAAAGGACCTGACCCGAATAATTTCAAACGAAAATTCTCTTGAGGAAGCATCATAAATGCCTCCGTAAGCTTTTTAAGGCCATAACGCTCATGTAGCCCACCGGCATACATTACAACTTTGATATCCTTTGCTTCAAAAGGTCTTTTATACGTAGCCATAAAACGATCACTCATTCCTTCCATTACAATATAAGGGCGCTTACGTTCATTTACTACATTCATCGCTTCTGTAAGAAATACATATTTCTTAAAATTATTCAAGCACCACTTGATAATACCTGTAGCTATACGAGTTCTCCACGGTAACCTCTGCTCACGTTCAAAACGAACCATCAATCCTGGCATATCCGTCATCACTCCCAAACTCTGAATTCCAGTTATCTTGCAAGCCATAATAGCAGCTACACAAATACTCGCATTTAATACATCACATACAACTGCACTCTCAGTCTTTTTCTTTCCTATTGACCAAAAAAGTGTCTTAAAGAAAGCTTCAACAACCAAGCAAATCTGACGTAATCCTGAAAAATTAATGAAGTTGAGGTAACTGTATGTGATTTCTTTCTCTGTCTCTCGTAGCCTGTGCCAAAGGACTTTTGAAGAGTTATGCCTTCCTACTGGAGGAGCTGACAATACCGTCACTTCTACTAAATTCTCTATTAGACCACTAACCAGCAACCTGTTAAACTTTTGAACCGCAAATCCAGGATCTACCTTATTTTGCTGATAAAGTCCATCTATCAATCGTTGAGATGACAGTGCTGAGAGATATAGTATTCTTTTTTTCATATTAGACACTTTTTCTTTTTAAGTTTATTTTTGTCTTCTATCAGATTATCAAGTCCCCAGCGCAAAACATGAGTAGATGAATATCATAACTACACTATAGATGTTAGGACGTTAATAGGTATTAGCCACAAGTATAAAAGCCTTATTATTTATTTTATGTTTTTTAGCTAATATCACAAAAACAATAAATATAAAACAAGGAAAATCATGCCACTATTAAGTACAATTACTTTATATGAAGATGTCTCCCCTACTAGTTTCTAAAACCTTTCTACTTCGGATTTTGGAGAACCAAACCAAAAAGCTTTTTTTCAGTTCATCATAGAACTTATCAACCGCATCATTTTTCCTATTATCCTCCTTAAATTTATGATTTGTCTCATCCCATTCAAAACGTTGCCACAATATATTATACAATACAGGGGCTTCTTTTGTCTGAACATAAAACAATGTAAAACATATCGTAAAGAGAACAGCTATCATTTTTTTTCTTAGAAAGACCAAGTACACAACACCATATCCAATTACAAGAGCCAAAAAGAACAAAAACATAAACAAAACTCCTGAAAGTAAGATAATCAAAGTTCTCCAGCTCTTAAAATTAAATTTTTGAGTACAAAGCAATACAGCACAACACCTAAGCCCCCGATTCATTAAGTGGGCCATAAAATCGTAAAATATCACCACTTTTATCAAGAACAAGAAGAAAGAGGGTATACTGTTTAGACCCTATTATGCTATTCAATGGTTATTTGGTCAATAGATAAAATATATCACAATTTTGCATAAATGCATACTAATAATAAAATAGCAATAAATACTACACAAATATTCAAAGACAGATAATCCATCATTCCATACTGATATACCCAACCACCAACTTTCACTTCCTTCTTAAATCGGGATAGATTCTTGACGAATGATATAAATCTAAACTTTCCTGCAAACCAGCCATCATTCTCCCATAGGTTAACAACCTTCACTCTTGGTATATTGATACTAGGTTTGATTCTTCTTCCATTACTTATTTGATAATAGATCTTCAGATTAAGCTCTAATTCTGCCCCTCTTCTCTTGCATAAACTAACGCACGATTGGTTCAAACTCCACTTGGACAATACCGACGATTAAATATGAGTAAACGATTACTCATCAGATTTAAGAATATGAGAAAGACAAAAACCTCTGATTAAGAAAACATTTAACTAAGAGAGATTAGACTACAAAATTTAAATTGAATATTAGACAATTTCTATTGACCAACTACACTTTCTTTTTTTACATTCCAATTTAAATATCCCCAAAATATTGCAATAAGTAACAAATACCACTCATAGTAAAAAACATGTGAAAAGCAAGAATTTATCAAAACAACTACAAATGTAAAAGCTGCAGGAGCTGCATAGTTTGACTTTTTTCGTATCAAACCAATAACTAATCGCCCGAATTTTAGCATAAAAGAGAGTAATAAAGCCAGCCCTATCACACCATAATCATACAAGAACTCCAAATAATCATTATGTGCAGAACAAGCTAAAGGCGAATTTTTTAATACTCCTCCATAACCATGACCTATGACAAAATCCATAATGCTGTTTTCTCCTATCAATTTCCAAGTTGCTTTATAAATTTCGTCACGTCCAGAACCACTATCATCTAATTGAGTAAATCTATTCGACAACAAATCAGCTCGTTCTCCTAAAATGCTCTGTAAAAGAACTAAAGAACTATACAAACAAATGCAGATAAAAATTAAATAAATAAACTTGTTCTTTTGAGTAATTGAAGTTTTAATCGTAAAATACAGAAAAGCAACAAGACCAAGAGAAAAAGCAGCAATACCTGAACGCTTAAGCGAAAAGAACAATGCGATACCTGTCAAAAACAAAACAACATACCTGATATACTTATTGTTTATGCATAATAAGATTGGAGCAAAAAACAGCACTGTGTAAGCAGAGTTATTTTGACTATCTATATCAATAAAAATATTGTTTTGATAATTATGAAAATAATAGAATAGCAACAATACAAAGACTACAATATTACCTCTATCAAAATATTTCTGATTAAAGTTACTATTCAACAGCTTTTGTGGTAAGTACAAACATATAGAAGGTAAAATCAATGTTACATAACAGTACTTTGCTGGCAATGGAGTAAAAACACTATGCAATAAGGTTATGATATATAACCAAACCACAAGTAATAGTATTCCTCTATTGTTTCTATCTAAAAAAACACCTCCTGATTTAACAATAAATAAAGAACATAAGAGCACACCTATAGGATACAGAATAGAGAAGTGGATAGATGTTTCAACAACAAACATTCTTGATGCCTCCAAATAAAACAATCCTATTAGTAGGAATATGAATACTACGGCCCTTAACAACTTCATAATATCTAACCAAATGTATTGTAATTATTTCAATAATTCTGCAAATTGTTCAGCTATATACTCTTCAAAAAATACTGGAGCTATCTTTTTATTTGCAACAGGCAATTGGTGCTGTAAATGGTCATTTAACATTCTTTTTGTTTGGGAAACAACATCGTCAATGTTATCAATATCAGAAATATAACCTACGTGAAATTTTTCAACAATATCCCTCAGTGTACCAATTTTGGGACTTACGCAGAAGATAGGTTTGCTACATTGAAAGGCATCAACACATTTAGTAGGAAGGTATATGCCCTCTTCACAAGTAGTTTCAATAATTAAAGAAACATCACAAGAGGATATTAAGTCCATACATTCGGAGTATCTCTTTGGAGGTATAAACTCAACAATATCTGAAAGTCTCAACTCTTTGGAAAGGCTTTTCAAGCTATCACTATAAAAGCCAACAAAAAATAGCTTCAATTTCACATTAACTTCTTTCAATGCTATTGATAAGGCTTTTAAAAACACCTCTGGTTTTCTTGGTACACCTACACTTCCACAACTTACAATTTTAAGAATAGATTCACTGGCATTTTTTTTATTAAAGAATTGCGTTAATTCTGAATGTGCCATGTGATGGATGACTCTTGTATTCTCCTTCTTAACATGTGTAAAACACTTGAGCATATAATCTCTGAGTCGAGAACTTGGAAACGTGTGTATATCCGCATATTTTTGAATAGCTTCATAAACCCTATTCTCAAAAAATGGTAACTTAGCATCATAACCTTGACCGTATGGAGCAGGAAAGCGTTTCAAAGGGAATGGGTCGTTCCAGTTTGCAATCCAAGTGACACCATATTTCTTCTTCAAAGTTATACCTACGACATCTGTCAGAAATCCCCTTGTAATCATAACATCATAATGAAATCCACCTTCGCTCTTGATGAGATTCTCAATGGCTTGTAGAACCGCAAAAGGAGTTGAGATACCATTATAGTAAAAGCCTGTTTTAAAAAATACTTTGAGGTTATGCGGAACACATTTAAGATTGGAGGTGATAGATGCTGTTCTATAAAAGTTCTTTTTCGAAGGCCTTACTGTAAAAATTCTCATATTGGGAACTTCCTGCAGGAACTGATCTATCTTTGAGTCTTTGGGATATGTAGAAGAATCTGAACAAGCAAAAACATCAATCTGATAACCCATAGATGCCAACACATAAGCAACCTTCGAGTTACAAATAGATTCCGAACTCTTTATAGGAAAAGAGTGAGGAGCTATATATACTATTCTTTTCATACGATTATACCATAAGTATATTATTCATCATGTTATTATAATCACCAAGCATTTGATTTGCTTTTAGAGTACACATTTCTTTATTAAAACCTAGCACACTAGATACTACTTCAACTGGTGTAGCAATACTTGAAGGGAGATTAACATTGCAATAGTTATCCAACAACCCAAACCTACTAATAATCTGGTAAGTCTTACTCGATAAAGGGTTAATACCATAAGGTTCTCTTTTCTTGGTAAATCCATAAGTATCAATCACATATAGTGGAATAGAATTATGCAAAGAACACAAAACAGGATGCATAAGTTCGCCAACATATCCTTTGGAAAATTTTATCAAGCAATACCACTCCATAGGGTCAATAGGGAATTTAATCCTATGAGACAATACATGCTTTGCTGGTTTATTTGCTTGAGGCAGCTTATAAACAGTAAAGTTTTTTTTAGCGAATTCAACTTCAACTTGTTTTTCCCACTCTGCAGATATTGATTCATGATCAACAGAAACCAATACATAATTCTCATCAAGTCCAAATTTCTCCATGATATATTCCTTGGAAAACTGTGTCTTTACATTTTGATTAAACGCAAAAACAGGATCTGGGGTTATAACTGGAGTCAACTTCCCATTGCTCAACTTCTGTATCATGCTCTGTGTCCACACATCACGCACTGAGAAGTACGAGAATCTATCTATTGCTTCCTTAAACTGAGACTTCTTGAACAGTATCTTTGGATAATTTGTATTCTGGGCTGAACCAGACATAACGACAAGTTTCACTGATTTGCCGAGATATTCAACGAAATCCCCCCAAAAGGCATTTGGAAAATCGGAATCTATACATGGCTTTTTATAAACAAAACCTCTCCTTGTAAGATGGAAACGACAAACAATTGGTATGTATGTCAAAACTGCATCACTTCCAATCACTACAAGTTCAATGTTTTCATCTTCTATCGTCCTTGCAATATCCAAACTATTACGACAAACTTTCGTTATACTCGAATATCTGTCTTTAGCAAACTGATGAAAAGCTACATTTTGTTCTATAGGAACGACCTTTTCATAATACTTTTCCAAATCTTCTGGAACCCAGTTTATTATAATGGGGTCATGCCCTACATTTTGGAAATATCCAAAAGTTGATAATGTCTGAAGATTTGCTCCAAAATTGGAAACGAAATGATATGTTAAAATTCCTATTTTCATGAAATCTTCTTAAGCATTTTATTAAATATTGATTTTACAATTTTTTTTTCACTCTTGTCCAATCCAATAAACAATGTGATTACTGTTGATATGGCAGTTGTTCCAATAGCAAGCAATATTGTATTAATAGTGGACGTACCATATCCATAAAGGATATATGGAACAGGAATAGAAAGAACTGTTACCACACAACATGGCAAAACAACCTTTTTGATATATTGGCTTATATGATATGGAACAAATTTTCTGATATAAAACAAACGATATAGATAAGCAAGTACACCGATAATCAAAGTTATAACAAATGCTGTCGTTGGATGCATTCCTAATTTGAAGGCAACATACACTAATGGCACGTCCAAAAATACAATTAGACTAACTAATATTTGATATTTCTGAACCTTACCAGTTGCACCAATGGCTGTCCATAAAGGAGCCGATAGTGCTTCGGTAAATGATGCTATAATTACAAGTTGAGTGAATACAACTGCATAATCTGGAACATTAACTAACCAAATGGAAAGAATCTCTTTGCAGAAAAGCAGTATTGGAAAAGAGATTATAAACAACAAATAATATGAAAACTTCGAAGATCTATAAATCAATGCAAGTAGCTGCTCTGTATCTTTTGCAGCATAAAGTTTAACAATCTGTGGATTAAAGGCTGTTTGAAAACTTGTTATAAAACCAAAAACGGCATTACGAACCTGATTGGCAACTCCAACTGCAGCATTGACTGCTACATTATAGAAAATGTTAATCAAAATATTTATACCCTGCTTTGCGCCCACCATTGCCATTCCTCCAAAAAGATACCAACTGGAAAAGGACATCATTTCCTTGTACTGGCTTTTATCCCAAACAAAATGGTATTTTGTAAACGATAACTTTCGCCTACATTCTATTTGGTAGATGAAAAAATTTAATAGAGCTACTAAAGTTAGGAGAATGGAATACATCACAAGGTTGTCAAACGACATATATGAAAGTACGAGCACAACCACAAGTTTGAGAGCGACCTCAAGGATTGACACATACGCAAAAATAGACATTCTCTCTGCTGCAATTATAGAGGCTCTATAAGGGATGACCATAATGCCAATCAATGTGGTAACAACAGACATTTGATAGACCCACATAGTAGCAGTTTCTCTTCCTACAGGAATGTTAAGTTGTGTCATAACAAACCATAACCCTACAGTTTCTGATAATAAAAGTACCAACAAAAATATTGTAAAGTGCGTCAATATTGATACATTAAAAATATGTGAAACTTTACTTTCATTCTTTAAACCTAAGTTATAGTTAAGAAATCTTTGGGTGGATGATGTCATTGCGTTCGTTAAGAACGAAAACAAAACAACAACTCCACCTACTACATTATAGATTCCAAAATCATCTGCTCCTAACACCTGCAATATAACTCTTGAAGTATAAAGTGATATTACCATTGTGAAAAGCATACGAATATACAGCAAGATTGTATTAATTGCTATTCGTTTGTTATTTGCTGAATTATCTGTCATTAATTAGAATATTTCATATATTAAAATAATTCTGAACACCTACTTAAGAATATATGAAAACTGCTTTCCTCATGCTTTTGGATACACTTGGCCCGACTTTTAGAATGCTTCTATATTTTGGCAACCCATCTCCTTTTGCTGAAAACGGCATTGCTGATGTACTGAAAAAGGTATTTTAATCATCCCATCTCGGTCGGAGTAAACATACATCCTACCGAAATATGCATTCATTGTGACCACCGTGAGACAACTTGCCAGTACAACATTAGACTAGCAACCCACAATAATGCAACCTGCAATGTCTACTTATCGTAATAGTTAGTCTCCTTACCTGCCAGAATATCTGTAATACGATGACACGCATTCCCATCACCATAAGGGTTTATAGCCTTACTCATTTTTTCATATACCTCTGTATCATCAAGCAATATGCTTACCTCATTCATAATCTTGTCGTAATCCGTACCCACAAGATGAACAGTTCCGCTTACTAAAGCTTCAGGACGCTCCGTTGTGTCACGCATCACGAGAACGGGCTTGCCAAGGCCTGGCGCTTCTTCCTGTATGCCTCCTGAATCGGTAAGAACAATTGTAGCTTTTGACATGAGATGAACAAACTCCAAATATTGCAGCGGTTCAATGAAGAAAAAGTTTGGACGAGTCAAATCTTCACCAAACACCTCACGAATAGGCTTGCGCACATTCGGGTTGAGATGCATCGGATAAACGAAATCCACATTAGGATATTTTTCTGAAAGGTCCTTCATGGCTGTCACCATGCGAATGAAACCATCACCGAAGTTCTCACGACGATGACCTGTAATCAACACAAGTCTCTTATTTGCTTGAAGTCGAGTAACATCATAACCTGCTTGAAGAAGAATCTCATCTTGTTCTTTGGAAAGCGCTGTATCTGTTCTAAGTTTCCCAACTACCATATGGAGTGCATCAATCACGGTATTACCTGTTACATAGATATTACCATGCGCTTTTTCCTCTTGCAAGTTCTTTTCAGACAATGGAGTTGGAGCAAAGTTATATTCTGCAATACGTCCCGTTATTTGACGATTCATTTCCTCTGGCCATGGACTATATATATTATGTGTACGGAGTCCTGCCTCCACATGCCCCACAGGTATCTGTTGATAGAAAGCAGCAAGAGCGGCGGCCATTGAAGTAGTGGTATCACCATGCACCAATATCACATCGGGCTTACATTCCTTAAACACATCACGCATACCTGTAAGCACACGTGCCGTCACATCATATAAGTCTTGTCCCTGCTTCATGATGTTGAGGTCATAGTCAGGCTCTACATTAAATATTTTTAAAACTTGGTCAAGCATTTCACGGTGCTGACCTGTCACGCACACTATGGTATTGAACATATCAGCATGCTTTTGCAACTCCTTCACTAACGGGCACATTTTGATTGCCTCTGGACGAGTTCCGAAAACGAGCATTATAGTCTTCATATTTAGCTTTTTATAATGAGTTAACTTTTTCTCCAAACCATTTTATTGACAATACCCACATATGACTGTACAATCTTCACAACTTTAGTTGAGACATTCTCATCCACATAGTCGGGTACAGGAATACCGTGTTGATCATCTTTACACAGTTCAACTGCAGTATCTACAGCTTGCAAAAGACTCTTCTCATCAATACCTGCAATGATAAAATCACCTTTATCAATTGCTTCCGGACGCTCAGTAGAGGTTCGAATACAGACAGCAGGAAATGGATGACCAACACTTGTGAAGAAACTAGACTCTTCAGGAAGTGTGCCACTATCACTAACTACAGCAAAAGCGTTCATCTGAAGGCAGTTGTAGTCATGGAAACCGAGAGGTTCGTGTTGGATGACACGTGAATCAAACTGGAAACTAGATATTGCAAGACGATTACGAGAACGCGGGTGACATGAGTAGAGAATCGGCATATCATACTTCTCTGCCATCTTATTGATAGCTGTAAAAAGCGAAAGGAAGTTCTTCTCGGTGTCGATATTTTCTTCACGATGGGCAGAGAGCAGAATATATTTACCTTTTTCTAAACACAGACGCCGATGCACATCGCTTGCTTCTATTTCTGCGAGATTGTTGTGGAGTACTTCCGCCATAGGTGATCCCGTGACATAAGTACGTTCCTTGGGCAAACCGCAATCGGCAAGGTATCTTCTCGCATGTTCCGAGTATGCCATATTCACATCACTGATGATATCAACGATACGACGGTTGGTCTCTTCCGGAAGACATTCATCTTTACAACGGTTTCCAGCTTCCATATGAAAAATAGGTATGTGGAGACGCTTGGCTCCAATAACGCTCAGACATGAGTTGGTATCACCGAGTACAAGAACCCCATCAGGCTTGGTCTGTACGAAGAGTTTATAGGAACAGTTAATGATATTACCGCAAGTAGCTCCCAAATCATCACCTACAGCGTCCATATAAACTTCCGGCTCTGCTAATTTCAAGTCCTTGAAGAATATGCCGTTGAGATTGTAGTCATAATTCTGACCGGTATGGGCAAGAATCACATCGAAATACTGACGACATTTGGTGATGACAGCAGCCAAACGAATAATCTCGGGACGTGTGCCGACAACGATTATCAATTTCAACTTGCCGTTGTCCTTGAATTTTATATCTGAATAATCAAGTTTGGGTTGTTTTTCCATATTATTTTTCTACTTTATCAAAGTACGTATCAGGTCTATCCGGATTGAATATCTCATTACAGTACATAACTGTTACCAGATCTTCCGTATCGGAAAGATTGATGATATTATGGGTATAGCCGGGAAGCATGATAACGGATTGTATTTTGTCACCGCTCACCTCATAGTTCAATATTTCATTTGTTCCCTCCTTGCGGAGTTGGATGAGTCCATGTCCGCTAACCACAATGAACTGTTCCCACTTCGTATTGTGCCAATGTTCACCTTTGGTAACGCCTGGTTTGGAGATATTAACGCTTACCTGGCCGCAGTTTAAGGTATGTACAAGTTCTGTGAAACTGCCACGCTGATCCACGTTCATTTTCAAGTCGAAGATCGCTTTTTCTTCGGGCAAGTAACTCAAAAATGTGCTATACAGACGTTTGGCAAACGAGTTGGCAGAAATTTCCGGAATCATCAATGTCTGGGGCATTTCCGCGAATTGGTGCAATAAATCAACGATTTCACCAAGCGTTACCTTATGGGTGACAGGGCAATAACAATATCTGCCGTCAGCCTTCGGATGTACATCAAGCCCCTCGAACTCGCAATGATGTTCCTCCCCTTTCAGGGCATGAATCATTTCATCCACAAGATCATCAATATAGAGCAACTCAAGTTCTACACTCGGATCATTGACCTGTATAGGCAGGTCATTGGCTATGTTATTGCAGAAAGTGGCTACCGCACTGTTATAGTTTGGACGACACCACTTGCCATAAAGGTTCGGAAAGCGATAGATCAAAACCTTGGCTCCTGTCTCTTTGCCGTATTGTAAAAAAAGATCTTCACCCGCCTTTTTACTACGACCATATTCGCTGTTACCAAAACGACCAGTCAACGAGGCTTGTGCACTAGAGGAAAGCATGACGGGACAAGTGTTATGATATTTCTTCAAGGTATCAAGCAATGTACTTGCAAAACCGAAGTTACCTTTCATGAATTCATCATTGTCCTTTGGACGATTCACCCCAGCAAGATTGAATACGAAATCGGATTCTTTACACCAATTATCCAGTTGTTCTGGAGTAGAGTCAAGATCGTACTCGAATACGTCACTAATCTTCAATTCACCATAACAACAAGCCTTACCATCCTTAATATTATTAAGTTGGGCGCAAAGATTCTTCCCTACAAAACCTTTGGCACCTGTTACTAATATCTTCATAATTTTATCACTGTACGAAATTACCCTCGCCACTCAATTCCTTTTTGATGTAATCAAGAGCTGCAATTTTAGCCTTAGTCTCTTCTACGTTCAATATATAAGTATTATTAGAATTGAACTCAGTAAGTGTGTTACGTTCCGTTTCACCTTCTTTGAAGAATTTGTCATAGTTTAATCCACGATTATCTGCAGGAACACGATAGAAATTACCCATATCTTCAGCCTTGGCACATTCTTCATTGGTGAGCAATGTCTCATACATCTTCTCACCATGACGGATACCGATAATCTTGATGTCCTCTTTCTTGCCACCAAAGAGTTCACAAACGGCCTCCGCCTGGGTCTGAATAGTGCAAGCCGGAGCTTTTTGAACAAGGATATCACCATTCTGACCATGTTCGAAAGCGAAAAGTACAAGGTCTACCGCCTCTTCCAGCGACATGATAAAGCGCGTCATCGTAGGCTCAGTCAAAGTGACAGGATTGCCATTGCGGATTTGCTCTATCCACAGAGGGATTACAGAACCGCGAGAACACATCACATTCCCATAACGCGTACAGCAAATTTTGGTTTTACCTGAATAACGGCTCTTAGCTACAGCAATCTTCTCCTCAACAGCTTTGGTGATACCCATAGCATTGATAGGATAGGCTGCCTTATCTGTAGATAGACATATTACAGCACCAACACCAGCCTCAATAGCGGCTGTCAATACATTATCAGTACCAATTACATTCGTCTTTACAGCTTCCATTGGAAAAAATTCACAACTCGGAACCTGTTTCAAGGCAGCAGCATGGAAGATATAGTCAACACCAGGAATCGCGTTCTTACATGACTGTAAATTACGCACATCGCCAATAAAGAACTTAATTTTATGTGCCACATCAGGATACTTTACCTGATATTCATGGCGCATATCATCCTGTTTCTTTTCATCTCGTGAAAAAATACGGATTTCACCGATATCGGTACGAAGGAAACGATTCAAGACTGCATTACCGAAAGAACCTGTTCCACCGGTAATCATAAGGGTTTTACCCGCAAAAATGCTCATAGTTTTATATTTTTATTATTTTATTTCTCCGTATTATAATACTTTATATACCACTCTACAAAGTTTCTTAGTCCATCTCTCAAACTTATACCTGGTTTAAAAGAAAATCCTGTTCCGATAGAGTAGTATCAGCATAAGTTACAGACACATCACCCAGTTACATAGGTACAAATTTCTTATAGAACTCCAATCTTTCATATCCATTGTTGATTTATGTTAGTGTTCAGAATTATTCTAGTTATCTATCCAAGACCTCAAATCTCGGTGAGTTCTTGGATTTAAACTCAGGTACCACTCTCTTCATTAGTTTCACTGTGTCCATGATCTTTACCGTACGCGACAACTTCTCAAACTCCGCATAAGTGTCAAGAATATCAGCATATTCATAATGACGTACCTTAGCTATCATTATCTTCTTATTCTCGGTAGGAATCGTATTTTCTTTATCACTCAAAACTTCTTCATAAAGCTTCTCACCCGGACGCAATCCTGTAAACTTAATCTCAATATCTTCACCCGGACGATAACCGGCAAGCTCGATCATACGGGTAGCCAAATCAACAATCTTCACGGCCTTGCCCATCTCAAAGACAAAAATCTCATTGCCCTCACCCATAGTGGCAGCTTCCATTACCAGACGACAAGCTTCGGGAATAGTCATAAAGAAACGGATGATATCAGGATGAGTCACTGTGACAGGGCCACCATTCTCAATCTGTTCCTTAAAGCGGGGAATGACGGAGCCGTTACTACCCAGTACATTACCAAAGCGGGTAGTAATAAATTTGGTATGACCTTTCACTTTGCCCTCACGGATGGCACAGCCCAGACTCTGTACATAGATTTCGGCTAATCGTTTCGAGCATCCCATCACATTGGTAGGATTTACAGCCTTATCGGTAGAGACCATGATCATCTTCTCTGCTCCGTATTCCACAGCCATATCAGCAACCTGGCGAGAACCGACAACATTGACCAGTACAGCTTCACAGGGATTTTCCTCCATCAATGGAACATGCTTATAGGCAGCGGCATGAAAGATTATCTGAGGCTGATAAGTTTCGAACACCATACGAAGACGTTCTTTCACGCGGACATCTCCAATGACAGGAACAAAATCAAGACCGAGATAATTCTTCTCAAATTCCAGACGTACATTATGCAAAGGTGACTCGGCAGAATCAAACATGATCAGTTTCCTTATATTCATCTGAGCCAGTTGCCGGCAAAGCTCGCTACCAATACTACCGGCAGCTCCTGTCACCAACACAACCTTGCCACAAAACTCAGTCATCACCTCCTCCATATTAATATGAATTTCTGAGCGCCCCAGTAAATCCTCAATCTTGATAGGACGTACCCATTGATGGAAACTTCCGTTTTCGTCAGCCTCACTAATACTCGGAGCTATCAATGTTTTCAACCCGTTTCTTTTACAATACTGAAGCAAACGTCCTTCCTCTTCACGGGTATTCTCATAGCGGGCAAACAAGATACCTCCGATACATTTCTTATGAATCAGCTTATTGAAGCACTCTTCATCTTTAAAAGAATAAACAGGAAGATCAGCCACACGTCGAATAGAATTACCTGTTCCATAAATACAAAAGCCTACCACCTTATAATGAGAACTATTCAATAAGCGGACTTTCAATGCCACACTCTTATCATCAATGCCATAAATCAGAATACGCATATTCTTTTTATTTAGTACATTCAGCAAGAATTCATAAACAATAATCAACTGCATACGAAACCCAACCATGACAATAAAAGTCAGCATACCATCAAACAGTACAAAAATTATTTTCTGACTGTTATGTAATCCCGTTTGTGGCAAGAGAAACCAAATGACAACGGCTATGCAAACAGCCTTTATGAGTACACTTCCCGCCAACCTCCATAATTCCTTCAACTGGGAAAAACGGATCGTATTACGATAAGTATGAAATAGAGTAGCCCCCAAAACACTCGATATAACTGAAACCGCCAAGATATGGAAAAGCGAAACTATTTCTTTGGAAGTTTCCGTAATATAATGAATGCCAATAAATGACACCCAAGTACACAGTAAAGCAATGAATGTATCGATTCCCAATACAATCCAATAGCTAAAGTAGTTTTTCTGCAAATAGTGAATAAAACGGTCAAATGCGTGTTTCATAATTTAAATCCCCCAATTAATTATCATATATTCTTATAACGTTGATTATAAACAACTAGAATAATAGTATATAATCGTACATAATTATATTATTTCTATCAAATCAGGATTTACTTCTACACCCACCGAAAAGAAATTAGGCAGTTCGACAAGAAGACGTTTAATTTTAGAGCCACGGGTAGTGAGCAGACGACCTTCATACCCCTCAAAAGGACCTCCAATAATACGGATCATACAACCATACATTGTATCGCTTATCTCTTCAGGTAAATAATATTTAGGATTTTCCGAACCTCTGACAGCACGTATAAAACGCTCCATATCCAAATCGGCAACCATCATAGGCTGACAATAACCGCCACCTTTCTGGTAACGATATTGAAGGGTCGGTATTTTACGAACAAACAGATCTAGAACTTCTCTTGTATCATGGATAAAAAGCAGGTCCTGCATAAACGGTACTTCTTCACGGATTCGTTTACCATTTTTCAACTTTAACCGCCATTGCATAGGAGTAAATACCTCTAGATGTTCATCACTAAGCTGCTTATAAGCAGGTAACTTAGCATTAGGGCGTTTGAGATCACGCATCACATACCAATGCATTCGTTGTTCATCTTTCAGGAGCGCCATAAAGCCTCAAGACAATAATTCTAATCCTACCTGACCATATACAACGTTATATATCAAGCAGTTATCATCATATTTCACAAAAGTTAGAGATCTCTCCCTACTATTATTAAACTTTCTCATCTTCACCATACAAGATGCATTCAAGGTCTATTTACAACCTTACTTTTTACTTCTCTCTATAAGATAAATAAAAAGGTGTGATATTTAATTTAACAATGTATATATCAAACAATTATAATCATTATATAATTGATAATGATTAAACATTTGTTAAGTAAATCCTTCTCTAGAAGAAGCAATTACCCAAGATTATATATGTTTTATGCTATTATTTCCAATAAATTACGTACCTTTGTGCCCGTTGGTATTTCTCTTATAGAGAGAACCATATTTTGCTAAACATATTTAGCTTATATCAATACTATCCTTTCTTGTAGCTTCTCTTTAATAACCAGTACGATACCATTATAGAATTAAGAATGATATATAATGACTATTAAACCGTTCCGGATTCCCATTTTACTTTGTTATACCCTTACTTTAGGAAAGTTTTAATATGTAAAAAATTAACAGTAAATCATACATACCCCTTGATATATATTTCCGATTTACAGTTTCATGGCTATATGGTAGATTATCTCATTTCTACAATGAATTAAGAATAAGACTGTTTGCCTTGTCTACCAAAGAAGTATCCAATGAGGCTAGATAAATGCGGGTAGTATTTTCCGAATCATGCCCCATAGCTTCACTGATAACAGATAAGGCTACATTTTTACTTTTGGCGATACTAGCCCAAGCATGGCGGGCAACATATGTAGTTAAAGGTATAGATAATCCTAACTGCATCCCAAGTTTCTTCAGTTTTAGATTCACCAAATGAGCAGTTTTCTTGTACTGTTTCCTTCCGTCCGCTTCCGGATCCCGTATAATAGGTAGTAGGTACGGGCTTCCCTGAGTATCATACCTGTTAATTATTTCTTGCATTGGCTTCTCCCATTTGATGAACAACTGTTGCCCTGTCTTTTGTCGGCGATAAGACAAAATACCATTCTGTAAATCTTTCTTTCTCAAAAAAGCCATATCAATGAATGACATCCCACGCGTGTAAAAAGAAAACATAAATATATCCCTTGCATAAGCCAGAGAAGGACTCTTTGTTAAATCAAGCTCCCTCAAACGGCGAATCTCCTCTAACGGAATAGCACGTTTGACCGTCTTGTCTATCCCTGTATATACATATTTAAAGGGACTTCGCTGAACCGTCAAGTCCTTCTCCACAGCACGATTATAAATAGCCCGAAGATTCCGCATATAATAAGAGGTGGTATTCGGACAAATACCGGTAGATTTTAAAAAGCTCTCATATTTCATCATCAAACTGGAATCAACTTCTTCCAACAGGACATCTTTCCCTTTACGGAAACGTATGAAGCTGTTTAATGTAGTCATATAAGTTTCAGCAGTACGGTGTTTCCCGACTTGATTTAACTCTTTGATAAGATTTAGAGTAAAGGATACAAAACCATTATTCTCTGTGGATGCACAATAAAGCTCCACCAGACTATCTGAAGTATAAGCAATGCCTGAACGTTCAAGACGAGTAATAATATTCTTCAGTCTTATACTATCCTCCATCAAAGAATTCTTCAAAGAAAGCAAGTAGTCTCTTCGACTTTCACTGGTTGCTGAAGGTAGAATAACCTCCGAATGTATCGCATCCCATTCTGCAGGAAACAACTTGTATCCGGTATGTATTTGTCTTACTATACGTTTATGAATCACTTGATAGAAAAGTGTACCTTCTTTCGTAGCAACGGAAGATGCACGGAATTTTACTTTTACTGTTGCCATACAAGATTATTTCTCTAAATAAATTATAATCAAACGGAGCTTATAGATATTGAATGATCTGAATAAAACGTTTTATCTGAATTTAACAATAATCACTCTCCATAATTCACATTTCACTATTTCTTCACTACAGAACATACAATAATCGAAATAACTTGCTGCTTTACCTTATTTTAATAACTAATTCTTGTTTTTTATACTCCCAAACCTTTCCATACAACAGATTTCCGATTCACAGAACTTTCCTAAGATTTCTTTTTTCAGTATAAAAAATCCGTCACATAGCTATCTCATCCAACACAAAGCATCCGTCTTAACCTCAATTTTGGTAGATTTCTCCAATTCTGCTTTCAACATCCTTAGCTCATTTGCTATCGGCTCGGGGAGAGCAATGTCGTATCGTGAGTTACGACCAATATTCACCTGCTGTGGCGAACACATTCTGACGGGACATTAGCCGCCCATTCATCCGTACTGCTGCCTACAAAGATAAAGTTGCCTTTCCCCAAGTATATTTTAAGTTTTAAAAATATACTTTTTATTGAGTTTTTATGGAATAATGTCATCAAAATACTATTTTTGTCGTGAGTTCTTTGAGGCTGATAAAAACAAAAGCAAACCACAAAATCCATAAATATCTAATAATCAAATAGGAAAACAAATTTGGTACTATTTTTCCCAAAAAGGGAATATTTGTACAGATATTCCTAAGAAAGCATTTTAATTACTTGCGGTCTGTACATATATTCTATATTCAGTCCTCAAAGAACGGAATTAAAGAACCGATTCAAAGAACAAGGTTATGACACATTTACATTTGCAGTATTAAATATCACAACAAAATATAAGTGTATATTTGAAAAGTAGAGTTGCAGTGAACTAACTTTGACACTAGTCTTAAATGACTATAGGCTGAATCAGACTGCAACTCTCTTAATAGGAGAACCTAGCCAGTTAGAATTGTAGGCTCACGACCTAATAAATGTATTAGCTGTTTCTCCTTCATGTTTAATACTGTAAATACAAAGTTATGAATTATTCTCATTTTGTAGGTCTTGATGTAGGAAAAAAACTTTCGATGCATCATTAATGTCCGCAGACGAAAAAGAGTTGTCTCACAAGTCTTTTGATAACACTCCAACTGGGATCCAATCTTTATTGGATTGGATAGCTGGTTATCATCTCTCTTTATCCAAACTCTTGTTCTGTGCTGAAAACATGGGAAGTTATGTCACAGAGTTATCTGTTTCCAGTGTCTCCATGGGATTTTCCCTGGCTTTGGTTTGCCCGTTGACCATCAAGAAGTCCATAGGCTTGCAACGAGGCAAAAATGACCGCATTGACGCCAAAAGAATAGCGAACTATGCGGTATTACACTATCGAAAACTGGAGTTATACAAATTGCCTGACAAAGACTTGGTGAGACTGCGGGGATGGATTATTATACGTGACAATTTGGTCAAGCAAAAAGTATCAAGCATAAAGTTATTGGAAACATTCTCCTGGATGGCTAAGTTGGCTGATGTGACAGAATCCATTTCTTTTTTGGAAGAGCAGCTCAAGTCGATAAAAGAAAGAATCCTGGAGGTGGAAGAGGATATGGAGCAACTAATAGCCGCCAGTACATCGCTTTACACAAACTACTTGCTATTAAGAAGTATAAAAGGAATAGGAATTATCAATGCCATTGTATTACTGTGTGTTACTGACAATTTTCAAAGATTTGACAACCCGAGGAAATTTGCCTGCTATTGTGGGGTCGCCCCATTTGAACATACTTCAGGTATTTCCATACGGGGAAAAACGCAGACTTCTTCATTGGCTAACAAAGAAGTAAAAGTATACCTTACCCGGGCAGCTATTACTGCCATCTCTTGGGATCCGCAGATGAAAGCATACTATAAAAGGAAAATAGCAGAGGGGAAACATAAAGCATCTGTAATCAATGCTGTAAGAGCCAAAATCATAGCAAGGTCTTTTGCTGTGATACGAAGGCAGACTCCATTTGTAACATTAGCCGTATAATAAAAAGGTCCTTAACTTCGAAAATATATTAGGTTTAGGAAGTAGCTATACACTTCTGAAGAGTAGGTATGTCTATATACAAACTTACCCAAGGATACGTTAATGTTCGTAAACTTGGGTAAGATTTTATAGATATTGTTTGGAGAGGACTTAGAATTCATCAAGTCTTTATTAATGAAATTGTAAAAGCTAATTTTAATCTCCGTCAACCCAAAAGTGAGAGACCAACTAACATTTATTTGATAGTACGCATAAATCAGAAGCAAGCTAAATTGTCGACTGGAGTAAAAGTCTATCCAGACCAATGGAATATCAAGAAACAAGAAGCGTATATAAGTTGCCGTCTGACAGAATCTGATAATATAAATAATTCAAGTTTCAGCAAGTTCAACTTGCTGATTTCAGATTGTAAAATTTAGCAATATGAGCCATTTCGTCAGACAGATTGATAACGACATTGTAAATTTCTTCGTCCAAAAGTCTGAAGACTCTTGCTATTGCCGTGATCAGTTCCTGAAGTATGTTCCATATCTATTGTGCGATGAAGAGCTAGACAGTCACTTTGGAAATATCCCGGAAAAGATCTCTGATAGTTTCGTAGTCGCTGAATCGTCTGGCATCGAGAGATATTGTATTGGAGGTAGCACAATGTAGCTGCGGCTATTTGGGAGGCGAAATCGGTGCTTTGGCACTTGCCGAAACCGAGATTGGTCTTGCAGTCCTTGAACACGATTTCAAGTGCCCAGTGTTGGGAATAATTCTGCCATGCTTTGAGGAAATCAAGTCCGGTATCGGTGGTAAGCAGACCGTTCCATTTGTCATGTTGGGTACGGCGCACAAGGAATATTCTGACCGGAACATCACCGAAAACAGCGCCATAGACGATGTAGTTGCATTTGAGCTTGCGGCTGTACTTCTGGAGTGCGGTTCCAGAACTGTACCGATATATGCTACAATGCCTTTCGTTAGTCTATGTCCGGATTTTCCATAAACCGGTAGAAGACACCCTTGAGTGCTTTTATCAGAGGGGCAAGCTTTCCGTACTTCTGATTGCGGTACACATTGCGAATACCAAAGCACGGAAACATAAAGAGGCATTGGAAGATGGTGAGCAGTCGGTAGATGCAGTTGTGCCTGCTGACGATATCGAGCGTGTCCCGCTCGGTCAGAATGACCGGAGCGAGGATAGAGTTTATCGTGTGCATAGTTGCTGTTATATCGGAATTATTGAAAAATGTTTTGATATCCGAGAGAAAAGGACTAGTTTTGTATATCGACATGGCTTTGAGTACGTTTTTGGGTGGTACTTAAATTACTCATTTCTGCCAATTAGGCAAAAAACTATATTGTTTTTTATGCCCATATTTCTGATTATACATGCTTGCGAAACTTAAATCAATAACAATTAAGGAATTCATAGCGAAATTGGAAATTTAGAGAATCCAATCAACACGACCTAAAATGACTGCGTACAATTATGAAATAATCTTTTAATAGTAAAAGTTTGCGTATATCGGGATATTTTACGAATATTGCCCTATGTTAGCATTGAATAAAATATGGAGAATGCAGTTTAATTTTTAGACTTGATTAAAATTTAGTGTATGACTCTCGATGATCAGAAACGTTTAGTAAGTTTATGGATGCAATTTTTAGACGGGAATGAAATTGCATTTTCTCAATTGTATTGTCTTTTTTTTGACGACTTGCTAACTTATGGACGTAGAGTAGGGGGAGATAATGAAATGGTGGAAGACTTGATTCAAGATCTGTTCTTGAAACTTTATCAGAAAAAAATTACTCTTGAAGACAATACAAGATTGCGCCCTTTTCTGTTTCGTGCACTGAAGAATCTAATTTATAATCAATTACTTCGCAATTCAAAACTTCAGCCACTGCCAGATTATGATTTTTCTTTTGATTTGAATTATACGATTGATGATCAACTGTTTTTAATTCAGGATCAGGGATTATCCGACGAGGTCTATCGAATGCTAAAAGGATTAACAGGGCGTCAGAAAGAAATTATTTATCTTCGTTTTATTCATGAGATGAGTTTTGATGAAATTTCAGAAATAATGGAAATTAATATCCAGTCAGCAAGAAATTTGTTAGCTCGTTCTATGGAAAAACTAAGGAAAGAAGCCATTCTTGCTATTATTTTATTTTTTATCTAAAAAAATATTCTCAGTGAGTATAAATCAGTTCGCTTATTTGTCATAATAGAAAATAAAGCGAAAAATGGTTCAATATACATTTAAAGATATAGAAGTTTTTTTGTTGGATGATGATCTCTTCCAATGGGCAAAGTCTGGATTTGCTGATAATGGTTTTGACATTGAATCTTATAAACTTCAACACCCCGGTTGTGAAGAAAGGATAGAATTGGCTATTGCTGTGATTCGGAGTATGAAAGTTGTGGAAGATACTGAGTCTACTTCTCAAGCATATAAAATGCAAAGTTTTAATAGAATGATGAATAAGCTTCATTCACAAGATATTAAGTCTGTACAGCCTCACAGAACACATTCATATAGGAAAGTTATTGTCTATGTGGCAAGTATTGCCGCTTTTCTACTTCTCTGTTTGGGCTCTTATTATTGGATTTCAACTTTTAAAGTACAGGAAGAAGTTGAATTGACTGCTGATATGATTGATTCATTGAGTCGTTCAGATCAGGTTCAGGTGCTTTTAGATGGTAAGCAAGCTGTAGGATTGGATAAGAATAATGCGGAAATCAGAGTAGATGAAAATGGAGCCGTAATAGTGGATGATAAATTAGTAGTGGCTTCAAAGGGAGAAAAAATTTTAATGAATCAGGTTGTGGTTCCTTATGGAAAACGCACAAAAATAATTTTGCCGGATGGATCTTCTTTATGGATTAATTCAGGGTCGTGTATTTCTTATAGTTCAGATTTTGCGACGAATAGAAGGTTGAATGTACAGGGAGAAGTTTTTTTGGATGTTAAAAAAGATGAGAAGCACCCTTTTATCGTGAAAACCACTCATTTGGAAGTAAGTGTATTGGGAACGGCATTCAATGTGAATGACTATGCGAAGAATGTGGAAACTTCAGTGGTACTTGTTCGTGGAAGTGTAGATGTGAAAGTGGATAATAAAGCAAAGCAGCGACTACTACCAAACCAAAGACTTTCAATGGCAAGTGGAGCGGTAAAAATAAACGAAGTTGATGTGTATGGCTATATTTGTTGGAAAGATGATATTATGAACTTTGATGGTCAGAAGTTGACTACTATATTAAATACTTTATCTCAATACTATAATACGAAAATTGAAATAATAGGTAGCTTGAAAGATGAGAAGTGCTATGGAAGCCTTGATTTGAATTGCACACTTGAGGAAGTGTTAGAATCTATCTCATTAACCACTCCACTGAGAATTGTCCGAAAAGGGGAGATAATAATTCTTTCTCCGGAAAAATAGATAAAGAAAGTACAAACCTTTAAAAGAACCAATACATGAAAAACATTCCACCTTAATTTAAAAAGAGAAACCGAATAATATCTGCGAAATATTACTCGGTTCAGATTTAGAACTGTAAATAACTCACCAAAGTTATCACTAATCTAATTTTACAAATATATGAAAAATAACTCTCATTTTAGAAATAAGAGTGAAAAATTAACCTATATTGATTATGGGTTTTTGCTTTTATGCTTTTTTTTAACGTCTTATGTACCAAAAACTTGGGCAAAAGATGGTTTTATGAATCTTCAATCTACGTATGTCACCCTCAATTTGATAGATGTTTCTTTTGAAACATTATTTAAAACGTTGGAAAAGAAGAGTGATTATGTGTTCTTTTTTAAAGAAGATGTTCTACAGAAAAATGAAAAAGTAACAGTCAAAGCACAAAACGAGTCAGTTGTATCTATATTGAATAGAGTATTACCCCCCAAGCAACTGACATATACAGTGAAAGGAAGACAAGTGATTATTGTCCGCCAACCTCAGAAAGAAGAAAAAAAAACAACTACTCCTGTAGCCGTAGAGAAAGATTATGACGTTAAAGGAACAATAGTAGATGTCAACGGTCAACCATTACCAGGCGTTAATATAACTGTACAAGGGACAACTACTGGAGTTACTACCGATCTATCCGGTTCATTTACGTTGCGAATCAGAGATGGGAAACGTGCCTTGTTAGTAGCATCTTACATTGGTTTTAGTACGGAGAAAGTGTGGGTCTCTGCAGAAACCGGTTCTTTGAAGATTGTGCTTGAAGAAAGCTCGGCATCTTTGAATGAAGTGGTAGTCGTAGGTTATGGTACACAGAAGAAACTTAATTTGACAGGAGCTGTTACAACAGCTTCAGGGGAGATTCTGGAAAACCGTCCGATTGGTAATATTGCACAAGGTTTGCAAGGTATGGTACCCAACTTGAATATTACATTCAATAGTGGACAGCCCAACCAAGCTGCTAATATCAACATTCGTGGTAATACCTCATTGAATGGTGGTAACGCTCTTGTCTTGGTAGATGGTGTGGAAATTTCCGATTTATCTCTCATCAATCCTCAAGATGTAGAAAGTGTTTCTGTATTGAAAGATGCTTCGGCCGCTGCTGTATATGGTGCGCGTGCTGCTTTTGGTGTGATGTTGGTCACCACCAAAAAGGGGGCTCGCAACCAAAAGACTAAGGTGTCATATAGCAATAACCTTTCATGGAGTTCACCGGCTCGCCTTCCCGAAATGCCTCGTTCGGATATATGGGCGCGTATGTGGAATAAGGCTTACGAATATGACACTCCGGGTGGATATTACTTTAACGAAAAGTTTATGGAGAAACTCGATGCACATATTGCCGATCCAGAACACAATCCTGCAATTTTGGTTGATACCGAAGGTATTCAAAATTCAAATTATAGCCCTAGTAATCCGGGATGGGCCTATGTGGGCAACACCGATTGGTTGTCCGAGTTCTATCAAAAATCGGCTTTTATGCAGCAACATAATGTAAGCCTTTCAGGTGGTACCGAGCGTAACAATTACTATGCTTCTATTGGTTTTAAAGATCAGTCGGGTATTTTTCGCTATGGAAATGACTCTTATAAGCGCTTCAATTTAGCGTTCAACTTCGATACGAAACTAACTAGTTGGCTGGACGTGAGTTTTGCTACCCGTATGAGTAACATTAAGAATGATGAACCTTATATGGACAATGGTGGTAGCAGTTCTCAAACTTGGTATTATGAGGTATATCGTATGTTTCCTACACTTTCTATCTTTTTACCTAATGGTGATTTTGCAGGTATGTATCTCAACAGTGGTAATTATAACGTTATTGGAAAGATGGCTTTAGCTGGACGTAATAAAAAAGAGACTTGGGACCAATGGTACATCGGGCGTTTCGATTTACATCCATTGAAAGGACTATCTATTAAGGGCGATTACTCTTGGAATCGTTATTCTACTGTTCAGAAATTTCACCGTAAAGAAATTAAGCAAACTTTTCCTGAGGGAGGTCCTGAATGGATTGTAGAGACTCCCAATTATGTGAAAAACTATAACTCGAACAATATTTACCACGCTATCAATGTATGGGCCGAGTATAAAACTTCGTTCAACGATGTTCACAACATTTCGGTAATGGGTGGTTATAACCAAGAGGAGAAGACTTATGCTAACACCTCATATACCATGACTGACTTGTATGATAACGAGTTGCCTATTTCCGACTTAGCCATCAACTATAAAGAGAATGCTGAAGATGCAGATATCTGGCGTGTACAGGGGGCTTTCTTTCGCTTGAACTATGACTATCGGTCCAAATATCTATTTGAGGTAAATGGTCGTTATGACGGCTCTTCTAAGTATGCCAAAGACGACCGTTGGGCGTTTTTCCCCTCAGCCTCTATTGGTTGGCGAATTTCGGAAGAAAAATTCTTCAAACCACTTTCCAACGTAGTAGACAATTTGAAACTTCGTGCCTCTGTAGGTGCTTTGGGTAATCAGATAACTAACGGCTATCATGACTATATGTCTATTCTTTCAGGTAAAGTGTTGACCAACTATATGATGGATGGTAAAATGGTCAATGCGTTGAATATTCCTTCTTTGCCTAGTGTAGTGACTTGGGAGAAGGTTGTGACGAAAGACTTGGGTTTGGACTGGTCATTGTTCAACAATCGTTTGATGGGTACATTCGATTTCTATGTACGCGATACCAAAGATATGGTACGTTCGGTTACACTGCCTGCCGTATTGGGTACTTCGGGTGGTAAAGAGAATATTGCTGATATGCGTACCACTGGCTGGGAGTTGGAATTGACGTGGAAAGATCGTATTAAGAATGTGTTGGGAAGTCCTATGGACTATTCGCTTACCGTAGGTTTGTCCGATTACCAAGCTGAGATAACCAAATACGATAACCCCAACGGTTCGTTAGCTAGTGGTATGTATTATGAAGGACAGAAACTGGGTGAAATCTGGGGGTATGTGACTGATGGTTATATTATGGACGATTTTGAAGCAGCCAAAATGAACTATGTACAGAAATACATTTCTTCTAAGTGGTATCCGGGCGATATTCGTTACAAAGACTTAAATGGTGATGGCATGATAGATCAAGGTAATCGTACATTGGCTAATCCGGGTGACCAAAAGGTGATAGGTAACTCTACTCCTCGATATCGTTTTAATTTGCAAGGAGGTATTGGTTGGCGTGGTTTCGATATCCGTGCTATTTTCGAAGGGGTGGGTAAACGCGATATGTGGACAAGTAGTGATATCTTTTGGGGATTCTCTAGAGGTATTTATAACTCTTGTGTAACCCAATACCATATCGATAATATTTGGACCTATGAGAATCCTACAGCTTACTATCCTCGTTTGAATGCTAATGGCAATAAACGTAGTAAGCAGATTCAAACTAAATACTTACAAAATGCGGCATATATCCGCTTGAAAGATATTACTTTGAGCTATACTATACCCAAGAGTTGGTTGGCCAAGATGAAAATGGAGCAGGTACGTATCTATGTAAGTGGTATGAATTTGTGGGAGAAGACTGGTTTGCCCCCATTTATGACTCCTGATATTGTAGATCAAATAACTGATAATAGCTTGTCTAGCGAGAACAGTGGTAAAGAATATGCATTTATGAGAAGTTATTCATTCGGTATTAATATAACATTTTAAAAATAGATAGGTATTATGAAAAAATATATATTTTCATGTATTTGCATTTTGTGCTTGTCACTGTCTGGATGTGATTACTTGGATACTGAACCGGGTGACGCAATTTCTAGTGATCGTTTCTGGGAGACTTCTAATGCTGCCGCATTAGAGCAATATTGCAATCTTTATTATCCTAAACTCATCAAGGGACATGGTGATCCTTTGTCTTGGAATATTGGAAATATGATTATGCAAGAGTATCAGTCTGATAACCTTTTAGCAGCTGGTGCTAGTAGTATTACATTTGGTCAAAACACTGTAATGACTAGTAGTACTGACTGGGATTGGTCTACGGTGAGAGGTTGTAATGCTTTTCTAGAGAATTATGAAAAGTCTCCCGCTTCGGATATTGATAAAAAGAAATTTGCCGGAGAAATCTTATTTTTCAAAGCTTTTGATTATTTCAATAAGGTGTGCCTTTTTGGTGAGGTGCCTTGGTATGACTCTACGTTGAATAAAGATAACCCCGAATTATATAAAGGACGTGATTCTCGTGATTTAGTGATGACCAATATTTTGGCTACCATTAATAAGGCTATTGAATTTTTACCTCGCAAGACTAAAGTTTATCGTGTGAGCCGCGATGCCGCTCTATTACTCAAAGCCCGTATCTGTCTTTATGAAGGTACTTGGCGTCGTTATCGTAATGTAGAGGGCGATGTAAAATTCCTCGAAGAGGCTTACAAAGCTTCTGGAGAGTTGATGGGGTATGGTTATGAATTGTATAAGGCATCGGGTACAGACGATAGCTATTTCGATCTTTTCATACAAGATAATTACAATGATAATTCGGAAGTAATTCTCTCGCGTGAGTATGACCCCGCACTCAATATGGGGCACAACGTGCCTAATAGTATTCCTAATAGCGAACAGGGTATGAGCCGTGATTGTTTTGAGGAATACTTGTGTGCTAACACAGGAAAGCCCATTTCTCTTTGTGGTTGCCACAATCCTAACATGGGATATAATGCAGAGATGAAGAATCGCGACGGACGTCTGTTGCAAACAGTATGTTTGCCCGAATCTGGTAGTAAATATGCTCGTTTTTTATATCGTACTACTGGCGGTCTGTTGAAAGGTGGGGCTCCTAATATCTTTTCTATTCTTCCCAACTCGGACACTCGAACCTTCTACGCTGCATCTTGTACCGGATATTCGGTATGTAAGTTTTATAAGGCGTCTGAGCACTATGTGGGTAATCACAAAGGTGGCATTGATGCTCCTGTGATGCGTTATGCTGAGGCCTTGTTGATTCGTGCTGAGGCTGGTGCTGAGTTGGGAAAAGATCCCGAATTGGATAAAACCATCAATCAGCTTCGTGCCCGTGTAGGATTTACTTTTAAGTTGGAAGCTGATCCGATAGCTGATCCGGATTTGATTGCTAAATATCCTAATGTGAAAGGTGATAACGCTAACTTGATTCGTGAAATCCGTCGCGAACGTCGCATTGAGTTGTTTGCCGAAGGTTATCGTTGGGACGACGTTTGTCGTTGGAATGTAGGCGAGGTCGTATTTAACCGTGTGCGTCGTGGTGCTAAGATGGACCCCAACTTGTACTCTGCCGATGAGATAAAGACTATTAAAGATCAAGTAGGATTCGATGCCGATGGCTTTATTACTCCCTACGCTAAGCGAGTTACTTATAGTATGAATTTTACGGCTAAAAATTACCTGTACAACATTCCGTTGGACGAAATATCATTGAACCCGAATCTGCTTCCTCAGAATCCGGGTTGGGAATAAGTAGTTAATTACTGTAAATGAAAAGAAAAATGGAAAATATGAAATACACTATGTCATACATTGCGAAGAATTTTCGAGTAGCATTGATGCTATCACTCATGATGTTATTGTGCAGCTGTTCTAGTGAAGATAAATTGGAGCTTCACAAAGGAGCCACACTTCCCATTATGCAAGGAATAGCCGATAATGTGCCTTACATTCAGTCGGTAGAAAAAGAATTAACTTACGACTTGTATGATGGGGTACGCATTACCGATGTTGTCTTTACCTATTGCGCTAAACCTACCCGTATAATTATTGCTGAAGTAGATTTGAACAAGAACGTGACCATAGTTACCTCTACGCCTGATAATAAGCCGGAGGTAGGTAAAATTCTGCAACAGGTAACTGTACAGGCCGAGAAAGCTGAAGCAGCCGGACGCAAAGTGATTTTGGGAACTAATGGCGACTTCTATTCTAAGAAAAATGATCTTTGGATTCCTGGTGGGCTATTCTACAAAGACGGTGTAGCTATCAAGACTGAAATAGGTTGGGAGGCTGATCATGTATTCTATATGCTCAAAGACGGTACGGCACATATTACTTCTGTTCCAGAGTTTAAATTAGTAGAGCGAGAGGTGGTGCATGCTATTGGTGGTTGGCAAAGAATGGTGCAAGACGGTGAGGTAGTGAAGAACTTTACCGTAAATGACAACGCCATGCAATTCCATCCACGTACCTTTGTAGGTGTGTCTGCTGACAATCGCAAGGTTTATTTATTTGTTGTTGATGGTCGTCAGCCCGAATACTCTAACGGTATGCGTCTTGAGGACATGATGTTACTCTGTCAAGGTGCTGGTTGTTACCAAGCGTTCAATATGGATGGCGGTGGTTCTACCACTATGGTACGTCGGGTAGAAAAGGGCAGTTCAGTGTCATTTGAGGTAATGAATCAACCTTCAGACAATCCTGCCAGATCGGTGATAAACGGCTTACAAGTTATTGAAAAAACTAATTAAAAAACGGAATAGTATGAATACATATAATATGAAATTCCATGCTTGGTTTAGGGAGGTGTTGGGATTGTTCTTGGTAGCTTTCATAGCTTCGTGCGATGACTCCGATTTGATACGTCGCGTTGAACCAACTCTTGAAATTCAAGATGAATTGTTGATGGGGCCTGTCGCTTCTCGTCAGGTAATTGATTTACACTCTTCGTATCCATGGTTTGCCGAAGCTTCCGCTTCATGGATTAAACTGAAACGCTATCGTGGGCAAGCTTTGTTGCCCGACTCTATAGTGGCTGAAATCGAAGAGAACCCGGAGATGGCATTGCGTGAAGGCTGGATTGAGATTCGTTTGATGGATCAAATGTCGAAACGCATTGTTGTGAAACAAAACGGTCGTGGTTCATTGATTACGTTATCTAAGGAGGTACTTTACTTTAATATTAATGGTGGTGAAGCTGTTTTGGATGTAGTAACCGATCTTGAATGGAATGTAGAAGAGGAACAGATTGGTGGATTTACCTTTAAGAAAGTAGACGATACTCATTTGAAAGTTAAAGTAGCTAAGAACACCACTGGGGCCGAAATAAGAAAGAGTGTTATTTTATCCGACACGGGTAAAACTACGGAAACCAAATTGACAATTGTTCAGACCAATGTGGAAAAGATGTTGTCTATTTCTTTATCCGAAACAGAGAAAAATATGATTACCGACAAAAAAGGAATGCAATTTAATATTCCAGTCTCTTTAAATATACAATTTGATTGTAAGGTTTCTCATTCTTGGATTCATGTGGGTGAACTGCCTGAGTTTAGCGGTGATATTGTGCAGGATGTAAACATTCCTATCGAACTGGATGCTAACGACGGATTTGAAGACAGAACAGGATATATAGTTGTCAAGAATCAGGGCGATGTGGTAGAAGTATCGGATACTCTCTATGTTACTCAGCGTCTCTACAGTCAGATTGTTTATGTTAAAGCTGGAGCCAATGGTGATGGTTCTAGCTGGGAGAGAGCGTTTGGCACTATCGAAGAAGGTCTGTCAGCCTGTGCTCACTATGGTGATATGCAAATGTGGGTAGCTGCAGGTGACTATTATTTGAAAGATTGGATTGAATTTAAGAAGGTGAATTTTTACGGTGGTTTTGAAGGAAAAGAGACTACAGTGTCTGAACGTACCATGAAGCGTAAATCTATTCTTCATGCTGCATCGTCTAATGTTTGGCCTTCTGTTTACATGTATAAATTGACAGAAGGTGCAACACGTGTTGTTGATGGTTTTGAATTTGTAGACTCTAAGGGAAAAAAAGGTGAAGGCGCTTTGGTAGCTTATGAGTATTGGATGATTAGAAACTGTGTGGTGAGAAATAATACTTGTGCCCGTGATGCTGGTGGCGCATATTTTTTGTGTACATTGATTAACTGTGTGATACGTGATAACGAAACATTAAGTACATCTTCTACAATAAATGTTCAACAAAGCACTTGTCTATATAATGTGACTGTGGTCAACAATAGAAGTGCTGGTAGTAGTGCCGGTGTTCGTTTAGGTTCTGGTACCTGCCAGATGGTGAATTGCGTGGTATGGGGTAATGTTCATACTAAAGGTGATTTACACAGTGGCTATTTGGATCAGAACAAGGCTGCTATTTTTAAGAATTGTGCTATTCAAGGCGGATGGATTTATAATGGTGGAAATACTCCTCAAGTTTCTAATTGTATTAATCTGAATACGGATAATGCCGCTACCGATGGTCCTCAATTTGCTGATGTAGCAGGTAAGAACTATCAGCCCACAGAGAACTCTCCGTTGGTTGATGCTGGTTTGAACTCTGTGGTAAAAGATTGGAACTTGCTACTTGATATTCAAGGAGGTGCTCGTATATCAAACGCTGGAATTGATATCGGTGCATTTGAGTGGCAAGCCAATAAATAAAATATAGTGTAATATAGAAAGCAATTCTCTATAGTTCATAATAAAGAATTGCTTTCTTTATTTGTTTACCTAATTAAAAATAATATGAAAAGTAAATTCTTAACAATGAAGTTTATATTGGGAGCACTGATATTATCTTTTAGTTGTGCTTGTTCTAATAGTAATTCTGAAGAGGCTATGCCACAAACCGCCATAGGACGGCAATTGGTTGAATCTGGTATGGCCAATGATGTGACTTTAGATAACGAGAGTGTAGTGCGTGATGGGGTAAAACTGAATGAATTGGCTTTTAAAACGTTTGGAGAGTCTCAGCATATTTTCGTGGCTACAATCGACTTAAACAAACTTACTTTTACTCCGGCTACAAAAGACGATAAGAATGTACCGGCAACAGGGCCTGAATCTAGTGCGCCTCTCCCGATTCATGCTTTTGCGGCCGAGGCAAACGGCAAAACTGTTTGGCTGGGTGTGAATGGTGATTATTATGCTGACAATCCACGTCGTGTTATGGGGGTTTTCTATAAGGACGGAGTGTGTATTAATTCGCAGTATTTTGAAGGGCACGATGAGGTGTTGTATCAACTGAAAAATGGTGAGACCTATGTGGGACAAGCTGATGAGGCGTTGGCTCACGAAGCCAATCTGTTGCATGCGTTGGGAGGATATGGACTATTAGTTAAAGATGGGGTGGTTCAAAATTCTTACGAAGAAATGGGTGATTTGCAGAATACCCATCCGCGTACTAGTGTAGGGCTTTCTCAAGATAGAAAGACCATGTATATATTTGTGGTGGACGGTCGTCGAAAAGACTCTTTCTTTGCATTGGGACTTACTTTGCCCCATCTGGCTTCTATGATGAAGGCTGTGGGATGCTATAATGCTATCAACCTTGACGGAGGAGGATCAACTACGCTTATAATCCGAAAGGTGAATGATGGTGGGAAGCCGACTTTTCCTATTTTGAATACACCGGCCGATGATCGGGTACCCCGTAAGGTTACCAACAGTATGTTGATTATAGAAAAAGAAGTAATTGTATAAAGCCGACTTAAATAGATTTAAAAAAAAAATAGAATAATGGAAAAGATTTTATATGCCGCTATGTGTGCGATATTGTTCCTTTGTTGTAGTTCCAGCGATGAATCCGAAGCAAATTCCCAATCCCCTTTTACGCTTCCTGACAAAGCAATTGTACTGGCCGAGCAAGCCTCTAAGTCAGTTGTGATACTCGATGCTTCCACTTATCGTACTGTATGGAGTTGGAATCCGGAGAAGGCCGGTGTACCCTCCAATTGTCAAACATGGTTTCACAATCCTAGTGAGGTTAAGCCAGTGTTCAACAATCAGTATATCTTGATGACTGCATCAGGTGGTGCTGTAGCTCTTATACGTATTGCCGACAGTAAATTGATGTATTATGCGTATGTGGGTGAAAATCCACACTCCGCAGAGATTTTGCCCGATGGAAATCTCGTGGCTGTATCGTCTACCGATGGTAAGTTACGTACATTTATGACTGATACTATTAAAGGAACGGGCAAGTGGTTTGCCTCTTACGAGCTTCCTAGTGCCCACAACGTGGTATGGGATCTCCAAAGAGAGTTGCTTTACACCACCGAAGGGATTAAATTGTGTACTTATAAGTACAATTTCAACCGCAAGGAACCTAGATTGCAAGATCGAAGCGTAATCTTCGAATTACCCAACACCGAATCGTGCGGGCATGACCTTTTTCCCGTGTATAACAAGATCGATGTGCTATGGATCACTACTAATGAGAATGTGTGGCAATATGATATAAAGAATAACAAAGCTGAATTGATTTACCCGCTTTACGCTGTGAAGAGTGTGTGTAACAGTGCCGACGGGGTACTGATGTTGTATCCTACTACCGAGTGGTGGTCTGATGGTCTGATAAACGAGAAAGGTAAGAAACTATTTAACATCTACGGCGCTAAAATCTATAAGGGTCGCTGGGTAATGAATAATACCTTCAGCTACCCCAAGGAGCATAAACCCAAGTTTGAGTAATATATAATGAAAGTATGGATATTAGGAGCAGTGGGTCTTTGGACGATATGTAGTTTTGCACAGCAGCAAGAGGTTCCCATTTATTTGGATAATAATCAACCTATAGAGAAGCGTGTGGAAGAATGCTTTGGCACGCATGATTTTGGAAGAAAAAGCGGTAATGACCCATGCCCAATCTAAGTTCAGTTCTCCCGATGTTCTTCGTTTAGGGATTCCTGAAAACTGGATGTCTGATGGTCCACACGATGTACGTGAAGAACTGCTTTGGGATCAATGGAATATAGCTAAGTGGACGAATGATTCTTGTATTGCCTTTCCGGCATTAACCTGTTTGGCGGCTACGTGGAATCCCGAGTTATCTTATATATATGGAAGCAATATTGGAGAAGAAGCACGCTACCGCAATAAGAATGTCCTATTGGGGCCGGGAGTTAATATCTATCGTAGCCCGCTGAACGGCCGGAATTTCGAATATATGGGAGAAGACCCATTTGGGGCATCCCGTATGGTAGTACCTTACATAAAAGGTGTACAGAAAAACGGAGTAGCTGTATGTGTGAAACATTATGCACTGAATATTATGACGATGAGAAACACGAATGGGTGGTGGAACCGGGAGAATTTCGAGCTTTAATAGGAGCCTCCTCAGCCGATATTCGTAGTAGTGTAAAGTTTAAACTTAGATAAATAGATTAACCAAAATAAGAGAATATGAAGAAATATATAGGCCTCGTACTAGTGGCGATGTCGGGCTGTATACTTACAGTTAACGCACAGCAATCATTTTCTTATAAGAATCCACTTCTTCCTACAGAACTAAGAGTGAATGACTTGCTGGGCCGGATGACACTGGAAGAAAAGATAGCTCAGATTCGTCATTTGCATTCGTGGGATGTGTTCGATGGACAGATCCTGAATCAAGAGAAGTTGGATAAGATGTGCGGTGGAATAGGATATGGGTTCTTTGAAGGTTTTCCATTGACGGCTGCAAGCTGTCGTAAGACTTTCCGTGAGATACAAACCTATATGGTAGAAAAAACACGTCTGGGTATTCCCGGATTTCCGGTTGCCGAATCTTTGCATGGAGTGGTGCATGAGGGAACAACTATCTACCCTCAGAATATCGCGATGGGGAGTACTTTCAATCCAGAACTGGCTTACGAAAAGACTAAACATATTGCAGGCGAACTGAATACGATGGGAGTGAAGCAAGTGTTGGCACCTTGTATTGATGTTGTACGTGATTTACGTTGGGGACGTGTAGAAGAGTCTTTTGGTGAAGATCCTTTCCTTTGTTCAAAGATGGCGGTTGCTGAGGTAAAAGGATATATGGAACATGGAATTTCTCCGATGTTGAAGCATTACGGTCCGCATGGTAATCCTTTGGGTGGATTGAATCTGGCTTCGGTGGAGTGTGGTGTACGTGATTTATTTGATATTTATTTGAAACCATTTGAGGCTGTGCTTGCTGAAACTGAAATTATGGCTGTCATGTCCAGTTATAATTCTTGGAATAGAATTCCTAATTCTGCTTCTCGTTTTATGCTGACGGATATTTTGCGCAATAGATTTGGTTTCCGGGGATATGTTTATTCGGATTGGGGAGTTGTCAGTATGCTGAAGACTTTCCATAAGACGGCGGTGGATGATTTCGAAGCGGCCCGGCAGGTTTTGACCGCCGGAATGGACGTGGAGGCTTCCAGCTCTTGCTATGCAGTGCTGGCTGATAAAATACGGAATGGAGAGTTTGATATCAGCTATATCGATCAGGCCGTGAGACGAGTGCTTCGTGCTAAATTTGAATTGGGGTTATTTGAAGATCCCTATCAGGAACAAGCAGTCTATCGGCTTCCTCTCCGTTCGAAAGAAAGTGTGAAACTTTCACGTAGGATTGCAGACGAATCGACCGTATTGCTGAAGAACGATGGACAGTTGTTGCCGCTGAATGTTCGGAATTTGAAGTCAGTAGCGGTGATTGGTCCTAATGCGGATAATGTACAATTTGGAGATTATACCTGGAGTAAAAAGAAAGAAGATGGAGTGACACCGCTTCAAGGAATCAAAAACTTGTTGGGTGATAGGGTGAAAATCAACTATGCTAAAGGATGTTCTTTGGCTTCTTTGGATACTTCGGGGATAGCGGAGGCTGTGGATGCTGCCCGTCATAGTGATGTTGCTTTGATATTTGTGGGGAGTTCGAGTACAGCGTTCGTACGTCATACTCAAGAGCCGTCTACCAGTGGAGAAGGAATCGATTTGAGTGATATCTCTTTGACCGGTGCACAAGAACAATTAATACGTGAGGTTTTTGCTGTGGGAAAGCCGGTGGTTGTTATATTGGTGGCAGGAAAGCCTTTTGCCATACCTTGGGTGAAAGAGAATATTCCGGCGATATTGGCGCAATGGTATGCTGGCGAACAGGAAGGAAACTCTATTGCGGATATTTTGTTTGGCAATGTGAACCCTTCCGGAAAACTGACTTTTTCATTTCCGCAAAGTACGGGGCATCTCCCTGTCTATTATAACTATTTGCCTACGGATAAAGGATATTATAAAGAGCCGGGAACTTATGAAAAGCCGGGAAGAGATTATGTTTTCTCAAATAGTTCCCCGCTATGGGCATTTGGATATGGATTGAGCTATACTCAATTTGAATATCTGAAAGCTGTTACAGATAAGGAACTCTATCAGGCTAATGATACTGTTTGTGTGACTGTTCAATTGAAAAATACGGGGAAAAGAACCGGGAAAGAGGTGATACAGGTATATATGCGAGATGTGGTCAGCTCGGTGATGACACCGGTGAAGCAGTTGAAAGGTTTCAGAAAAGTAGATTTACTTCCCGGACAGACACGGGAAACGACTATAATGATTCCTGTTCATGAATTTTATCTGACAGATGATTTGGGCAATCGTTATCTCGAATCGGGCAAATTTGAATTACAGGTAGGTACTTCTTCCGACCGGATTTATTTCAACCTTCCGGTGTATATCGGTTCTTCCGGAAAGGGAGGACAGACGGTGTCCGGTACTTCTTTCAAATCACGGACAGATGGAAAAGTGATTCAAGTAAAAGGAACTGTCCGTGATATACAGGCAACTCCGCTTGCCAGAGTGAAAGTCCAGTCCGAAGAATCCGGTGAAAGTGCGTTGACTGACTATCGGGGCACATATACTATCAAGGTGAAAGATAATGGCAGACTTATTTTCTCGAAAAAAGGATTTGCCGATAAAACAATAGAAGTAGAGAGGCAGACTGATGTCAGTATTCAAATGGCTAAAGGTGAGTAGATACATGAAATACTGTATGGCTATTGGTTTGCTGGGTAGTATGACTTTACAAGCTATGGCTCAATATACAGGAAAGGTTTTCGTTGATGAGAACAGAAATGGTCTCCTCGATGAAGGTGAAAAACGATTGCATCGGGTCTCTGTTTCCGATGGGTTAAATGTGGTACAGACAGATTCAAATGGCGCATATCAATTGCCCGGACATTCCCGTATGCATTTTCTGTTTATTACTACTCCTTCCGGATATAAGACTGATAATGCCTACTATTACCGGATAGAGAACGGTCGTACGGAATACGATTTTCCGGTATATCCTTGTTATGGAGGAATTCAAGCTGACGGTAGTCACCGGTTTATACATATCTCTGATACAGAAATACGTGGAAAAGAAGGGAATCAAGCGTGGGTGGATAATCTCCGTGACTATTCGGCCAATGAGAAAATAGCTTTTATCGTGCATACAGGGGATATTTGTTATGAATCGGGACTGAACAGTCATATAGGCTTGCTGAATACCGCTTTGATGGAAGACACGCAAATCTTTTATGGAATAGGCAATCATGACTTGGTGAAAGGTGCTTATGGGGAAGAACTTTTCGAGAAACTCTACGGACCGGTATTCTATTCATTTGATGTGGGGAATACACATTACATAATGACACCTATGCTTCATGGAGATTATTTACCGGAGTATACTAAGGAAGATGTATATCGCTGGATGAAAAATGATCTTGCTTATGTAGGCAAGGAGAAGTCGATCATTGTTTTCAATCATAGCCTGCCGGAAGATACGGTAGCTTTTAAATATGGTATTAGTGATACGGAGTATATAGACTTGCCGGCTATGGGATTGAAAGCTTGGTTGTACGGTCACTGGCACGTAAATCATGTGCATAAGCATAAAGTGACAGGGGTGTATACTATCTGTACCTCTACGCCTGCTTGTGGTGGTATTGACCATGCACCTTCTGCTTTTCGTGTACTGACTGTTGATACAGAGGGAAACGTGGCGTCCGAGTTCCGATACAGTTATCTGTCTCCTTCATTACATATTGTTTCGTTGGAGAATGGACAGCTGCCAACACTTCCTTCCGGAAAGATTCCTTTGTCCGTCAATGCCTACTCTACGGTTTCCCCAATACGAACCATGCGTTATTGGTGTGAATCGGAAGGTAAAAAAGTTCTTTCCTCCAATCTTTTGAAACGTCAGAGTGATTTCAATTGGTATGCGGAAATTCCTTTGCTTTCTCAATGGGAACATCGGCAGCTTACTGTAATAGTGGAGGCATTTTTCAATAATGGAGAGGTAAGGCGATGCAGGCGTTCGTTTTTTTATGAAAAGCCTGAAAGGAAACAATTGCCTTTGCGGTTGTCATGGATTAAAAATGTAGGCGCTTCTATTTTTATGTCTGCTCCTTTGGTATATCGGAAACGTCTATTTACGGCATCGGTCGATGATAATGAATCGGGGAAAGCGGCTGTAGTGTGTATGGATGCGCAAAATGGAACAGTCTGTTGGCGGTATTCACTTCGTGGCTCTGTACGCAGTAGTATTGCGATTGCTGATGGACTGGTCTTTGCCCAAGATGTACATGGTTACCTATATGCGATTCAAGCAGAAACTGGGACATTGGTTTGGGAAAAAGATTTAAATATCGGTGTACTTCCTCCTTTGAATGACGGTTTGGTTGCTGTTTCGGATATAGTATATGCCGGTACAGGAAAATCATTATGTGCCTTGAAAGCAGCTACGGGGGAACTTATTTGGAAGAATGGAGCTTGGAGCAGGGGGGAAGGATGCGTGGCAACACTTTCTCTTGGACATAGTATTCTGATTGGGCATGCAAACTGGAAGGGGTTGTATGCCAATAATGCTGTTAATGGTGAGTTGTTGTGGGAGAATAAAGATGCAGAATTAAAATATCGTTCGGCCTCTGTTGCTTGGGAAGGAGAGAATCTCTATCTTCTTTCTTCCCGTTCCTTTTTTATCTTGAATTCAAAGAACGGTGAGATTATAGTACGTAAAAAATTGAATTGTTCGGTCAATGTGAATTCAACTCCTTTAGTCACTGGATCCGAGATAATATTTGGAACAGCTACTAATGGAGTCATAGCTTTAGACAAGCAGACCTTAGAAGAGAAATGGAATTTTAAAACAAACCCCGCTTTGATTTATACATCTCCTTATTCTAAACCATCATCTTCAACTGTAGAGACTAGTCCAGTGTTGGTTGGAGATACTATTTTCTTTGGGGCTTCTGACGGAATACTGTATGCATTGAACCGTATAAATGGCAAACTGCTGTGGAAATACCAAACCGGTGTACCCATATTTTCTACAGTATCTATTGCGGGAAACGCTTTGTATGTAACAGATTTTGCCGGTAATGTGTATGGGTTTATAATGAATAATAAAACACAAAATTAACGCGAATTATCGTAGATTATCACAGAAATGACTTTATAAGTTGTCAATTATTATATACATAGCGATATTCAGCAAATTATAAATCAAGAGAAAAGTTTTACTTTACGTGAGCTTTTCTCTTAATCTATTTCGGTCAAATTGACAGCCTTCCATCTTTTTGTATAATATTATTTACGTATTCTTGTTTTTTTCTTCCCAACCATGCATTATGTATATGTCTTTTTCAGGGGAAGTTAAAACCTCTTCTCTTTTCCTCTTATTTTAGTCAGATTATGCTGCCGTTCTTTTTTTCTTTTCGACCTTTTCTATCATACATATCGCATTAGCCGTATGTATTCCAAAGAAAATCCAAAGCATTTTCGTTTTTTGGTTTCTGGCTTTTATTTGAGGCAGTGAGTAATGTTGTTTCTGTGTTCCAAAACTTCCTTTCAGCCGGATAGCTCTTTCACAACTGAGTTCCGACTGTAAGATCTTACGAAATAGTTCATCTTTGATAGTTCTGCCCTTACACTTAAAAGAGGATGATCCAGATATTCCAGAAAACGGGCGGGATTTTTGGATTGGGAGAGATAGCTGTTATCAAAACCGTCATATCTCTATTCTATATAATTAGCATCAAAAATAAAAAAGAAGACAAGTTCTTCAGAATAAAGAATTATCTCCTTTCATTTACTACCAATATGCAACAGTATAAACCTCAAAAATCTCTACCTTTATTTCGGCTAGAGAAAAAGGTTAATTAAAGTCTCTTTTTCACAACAATCAACTGATAATCAGTTCATATTATAAATTCAATCAAAACATTACAGGCTATCAAACAATACACATACAAAAAATCAAGCACCGAACAACTTTATATTTACAGAGTTCAACTAGTAAACAGCAAATCAGTGACACACCTCTATGTACCGTTACATCACTTATCTATTCACAACAGTTCATCTGCCAGAGTACAAAGCATCCGCTCAACAATCTGATTCTCCTTACATTTATAAGCTATAGAATAGGCGTTAATACCAACCGGGGGCACATAGATAGCAGCCAGTTCTATAAATGATGCCAAAGCAACATCATATAAAAAGTCTTCCTTAGACAATTCCAAACGTTGCTGGATTACTTGATAATAAGCATCCAACACAGAATCCTTGAAGGGGCAGAGGAGAGCGTCCCCTTTAAGACTAGGAAGACTAGTCAAACGGGCAATATCTGACATATATGGCATAACACCTACATTAGCCAGGTCTATAAAACAAATATGACCAGTGTGAACCAGAAAATTAGTAGGAAAAGCGTCACCGTGACCGATAACCTGAGGAGCTTTATTGAAACGGAGGGCTAGTTTCTGGATCAAATTTCGCCATTTCTGATTGAAATAATTACTGCGGACAATACTTCTCCATTTTTCCTCATATAAATCACTGCCATGTTGATATATCGATATATTCCTGTCAGCTCCCCAATACTTCAAATGCAACTTTGCTAATTGATTAGCTGTTTCTTGCCATGCTTCCTTAGAACTATCTGAGCTCAATTCATTTCCACACAAATATTGTTCAAATAAGATTATTTTGCGAGGTTCAGCATTATTAGCAAGGTATAAAATAGGATTAGGAACAGGAAAACCGTCCTTTTTTAATAGTTCTAAAATTGAGTATTCTGTTCTATTAGTAATCTTTGCAACCATAATATCTTTATCTCGCTCTACTTTAAAGCACTGATAATCGCTTGCAAAAATCGTTCCTTGAAATTGAGATATACGAAAACTATTTTTTTCAACTGAACTTTCATCATCCCATTCTGTTCCAATTATAATTTTTGCAATCGATATATAATCTTCACGAGTAAACATCTTTAAGCCTCCTTTTTGTATTCATTTATAACGCGAATAATTTATATTGAATTATATATTGCAGGGACACAATTCCCTTTTATTAGCTATTATAACATTGTAGCAATCTGATTTTCCAAAGCCTTCTTAATAAAAGCATTAATGGAAACGCCTGCCTGTTTGGCTAATATGGCAATACGACTATGAATCTCCGATGTAATACGGATATTAAGCGAACCGGAATAGCTTTTATGCGGTTCAATGCCCTCTGCCTTGCAATATTCCAAATAATCATCTACTGCTTCATGGAAAGCTTCAGTCAATTCCTTAACACTTTCTCCTTCGAAATTAACAAGTCCGTCAATTCCCTCTATCTTTCCAAAGAAAACACTATCCTTTTCGCTAAAATTGACTGACCCCATATAGCCTTTGTAAGTTAATGTATTCATAATCATCCTCCTTTATTTAATAAATCCAGCTTCTTTCAGATCATTATACACTTGTTTCATTGCGTAACCTTTGATGATATTTCCCGGATGTGGTTTATGTATCATAATAGGACGACCCAATTGATTTTTGAATATGACCCTTGCTCCGGAAGTTTTAACCTTATTGGACCTTTCATTCAAAAGTAAACTCCGTTAGCAATGACCTAAAACGTTCTATTAGTTTTTCTTTTGCGACCAACCTCGCATGATATTTTAATTTGGGCAACTATATACAACAATACCCTAGATCCTGCAATAAAAAATCTAGGGTATTATTTGAAGATTACATATTGACACTCCAACTCATCTCTTGTATCCCCTCTGCTATCGTCTTTAATGCTTACAATTTTAGTTACAGCATAATATCCATTGATATTTTTCCAAACAACAGCATCTCCTATTCGGGGTGTTCTGCATCTAGAAGAAAAATCAGCATTAATCAAATTTAGACTGCTCAAGTCTTTGACATTCTTTATTAATGCTATACTATCAATGTCCGCACTATCAGAACATGCATGTATTGATGTATCAGATGCTTTACTCCACTTAGTTGTAAAACCCCTTTCTTGCAATCCTATGATATAAGTTCCGTTATTATTAGAATAATCAAAGACAAAACTTCCAGAATCATATGGTGAGACATAGATTTTTGATGTCATAGATATTGTAATAGTCCTTTTATTTATTCTAACTTTATCAAGCGCAATTCCCACAATAAGACCACCCACAACTGTCACAAATAATCCCGTAAAGATCTGGTAAACAATTTCCATATTAAATTCTTATTTTAAGGTGCAAAGATACTATCTTTATCCTAAATTATTATCTTTATTAACGGTGTTTCATAAAAACATGAGCCCTTTACTGTTTAATCAGTCATTATAAATCAGACAAGCCTCTTTAGAGTAATGTCATAAATAATCACCTTAAATTTATAGTTGTAAATAAGAAATATTATAGCCTTTGACAGTATATATACTCCACTAATAACAACTCCGGCATTTTGAAATTGCGGCATAGTTATCATTCTTTTATTAACGCTTACGTTCACCACGTATGTCTCTAAAGAAACTCGTGACTATTCTTTCTCCGTTACACTACGAAAGACAATAACGTCACTCCCACAGACATACTCTAAAGGGTTCACTCTCGCTCCGCACCTGGACAATCCCCCTGTTATCAATTAGGGAATTCATTGGGATATAGAGATTTCGAAGAAATGATAAATTGGACAATGAGGATGATAATTGGAATAAATGGGGAATTTGGGAAATAATGATATAGCTTCTAAACTCATCCCTTCACTGTTTTCAATTATGTCCGTCATTTTTATTTGCATGGCTAATTGGATTGAATGAAGGGGAAATAATGAAGCTATATATACAAGGATAACAAGTAAATACATTATGACAATTAATACATAGCATTATTTCATAAACATGGAGAAAGTGTCTCCTTGGGGAGATACTTCCTCATGGAAAACAACATTTGTTTTCATTAATACTATCTTTATGATAATTCTCTACTACTCCGTATTTTTATACTCTTATATATATTATACCGCAATTTCAAAAATACGGACTAAGGTTTGGGCTTTATAGATTTTCTATTATCAGGTATATTTAGGGAAATTCCTAAACTAGTCTTCATGAAATCAATCAACCTTTTATAGTTTGATCTTTGTTTTTTGCCTCCCATTGGAATAACTCCTCCAATAACATCAAGAGGAATATCCATCTGAAAGGTTTGGTCATTATTACTAATCGCTTTTTCCAAAGCTGGGTTATATTTTATCAGTTTCCCAATTTTATCTACATACTTACTCCCTCCTTTTATAGATTTTACTCGTACCATCCATACGGGATCAGTAGTAGCCTTCTTCGATTTCATAGTTATCTTATTCTTATTCAGGTAATCGTCCAAAGACTTGATAAACTTCTTCGAGTGATCAGAAGAGTAATAGACTGTATACTTTAGTCCATCATTCTTTCTTATGCCAATTCTAGAGAGCAATTGGATTGTATACCAAAACTTATACTCATCCTGACTAGTTTTAGATTTATACGCTTTCCTTAGTTGTCCCGATACAGACGGAGGCAAATCCCAATTACCGCAAAGGATAATATTCTGATAATCTCTGTATACATTGGTTGATTTGGTATCGGATGCACCATAGTAAGTAATAGTAAATTTTCTTCCGGCTAATCCTTCTGTCAGCAATGCTTCTCTAAGTTTATCAGCCCATTCCGATTTACCAGCCTCCTTAGTTAATATTCTCTCATCATCCGTCCTGTAGTCTTTCCAGATAACAATCAGTGTTTTCCCAAATGAACTATAACACAAAGAGCAAACAGTCTTGACAAATAACGCATACGTAGCATCATCCGGTTTATGTTTTCTGCTCACCCTAAAAGTAAATTCTCTAAAATCAACCTGACAGTTATACTTGGGTGTTATATCAAGTAGCTTAAAGCAGGAACTTTTACCCAACAACACATCTCCTGCTCCTTCATAAATAATCACGTAGGATTTCATGCCGGGATGTATCAAGTCAGACGGATAGAAATGGATATTGCAGTTCTTATCCTTCGTTCCCATCCATTCAGAGTAATACTTCGGTAGCAACCCCAATACAACATTCCGTTTGATTTGACTAACCCTGTCTGTCCCTTTATAGAATTCCAAGTTCCCTCCCTTTATAAATGTATCATACATATCCTTTATATCCGTTTGGGATTTACACTGGTAATCTCCCTTTTTATTCTTCTCGGAGAATACGCCTAACAAATCCTTAGAGAAAGTAATGAATGGTCTTAGGAACAATGGCGTTTCATCAAGAAGGATATATTTTCTTAAGTTGCCCTGCTGCATTAATTTCATAAAGTCACCATCAAATATAGAAACAACCGGATTAGAATTATTCGGTTCATAAAGCAAGAAATAGTTAATCAGGTCAGTAAAGAAACGTACATGTGTGATGATTAGAATCCTAATACGAACTATTTGCTCCGGATGTGTTTTGTACTCCTTCATCTTCTCAAAATCAGCATCCGAATGGATCATCAGTACATCATTGGGCTTTAAGGTTTCGCCATGTAGTATCTCTCCAATCAGATTATCTACGATCCATTGATACATTCTGTTGCATTCGTTTTTCGTATCAACACAATATAATATACCTTGATCCCATTTCTGACGTATCAGCGATTTAATGGATTCAGTCTTTCCTGAACCACAACCACTAGAAATGCAATATCCATCCGGTGTGTCCGGTATTACTATCGTTCCAAACGGAAAAGGTATATCAAATCCGTTTTCTCCCGGATGAATCGTAACATTTATTCTTTCCGGTGTTCTATGAGGAAGACATAATATGGTTTTCAATAAATCCATAAACTAAAAACTGTTTCTTAATTTCCCCCCAATGTTGTCATACAGTTCGATACTTCGTCCCAATTCCTTTTCAATATGCTGTCTCAATTTTTCAGGGATAATGATAGGGGAATTCACATGGAACCTGATATTTTCGGGACATCCCTTGAAAGCGTTTGCTGCTATATTACCAATACAAAGCGGTAGATAAATGTCGGTCAAAGCTACACATCCTTCAAATGCAGACTCGCTAATATCCGAATCGGCAGGAAGGGTGACTTCTTTCAATTTTGTACATCCTTTAAATAAGTTTCTCGGTACTGTCTCAGCCCATTCAGGAAGAATCACCCTTTCAATGTATCTGTTTCCATAGAAAGCACCGGGGAACAAATAGGTTTCACTCCCCGACAAATCAATGCTTGCACTTTTGTAACGCATCCAATTAGGGATGCCACGATTCTCTTCATTCGTTTTCATTCTGTTATTTATTTAAGTATTTATAATTTCATTTGTCACAATCATGTGGGAAAGGGTATATGAACCACATCTTTCCCGGTTTGATTTCAATCCACCCATAATATAATTGAGATTAAGGGGAAGCCCCTTCATTCGAGACTTCCCATGTGTATTATCCTCAGCCGAACATATTGTAGTTACTCTCTACAAAATTCTCAGGAAGAGTTTTTCTATCCACACCAAGCAGTCTGATCAGGGAATTCTTCAGGTAGATTTTAGGTTGTCCGGGGAATTGCTGTAGTTCCGATAAAAAGGTCTGTGCTTCAATCGGATCATACGTTACCCCATTACCTGACATCAGGCCTATTTTATAGAGATCGCAAAAAGGGAGAGAACCGTTAATCATTTGCATAGAAGACGGAAAGTCTACAATCGGTTCTATACTGGCGAATATTCGATACCCCCTGTTATGCAGTTCCTCCATAGCACCGATACGTTCTATATTGGATGATGCCCCCCGTTCCAGTTCATCGTGTCCGGTCAAGGTAAATCCGAAAGCTGTATGCTCCCTGTACTGGTCCTCATCAAAGTTCCCATAGCTAGCCAGCAATCCAAAGAAATTGTCCATGAAATCGGCACGCTTGGTCAGAACTTTCACATTCACACCATTCTCCACACAAGTCTTTACCCCCTGTACTGTCAGTTCCATTGTTTCAGGAAGTAGCGGATCAGTGGTGAAACTGAAAAATAATCCGGCCACACGTAGTGCCTGCAAATTTTTGGAGAGTTCCTTCTTAAATACCGCAATAGCATCCTGTTCATCCTTGAAGGCCTTTTTCAAGGTTACTGTAGAACTCCACAAACCTGGCCGTAAAGCTGCTGGGCAAAAACAATAGTCGCACCAATTTGAACAGCCAATATGAAAATTACAAGCCCATTCTCCATATTCGGCAGCTTTACCGGAAGGCTGATAAATTGCCTTGCCATGATATTCCTTTTTCATTTCTTACTTTTTTTATTAAGATTAATAATATTCACTCTAACTAACTCCTCCATTTCCTTCATACCCGGGATATTTTTCAGGCATAAGAGGGGCTGTGACAGGAAGTTCATGTCCTCCTGCCCGTCTTAAAAATGCTGTCATAACTTTAATTAATTTAAGTGGAGAATAGCAAGTTGGTACCTGTACCCGCCATATACTCCTTTATCTATGAGAAATATTATAATATTCTATCCGGAAACAATATACACCGCAATTAATCATAGTTCAATTGAAAGGAATATGAGTTCCGGTCTTTTAGAAATCTTCCGACCACACTCTTTGAGAGCCCCAGCATCTCCGCTATCGAACGTATGCTGAAACCTTCAGAGTTCAATCTTACAATATTCTCTCCCATGAAGTCAGTAATCGTACTGCGACTTTTCTGACTGTTGACAAGGTGATTGAATTCATCATCAAACCGTATAAAATCAAAATGAAGCCAGGGAACATCCTCCAGACACATAACAGCAACCTCCGACATCTTTTGGGCACTGCGGGTCTTCAGTTGTTTCAGGTATTTTATTTCAGTACCTTCCACTGAACTGCCGATGGCAACTATACTGTCGGTATAGTTACAGATAACGGAACTTCCCTCTATATCACTGATTTCAATAGGATTTCTACCGTTACGTTTACGAAAATGTGCAACCAGTATCATAGTAAGCCCGAATGACTCCCTGATATGGTTCAGACCTTCCATCGTCTTTTTTACAACAGACACTGATACAGCATTGCCTGTCAGAGCCCCCAAGTCATCAATAATAACAAGTTCGGGACGATTTTCCTCTACCAGCTTCTCTATATTTCTTATTGTATCTTCCGGAGAACAGCCGTGTGCAGAAGAAACCGGATGTGCCCTTCTTACACTACAAGAGACAAAGTCGGGAACATTGGCATATCGACGGGCTATTTGAGAATCTGACAGTTCAAAGTCAACATAAAGTGTTTTCCTTATTTTATCACTGACCGGTTCTTCCCAATGGCACAGGCCTGATGCATTGGCAAAGGCGATATCGTAACAAAAAGCTGTTTCCGAACTATCAGCTGCAACCCCGATAACCGAAAATTCGCCTTCCTTGATAAAATCTCCCAGAACCGCTCCCGGCTCCTTGAAATTATTTTTATCGGTAATCACCTCTTTGAATGTCCGTACTTTAAAAGCATTATCCATATATCTATATCTTTAGAGAGAGGGGCAATAATTACTACTGCCCCAAAGACATAATCAATCCTTAAGAATCTTGTCAAACAATTCTCCCAAAACGATTTCAGTCGTCCGGGTCCTGTCACCCTTGACACCTCTGGCCTCCTGCAATACGGCAACATATTGGGGAGTAAGAACAGAGAATTTATGGGTGATAGTCTTTAGCAGTTTCTCCTTGTCAGTCTCCTGCTTGAGCCGATTATAAGTCCAGCGGGCAAGAGGGACACCATTCAGAAGCTTTGATGATGCTTTCCCCGTAAATATTTTCCGATATACCGCCAAGGCCCGTTTCATCGCATCGACCATCGGACGGTCAACACTTACAGATGTCCCCTCGTTGATCTTCTTCATGTCATCCCGGGAAGGTTCTTTGGCATACGCATAATATGCGGCGGCTTTGGCAACATAACCGGTCTTGAGCAAGTCATTGTAATATTGCGTATCCGCATTCTTATATACCGCAGCAGCATAGCCCGCAAGTTCGGCATTGGTCGTCTTCTTCGTGTCGAAGTTAATGGAGACAAACTGTTTTCGGAATATATCTGGATCATGAATATCCTCAAAAAAGAAGATGAAATCGAAAGGCTGATAAACCGGATTTTTCATAGCCTCGGCTAATTCCAGGTCATGTCCCGCAGCACGTCCGTGACCGTCCATTCGACAATAATACCAGTCCAATAAATCTCCGGAAACCCTTTCCCATTCTCCTTTTTCCTTGTTGAATAGCGCAGGAGTATATCCAGCCTGTTTGACGATCCGGGCTCTGACATACTTGCCCGGTTGGGCCATACCTACTTCACGGCACTTATTCTGCCATTCTTCCGCACGTCCCAAAAAGTCACGGTTTTCCATGATGGAACATTCAGGCAAACCTATCATTTCATTGCGGTGATACAACTTTCCTTCAGACAAAGGCTCCCCGTCCCACATCTTAAGATAGGAATTCTGCAGAACTGTCCCACTTAGGAGTGTCCCACTTGATGCTGTCCCATTTGGCACAACAGCATTTATACTACTGTTACTATCAGGCGTAGCACTACCCTGAGGTATCATACCATTATTTAAACTCTCTACCGTTGCTTGAACGGCTCCCTGCTCTGATACTTCAGTCACAGGATTTTGATTGTTTTCTAGCATAGTTTGAATCTTTTGTTCTTTCTGCTCAATATCAGATACAGAAAGAGGTTTGTTATCATCTACCATAATTAAAGAAATTATAAGTTATGTTCATTTTCGAGAGCAAATATAAGCAATAAAACAAAGGAATAATCCTTTTGAAATCAAGCTGTTATACAAAGACATACCTGACAGTAGGCTATCTTTTACATCCATAAATTTATACCTATCAAACTACATATGAACTTCATTGAAGGTCAATTGACTTTTCATAGATTCCTTCTTGATTTATGAACAGACAGCTCCACCGTTGAAAACAGCCGGCGTATTTTCCAGCGAAACTGTCTATTCCGGTTAATTACCTAAAGCTACTTGCGCCCCCATTTTTTATTAGACACTCTCAATATGTCCAAAGCCCGCTCAACATCAATTACAACGACCTTACCGTTTTGGGAAATGGCTGCATCAATGACACCGCTACTCTTTATGCGTTGAGCAGTAGAAATGGAGCAATGAAGAGCCACTGCCAATTCTTTCATGCCCCGGACATAATGTTTACTACCAGATGGGAAGGTATTGTCCTTTTCATCGTTACCACTCTCGCTTGCAAAGCCTAACTCTTCTTTCAAAACCTCCACCAAATCACCCAAAGTAGACTGGAAAAGAGGCTTGTTCTTTAATAGAAATGTCTCCATAAATAATTTATTTTAATATTGAATATTGAATTCATACACGTGCTGGATTCGGTTGTAAAGGTAGAGAGTAGATATTAATATTTAAATTATTTCTTCACACTACAACCCGATTTCAACCGGATAAAAACAAAAAAGGACATATCGCACTTACGATACATCCTTCCTTCATCAAAATCAATTGCAATTAATTAGTCTACAGCTTTTTCTATCAATTTTTTAAAATAAATATAAGGTTTACGATCCTTCTTTATTTTGGAAAACTCGGTAGAAATTGATTTATTATCTATTGTTATACCCTCAATTACAAAAACTTTTTGGGTTATACTCCATATTCCATAAGTATCCTTCCCTTTCCTCTTTTTACATAACAATCCAATAAAACAACTTAAATCCTGCATAGTGCCAAGCCATTTTATCGATGGATGATCATCTCCTTTGACCTTTTCTCGTTTCCCCGTTAAAATATAAGCAAACTGCTCTATGGAAATATCAAAGACATACCTGTCAATAAGTTCTTTATATAAGTATTCTATTGATTTTCTATTCAAATCCAATCGGAAATCATATTTTTCTTTCTCTACGCCGATCTGTCTTAATGTGTCAAAACTTTCAGGTAGATTAAAAATACGAGGTGCTTTATAATTGTCTGGACAAATTACAATATCGATTGCTTTGGGATTTTTTTGCTTATATCCATTATAAATTTCTTGCAACTCAAATGCATAAGCAGATTCCGACATTTTATTGAAAAACGCGTTACATATTGTGCAGGGAAAGACTGAATCATATCAAATATCTCATACAACCCATATAAACATTCTTCCAATAGAGACATTATATATTCTTCATTTTCTTTACTAGAAGAAGAGTCTTTTAGTAACTTAGGTAATAATTTAAATTGATTGACCATATTTCGGATTTTTGTATCCGTGGAATGATCAACTAAAGGAATATTAATACAAGAAGCTTCTTCTACTAATGAACTAGTCACTGGATATAATTGCTCAATAATTGATTTACGACAATCTACATTTTTGAAAGCATTAATTATAATTGTAAAGGTTCTACTATTATTGGATAGTATTTCTTTAATACAATTAAAATAAAATATTCCTGCTTTTATATAAAGAAATAAATCTCCCCTTTTATCTATCTGACAGAATGAAGCATAATCGTCGTCTCTTAATGCATTTATCATCTTATTTCTACGAACATTTGATAGAGAAAGATATGAACATATCGATTCTATATCATTTTTTGATAACAGTTTCAATCTTACAAATAACTTTTCATCACTAATATTCAAAGTTGGATCACTCCTTAAATCATTTTCGTTAATACGAATATCTGAATCAACGACCTCTAACATTTTTTGGTGATTTAAGAATTCATATAACTCTAGAGGATTTAGAATATCAATGAGACTATTCATAAACTCAAACTTTTCAATTATCTGCTCTAACATTTCAGCGTTTTTAGTGAATAAATAAAAAAAGCAGCACCCGTTTTTCCCGAATGCTGCCTCAAATATAGAAAATTTTGTTAAGCTATACTCCTGATATGCTCACTAAGTTCTTTCAATTGTGTCGGATTCATTGTATCTAGCCTTTCTATGATATCAGACTTATATTGGTGAGTATTCCATTTTTCCATTTGCATCTTCTGTGTTTCGTCTGCCACCTCTATATACGGTTTCATACTTTCATAATCTGCGTGTCCGGTACAACTCATTACTACAGTCGGAGATATACCTAAAGCTAATGAACAGCAAACGAAAGTTCTACGTCCATCGTGACAGCTTATCGTTTCATAAAACTTATGGATTTCTTCATGTCGTTGCGTGCCTATAAAGTAGGTTTCAACTATCTCTCTATCTAAACCAGCCAACTCGGCAGCTTCCTTAATATAATCATTAAGTTTCTGATTCGATGGAACTGAGAATACATAAATTCCTTCATTATCTTTATATTTCTCCAGTATTTTACGAACATGAGAAATTATAGGGATTCTAATCTTATCCTTCGTCTTTTGCGTGTATAAATCTATATACTCTCCAGAAACATTCGCTTTTTTCAGAGCCTTTAAATCGGAATAGCGTAGCGATGTAAAAGCCATGAAACAAAAATAATCCCTTGCTCTATCCAAATACTCTTTACTCAAAGGAAATTGGTAGGAAGCAAAATGGAGTAATTCCGTATATTTTAAGAAGGTAACTGTTTTAGGTGGAACAGGTAAATTAGTTTTATATGTAAAAACCTCTTTCTTTACCGGATAGCCATTAGAGTCAGCCCACTTTAAAATCCCCTTAAGATTTCGGAAATGCTTATTAATGGTAGCATTATGATAACCATTTGCAATGTACCATTCTTTCAGTTCATTCAACTTCTTCTTATCCAATTTCTCCAAAGAAATAGAAGAATCAAAACTGTTCAAATGATCCCACATCTGATTATACTTAAAATGCGTTTTCTCTCCCCAATTATTTTCAGACGGACGCAACTTCATGAATTCAAAAAAAGCATTCTTTAATGTTTTCTCTTGCACTTCCTCCACTTCTACCGGAACTTCTTCTTTTATTCGTCCCAGCTTCTCATTAACCAGTTCCTTCAATTCACTTTGGGTTGGCAACTGAGAATTTAAGCTGTACTCTGTAAAAGACTCCTCGATGCACTCTAGAAATTGAGAAACACGATTGTTGATATCTCTAGCTACCAATGTCTTTCCACCAACTTTATGAGTAGTATTATACCTAGCTCTTTGGTTCTCTTTATCCCATTTGTCTGGATCGGCATTACAGCCAACAGAAAAGCCAACTTCGTACTTTCGGTTATTCCACCGAACTCGGATCATAACCTGATTGTTCTTGTGCAGAAAAACTCTACAACTGTGATTAATTTCTATCATACGCATTATATTTATGAGTTATTTTCTGCAAATATAAAAAGAAAAATCGTGGGGAGTAAGCCCTAATTTCTACTCCCCCCTTTTTTGAGCGTACAAGGTTTTATGCGCTATTAAAAGATAAACGACACAGCGTAATATATTGATTAGCAGCACCATATAGAATCGATAAAAATCACATAAAATCATTACATAAATCCCAGGCGGATCACATAAGAACAAAGCCAAACGGCGACAAAAAAGAGACAAGTCCTACAATATCAACGTATTGTAGGACTTTTTTTATTGTTTCAGTCTTGCCTGAAAGACAAAAAAACGGCGCATGGTAATAAACCTGTGTATGTGAGATGAAATTTTTACCTTTGCAGAAGTAAAAAAATGACATTCTAAACAGAGAAACCGATACTAAATCGGTACGGAAAATCAAAGCCTGAAAATCGTACCGATTTCCGTCATAAGTCCTTGAAATTTCGCACTTTGTCTTTCGCAGACCTGCACTATTACGAGTTAGTCAACGTAATTTTGTAACATCAAAAAAGTAACGGTATGCGTGATACATTCAACATTCTTTTCTACATCAAGAAAAATGAGCCAAAAAAAGACGGCTCTGTAGTAATCATGGTACGTATAACCATTAATGGAGTACGTTCCCAATTCAGTAGTAAGTTACTTGTGCAACCCGACCAGTGAGATAATAAACTGGAGCGTGTAAAGGGTTACACCGCAGAGGCAAGAAATCTGAACCGGGCTATTGATAATATCCGTGCAAAGATCACAACCAACCGAAATAAGTTGATGGAGATTGACGGATATGTGACTTCTGAACGGCTAAGGAATATACTTCTTGGCAAAGAGGAACAGGAAAAAACCATCATTTCGTATTTTGACAAATTCATCGAGCAATACAAACTGAAAGTGGGAGCATTGGCCACCCATAAAACCTATCCCAACTTTCACTCTATAAGCCCCATTTTCTTTCCATAGCGGGATGAGTGCATTATTCCGGAGGCGGCTGTGTCCTACAAATTTTTATTTTTTTGAAGGGAGCCGGTTTTAGTTTTAGCATAGAATATATCTGTTCGGCTTGTTTGGTTGGTTTGCTACATTGTCGTAGTTCCACTTTATCCCCCAGTGCATTGATGGCTTCCGTGGTAACCAATTTCTGAGTTGACATGCGTCTGACGATTTCAGTCCAGTAACAATTCTCACCCGATTGCTTGAGCTGAAGGCGTATCGTGTTGACAATCCAGTATGAAAGCAGCCCAAAAAACAAATGGGCATCACTCCGTTCATCCTTCTGGTGGTAAATGGGATGCAGGTTCAGATCAGTCTTCAGTTGCCGGTTGGTACACTCAATTTCACGTATCGTTATAATATTCCCAGGTGGTTTGTTCGCCAAAAGTCCGCACATTGGTTCGCAGGAAATAAACGCCTGTGTTCATGTCCATTGCAGTAATCTCTTTGATGTCCCAATTTACCTGGCGCATTTCGGCCGGCTTATCTTCATTTCGCAGATATGATATCTGATAATGGCGTGCGATGGAGGGATAGCGTTCCATGGCCCTTCCCACCCGTTCCACCACTTTCTCGTAGCGTTTCGTGCCTCCCTTCTTGGCTATGGACTCATTGATTTTCTCCATCTCTTGTTCAAAGCGTTCTTTCCATTGGCGATTCATGGAGGCCTCTGTCATGGCTTTCGAAGGAGAGGTTATCTCAAGATAGTAGTCCTCTTCCGGTACCGTTTGCACTTCTCTCAGAGTGATTGCCTGTTTTCTGGCATCCCGCACTGTAACTGTCCGATGATCAGGGGAGAGTGTATAGTCTTTCAACCGGGTGCGTGACACGCAAAGGTAGTTGTATCCCTTCTCTTTGATGCGCTGCAGGTTATCTTCCGTGGAGATACCGGCATCAATCACCACCAGTGTCTTTTCATTGGTTGCAGGACTCTTCTCTGCCAGTTTATCGATCATGTCGGGGAGTGATTTGGGGTCGGAGGCATTGCCTTCAAGAATAGAGGAATAACGAATAAATCCTTCTCTGTTTATGCACAAAGCCAATACAAGCAGCTTGCAATCGGAGCGTTTCTCTTTGCTCCGCCCGAAACGGGCCTTGTGGCTTCCTGCTTTCCGACCTTCAAAATAGAAATTGGTCAAGTCGAAAAGTGCAATGCGGTTGTCGATGTTAAAGAGGTGGTCGGTTGTGTTGCAAAGATGACGTTCCAATGGCTCTTTGAGTTCAAAAAGACGGTCCGGCATCTGATAGAGCGCATTGATTCCCGGAGTCCAGTCCGGATTGCCCGAATAAAGCTCGCAAGCCGCAGAGTTTTCCTTCATGATCCGGTGTGTGGCCCATTCCGAAGGAGAATAAACGGTGCGTACAATCAGGTGCGAGAGGGCTGTGTGAATGGAGTTGTCGTTCCAACCCCACTGTCGCAGAAACTCTTCTACTCCGAGGCGGTCAATGGTCTGTTTGCAAAGCCATTCCGCCCCCACGTTACGGGCATCTGTATGTTCTACTGTATCAAGGTCGATATATTTTTCAGACTCCTTTCGGGATTGGTTTTCTTGGTGGTTGAAGCGGTCAACACCCCCTTCGCTAATCATGCGTTGCCAGTATTGTTCGGCAAAAGCACGCTCCTCAGCGGACAGCACATCCTGCTTTTCTTGAAAAAGAGATAAGTTGTTGCGATTTTGAAAGCGCAAGGTTAAAGCTTGTGCGATGCGCTTGACTTGAAGAGGTTTCAGAGAGGGTTCAAATCCGATATTCAGTACAATGAGGGAATGCACATTGCCGCGCACATCACGATAAGACTCCTTCAGTCGATAATAAGGAGACTCCTGCCCGGTGTCGGGATTGAAACGAAGCTGTACATTCACGTGCATGCCACAAAAATACAACAAGTTTTCTTACCAAAAGTGTCCTACAATTCGATGTTTGGATAATTGGGGGAAATAGCATGCTTGACTTTCTGTGAGTTACCTTTACTGGGTCATCCAAACCAAGCCCGATTTTTATGAAAAATATTTTTTAGAGTGAAAGTTGGGCTATACTCGATATGTTCTTACACGCCAACGTTTGGTTGAGTTCATGAAAGAGTCAATAGGTTACAGGGTAGTTTAGTGGTGTAAAACTACATTTTTTTATTGAAACCCCTGTATTTTTATGCGGTTTTACTGCAACTTCTTTTTCTGTATTAACAGAAAAGCCACCTATAGTGGTAGAGGCATACGTCCTTGACTGTATCATTCTATTTATTGATTCTATAATTCTATTGTGCATCTGAAAATTTATCTATATTTGCATTTGAAACATTTCAAGTCATGCTATTATGAAAAAGATTTTACTCTCTATGTTATTATCCGCGTGCACTCTTTTTGCCGGTTTTGCACAATGGGAACCTGCCGGCGATAAAATCAAGACAACATGGTCAGAACAAGTGAATCCCAATGAAGTGTTGCCCGAATATCCGCGTCCGATCATGGAACGTACGAATTGGGAAAGCCTCAATGGTTTGTGGGAATATGCTATAATTAATAAAGGTGCCGCCCTTCCAGAAGTCTTTGACGAGCAGATTCTAGTTCCGTTTGCCATCGAGTCCGCCTTGTCGGGAGTTGGTAAAAGAGTCAGCGAAAAGCAAGAATTAGTTTACCGCCGGAACTTTAAAATCCTCCCTGATTGGAAAGGGAAACAGGTTTTGTTGCATTTTGGCGCAGTAGATTGGAAGACAGATGTATGGGTAAATGGCGTGAAAGTCGGTTCACATACAGGAGGCTTTACTCCATTCTCTTTCAATATTACGAGTGCATTACTACCAAAGGGAGAAAATCAACTCCTGGTAAAGGTTTGGGACCCGACAGATAAAGGATATCAGCCAAGAGGAAAGCAAGTTAATAAACCGGAGGCAATATGGTATACTCCTGTAACGGGAATATGGCAAACAGTATGGTTAGAGCCGGTTTCTAAGAAATATATAGAGAACCTTCGCATTACCCCTGACATAGACAGGCGACTACTTACGGTAAAAGCCGAACTAAGCGAAACTGAGCCAGGCGACATGGTAGAGGTAAGCGTGTATGACAAGGAACGGTTAGTGGGTGTCGGTAAGAGTATCAACAACGAATTGGTAGAGGTAATGATGCCCGAAGACATGAAATTGTGGAGTCCTGAGTCGCCTTTTTTATATACGCTTCGGGTAACCTTAAAACAGAATGGTACAACAATTGACAAGGTGAACAGTTATGCCGCTATGCGCAAATATTCCATGCGTAGAGATGCCGACGGGATTGTTCGGCTGGAACTGAATAACAAAGCACTGTTTCAGTTTGGCCCGTTGGACCAAGGCTGGTGGCCCGATGGACTGTACACGGCTCCTACCGATGAAGCATTACTGTATGATATCCGGAAAACAAAAGATTTGGGATTCAATATGATACGTAAACACATCAAGGTGGAACCTGCACGCTGGTATACACATTGCGACAAGGTAGGAATTATTGTGTGGCAAGATATGCCAAGTGGTGACCGTAATCCCGAATGGCAGAATCAGCGTTATTTTGATGGGACCGAGTTCAAACGTTCTGCCGAGTCAGAAGCTTGTTACCGGAAAGAGTGGAAAGAGATTATAGATTACCTCTATTCGTATCCGTGTATTGGAACATGGGTGCCTTTTAACGAAGCCTGGGGACAATTTAAAACACCTGAAATTGCAGAATGGACAAAGCAATATGATCCTACCCGGTTAGTCAATCCTGCTAGTGGTGGTAATCATTATGCTTGTGGAGACATGCTCGATCTGCACAATTATCCTGAACCAAAGATGTATCTGTATGATGCGCAGCGTGCTACGGTATTAGGAGAATACGGCGGTATTGGACTAGCCTTGAAAGGACATCTTTGGGAGCCCGATCGTAATTGGGGATATATTCAGTTCAATTCTTCAAAAGAAGTTACGGACGAATACAGCAAGTATGCCGACATGCTGTATCAAATGATCGGCAAAGGGTTTTCGGCAGCCGTCTATACACAGACCACCGACGTTGAAGTGGAGGTCAACGGACTTATTACCTATGATCGGAAAATAATTAAAATAGACGAAAACAGGGTAAGAGAGATAAATAAACGTATTTGTAAGGCATTGGAACATTAGCTCCAGGTAGAGTATTATGAAAAAAAACATTCAAGTTCTTATATATCTGTGCATTTTGTCAAGTCTTCCGTGCTATGCCGGAGACAACACTCATTATTATTTCAAGACGCTGGATATTCAAAATGGGCTTTCGCAAAATACCGTTAATACTATTCTGCAAGACAAGCAAGGCTTCATGTGGTTTGGTACTCAAGATGCATTAAACCGTTATGATGGTTTATCGTTTCGTATTTTCAAGCGTGAAGACGGTTGCGGGTTGGGAAACAACTTCATTACAGTACTGCATGAAGATGAAGAAGGATATATTTGGATAGGAACGGGAGCAGGGGTTTACATTTATAACCCGGTATTGGAGAGTATTACCGCCTTTGATATGATAAGCGACACCGGCGATTCCATCAGCCGGAATATCTCGATGATAGATAGTGATGAGAATGGCAATGTATGGATTGCATCGAATGATGAAGGATTTTTCAAATACAACCGGCAACAAAAAAGCTTGCATAATTATCTGCCGGATAAGGAGCTGGAAAATGTTACTTACTTCTGGTTCGAAGGTAAAACGTGTTGGTTAAGTTTATATGGTGATAATCTTTATCAGACTGATATCGATTTCAAATCACCGTTGGTTCCATTTAAGGACATCAATGGCAACGAGGTTTTTAAAGATTGTATCATCTATGCACAAGTACAAGGTCCGCATAACTGTGTGTATGTTGGTTCTTTGAAAGGGCTGACCGAGATCAATCTCACTACTCGTAAAACCCGCCACCTGCTCGATGCATATGTACGTACTTTACAGTTCAATTCAGATATGGAATTGTGGGCAGGAACAGAAACGGGTGTATATATCTATGACCTGGCAAAAGATAAAAAAAGACATGTAACAATGCCCTACCAGGATGATCCTTACGCTTTGTCTGACAATGCCATTTACGCACTCTGCAAAGATAAAGAACAAACTATGTGGATTGGTTCCTATTTTGGAGGAGTTAATTACTACCCTTATCAGTGGACTTATTTCGAAAAATTCTATTCCAGAGATGATATTCGTAATTTCGGCAAGCGCGTACGCGAGTTTTGCGCGGTCGATGATGGTACGCTTTGGATTGGAACAGAAGATAAAGGGCTCTTTCATTTTGATCCTGAATCCGGTAAGATAGCTCCCTTTGAGCATCCTCTTATCTATAAAAATATCCATGGATTGTGTCATGATGGAGATTATTTGTGGGTGGGAACCTTCTCCGGAGGTTTGAATAAGATAAACTTACACACCAAACAGGTAACTCATTATCAAAAAGGAGAAGATACGACTTCGTTAAGCGCGAATGACGTGTTTGATATTTATAAAACAACCACCGGCAAACTGTTGGTGGGAACCACTTCGGGCTTATTATCCTATAATCAGTCTACCGACAATTTCACCCGGATTCCACAATTCGAGAATATTTTTATCTATCATATACTTGAAGATTTTAACGGAAACATATGGATCGCAACTTACTCGAATGGGGTTTTTCGTTATGATGCCACTTCCAAGACCTGGAAGAATTTTGTGTGGCAGGCAAATGATTCCACATCCTTGCCCGGCAATAAGGTTATAAGCATTTACGAAGATAGCCAGAAACGTTTGTGGTTTATGACACAAGGAGCGGGTTTTTGCCGTTTTGATCTGCAAACAGAGACATTTGTACGCTATGATATGTCGCACGGTTTTCCCAGTAATGTCATTTTTAAAATGATAGAAGACAGTGAGCATAATTTATGGATTACAACCAGCAATGGACTTGTATGTTTCAATCCGAAAACAAACAACAAACATCTGTATACTACAGCCAATGGTTTATTGAGCAATCAGTTCAATTATCAATCCGGTTATCGGGATCCCAAAGGACGAATTTACTTTGGCAGCATCAATGGATTCATTGCCTTCGATCCGAAAAGCTTTTCAGAAAACACGTTTATTCCTCCCGTTGTTATTACCGATTTTTTCCTATTTAACAAACGGTATTCTGTAGGTTCACAAGGTTCTCCCCTGAAACAAAGCATCACGTATGCGGATGTGTTGGAACTGGACGCTGAACAGAACTCATTCTCTTTCCATGTGGCGGCATTGAGTTATTTAGCCCCGGAAATGAATCAGCTACTCTATAAATTGGAGGGGTTTGATGCCGAGTGGTATCCCGTAGGACGCACTGGGGTGATCAATTACTCCAATTTGCCTTATGGCGACTATTTGTTTCGTTTGAAGGGCTCCAATAGCGATGGCAAATGGAACGAGGCAGGACGCGTTCTGAAGATTCGTATTAACCCACCTTTTTACTTGTCTCCCTAGGCATACATTATCTATGTGGCGTTGATCATTTTATCTATTATCAGCATTTTCTACAAGCTCAGGGAAAGGACCAACAGGAAGCATGCACGCGAAATGGAAAGGTTCGAACAGGAAAAAGAGCGCGAATTGTATGGAGCCAAAATCGACTTCTTCACCAATGTAGCGCATGAGATACGTACACCGCTGACATTGATCAAAAGCCCGCTTGAGAATGTACTCAACTCGGCCAATCTTTCTAACAAAGTGAAGGACGACCTGGAAATAATGAACCTGAATACAAACCGGCTGCTCGACCTGGTTAATCAGTTGTTGGATTTCCGGAAGACAGAAAGGCAGGGTTTCCAATTAAATCTTGCAGACTGCGACGTAGTCGATATCCTGCAAAGTACCTATAAGCGATTTACCTTGCTGGCCCGCCAGAAAGAATTGGATTTCACGTTGGATTGCCCGGAAGTAGCCTACACCTCTGTTGATCGTGAGGAGATTACCAAAATCATCAGTAATCTCTTGACAAATGCGGTTAAATATGCAGCTACTTATATTCGGGTCCGGATGCTCCTATCCCCTGATTCGTTACAGTTGTCGGTATGTAACGACGGACCAGTGATTCCCCTGAATATGCGCGAAGAAATATTCAAACCGTTTATCCAATATCAGAGTGGAGCATTACGCTCGGTCTCAGGAACAGGCATCGGTCTGGCTTTAGCGCGTTCGCTGGCAGAATTGCATGGAGGGAAATTGAGTATGGACAACTCCGAAGATTGCAACTGCTTTGTGTTGACACTGCCAGTCAAATCCGTTAATAAAGAAAAAACGGTTCCGGATGTGGCAGTGATACCAGAAGCACTCCCTCTTCCGGAAGAGGAATTGCCCGGACAACATCACCACACCTTGCTGTTGGTTGAAGATAATCCCGAAATGCTAGCCTTTGTAATGAAGCAATTGTATTCGGACTATGGGGTCCTGACTGCCTCCAATGGGAAAGAAGCATTGAATGTCCTGAAAGAAAACACGGTTAATCTGGTGGTATCAGACATTATGATGCCTGAAATGGATGGGCTGGAGTTATGCGATTATTTAAAATCAGAGTTGGACTATAGCCACATCCCTATTATTTTATTAACGGCCAAGACCACTCTTCAAGCGAAGATTGAAGGAATGAAATCGGGAGCCGATGCTTATATCGAGAAACCGTTTTCTGTAGAATACCTGAAAGTTTGTATATCCAACCTGTTGAGCAATCGGGAAAAATTGCGTGCCTCTTTTGCCAATTCTCCTTTTGTGCAAGCCAATACAATGGCCATGACGAAGGCAGATGAGACTTTCCTGAAGAAACTGAATGAGATAGTTGTGGCTAATATGCAGAATCCGGATTTTTGTTTAGACAATATGGCCAGTCTTCTGAATATGAGCCGTTCGAGTCTCAATCGCAAAATTAAGGGTGTGTTGGATATGACCCCCAACGATTATATACGCCTGGAGCGTTTGAAGAAAGCAGCGCAACTTATGCAGGAAGGTGACTGCATGATTAATGAGATCTGCTATATGGTTGGATTTAATACACCCTCTTATTTCACGAAGTGTTTTCAGAAACAGTTTGGCATTCTACCGAAAGATTTTGTAAAATGACTCTCTTTTTTTTAGCAGATGAAGGGCATGCTTCAATTCATAGTAAAATGGCTCTTTTCTTCTATTAATAGGAAATATTCTTCTATCGAAAGTGCTGCTAAATGGTTTCCTTTGTCATACATCCATTTTTATCTAATTATATTTATTATGAGAAAGACTCTTTTTATACTACTAAGTATTGCGTGTATTTGTTGCTTTGCGCAGCCGGTAAATATTGTCCCACGCCCTGATTTTATCGAAAAATATGGTGGAGATAATTTCGTTTTAAACAATCATACAAAAGTTGTTTTTAATGGTGAACCATCAGAGAAGATTGCAGATATGTTCTGTACCACCCTACGGAATTCTTACGACCTGACAATGTCTAAAAGTAAGTCATTGAAGAAGAATAGCATCTGTTTTTTGTATGACAAACAGTACGCTAAAGAAGGATATGAACTTGAAATAAAAGAGGATCAGATTCTCGTTAAGGGGAACTCGGCAGGCCTGTTCTATGGAATGCAAACCCTTTTGCAACTTATTCCAGCCACCGCACAGGAAAACATCCAAATACCTCCATTGCTTATACGTGATAAACCTAAATTTGAGTATAGAGGAGCGATGTTGGATGTGGGCCGGTATTTTTATTCACCGGAATTTATTAAGAAATTCATCGATTTCATTTCTGCTTACAAGTTAAATACGTTTCATTGGCACCTTACAGAAGATGCCGGTTGGAGAATTGAGATAAAAAAATATCCCCAATTAACACAATTAGGAGCGTGGCGTAGAGGTACTAAGATTCATAGAAACCCAGGGTCGTTCGATAACTTGCCTAACGGAGGCTACTATACGCAGAAAGAAATTAAAGAAATAGTAGCCTATGCAGCATTACGTAATGTTACCATTATACCGGAAATCAATATGCCAGGTCATACTCTTGCCTTACTAACTGCTTTCCCGGAGCTCTCGTGTACCGGAGGCCCTTTCCATGTTTTGGAAGAATGGGGCGTTCAGAAAGACGTTATGTGTATAGGTAACGAAAAACTGTATGGTTTAGTAGAAGACATCTTAAGCGAAGTTTTAGAATTATTTCCTTCCAAAATCATTCATATAGGAGGAGATGAGGTACCGGTAGAAAGATGGAAACAGTGTGCGAAATGCCAATCGCTGTTAAAAAAAGAAGGGTTAACCCGTGAACATGAATTGCAGGGATACTTCGTCAGGAGAATTGGTAAATTCCTGGCTTCAAAGAATCGCAGAATGATGGGATGGGACGAAGTATTGGAATGTAATGTAGGTAAAGATGTCATTATACAAAGCTGGAGAGGCGAGCAAGGAGGAATAAAAGCGGCCAATATTGGACATCATGTGCTGATGAGTCCGACTTCATTTATGTATCTTGATTATTATCAAGGCAATCCCGCCACTGAACCGATCGGTATTTCTGACAGATGCATTATCCCCCTTGAAAAAGTTTATTCCTACAATCCGGTTAATGAAAATATTCAAACCGAATTTCATAAATACATTTTGGGTGTACAAGGTAATTTCTGGTGCGAGTTTATACACTCGGAACAGAAATTAGAGTATATGATATTTCCAAGACTGTTTGCTCTGGCAGAAATAGCCTGGAGTGAATCAAAGGATACATACGAAGGGTTCTGCAAACGAGCATTTAAACAATTTGATTATCTGGATCGCAACCGTGTAAATTACCGGGTTCCCGAACCAGTTATACTGAAAGAGGAAAGCACAGATGGCTCAAACGTATTGAATTTTCGGATGAAGTATTTTGTAGATGGAGCAGAAATATACTACACGATTGATGGAAGAGATCCATTATTATATGGAAAACGATATGAAAAGGAGTCCGTTTCAATGAACCTGAAGAAAGGTGAGAAGACATTGAAATGTGTTGTTAGAATGCCCAGTGGGAAAGTGAGTCAGACTTTTATTACTAATTATAAAATTATTTAATCAAAGCTTATGAAAACACTGAAGTTCAAATCATTCATTAAAGCATTCATATGTATAGCTTTAGTATTTGGCTATCCGACTATCGGATATGCATTGGGGGAAAAACCGGACGAGAGCCATTCGGAAACTGAACAGCAACCAGACAACGCGAATCGAATACGGGGTGTGGTGCTGGATTCAAAAACAAATGAACCTATTATTGGCGCCTCTGTCAAATTAGAGAAAGTATCTGCAGTATCTGGAACAATCACGAATGCAGACGGCGAGTTCAATATAGCCTGCAAAACAGGTGATGTATTGATAATATCCTATATAGGCTATGAAACAAAGAAGCTGACAGTTTCTGAACAGAGAATTTATGTGATAGAACTCTTTGAATCCACAGAAATGCTAGAGGATGTTGTTATTACTGCATACGGGACGGGACAAAAGAAGGCCTCATTAGTAGGTTCCATATCCCAGGTCAAACCCACAGAACTTAAAGTACCTTCTTCCACTCTATCATCCTCTTTTGCAGGTAGGTTAGCGGGTGTTATAGCCGTGCAACGAAGTGGCGAACCAGGCGCTGATGGCGCTAACTTTTGGATTCGTGGTAAATCGACTTTTAGTGGAGCGACGGATGTCCTTATTATCCTGGACGGTGTAGAGATCTCACAATATCAGCTGAACCGGTTGGATCCTGAAGCCATTGAAAGTTTTTCTATCTTAAAAGATGCCACCGCCACTGCATTGTATGGTACCAGAGGTGCCAATGGTGTAATGATTGTGACAACCAAAAGCGGACAGAATCTTGAAAAACCTATTATTAATATCCGCGTGGAAGGTTCTGTTAATCAGATGACCAATGTGGCGGAAATGGTCGGAGGAGTTGAATATATGCAACTTTATAATGAAGCGGCATCGCGCCCGGGATCTGGAGCATTACCTTATAGTGAAGATAAGATCCAGGGTACAATGAAAGGACTTAATCCCTATCTTTATCCCAATGTAGACTGGTATAATGAAATGTTCAAGAAAAACTCATACACGCAAAGAGCCAATTTTAATATTCGCGGGGGTAGTAAACGCGTCGATTATTTCATGAGTGGAAGTTTCAGGCATAGCGATGGGAATCTACGCCCGTTGAGTAAGAAATATTTCTCTTATGACAATAGTATAAAATATTATAACTATGAGTTTGTGAACAACCTGAATGTACATGCAACTTCTTCAACCAAAGTCTCTTTAGGTTTGAATTTTTCTATTCAAGACTGGGATCGTCCGGACATGAACACGAATGATATATTTGGTTTGGCAAGGGTGGCAAATCCAGTCGATTTCCCCATAACTTTTCCTGCCGGAGCAGCCAATTATGACACCATTCTGTGGGGTGACAAGAGTGGAGGACCTTATGATAACGGATATCGCAACCCGATTGCCGAATATGTAACAGGATATCGCTCGCAGTTCGAGAGTACCATTACCGCTAATTTTAAGCTTGAACAAGATCTGGGTATGTTTATAAAAGGTTTGCGTTTCTCCGGACTATTCTCATTTAAAAACTCAAGCATTACAAATATTAACAGAAAGGGTAAATACAATCGTTTCGAAGTAGAGTCTTATGATCCTGCTACGATGGATTATACTTTAAGAAGAATCGGTACGGAAAATTCAACGGAGTTACAGTATAGCAGGACTTATAATGGAGACCGCAGACAATATCTGCAAGCAATGTTTGAATACAACCGTATTTTTAGTGGTGTGCATGATGTCAACATGATGCTTTTGTACAATCAGCAGCAATCCGATAATAGTAATCCTGACAATTTTTTGAATTCACTTCCCCAAAGAAAGCAAGGTATCGCCGGGCGTATGTCTTACTCGTATGGAGGTCGCTATTTAGCAGAAGCAAACTTTGGTTATAACGGATCAGAAAATTTTGCCAAAGGGCATCGTTTCGGTTTCTTCCCTTCATTTGCTATTGGTTATAATCTATCGGAAGAGAAATATTGGGCTCCACTATCTCCTTATGTTTCGAAGTTGAAAATAAGGGCCTCGTGGGGATTAGTCGGCAATGATAATACAGGTATGGGCCGGTTTGCTTATTTAGAAAACCTATCGTTAGGGGCTGTAGGTTCCTATACCATGGGGATCGATCAGAATGTCACTCTGAGTGGTCCTCAATGGTCCAGATTGCTTAATGAAGATTTGACATGGGAAGTTGGAGAAAAGATTAATTTGGGAATAGACTTGCAACTGTTTAAAGCACTTGATCTGACGGTGGATATTTTTAAAGAAACACGGCGTAATATTTTTATAAATCGTACTACTGTACCCAATATATTAGGAATGGTCGGCACTACCCTTTCCAGTAATTTAGGGAAGATGCGAAATGAGGGTATTGACGCTTCTGTGGATTACAACAAGCAAATCAATAAAGACTTTTACCTTTCATTTAAGGGGACTTTCACCTATGCGCATAATACAATTTTAGAGAGAGATGAACCTCCGTTTAGAGAATATCCCAATTTGTCATCAGTTGGGCACTCGATGGGACAAAATCTGTGTTTGGTAGCTAAAGGCTTATTCCCGGATGAAGAAACTATTAAAAATTCTCCAGTACAAAAATTAGGCTATGCGCCCATGCCTGGTGATATATGGTATGTAGATCAACCTAATTATTTAGGAGAATATGACAATGTCATAGATAATAATGATAGAGTTTATATGGGATTCCCTGCCGATCCTGAAATTGTATATGGTTTCGGTTCTTCTATGAAATGGAAAAATTGGGATTTATCCTTCTTCTTTCAGGGTGTAGCACGTACTTCATTGATGATGAGCGACTTTCACCCGTTTGGATCTACCACTTTATATGGACTTGCCAAGTTTATTGCCGAGGACAGATGGACCGAAGAAAACCAAAATGTAAATGCCAAATATCCCCGTTTGACAATTGAGAATAACACAAATAACGATAGAGCTTCCAGCTTCTGGTTGAGAGACGGATCATTCCTGAAGTTAAAAAACGCGGAGGTTGGCTATACGTATAAGAACATGAGACTATATCTTAGCGGTTCTAATCTGTTGACTTTTTCTCCATTTAAACATTGGGATCCTGAAATGGGAGGAGGAAATGGTTTAAAATATCCCACTCAGAGAGTTTTCAATATAGGATTCCAAATGACGTTTAACAACAAATAATTTTATTGCTATGAAAAAGATTTTTTATATGTATACATTACTTGCAGTACTATTATTTAGTTCCTGCAATTATTTGGATATCGTTCCAGATGAAAGAGTATCCAATGAAGATACGTATTCAACTCCAGACAGATTGAAAGGTTTCTTCTTTTCATGCTATGGCTTTTTGCCCAGCAACCGGGCTATTCTTGATCAATCGTATTGGTGGACTCAAGGCGAGGAAACTACTTATTTCAAAAAGGAGGCTTTTTCTTATTTCAATGAAGGGAACTATAGCCCTACCAGCTTACAAATGACTTCTACAACCTGGTCAAATGTTTGGAGAGGAATCAGGCAGTGTTATATGTTTTTAGCTATAGTTGATAAAACCAAGAATATGAATCCCGAAGAAATTATACGATATAAGGCGGAAGTGAACTTCCTGATAGCTTATTATCATTTCATTTCTTTGCGTAGTTATGGGCCTACGGTAATAATAGATAAACTGACTAATGAAAATATCCCGATTACGGAATTTCCTGAGCGGAGCAGTTTTGATGAGGTTGTTGCATTTATTGACAAGAAGATTGATGAGGCACTTCCTGGATTAGCGGAAGAACATATATCGACTGATTTTGGGAGAATAACAAAATATACAGCTTTGGCTTTGCGGTCTCGAATGTACTTATATGCTGCTTCACCGTTATATAATGGGAATAGTGATATGTACGCTGATTTTGTGAGCAAATTAGATGGACGCCACTTGATAGCACAACAATATAGCCGTGATAAATGGCAAAAATGTGCAGATGTAACTTTGGACGCTATTCAACAATTAGAAAAGTATGGATTTCATTTGTATGGGGATACGGAGGCCGGGACACCCAGTGCTTCCAAGCCAAGCATTTCCAATAAAGCACAAAGAAGAATTCGTTATGCAACACTTGATTATGAAAACAACCCGGAAGTTATCTGGGCGGATACCCGGAAGGAGGGAGTTTATGGGTGGCAACAGCGAAGTATGCCTGTACAAACAAAATCATATATAAAGGATGTACAAGGATGTATTTGTCCCACTTTGCAAACAGTAGAGTCTTTTTATACTAAGAACGGGCTTCCGATGGAATATGATAAAACGTTTGATTATGAAGACCGTTATTCGATTGTTCAACTTCCACCTGATAACGATGGGAATAATTATTACTCGCAGAGTACAGGAACCAGTATGAAGTTGCATGCAGAAAGGGAGCCCCGTTTCTATGCATGGATAGGCTTTCATAATGGGTATCACGAAATAACCAAATACAATGGGGCTATCGTGAGTGCCGACCATGCCAAGAAAGCCATTTTGCTAAAACTAAGAAACAATGATTTCGGGGGTCGGAAAAATAAATCGTCCAATTATTCCGTAACAGGGTATAATAATAAAAAGTGGTGTCATCCTGCATACAGTGATGGTCCGGTTGATTACCCCTTGGTATTGTTCCGCTTAGCTGAATTGTATTTGAATTATGCTGAGGCTTTGGTTGAACTGGACAAACTGGATCAGGCCCGGGAGTATGTTGACAAAGTACGCCTAAGAGCAGGTATACCTACGGTAAAAGATGCATGGGAAAATTATGCCAGCACCCCGGATTTTTATAAAACCAAAGAGGGCATGAGAGAAATCGTACGGACCGAACGAAATCTCGAATTGTATCTGGAAGGGCATAAATTCTTTGATATCCGCCGATGGAAAATTGCAGAACAATATTTAGGTATCCCGGAGAAAGGATTGAACACGTTAGGCAACACCGATCAAGAGTTCTTTCAGGTGAAAGAATTGAACCTGACGCGGGCATTCCATAAAGGGCAATATCTAATGCCTATTGATATTAATGAAATTAATAAGAATCCTAACTTAGTACAGAATCCTTATTACAACTAAGTTATAGAATATAGATTGGGGGTTGCAGGCATTTTCCATAATACAATGAGTAAATGCCTGCAAAACCTGAATCGTAACATTGAATATTCATGAAGAGTATGACAAAGAAGAAAATAGTAGTTAGTATAGTACTGAGTGTAGCAACCTGTGGATTCGCACAACATAATTCTATCTATCATAAAGGCTGGATAGACCTGAATAAAAACGGGAAAATGGATTTGTACGAAAATCCACAGGCAGCTATCAATGAACGGATTGAAGATTTGCTGAAGCAGATGACATTGGAAGAGAAAACCTGCCAGATGGTTACTCTTTATGGATATAAAAGAATATTAATGGATGAATTACCTACTGATGAGTGGAGCCAGAAACTATGGAAAGATGGGATAGGTGCGATTGATGAGCATCTCAATGGATTTCAACAATGGGGAATGCCCCCCTCAAAGAACCAGTACGTATGGCCGGCCTCTCGCCACGCCTGGGCGTTGAATGAGGTACAACGTTTTTTTATTGAAAAAACGAGATTGGGTATTCCGGTGGATTTTACAAATGAAGGTATCAGAGGGGTGGAGAGTTATAAAGCGACAAATTTCCCTACTCAGTTGGGATTAGGGCACACTTGGAATAGAGAGTTAGTTTACAAAATAGGAGAAATAACAGGTAAAGAAGCCAGGTTATTAGGATATACCAATATATATGCACCGATATTAGATGTGGGGCGTGATCAACGTTGGGGGCGTTATGAAGAAGTATATGGAGAGAGTCCTTACTTGGTTGCGGAATTAGGAATCAATATGGTAAAAGGATTGCAGAAAAATTATCAGGTGGCAGCAACAGCCAAACATTATGTTGCCTATAGCAATAATAAGGGAGCCAGAGAGGGGTTGTCAAGGGTGGACCCTCAAATGTCGCGGCGTGAAGTAGAGAATATTCATGTATATCCGTTCAAAAGGGTTATTCAGGAAGCAGGATTACTGGGCGTTATGAGTTCGTATAATGATTATGACGGTATTCCTATTCAGGGTAGTTTTTATTGGTTGACCACGCGTTTGCGTGATGAGTTTGGTTTTCAGGGGTATGTTGTTTCAGATAGTGACGCAGTAGAATATTTGTACATGAAACATGGCACGGCAAGTGGCATGAAAGAAGCTGTCCGTCAGAGTGTGGAGGCCGGATTAAATGTACGGTGTACATTCCGGTCTCCCGACTCGTTTGTATTGCCTTTACGGGAATTAGTCAAGGAAGGGCGTATAAGAGAGACTGTGATTGATAACAGAGTGAGGGATATTCTACGGGTAAAGTTTATGCTTGGTTTGTTTGATCGCCCCTACCAGGAGCATCCGGAACTTGCTGATGAATGTGTCAACAGCAATCAGCACCAAAAGTGGGCTTTACAAGCGTCACGTGAGTCACTTGTGTTATTAAAGAATCAGAACAGCCTGCTCCCCTTGGATATTTCACGGATCAAACGGATAGCAGTGTGCGGCCCCAATGCAGATGAAAAATCGTATGCATTAAGTCATTATGGACCGCTGGCAGTAGATGTCACTACCGTTTTGCAGGGAATAAAGGATAAAGTCGGGAAGAAAATCGAGGTAGTCTATAGCCAGGGATGTGATTTGGTGGATGCAAACTGGCCGGAATCAGAGATTATTGATTATCCTTTAACGGCAGAGGAACAGAAAACCATTAACGAGGCTGTTCAAAATGTGGAAATGAGCGATGTGGGCATTGTGGTATTGGGAGGCGGAGTGCGAACATGTGGGGAAAACAAGTCTCGTTCAAGCCTTGATTTACCAGGTCGGCAGTTACATTTATTAAAGGCTTTGGTGAATACTGGCAAACCTATTGTACTTATTTTGATAAATGGAAGACCTTTATCTATTAATTGGGCAGACAAATTTGTTCCGGCTATTCTGGAAGCCTGGTACCCCGGCGCTCAGGGAGGCATTGCTGTGGCAGACGTTTTGTTTGGAGATTATAATCCGGGAGGTAAGCTCACAGTTACCTTTCCGAAATCAGTAGGACAGATACCTTTTAATTTTCCTGCCAAACCTGCATCACAGGTAGATGGAGGTACCCAAAAAGGAGTAACGGGGAATATGACGCGAGTGAACGGGGCTCTTTATCCTTTTGGTTATGGACTGAGTTATACGACATTTAAGTATTCCGATATTCGTTTGTCTTCTTCTGAAATACCTGCTAAAGAGCCTGTCAAAGTCTGGTGTAAAGTTAAAAATACCGGCGAATATGCAGGCGACGAGGTGGTACAATTGTATCTTCGCGATGTTTTGAGCTCAATAACTACGTATGAAAAGATGCTGAGGGGATTTAAACGCATCCATCTTAAACCCGGAGAAATCTGTGAAGTGGAGTTTGTGCTTTACCCGCGGGATCTGCAGCTTTTGAATGAGGACTATAATTGGGTGGTAGAACCTGGAGTTTTCAACGTAATGATAGGGGCCTCATCTGAAGATATCCGCCTTAAAGCCAGCTTTAAAGTCCTTGATGATCCTTCTAAACAGGCTACTGTGCAGGACTGTATTGAGGGAGATAATACTGATAGCAACACCTCTGCTATCCGTTTGATTACTGATGGTGACTTCACTACCGCATGGAAAGCTTTGCAAGGAGATTATGTGACGATAGCAATAAAAGACGAAATGTATTCGAACAAGATAGGGATTGCATGGAAAGAGGGCTCTGATAATTCCACATTCGAAATACAAGTATCGAGTGGAGGCGGGCAATTCCTGACTGTAATAACTGATAAAGTACGGGCAAACAATAAAATGTATTACTATACTATTGACCATAGACCTATCAGTGATATCAGGGTACTTGTTTCGAAAGGAAATGCAAGTTTATCCGAGTTGAAACTAGAATAATAAGCTAAAATATGCAGAATATGAATATGGGCAGAATCTCTCGGTTATTAATACTATTCATGTCTTTCTCTTTGAGTGGTCAGGCTACTACTGAACAGGGGGATAAAAAGAAGGGACGATATGAGGTGAGTTATTCCCGCTCGGATATGGGAGGCGGAGGGTATATTACCGGAATTGTTCAGGACTATCATAACCCGGACATATTATACGCGCGTTCCGATGTTGCAGGAGTATTTAAAACCACCAATGGCGGCAAGAGTTGGGATGCAATTAACTCAGGTATGAATCTTGTGTCCGATCATTATTGCCATTCTTTAGCAATCAATCCTTTTGATTCGAAGATGTTGTTAAGAGCCTCGGGAGATGTCCGTTCTTTCAAATTTACGGGAAGAATTCATAAAAGTACCGATGGCGGCAATCATTGGAAATTAGTGAAGGATAAACTTGATTTTTGGGGGAATGGAGATACAAGAATGTTAGGCGAGTTGATAGCCTTTGACCCTCTGCAGAAAGGAAGAATTGCTGTCGGCACTTATTCCAAAGGGGTATATATCAGTAATGATAATGGGGAGCATTGGTCTTATTCCGGGTTGAAAGATGAAAGAATATCTTTTGTAAGGTTTTATAAGGGGAAGATGTATGTAGGTACCATACCTGACAGTGCCCTCCCCGGGAAAACAGGTTATTCCAAGGAACAAATAGCTAAAGATATGTTACTGACGCAAGATCGCTTGCGGCACAAGACGTTTGGCTGTATCTATGTATCTGAAGATTATGGGAAACATTGGAATGTGCTGTATCAAATAGAGAATGTCGGCATACTGGAAATGGAGATTATGAACGAGGGAAATGTTTTGCTGTTCATATCAGATAAAGGGGTATATCGTTCAGTGGACGGCGGTAAACATTTTTATTGGATAGAGGATGAGTATCTTCCCCGAACCAGCAGGTATCAAACTGTCACAGTTTCTCCAGTAGATTCAAACGTGGTGTATACAGCCGAGAAATATGCAAGAAGTGCAGCACTGCCTATCTATAAATCAGACGATTTCGGCGCATCCTGGTACTTACTATCACCCGGTTTGAAGAAAGAAAATTTGCAGGAATTCCCTAAGTTTCACGGAAAGGAACCTAAAATGCTGGGTGGTTCTATCTCTCATATCCTTCCCGACTGCCGGGATAGGAACAGGCTCTATTTCAGCAATTTTTGGGGAGTAACTCAGACAAGTGATGGAGGACATAATTATACAGGAAATCATTTCAGAGGGTTGGAAACGCTTTGCATGGAGCAGTTAACCCGTCACCCCTATTGTAAAGAGTATCTTTTTGCCGGAATTTGTGACCACCCTTTGTACTATTCGGACGATGATGGAGTTTCCTATCGTTCGGTTGATTTATTAGACGGACCTGCAAGAATTGTCTGTTGTTCCAAGTGGAGCCCTTTTGTGTATTGGGTAGCGCAAAGAAAAGGCGAATACTGTGATTTTCTGTATTCCACTGATTTGGGAAAAACGGGAAAAAGGAAAAGGATCGGTACAAAAGATAATTTTGTGCAGTGCCTGATAGAAGATAATACATGCAAAGGCAAACTATGGATGATGATGGAAGGAGAAACGGAAGGAGAATTTGGCAAAGGAGGTAGAGCAGGTATTTATATGTCGGCAAATAATGGGGATACCTGGGACAAGGTCCATACGCCTTTTTTCGATCAGGCAAAAACAATACCTGTGTTTAAGGAGTACATCGACAATAATTTTATGGCCATAGTGACTTACCAAACAAAAAACGGCTGTGGTACTAATAAGCTGATGGCAATGGATTGCCAGAGGAACTCGCTGTATGTCGGTGAATGGTGTACAGGGCTTTTCCGAACGGATAATGAGGGCATGCATTGGGAAGATATATCGCACGGGCTGCCATTTGACAAAAAAAATAATTCGATATTGAATTTTGTCTATCCGCATCCATTTATGGAAGGGAGGCTATATGCAGGCTTCTGGAATGGAGGTCTGTGGGAAAGTTGTGATTTTGGCAAACATTGGAAGAAAGTAACGATGCCGGGTATGAAGAATATAAATGCAACTGCCATGCATATAGATTGTAATCGGGAAGGAGAATATGTTACGGTTTTAGCTTGTGCCAATCATTTATTAGCCAATCACCCGACCGCAATTTTCATACGGGAAGGAGATGAAAAATGGACCAATATATATGATCCGGCTCTGGGAGCCATGAAATGGGTGGATATCGTTATAGATGCCAAGGAGCAATCTATACATCTGGCTACCGTGGGGTCTGGCATCATCCGGCTAAAGTATAAATGAAAGTAGAACTGTTATAAAGGAAAAAAATAGTATGAGAAGGTTTACATTAGTTGTTTTATTAGGAATATATTCCTTGTGTTCTTTTGCTCAGTATAAATATTCGTATGATGAAGGAAAGGTGCCAGAGTATGTGTTGCCTGATGTGTTGGTTACATCGAAAGGAGAGAATGTGACTTCATCAAAGGATTGGGAAAAGGTGAGACGACCTGAAGTCCTGCAACTATTTTCGAAACAAGTTTATGGATTTCTTCCCCAGGTAGACATTTCTGCCAGCTACAAAGTTTTATCGAAAACTACTGGTGTGTTTGGGGGATTGGCTATGCGCAAGCAGATTGAAATGACGCTGAGTAATGGTAAAGAGACCCGAAAACTTCTACTCTTGTTATATATCCCTCAACAGAAGCAAAAAGCATATCCAGCCTTTTTCGTTTATAACTTTGCAGGGAATCACACTATATACAATGACCCCGATATCATTCCTTCGGATTGCTGGTGCGGAAACCTGGATATAATAGGCGTTAAGCACAATAAAAGTTCTGAAGCCATACGAGGATGCCGGCAAGGACGGTGGCCTTTGGAAATGATTCTTTCCAGAGGGTATGCCATAGCTACCATGTGCTATAACGATGTATTTCCTGATCATATAAATGGTTTCGAAGACAGTGTGTTACCCTTAATGGGAATTAATGACCGAGACAAACGGGATGATGATGCGGCCGGCGCTATAGCTGCTTGGGCTTGGGGAATGGGGCGTGTTATGGATTATTTTGAACAGGACCGGCAGATTGATAAAGAGAAAGTGATGATTATGGGACATTCGCGACTCGGAAAAGCTGCTTTATGGGCCGGGGCTATCGATCAACGGTTTAAAATTGTTTATTCAAATAATTCCGGTTGTAGCGGGGCCGCATTGTCCCGGCGCAAATTTGGTGAAACAGTAGATATCATAACTACGGCTTTTCCCCATTGGTTTTGTAAAAATTATCGCATATATAAAAATCAAGAAGAGAAATTGCCGGTTGATCAACATGAATTAGTATCATTAATTGCTCCACGTCCGGTGTATGTTGCCAGTGCAGCCGAAGATTTATGGGCAGACCCAAAAGGCGAATATTTGTCAGCCTATCATGCGGGCGAAGTGTATCAATTATATGGGTATGATAAATTGCCTGACAGTACGCCGCCGTCCTTAAATTATCCCCTGTTTTATCGTACTGGTTATCACATCAGAGATGGCAAGCATGAAGTGACGGCATTTGATTGGTACGTGTACATAAATTATGCAGACAAGTGGCTTAAATAATTTACAAGAATCAGTAATCACTATAATATTGAAAACTAATGAAACAAAATAAATACCCAATTGTATGCCTGCTTTTCTTGCTTTCGTTTCTTGTAGGCGAAGTGTATGCACAGCAAAAGCCTGTGAGGATCCTGGCTATCGGCAATAGCTTTTCGCAGGATGCTGTAGAACAATATTTACATGAGTTAGCGGATGCCGAAGACATTCCTACGATTATCGGCAATATAACTATAGGCGGATGTTCTTTGGAACGCCATTTGAGAAACGCCCGCACAAATGATTCTGTGTATAGGTATCATAAGATTGGCCTGAATGGTAAAAAGGTAGAAACAAAAAAAGTAACTATGGGAATGGCGCTGGCAGATGAAGAATGGGACTATGTCAGTCTACAACAAGTGAGCTCTTCCTCTGGTATGTACGAAACTTTTAAGGCTTCCTTGCCGGAGTTGGTGAAATATGTAAAGGCACGGCTTCCAAAGAGGACACAACTGATGCTTCACCAGACATGGGCATATGACGCCAATGCTACGAATCCCGGGTTTAAGAACTATAACTGTGATCAACTGACCATGTATCATTCCATTGTGGATGCTGTAAAGAAAGCCTCGAAACTGACAAAAATACCCATAATTATTCCGTCAGGAACAGCCATTCAGAATGCCCGCACTTCTTTTATCGGTGTCAACATGACTCGTGACGGTTATCATCTTGATCTGACAATCGGACGTTATACAGCAGCCTGCACTTGGTTTGAAAAGATATTTAAACGCAATGTTCTGGGAAATCCATATTATCCGAAAGGTATGAGCCATGAACAACGGGAAGTAGCACAGAAAGCAGCCCATGAAGCAGTGTTACACCCGGAGTATATTACAGAGCTAACGGAATGGAATGAACCTGCCGGGAAAACACAGGGTAGTGATACTCATAAAGGGATCGTACGGACAAATGAAAAAGCTCCTGGCATTGAGGGTATGCGTATTGCCTGGGACTTGGGATCAAAAAGGCAAATAGCATCCCGAGGTAGGTATGCAAGGGTTAAAAAACTTACCAATCATACATTGGCAGCTGTATATGAACAAGACGGATGCGTTTATTCGACAAGTACCGATGGAGGGAATACCTGGAGTGCATTTTCTCACGTTTTCCCAAATACAACTGTGAACGTCTCCGGAACGCAAGTAAAAATCAAAATGGCAAATCCGGAATTGATTCAACTTATGAATGGCGATTTGCTATATGCTGTAAATTACAGACCTGAAAAAGAAGGAATTGCGCCTTGGGCAATCGCCATCAAGAGAAGTTCGGATTTTGGAATGACATGGTCGGAACCCAAAGTCTTATACGAAGCAGACTGCTTTTTCGAGAATGGGTGTTGGGAACCTGTCTTCTTGCAATTGCCAGATGGAACCATACAACTGTATTTTGCTAATGAAAGCCCGTATCGGAGTTCTGATGAACAGAATATATCGATGATCTCTTCGGCTGATAATGGAAAAACCTGGACAGACGCTGTTTGCGTTTCCTTTCGAAAAGGTAAAAGAGACGGCATGCCGGCGCCTGCCATTTTTGAAAACGAGATTGTTGTTGCCATCGAAGACAATAAAGGAAGCCAGTTTAAACCCTATACCGTGCGTTCTGTCCTATCAAATAGTTGGAAACAACCGGTGTCAGGTAATTCTATAGACCGAAATCCGGCTTTAACAAATCCATTGGACGACGAGATATATGCCGGAGCACCTTATCTAATAAAAACTTCGACCGGAGAATCAGTACTGTCTTATCAATCGACCCGGTATAGCCGTTCGAATAGCATGGGGGATGCTCAAATGGAAGTAGCCATAGGAGATAAAAGTGCTAAAAAGTTCTCTAAAATAAGCTATCCATTCGGATCGACCTGGTGCAGGAATGCATTATGGAATTCGTTAACACTATTGAATGAACACACCATTGCGGCTGTTGCATCAGCAACGACAGATAGTATATGTGCTCCGTGGATAATTAACGGATATATAATTACTGATCTGAAAGCCCTTAAACGCTCTATCCGGATTGACGGCATTCACGATCAGAATGAATGGGGAGGAGAATATCCTGTCTTCGTCGGACATAAGAGTTTAACGAATCTGAGGACTTCTATAGCTCGGGATGACCAGACTTTATTCATTGGTGGAGTTGTGAAAGGAGTTACACCGGAGATGGACATCTCCCAAAACGGGGTGATTATTTGTATTGATGCTGCTAACTATTGCTATAAAAAACCAAATAGCGGTGTCTATAAAATAGAATGTATGTTAAATGGAACGTATAAAGCACGTGCTGGTGCAGAGGGAGAATGGAAGGATACGGAATTGCATAAGGTATCATTCACTGCTAGAAAAGCTGAACACGAGACCTATTTTTGGGAAATAGCCATTCCTATGGATGCAGTTTTCATTACCGGGAAGAAACAGATACGTCTGAATGTAGGTCTTTTGAAAAAGACGGATCAAACTGCTTATAGAGAGATGATTGCCAATTCGGATGAAGATGCATCCTATACCTGGTGCCTGTTAAATTTATAAGCATACTTAAGTGTTTGGCAGGACGTGGCATCAAAGCCCCTAATGAAGATGGGGAGATTCCCAAGTATCGAACGGTTGTCAACTTCATTTTTGGCGGTAACCGTGAGCGTATGCTTGAAATAACTTTCGGAAATCAAAAGGTGGATCTTATACAGGGTGCTGACAACTCCCGCATAAAACGAGGTCCGGATATTGAACGTTAGGTACAGGATGTGTACAGATCTGCAAGTGACAAATGGGGCGAAGAAAATATTGTCGCTTTCATTGTCCATCTCGATGAAACCAATCCGCATATTCACATGACTCTTTTGCCAATAGACAAGGACAAAAAGTCTGTATTCAAAAAATAGTTGTCCAGACCGTTTATACCCATTATCGATGGAATCCTCCATGTCTCGACATTTCTGAAAGTATCTCAATACGATAAGTTATTTCCTCTTTTATCTGGTGGCTCCAATAGCTGTCAACCCCTGCCATTTGTGCATATCGCAGGTAGTCGCTGACAGCACCGATTGCCTTTTCTATCAGGGAATCGGCCCCTTTTATATTGTACTTCTTAGCCACTTCAAGCAAATCTCCACGTTCAATGGCAGAGTTCTTGTTGTTTATGGTCAGGCTGTGACGGTTTACATAGCCCGGTGCCGACGGATCGACTGAAAATGTGAAATCATACGTGGGGGTGATGTGCCATACTCCGTCTTTCCCCATCATAAAGCTGAAATTCTTATTGTGGTCATCCACATTCCCACCCAACACATTCATGGTCATGACCAGGAACAACCGCTGCATTTCCGCCGGTACAATACCGATACGGCAGGCCGTATCAAACAGACCTTCATAACTGGCTGCCATCGGGTTCATTGCCGCCAAAGTCTGGACGTGAATTTTCTCGTTTCCCTTGCGGTCAAACCGCTCGGTAAGGAAATGCGCTTCCTTTTCCCCCTCGACAAGCATCGAAGGCATCATTTCCATCCCTGCATCCCGAGCCATCAGATAATAGCTGTATTCGATACGTGTGGTGGGCAGATCAAGATGTTCGTCAAATTTGATAATCATCGGGGTAAAACCAGGTGCGGGGGCACTTACCTGTCCCGAATAACATTCATTGGTTTCCCTATTCACGTTGATGATCGCTTTGGCTCTGCGGCCACCGGCAGATGTTCCCACCTTGAATAGGCTTTCAATCATCAGGTCGGGTTATATCTCCGCCTTGAAATCTTTAGCTTCGCTTAACGCGGCACGGGCAAGCTTGTACAGGTCGGCAATCTCCACCTTAAACGGCTGCTCCATCTCTTCAGCGGCAGGAGGCACAAACTCTAATGCTCCCATTCCCCGCCTGCCTATGTATGCCAGGCGGTCAAGTGATGACAGGTCACGCGATTTTATATGATGCACTTTCGCCCACTCATTGAAGACTCTATTCCCCCAATGGTCCGGCAGTGAATCGGCTATGAAAGAGGGCAGGCCACCGAAAATTTTATCATCCTCGGCATAGACAGGCAGCCCACGCTGGACGGACACACCATGTATCGGGGCTTTCAGCGGAGCAATGTCATAACCGTCTTTTAGGAAGTCACTGTCGAAATAGAAACAGACCTTTTCTGCGTATTTCTCCTTATAGGCTACCAATGTGCCCACTTTTCGGTTCCACAAAAACACATCAAGATTTTGTATCATCACTGTTTCTCCTTACTCTTTTGGGAATCAATTTGTTTATCTTTTTCAATGCCATGGGCGGCATGGGCAATTCGGGAAGCAAATCACTGACACGTTGCTCCATGCCGACTATCCGTAACAGGGATATGAAATTGTTCAGGGTCATGTTCTGATTGACACCCTGTTCAAAATGGCTTATTGTTGCAAGACTCACTCCGGATTTCTCCGCCATTTCCTTTTGACTCATCCGCGCAGCAAGCCTGTACTCCTTTATGCGTTTCGCTAAAAGCAGCATAATATCTTGGTTGGTAATATAGTCAGCATTACTCATACATGGTAGGATATTACTATTTAATTGCAAAAATACAAAATAGCATCTATATATTACTACTTTTGTGAAAGTTTCTATAAAAAAGACAAGAAGATAGTGGAAATTGCACTTTGAAATAAAGAAATAGCCCCGCAAAAAGAACTACATATAAAGAAATAACATTATCTTTGCAAGGTAGATGGACATAGAGAGTCCGTCACGTGAGTTAATAAATCTGTGTTACCACACTGTGTTACTCACTCAAATTGAACGCTACGATTGAACATCAGAAGACTCTGATAATGAAAAGATAACGCTTGATATTTAGCGATAAAAAAGGGCTAAAATCAGATACCAGGCGGATCACATAAGAACAAAGCCAAACGGTGACAAAAAAGAGACAAGTCCTACAATATTAACGTATTGTAGAACTTTTTTTATTGTTTCAGTCTTGCTTAAAAGCCAATACTCATCCAGACTTAGCACAATTCTTTCACCCGAATTATGTATTACGTCCCATTTCAACTACATTTACTGCAACAATCACCAATGGCAGCGAGTATCAAAATCCGGGATCTTAAGTAGGAATTTCAATATGTACAGGTATTATGGAATCAATCTTGGCACCTGTACATTATTATAAATTAAGAAATGCTCTTTGTCTCGTTTTGAGATGGGGAACATACTTTTCAAATATGAGAAAAACAAGATATAGATTAATTATATCGAAAACTGTTTGCTAGTCAGAATAAAGTCTCTACCTTTACAAAGGATAACCATGCCACTTATTAGCGGCTATTTTAAACCGCTTATGCCTGTTGAGAATATGTTCGCATTTACAGCAGTATCTACTGACGGCATCGAACGTGATTTGATATTGACTCAAAGTTGTCAGGTTGAAACACATCCTATTTCTGCGATTAAGGACATTGATCCACAAAGGTTGATGAACGTGTTATGCAAAAGTGTGATTTATCTACTTGGAGGAAATTCAGAAATAGGCTGCACTGCAAATTTAATAGAAAAAGAATGAAAACAGCTATAATATATTATTCAAAATATGGAACTACCGAGCGAGTAACACGCCTTATCGGAGATAAGTTGACCAATAAAGTTGACTACATCTCATTAAAAGAGTGTCCGAGACCTGATATTCGAACTTACGATCGAATAATTCTCGGAACAGCCATTTATGCGGGCTCTCCAAACCGAAAAATTACTCAATTCTGTCACAATAATCAACTATTATTAGAGCAAAAAGTAATAGGGTTATTCATCTGTTGTATGAACGAAGAGCAAGAAGCGGAAGAAATGAATAAGGCTTTCCCGGAGTTCTTGCAGAGATTATCGATTCCCAAAGCCATTTTAGGTGGCGAGTTTCAGTTTGACAAAATGAATTTCATCGAAAGATTTTTGACGAAGAAAATAGCGAAAGTAAATTCTTCCGTTTCGAAGCTGAGATATGATGCTATAAATGAGTTTACAACTCAGATAAAAGATAATCATTTATGGTAACTTCCTGAGTAATCTATTGAGCAACTTTGTATTCAAATAATAGGAAGTTTATGGAAATTAATACTAAAATAAAATATTACCAAACCTATAGTATACCTTTAGACATAGATTATGCTAATCTTAAGGAAGGTCGAAATGAAGAATATGGCGACTACTGCCTGAAAAATGGCGTTTAGCTATATGGTTTTTCAAACAGATATTTATATGCCTATAACAAAAAAGCGAAATACTTGAATCAAGAACTAGAAAGCGAATCTAAATAAGAAAATAAAATGAATTATAGAGACAAGGCAATACATTGTGTCAAGGATACGATATTGCCAATGCAAAGAGAGCAATTTGAAGAATGTGGCCGCTGTTTAGACGAACAGTACAAACGATACGGGAATACAGAATGGCTCTCCGCAAAGACAATTGAAGAAGGACATATTTATGAAATTGGCTACCCGGCGTGTGTCTGTCCGGAGGTAGCAAGCGGAAAAGTAAAAGACGCATCACATTGCGAATGTTCACGCCAAAGCGTATTGTATATTATCGGGAATTTGTTGCCCGATAAAAATATCAGCGTGGAAATTATCGAAACCGTTTTGGGTGGCGCAGAAAAATGTCGTTTCAAGGTAACTGTGGAGTAAGGCTATCACATTTCATATAAACTAAAAAACAAAAGACATAATGATGAAACGAGCTATTACCATAAATAATATTCCCGCCATCATATGGGGCGATGATTCTGATAGAGTCATCATTGCAATTCATGGTAATCAGTCAAACAAGGCAATTAGAACGTCAGCAAATCGTATCGACACCCATAGGGCAAGATCTATATTGGGATTATTATTGTTTCGTAAAGGAACCTCCAATCATCAAATGGAGTGTGCCAACCTATATTTAAAAGGAGACAACGACGATTTGTGTGAATCAAATGTTGTTTTTCAATTTGCCGAACGATTTTCGTGCAAGTTGAATATAACAAAAGAGGCAGGACACTATTTCCATACCCCAACTGAGCTTGCTTCACTTAATAACTGGTTAGAAAAAATCATATAAAATTATGCTAACAATGAAAAAAGAAATTCTATTTGTATTGCTCAACGAGTTTGCAGACACGGAAAGTGCATATATTGCTTCACTTCTAAACTTTGGCCTCGAACCGGGCAAAGCAAAATATACGGTTAAAACCTTGTCAGTTACCAAAGAACCGATCGTGTCTATGGGCGGCTTCAGAGTACTGCCTGATTACGACTTGCAGGATGTTCCCGATGACTATGCAGGGTTAGTTTTAATCGGAGGCATGAGCTGGTTCACCCCGGAGGCCGAACAACTCGTTTCACTGGTCAAAACTGCCATTGAAAACCAAAAAGTAGTGGCAGGCATCTGCAACGCCTCTGTCTTTTTGGGAGCACACGGCTTCCTCAACAATGTGAAGCATACCAGTAACGGTCTGGAGTATCTGAAACAATATGCTGGTATTAATTATACCGGAGATGCAAACTACATAGATCAACAAGGTGTAAGAGACGGAAATATCGTTACTTCCGGAGGGCTGAATACCCTTGAATTTAGCCGTGAGGTTCTCTATGCTTTGGATGTCGACACGCCCGAGCAGATAGAAAAGAGTTACCAAATGCACAAAACAGGCACATGGATGTTATGACCAAAGAGATATTAATTTAAGCTTTTCGGGAAAGCATCTATATGCATAAAAAATAGAATGGCCGTATAAGAAAACTTCTTTCAAAAGAAGTTTTCTTATCTATTTAAGACAATACCTGTAATCGCAATCTTTTACTTTTACGAATCCATTACTTAACAATGTTCTTATGGATAAAACATTAGCCTCATCAGGGTCAGCCAATATCTCTTTCCCTCCTATTTCGGCAATTTCCCCGATCAGCTTCTTTACAATAATCTTCCCGATGCCCTTACCCAAATATTCCTCTTCGCCTATGAGATAACCTATTTCAAAGACTGTCCCTTTCTCATCGACAGTTTTTCCGTAATGTTCCGGTATATATTCTTTTTCAAAAAAACAATCCAAATACAAACAAAAGCCAATGGCTTTATCATTATAATAAACAATGAAATGTTTCATATAATGATATTGGGTATTTCTATTATTTACCTCATCCAACCAAGCCATTTTATGTTCTTCTCCGTCAGGGCAAAACCATTTATAAATATATTCTTTAGCCAACCATTTACTGAAAATGTCTACATCCTTATCACGCAAAGGCTTTATTGTGATCTTATCATTCTTAATATCCATACTTTTTGTGGTGAGACGCCAGCCTCTTTTATAAACTCCATAAATCCAACTATTTGAAATACAAAGATATAATTTTCAATACAATAAAGAAGAACTAAAGGATATTTATAAAGCAACTCATGCCCACAGGTATCACAACAAGAAAACGAATGACCAATTATAAAGAATCTAAAACAAACACAAATGTCGAAATCATACGTTGGGAATCGTACATAATTGCTTATATTTGCGTTGTTGAGCAATTTATTAAGAACCGGATGATATGTTGAAACGGATTAAATTTCAAATTCTGTAGAAATGTACATCCCAATAAAATACTAAAAAGGCAAGAACATGAAACTTTGGAAATATAGTGGAACACTTTTAACAGCAACAGGAGTCATTCATACCATTTATGCGTTATTTCTTGGAAAAGAAGCTTTTACGGAAATGCTTAACAATGGATTAATAGACTCTATTGGAGAAAATCATAACCTGGGCTTTGCTTTCTGGTTCCTAATCTGCGGAATAATACTTATTCTTTGGGGAGAGACACTTCAATACTATATCAGAAAAGAACAAAAACCGGCACCTTTATTTTTAGGTTACTTCATTCTACTGTTCACCATAATCGGTTGCATAGTCGAACCAATATCCGGTTTCTGGCTTTTCTTACCGCAAGCACTTATTATTATTTATTCAAACATGAAAAAGCAGTGAGAAGCATCATCCATAGCGAACTCAAAACCGAGTGCAGTGCTTAAATGCAACTTATTAAAATCCCATAGCATCTTTCACTAAAACCATTTCTTTATGAGAGGTCAACTTCTCTAATAAAAGCAATGCAACCCCGTATGATGTTTGAGGACAATAAGAAGTTATGATATTATCATCCACCACGATGGGAGAATTTACGATAGTTGCTCCAAATCCCTGAAGCACTTTCTGTTTATGAGCACCTCTAAGATGATAAGTTGTTGCTTTCCGACCGTTCAACACTCCACTTTTCCCAACAGGCAAAGCTCCCACGCAGACTGTTGCGATCCATTTCTTTTGTGAGTCAAACAGTCGTATCAATTCCAGAAGTTGTTCATTATATGCCTCCTCATAGAATCCGAATTCTTCAAATCCGCCGGGTATCGCAAGCGCGTCATATCCATCTGCAGACACTTCATCCATGACTTTATCCACCAAAACAGGAACATTGAAAGAACTAATCACTTTTTGATTCAAACCACAGGTCACAACATCTATTTTACAATCAAAATCCGTCTTTGCCCATCCCATAACATCTATAAAAGCACTAAACTCAATCGTTTCAAACCCTTTAGCAAGGAATACCAATAATTTCATAATCAAATTAGTTATATATTAATAATATAAGAAACAGCATTGCCCTAAAAAAAACATGAGCTAAAATCACCTTCATTCTTCCCTATAATCCCCTCTTTACCTCACCTTTTGCAGCCTCCCAACCAATCATTGCAGTCTTGCGAATCTCTCCCCAATGGTAATTTCCCAACTCACCGGAAGCACGAATGACCCGATGACACGGAATAAGGAAAGCTACGGGATTCTCACCGACAGCCGTTCCAACAGCCCGGCAAGCTCTCGGATTATTGATTCCTACGGCTATATCTCCGTAAGTAGTCAAGCCACCGACAGGAATTTTCAGTAAGGTTTCCCATACCTTTAGTTGAAAGTCAGTACCTTTCAGATGCAATTTTATTTCTTTGAGTTTACTCCAGTCCTGCGTGAAGATAAATAAAGCATTTTGCTGCACTTCATCCACAATCGAGGTAAACTTTGCATTAGGAAACTTCTTCCGTAAAGAGTTAAAAGCCGCGTCATGATCGTCTGCAAACTCCATACAACAAATACCTTTATCGGTAGACGCAATGAAGATTTCACCGAAAGGACTTTTGGCAAAACTATAATTGATAGAAAGACTTTCACCTCCGTTTTTATATTCGCCCGGCGTCATCCCTTCTATATTTACAAACAAGTCATACAATCTGCCCGTACCGGAAAGCCCTGTTTCCTGTGCCGCATCGAATAAAGACGCATGAGTTTCATTCAAGATTCTCTTGGCATATTCAATACTAGTATATTGCAAGAACTTCTTAGGGCTAATTCCCGCCCACTCCGTAAACATACGTTGGAAATGCGCTGTACTCAACGCCACCTCCCCGGCAATCTCATCCAATCCAGGTTGCCTTTTAAAATTCTCCCTTATATACCCGATTGCCTGCGCAATACGTGCATAGTCAAGCGTTTTTTGCTCATTCATAACAGAGGTTTGCCATTTAATTCCAAATCCAGCAACCGCTTTTTGGCAGGCAATCCGCCTCCATACCCAACAAGCGTGCGGTTACTACCGATGACACGATGGCACGGAGCAAAAATAGAAATAGCGTTCGCCCCATTAGCGGCAGCAACAGCACGGACAGCTTTCGGCAAATCGAGTTGTTTTGCCAGCTCACCGTATGACACAGTCGAACCGTATGGAATCTCCAACAACTTATACCATACACTCTTCTGAAACTCCGTACCAACAAAAAGCAAAGGCACCTCAAACACAGTCCGCTCGCCATTGAAATATTCATCTAACTGGCTCATCGCCTCCTGTATCACATCTGACGTACTTTCCTCATAACCAGCTTTCAGCACTTTCCGCAATCTCCTGTCTACGATATCCCTATGACTTTCAGCCGCCCAGTCACAAAGACAAAGCTTATCCTCCAGCGAGCCAAGCATCAAATCACCACAAGGAGAATGATAACGCTGTATCTTAATCACATTCGTTTTATCTTCCATACTTCCAAAGATACGTTTATTATATTTACAGTTGAAATAACAGCTAATAATATTTTCGTTTTTATACTCGCACTCTTATTTCCAATGCCGCAAAATTACTACACGCATCACTGATAAACGACCCGAAAATTGCTATTCTTACATAGAAAAGACAATCTCCCCTCCCACTCCTCCATACAATCAATCGTTCTCAATATACTTTATTACCCGGCAAGGACTGCCGATCGCCACACAATTCTTAGGAACAGCATTGGCCTTCATACTCGTACAAAGTGATATAAAGCAGAAAGTGGGAAAACCTATCCCTCAATTCAATCTCCAATTATTTTTTATATATGATTTACTCTCACACCCTCACACTTTCCCTGCATTCCCCTATTCATCGTCCTTTCAGTGATGAGGGTAAGAGTGAGGGTAGGTGAGGGTAAAAAGTTACCCTCACCCTGTCTCGTCCTGATTTTGGTTGACAAAGCCCCCTTTCACACCACCTTTATCAATTACTCTACTTTCATCAAATGATAAAGCGTCCCTTTACGAGACTTACGACAAGGAATATTCAGTTTTTGAAGTGCACGCCCAAACTGTCCTACCTTATTAATAGCCAGTTTATCCCGTGTTTTCGTCTGTAAATAACTCAAAATCTGCATAGCAGTCAGCCATTCGCCTTCCATTTCCTCTTCTACAGGATTAAGATAGCAATGAAACAACTGTTCCAGCGGACTCGCCTGTTCAAACTCACGGTTAGTCTGTTTTAATATGTTTTCATCCTCATCATTCAGCCAATAACGTTCACCTTTATAAATAGCCTCCATCGCTTGAGCATAAAGCTGCTTGTAATTAATCGTAACATTCGTATTGATAGGAGCCGTCACCTCAATGCAAATAAAACGGCGGCTACCGCTAGGATCGGTAAGCAAATCTTTCTGATTGCTGGTACCGATAAAAGAAGCATAACGCCTCATTTCCCGAATCGTATTACCGTATGGTTTGCGCAGATTCGCCACAGGCTTCTGCAACAAATGCTTCAAGAACCCCTGCTGACTGACATTAATCTGATCGAACTCATCAATATTGATCAGAAAAAAACGTCCCAAATAGCGTTCCGCCTCCTGTTTACTTTTGAAATCAATACTGTCCGTATAACCGAAACGCAACTCCGGCGGCAAAATAATGCGACAAAATGTAGACTTGCGATACCCCTGCGAACCGACCAATAAAGGCGAAGTATTATTACCATGCTGCCGATCAACTCCCCTCCAATGCGCCACCATACTAAGAAACCAGCGGTAAAATAATTCCTGCCAATGCGGATTATCACAAGGCAACAGACCAGCCAATGCACGGATACGGTCCTTCCCGTCCCAGCGACCTGTCTCATAAAGATATTCCTCCACAGGATTATACAAAGGAACACATTCCGAATTCAGAAAACGATCCACATCACGGTCCCACGCACTGATGCCTTCCTTCAAAGCATTGATCGCAATACTGTTGCGCACCCGTTTATCCACCGGCTTAAAGCAAAAGTGAACAGAATCGCGCTGCCGATATTCCAAATCGTCCTGCACCGTATTGTAACGGAATTCATACCGACGTTTCATAAACTCTTCCAACAGAAAAGCCGTCTCCTGCTCTTTACTGATACTGCTTTTCTTGCCGAATCCCTTACATTCCTGATAAAGATTATGCAATATCGAACGGATCACCTGCTCTTCTTCTTCGCGATAATAATGAATCATCGTCTGCCGTATCGCTTCCTCTTCGGGAAGCCCCGCTTTGAAACAATGCTCGGCAAGGCGAACCAATAAAGGCTGCAAGTCGTCCCCACGTTTCCAATCCTCCATTTCCTGAAGTGCCCTGTTCAAGGCCGCTTCATAAATCTTCGTGAATGTTTGCGCCGACTCATATCCCGGCTGCAACCGTAATAACGGATTTTTCTCTCCCAGTTTCCGCTGACGGAAAGTCTCTTCTCCCGGCATCGTAAGCGGTTGTTCCAGGCAGAACGGCACCGCATCCGGATTATAATAAGGAGATTCGTCCAACGTCATCCGACATCTCTGTGCCAAAACCGGTTCTTTCAAGTCAATATCGAAAGGCAACATCGGCTGATAACATTTCACCGCCAGCCAATAAGCATGAACATGAAATAATTCCGCCTCCGCTTCCTTGGTCGGCAATCCTCCGTCATCCGGCAAAGCGAAGCGCACCCATATCTTCACACTACGCCCGCTCGAACCACCAAAAGCAGCAAAAGTCTGTGGCAAAAGCGCCGCTTGTCGCTTCACAAATTCCACTTCCGAGCCGCTCGCCAGCCTACTCACTTCCAACTGTACCAATCCGTTATACCGCTTCATCTTCCGTTCGCCCTCTTTGGTACGGGTATATTCCACAGCAGAATAGATGTATGGCAATTTATCAATATGTTCGTATCGGGCATACGTACCTTCCAGCAATGGTATGATTCCCCGCAAAGCCGTGATATGCCCCGCCTTTGTTTCCGTTTTCATTTTGTCGAATAATGTGCCTGCCTCACAAACGCTAAGAGTCTCTTTTCCGCTCCCGTTGTCTTGTCTGATTAAAGTAATTTTCATCCTATTTTTGTCTATTTTTTCTACAATTACATCTACCTATTTAATTCCTGTAAAGATACGCTTTTATCTTCCGGTAAACAAGCATTTTATCCGATAAATACCTGCATATTATTTGCATTTGCCTTATTATTTATGTATCTTTGCTTAGTAGTTGTCAAGGGCTCACCCGTGTGAACAAACAGGCTATCAATTGTAAATAAAAACGTCCACAGACGTAAACAGCCTTGTTCACATGGGTGAGCCCTTGCAAAGCATTAGAGCTTAACAAAAGAAACATTAAGCATTAATGTATTACTATCTAAGAGAATACATAACAAGAACAGTTCATTTAAAACAAATATAGAGCTATGGCAATATTATTCGATTGGTATGAAGACCCGAAGCCTTCAAACAAACAGCAGGGAGAAAACGGAAACACCCTGCATCCGCGCATCAAATACAACGGTTCCACAGGGACCGACGTACTGCGCCGACGTATTCAAGAACGTTGTTCACTGACAGAAACAGATGTCACAGCCGTACTTGATGCGCTTTCGCACATCATGGGACAGGAATTGGCGGAAGGACGCCAAGTTCATCTGGACGGCATCGGTTATTTCCATCCCTGCCTGACAACCACGGAACCTGTAACGGTAGACACAAAACGGAAAGTGACTAAAGTGAAGCTAAAGGCCATTCAGTTTCGTGCCGACCAGACATTGAAAAACGAGTTCGGTGTGCTTAAAGTGAAAAGCCTCAAAGGCGGACTGGATTTCACCCAACTGACAAACGAAGAAATTGACCTGCAACTGACTCAGTACTTCCGTACTCATCCATTTATGCGAAGACATGACTTCCAATATCTTTGCGGAATGGCAAGAAGTACAGCCATGCGACATATCCGACGTCTGCGCGACGAGGGTAAATTGAAAAATATGGGTGGAGCCATGCAGCCGATTTATGTGCCGGGAAGTGGATATTATGGTAAGAATAAAGAAGTTAGTGTGAAAACGGAATAAAATTGGTCAACTCAAATCAGGACGAGACAGAGTGAGAGTAAAAAGTTACCCTCACCTACTCTCACCTTTACCCTCACGCCTGTAACCCCGATGAATAAATGGATTGAGCACAAAGGGTGAGGGTGTGAGGGTAAAACGTCACCAACATTTATTTGAGAGCATTCTTAATGCGAGCAACTATTATACAAGAGCACCTCCATACCGTTCCATATTTTACCGGGGAATCTTAACCATTTCAACCGGCTGCTCCTGTATCTTATCCAACGGTTGTGATTGATATTTTACCTTTGAGAAATCAATAGCTTTTAAGTCAATGCAACGTATCGAATTGTTATAAGCTGTTTTATAATAAACCTTCCGGTTCGTGAGGTCGATAGCTGAGGTCCATTGCGTAGCACTGGGAATATCCGGAATATCACCCTGCGAATGTTCTATACCGATAGGAATATCAAAATTATTAAGCAAGTGGAAACATTGCTGCACGGTATCAAAGCCTGTGGCACGTTGCGGAGCTGTCCCCCGGTAAAAGGCCGCACGCACAAACCGCGAAGGAGGCGTGGCATCACCCGGAATGCCGAGAAAACCGGAGTTGCCACCAGTAGGTTGCAACGTAATACCGCTCAATTTTTGCACGGAAGCGTCACCCGGATGAAGATTGACGTAATTGTTCAAATTTGTAAGTTGCCATTCAAAACCGGGGGCATTCGTCAATACTCCTACTTCATTCTCATAAAAATGCGGCACACCACCTACAATTTCCAACACAACCTGACGCCCCGACGGTTCACCGATACGCCAATGTACTACCGCTGTCTTTTCCAATCCTACAACACGTACAGAAGAAAGGGCTGCCTTCACCTCGTCGATAGTGGAAAACTGCGACAACAGCCACTCCGTCACTTGAAGGTCTGCCAGTGTCCGCTGGTTCTGTGCAGCATCATACGTTTTATATCCCCCATAATGAGGAAAGAAAAATAGTCCGGCCGAAAGTCCGGCCTCATTGATTCCTTCGGCAATAAATTCTTTTTGTACAACAGCCAGACCAACCACTCCATATTTTGCCGTAAACGTTAGTCCATTGACACCTGTAGGAGTGAATGACGTGAGCTGTTGGCCACGTGGAATAATCACATACTCGCTTTGCAACACACCGCGCGCCCATTCAATCGTACGGGCCTGCACATAACTGCCGTCACGGGATGTCAGCGAGATTCCCGTACAAGCTACAGCCTGAAAAGTGCTGCCACATACGGCAGCAATCCCTAGCAATAAGTTCTTTGTCATCTTCATCATTATTTATATATTTATTTGCTAAAAACTCAATACTGTATAAAGACAACAAAATATGGGTTATTTTAGTTTGCAGACACCTCTCTCAAGAAAACTATTGTTTTTTGTTCGTCCCGTACTTTGCGGAACAATATACGTAGTTTGCTTCAATATGCAATCTCTTTTTTTTGGTTAAGCACCGGGAACATACGGATGAGTGAACCAGAAGCACGACCCTTCCCCCTCACGGGATTCGACTCCAATCTTTCCGCCCATCCTATTGACCAGGCTTTGACAGATGGATAATCCCAATCCGGCACCTTGTACAAATGAGTCTAATTTTACAAAACGATTAAAAATTTCATGTTTTTGTCCATCGGGAATACCTTTGCCCGTATCCGTTACACAAAAACGCACCTGACTCTCATCTTCCAATGAATAGGAAAGTGTGATTGAGCCCTTGGTGGTAAACTTCAAGGCATTAGTCAGGAAATTAGAGAGTACCTGCATGATCCGGTTTTTGTCGGCATCAATTACGATCTGCGGTGAATTTTCATCAAAACGCAGTTCGACCGCACTGTCACGTTTTTTATGTGAGAAGGTAGCAATCACTTCCCGGCAAAGTTGTGGTACATCCACTCGTCCCATAACAAGATCTATCATACCGGCTTCGATTTTGGAAATGTCCAGAATGTCGGAAATAAGGTTGAGCAACAGCTCATTGTTCTCCTGCACTATAGACATATATACATGACGCAGCTCCGCCTCATCGGTTTCAGCAAGCAGACTGGAAAAACCGACGATGGCATTCAGAGGAGTACGTATCTCATGGCTCATATTGGCAAGGAATGCTGATTTGAGCCTGTCCGATTCTTCCGCTTTTTCTTTAGCTTGAATCAGCTCCAGTTCCACCTGTTTGCGGGTGGTGATATCGGTAGCCAGTTCCATGATTGCCCAACGTCCGTCGAGCCATTTTATTGCCATGCTCTGGATGGTATACCAACGTTTGGTGACCGGATTGTAGTCTTCCCAAAAATGAACGCCTGTAAACTTACGGTTAGCATCGAGCAGCTGCGGCTTCGGGCAGTGTTTACACCCATTTTCCAATCCTGCATTCAACATTCTCCAACATTCCGCATTTTCCGGAACTTCTCCTGCTTCTTCCCTGAAAGGCTTATTGGCAAAAATCACTTTCAGTGTATCGTAATCGCTCACAAAAATATTGGCATTGATATTATCCAATACCTTTTGCATGGTTCGCTGTGACTGTTGCAACGATGTTTCAACTTGCCAACGTTTGGTAGCAGTAGATACGATTTGCGATATCTGGCTCATCAGTTCCACATCTTTTTCATCCCATTGTTTGTTCCAGCAAAAGTTAAATGAAAGAAACCCGAAATGTACTCCCAATTGTGACAAGGGGAAGACAGCGATAGCTTTTACACCTTGCACTTCGAGCATTTGAGTAATAAAGGGATCAAGCGAATAAATATCGGACGTACAAATGATATGGTTTTCTTCCAGCATGTCGAACCAAGGTTTTCCCGCTTCAATGGTCATACTCCGCAAGTAATCGATAGCGGGTTCTATACCGTCGTTGCACCATTCGTTGGTGCAGCCGTACGTAACTCCGTCAAGATGGTTTTCCCATGTCGCCAAACGGTCGACACCAGTGTAACGGCCAATTTCGGCCAGTGCCATATTCATAGCAGTAGGTATATCCGGTTCCAGTTGCAGAATTTGCAGTACCTTGATAAATAATGCCTGCCGCCGGTTGGTTGCTTCGAGATTCTCCTGAATAGCGATCAGGTCTTTAGATTTCTCTTCAACCATCTGTTCGAGGCTGGTACGGTACTGTTCCAGTTCCATACCGCTCCCTTGAGGTTCAGAATCAGTGGATTTCATGTTTAATAGATAACAGTAAATAGAATTTTAGTTTAGTTTCGAATCCGGACGAGATGCGTCCCACATTCTGCAAATATATACATTTATTTTAGAAACCAAACTTTTTCCCATCAAAACGACTTCTTATAAATGCCTAATAATCGCAGAATTACGAAAGCAGATATTACATAATCGACCTCGTCAGTTCCAAACTTCCTCAATATTATACCGGATGGAATCTTTTCAACAATATATGACTTACACTGAAAAAGTCCTTATTACTCTTTTCTATCTATTAAAACTAAATCCTATTCGTCTGATTATATCAGTTTCAACCCTACGATTGAAATAATCAGAGTCGTCATAAAAAACAAACGACCCAGAGTTGCCGGTTCATGAAAGAACAGGATACCGATCAATACGGTTCCCACCGCTCCTATCCCCGTCCAAACAGGATATGCAGTGCCGATAGGCAATGTTTGCGCAGCCTTTGCCAGTAGGAACATGCTTAAGATTACAGAGATTACAAATCCCGCTCCCCACAAATAAAAATCGGTGCCTGTCGCTCCTTTAATCTTGCCTAGACAAAAGGTAAAACCAACCTCAAACAGTCCGGCAATAATCAATATAATCCAATTCATATCATTCTATTTTAATATTAGGCTGCAAAATTAACAAGACGCCCGGAGCTTTCACTTTACATTTGATAAGAAATGACGGTGTAAGAGTATCATCAATTCTTCTTTTCCTAATATAACTTTTTGTATTTTTGCAGAATAATGATTCAATGCGATATGGATATACACGAGATTATAAACAGGATATATCGGATGCCGGAGACTTCGGTGGAGAGGGTGGTTAAATATCTGTCAAAGGTCACATATCCCAAAGGTCACCATATATTGGAGGCTGGCAAGACTGAAACGAATATCTTTTTCATCGAGAAAGGAATTGCTAGAGCTTACATTCCCATAGACGGAAAAGAGGTAACGTTCTGGATCGGGAAAGAAGGGTCAACCATTGTCTCATTGAAAAGTTATGTAAATAATCAACAGGGGTATGAGTCGATGGAACTGATGGAAAACTCGGTGTTGTATCTATTAAAGCGCAAAGACTTACACGAATTATTCAAGGAAGATATCCATATTGCCAACTGGGGGCGCAAGTTTGCCGAATCAGAGTTCCTGCAAACAGAGGAAAGACTTATTTCTCTCTTATTCACCACCGCGTCCGAACGGTATATGAAGCTGATACAAAATAATCCGGAGCTATTACAGAGAATACCATTGGAGTGTCTTGCTTCTTATCTGGGAATAACTCCGGTAAGTTTAAGCCGGATAAGGGCGAAATTGAAACGGGTACTTTGAGATAGAAACATATTTTTCAAAAGCAAACAGAAAGTAATATATTTGTGTTTTGAATGAATCAAAAAAGAGAAGTCATGAATATCGAAGAGTATAGAGAATATTGCCTGTCAGTCAAAGGAGCAACAGAATGTATGCCGTTTGATGAACATACTTTGGTTTTCAAGGTTATGGATAAAATGTTCACTTTTGCTACATTACGTCCTAAAAACGGAAGATTCTGGGCGGATATGAAATGTAATCCTGATAAATCAGAAGAGCTCATAGAACAATACGAAGACCTTTTTTGGGGACCTTTTTCGGATAAGAAACATTGGATAACTGTCTATTTAGAAGGTGACGTTCCTGATAGGCTCATCAAAGAACTGATTAGCCACTCGGTAGAGGAAGTTATAAAGAAGTTACCCAAGAAAAAACAAGAGGAATACAGGAACATGATTTAGGATTTGAAGAGTAGACATATCCGGTACTACTATTATTGCTAAAAGTAGAGCCGAATAAAATCACTATCACCCCAAAACGCACACACGGATAAAATCATCCTATATTTAAAAATGTATGTCCCAGAAACACTTGCATTCTTCATTCCGGCAATCATGAATCTAGAGAAAAAATAAATGACTAATTTTATTAACTAATGCTTTTTTAGAAGCATTTTTTTAAGTTATTTTGCGGAACAAAGTTACTACAAAAAAGTGAAATGCGGAAAGTTATAGTGATAGAATTGAGTTACAAGGGTTTTAGTTGAAGTGGCGATAATTCGTGAAGCCATTACAATCCCTGCCGAAGCCAAATCCTGACGCCGCAACGTTACTTGTTCGTAACCATGCCCGAAAATGCGACAAACGGGTACGGATAGCGAAACAATACGTTAAGGAATAGTGAGTTACCGATAACTCACGCAAAAATTTCGGTTACGGAAAAAGATTGCTCCGTTCCTCCCCGTTTTGCGTACCGACACCGGACTCTTCACCAACTAATTTTGAAACCAAAAAATTAAGGACGATGAAGAGTACATTTTCAGTAATCTATTACCTCAAGCGTCAGGTAGTGAAAAAGGACGGGACAGTACCCGTCATGGGACGCATCACGGTGGACGGCAGCCAGACGCAGTTCAGCTGCAAGCTGACAGTCGATCCGAAACTGTGGGACACCAAAGGTGGACGTGTCACAGGCAGAAGCGCGGCGGCACTCGAAACGAACCGTATGCTTGACAAGATGCGGGTGCGCATCAATAGGCACTATCAGGAAATCATGGAACGTGACAACTTCGTCACGGCTGAGAAGGTGAAGAACGCTTTTCTCGGACTGGAACACCGCTACCACACGCTGATGCAGGTGTACCGTCGTCACAATGAGGACTATGAGAAACAGGTGGAAGCAGGCATGAAAGCAAAAGGTACACTGGAAAAGTACCGTATCGTTTACAAGCACCTGCAAGAGTTCCTCGACATCCGCTACCATGTGAAGGACATCGCACTGAAAGAGCTTACCCCCGCTTTCATCTCCGACTTCGAGATGTTCCTGCGCACGGACAAACACTGCTGCACCAATACCGTGTGGCTGTACGTCTGCCCGCTACGGACGATGGTGTTCATCGCCATCAACAACGAGTGGCTGACACGCGACCCGTTCCGCGAGTATGAAATCAAGAAGGAGGAAACAACACGCAGTTTTCTGACCAAAGAGGAAATACGCCTGCTGATGGACGGGAAACTGAAAAACGCCAAACAGGAACTGTACCGTGACCTCTACCTGTTCTGCGCTTTCACCGGGTTGTCGTTCTCGGATATGCGCAACCTCACGGAAGAGAATATCCGCACCTACTTCGACGAACACGAGTGGATAAACATCAACCGCCAGAAAACGGGCGTGGTGTCCAACATCCGCCTGCTTGACATCGCCAACCGCATAATCGGCAAATACCGTGGGCTGTGCGAGAACGGCAAGATATTCCCCGTCCCGCATTATAACACGTGCCTTGCCGGTATCCGTGCCGTCGCCAAGCGTTGCGGCATCACCAAGCATATCACGTGGCATCAGAGCCGCCACACGGCAGCCACGACGGTATTTCTCTCTAATGGCGTACCTATCGAAACCGTCAGCTCCATGCTCGGACACAAGAGCATAAAGACGACGCAGATTTACGCGAAGATAACCAAAGAAAAACTCAATCAGGACATGAAGAACCTTGCCGCAAGGTTGAACAGTGTTGAGGAATTTGCAGGTTGCACCATCTAAAAAAGAGAAGCCATGAAACGTGACATAATCATCATAGAGGACAAGGCGGTCAGCGTAACCGGTAACGACGTGTGGATGACCGCCACCGAAATCGCCGGACTGTTCCATACGACCGTCCCGGCAGTGAACGCCGCCATCAAAGCCATCCGCAAGTCGGACGTGCTTAACGACTACGAGGTGTGCCGCTACATGCAACTTGAAAACGGACTGTACGCAGATGTGTACGCGCTTGAAATCATCATCCCCGTCGCCTTCCGGCTGAACACCTACAACACCCACCTGTTCCGCACATGGCTGGTGGGAAAAGCTCTCGCCAAAGAGAAACGGCAGGCATACGTGATGTTCATACAGAACGGAAAAGCCGGGTACTGCTGATTGCGCATACCACATAAGACAAGGAAACGGGCAGCACCACAAAAAGTGTCGCCCGTTTCCTTTTTTCTTGCCAACCGCGCTCACTCCAGCGGCTTGCGGTAATTTGCTTCCAGCACTTCACGCAGCCCCGTTTCCGGGTAAAGCACCTTCCCTCCCAAAAGTATGAAGGGCAACACGCGGTTGTTGCGGTATTCCTGCAAGGTGCGCCGGCTCACACGGAGCAGTTCCGACACCTCGCCGTCCGTCAGGTAACGTTCCCCGTCCAGCGGAGGACGGTAGCTTTCCAGAAATGCGGACAGCCATTTCGAGCCTTTGCGCATATCCTGCACCACAGAGGCTATCGGCTCGTCTTCCATCGTAAAAACATCGTTGTTCTCGTTCATCATAACTTCGGATTCAGTGGGTGAATAAATCAAATCATCTGCCGTGCGGATAGAGCGTGCCGATAAGCGGTATCAGCCGCTTCACCTCCTCCGGCTTGTAATAAAACCTGCGGTTTATCTGCGAGTAGCCGATAAGCCGCCTGTCGCGCAGCGTCTGCAACGTGCGCGAACTTATTCTCAACTGCCTACAGACTTCCTCGCCCGTGAGCCATCTTTCCATGCGCCTCGTGTCGCTTTTGCGCCTCAGGGCGGCGACCTTCTCCGAGAGTGCGCCGAATGCCGCCACCATCATCTCGAAAGTCTTTTTCTCGATAGATACTATTTCCATATTCATGTCATTTAGAGTTTGCCGCAAAGGTAACGAAACGGCATACAAGACGTATCGTTTTCCGCTGAAAGGCTGCCTGTTGCGCCGTTTGACCGGGTTACGGAGCCATCTTCCGCAAAAATCTTACGTGAGTCACGTAGTGAGTTGTTAAAGCCCCTTTTGTTTATTGCCGATTTTTGCTGCAGAAACAAAAAGAAAGGACTGAATATGAAAGTGATAACGATGGAAAGTTCCGCCTTCCGGTCATTGACGGAACAGATAGCGGAGATTGCGGCACACGTCCGTGCCGCCTCCGGCGACAAGAAAGCGGCATCGCCCGACAGGTTGCTCACCACACGCGAGGCGGCGCACCTGCTTAACGTGAGTACCCGCACCCTCCAGCGTATGCGCAGCGAGCAACGCATCGGTTATGTCGTGCTTCGCGGTAAATGCCGCTACCGGCAGTCGGAAATAGACCGCCTGCTTGAAGCGTGTGCCGTCAACGAGGACGCGGCGACACCGCAGGAATTGAAACGCAACCACACGCTGCGCACTGGCGGCAAACCAAAAGGAAGGAGGACATAGGTCATGGAACTGCTCACACGAAACAACTTCGAGGGCTGGATGCAGAAGCTGATGGAACGGCTCGACCGTCAGGACGAACTGCTGCTGGCGATGAAGGCTGAGGGGAAACAGCCTACTATCACGGAAAGCATCCGCCTTTTCGACAATCAGGATTTGTGCATGCTGCTCCAGATAAGCAAGCGCACACTGCAACGCTACCGCAGTGTCGGCGCATTGCCCTACAAGACACTGGGCAAGAAAACCTATTACAGCGAGGAGGATGTGCTGACATTCCTTTCCAACCATATCAAGGACTTCAAAAAAGAAGATATAGCCTTCTACAAGGCTCGTATCCATAATTTCTTTCATAAATAACCCATTAAAACATTTTTCAAATGGCAAAGAAAAAAGACGAAAAGGACGTGCTGGTAGTCCGTGATGAGAAGACGGGCGAGATCAGCGTGGTAGCCGGGCTGAATGCAGACGGCACACCCAAGCGTACCCCTGCGAAAGCTGAGAACGCGCAGAGTTTCCTGCAATTCGACCGACAAGGCGACGTGCTGGACAACTTCTTCAAGAACTTCTTCCGGCAGTGCAAGGAACCCAGCCGCTTCGGTTTCTACCGCATCGCGGCAGACCAAGTGGATTCCATGCTTGGCGTGATGAAAGACCTGCTTCAGCATCCGTACCAGAACAAACAAATCCTTGCACCGCACAAAATCGACACCTTCCCTTATCAACAGCAGGTGCAGGAAGAGATGGCGGCACAAAAGACAGAGAAACAAGAACCTCAAAAACAGGAAAACATGGAACAACAGAAAGAACAGCAGGAAAGCCCGCAACAGACGCAGGGCAGACAGGGCTACCAACCCATCAACGAGAGCAAAATCAACTGGCAGGAGCTGGAGGACAGATGGGGCGTGAAGCGTGACGACCTTGAAAAGTCCGGAGACCTTACGAAGATGCTCCACTACGGCAAGTCCGACTTGGTAAAGGTCAAGCCCACCTTCGGCGGCGAATCATTCGAGCTGGACGCCCGCCTCTCCTTCAAGAAGGACGGTGAGGGAAATGTCAGCCTCGTGCCGCACTTCATCCGCAAGGAGCAGAAGTTAGATGAGTACAAGGAACACAAATTCTCCGACGATGACCGGAAGAACCTGCGCGAAACGGGCAACCTCGGCAGGGTCGTGGACATTGAGGACAGGGAAACGGGCGAAATCATCCCCTCCTACATCAGCATCGACCGCAAGACGAATGAAATCACGGACATTCCGGCAAACAAGGTGCGCATCCCGGAGCGCATCGGCAAGACGGAAATCACCAAACAGGAGCAGGACATGCTCCGCGCCGGACTGCCCGTGCGCGACAAGCTCATCGAGCGCAACGACGGCAGGAAGTTCGTCACCACCCTTCAAGTGAACGTGGAGCAGCGCGGCGTGGAGTTCGTGCCGGGAACCGGAAGGTCGCCCCGTACCGCACAGACGCAGGAAGCCAAAGGTGACACCTCGAAAAGTCAGGCGCAAGGCGGGGAAAATGCCGCACAGACCAAGAAGGAGCAACGCCGCAACACGTGGATGAACGAGGACGGCAGCATCCGCCCCATCAGCAAATGGAGCGGCGTGAACTTCACCGACAAGCAGAAAGCCGACTACGTGGCGGGTAAAGCCGTGAAACTGGAGAACGTGACCGACAAGCAGGGCTTCCATGCCACGATGTATATCAAGTTCA